>ENA-UOYA01001674-UOYA01001674.1-activated-sludge-metagenome-genome-assembly--contig:-NODE-1674-length-22807-cov-7.211234_pt1 | contig 22807 bp, 13 predicted proteins | sample MGYA00238163_ERZ764804 | MGnify/ENA primary metagenome ERZ764804 (study PRJEB28919, sample SAMN05720223) | activated sludge metagenome | isolation source: Anaerobic digester | place: Hong Kong... | reverse complement strand
GTGGCAGCGATGGAAGCTTTCGATCGGCGTTCGCATTTACGACCTGCTATGCGGCACGGGCAACCTCGGGCGCTGCTCAACGCTGTCGGTCACCGAGATGCTTACCATGCTGCCGGGACTCGCGAGCGGCCGCCTCACCGGCGGCGTGCGCTATTTCGACGGCTTCACCAACGACGCGCGCCTGGTGATTGATACGCTACGCTCCGCCATCGCACACGGGGCTTCGGTCGCCAGCTACTCCCGCCTGGTCGACGGCTTTCGCGAACCCGGCCAGTGGCGCTGCACCATCGCCGACGAGCGCGCCGGCGGTGTTGTGGACGTGCTCGCCAAGAGTGTGGTCAATGCCGCCGGTGCCTGGGCATCCCGCATACCCCACAGCCGTGTGCGGCTGCGCTTGACCAAGGGCGTCCACCTCGTAATTGACCGCAGACGGCTGCCGGTGCCCGAGGCAGTGGTTCTCGCCGAGCGCCGCCGCATCCTCTTCGTGATTCCCTGGGGCGAGCGCGTCATCCTGGGAACGACCGACACTGATTTCGCCGGCGATCTGGCTGATCCGGCGGCCGATCCGTCGGACATTGCTTACATCCTCGACGCCGTCAATCAGGCATTTCCGGATCTGCACCTTGGTTCCGGCGACGTGATTGCGACGTGGGCCGGTGTGCGTCCGCTCATCGCGCCGCGCCGCGTGCGATCCGGCGCCCCCAGCGACATCTCCCGCGCGCACCAGATCCACATGAGCCGGCTGGGCTGGTTCGAGGTTGCCGGCGGCAAGCTGACCACTTACCGCCTGATGGCCGAGCAGACCGTGGACCGCATCGGCGAGTACTTCAAGACTAGTTTGCCGCCCTCGCGCACCAGCACCACGCCGCTTCTCGAAGCCACGCCGCCCTGGAGCGGGCTGTTGCCGCCGCCGTTCGAACGCGATGTGGTTGCCGCCGTCTGCGCTGAAGAGTGGCCTGAACATCTGGACGACCTGATGTGCCGGCGCACCAGTTGGCATTTCTATCACGGCTACGACCAGCAGATGGCACGCACGGCGGCCGCTTGGATGGCCGGTGCGCTCGGCTGGAGTGCGGAACGGACGCGCGATGAACTCTCCCGGTACGAAGCGAAATACGCACCCACTTTGCCGAGCGCCCTATGATGAAAGTGTCATGTTGACTCTGGATAAGTATTCCATTGGTGTGGGCGACCGCTTCGCGCACCAGGCCCGGCCGCAACTCGCCGCTTGCATGAAAGCCGCCGAAAAGGGCGTGGATGTGGTTCCGGTCTGGAACAAGTCTTACCGCGAGCACAGTATTGTGGGCTCCGAGCCTTTGAGCGCCCGCAAGGCGGCCGACCAGGCCGTCGCCGATCTTGGTTGGAAGCGCAACTACTTTGTCGACGCCGATCACATCAACATCGACAACGTCGGCGGTTTTCTGGATGCCTGCGATTTCTACACCATTGATGTCGCCTCCGCGATTAGCAGTCCGGTGGGGCTTGCCGAGATCGCCGCATTCCTGAGGCGCCATCCCGAGATGACCCGCTCCATCGAGGTGCCGGGGCTCGACGCGCCCGTCCATCTCTCCAGCGAAACGACGATGAGGATGGCCTCCAAGTACCTCTGTGCAGCCAGCGAAGCCGGGCGCATCTACCGTCACATCGAATCGCACAAAGGCGCGGGTAACTTCATTACGGAAGTTTCGATGGACGAGACCGGCCTGCCACAAACGCCGCCCGAACTGCTCGTCATCCTTGCCGCTATTGCCGATGAGCATATTCCAGTGCAGACCATCGCGCCGAAATTCACCGGCCGCTTCAACAAGGGTGTTGACTACGAGGGCGATGCGGCTCAGTTCGAGCGCGAGTTCTCCAGCGACATTGCCGTGATCGCATACGCCGTGTCGCATTACGGCCTGCCCGCCAACCTCAAGCTGAGCGTGCATTCAGGAAGCGACAAGTTTTCGATCTATCCGGCCATCCGCCGTTCGCTCGAAAAGTCCGGTGCCGGTGTGCACCTGAAGACGGCCGGGACCACGTGGCTCGAAGAGATTATCGGGCTCGCCGAAGCGGGCGGCGACGGCCTGGCGCTCGCCAAACAGGTGTACGCCCAGGCTTTTGCGAATCGCGAGGCGTTGTGCGCGCCTTACGCGGCCGTGATCGACATCGATCCCGACCGCCTGCCTGAGCCGACCCAAGTGGATACTTGGACGTCGCAGGAATTCACAAGCGCATTGCGTCACGACTCGTCCTGCCCCGCTTACAATCCGCACATGCGCCAGTTGCTGCACGTGGGTTACAAAGTGGCGGCCAAGCTGGGTGCGCGCTACCTAGGCATGCTGGAAGCCTGCGAAGAGCCCATCGCCCGCAACGTGACGCTGAACCTCTACGAACGCCACATCGCCCGGGTCTTGCCGAGCTGACACTCATAGGGGACCAGCCGCACGACTGTCCCCTCGCTCTCCGTTACGCCTTCACGGGTAGTTCGTAGCCTTTGCGGCGGGGGCGGTTCACCATACGGTTGGCTTCCTTGTCGCCTACAAAACGCTCCTTGCGCGGATTCCATTGGAGCTTACGGTTCAGCTGACGCGTGATGTTGGCCAGGTGCGCGATGCTGATCGAACGGTGGCCGATCTCGACGTCCGCCACGGGCGTCGTGCGCGTGCGGATGCAGTCGAGCCAGTTCTCCATGTGGTAGCGCGCCTGCCACAGAGCCACATCGTCGCGCCATTTCTGCACTTCCTCGCGGCTGGGGAGGTCCTTGATCATGCCGCGCGGCTCGGTCCGGAAATTATTGCGGATGATCTCGATCTTGCCCTTCTCTCCTATGAACGTGGCGCCACCCATGATCGGCCCCGGAGGCTGGTCAAGGCGCACGGTCACGCCGTTGGCGTAGCGGAATCCGATGGAGTCCTTGGGCCCGTCTTCGAGTGGCCACCATTCCACGGGGCCCGTGCCGTCCGTGCCGAGAGCGCATTGGATCATGTCCAATCCGTGCGCGCCCCAGTTGGTCATCTCGCCGCCCGAGTAATCCCACCAGCCCATCCAGCCGCCGTGCAGCTTCTTGTTGTACGGACGCGCGGCGGTGAAGTTCTGCCACATGTCCCAGTTCAGAGTTGCGGGCACGGGTTCTTCGGGCAGCCCCGGGTCCCGCTTGGAACTGGTGTAGTTGCAGGCCTCGACCAGCTTGATCTTGCCCAGCCCGCCCTTGCGGACGAACTCGCAGGCGATGCGGTTCATGGCCATGGAGCGCTGCTGGCTTCCAACCTGGAACACGCGCTTGTACTTTCGCGCGGCCTTCACCAGCGCGCGCCCCTCCTCGATGTAGACCGTCAGGGGCTTCTCGGCGTACACGTCCATTCCGGCCTGGCAGGCGTGGATGCAGGTCAGCACGCGGCCGTGGTCGTGGGTGGCAACGACCACGGCATCGACGTCCTTGCTATCGAGCAGCTTGCGGTAGTCCTCGTACAGCTTCCAGCCGGCCTTACGTTTGGCCGCCGCGTTCTGGCAGCGCTGGAAGAAGCAGTCCGCGGCTGCGACAATCCGGCCCTTTTCCGGCAACTGGTCGATCAGCAGGTTTCCGCGTCCACCGGTGCCGATGATCCCGACATTGATGCGGTCATTGGCTCCGAACACGCTCCGCGGCACGAATAGCGGCGCCACGGTACACTGCAGCACCCGGCGGCGGTCAATCTTGTTGGACATCATGGGGCGAGGCTCCTAAAACAGGTAGTCTATCTCACGTAACGTACTTCTGCGCGTCAACGTTAAAATGAAAGAAATGCATTTCGCACGCTTTGTCCTCTTTGCCGCCTTGCTTCCTCTCGCCGCCATGGCGCAGGCTCCGACGGACCTGTTCCAGAAAGCACCGCCGGAGATCGACCAGGCCTTGCGGGAGCGCGTAACTGCATTCTTGCAGGCTCATGTGGATGGCAAGTTCCGCCTCGCCGATCAATACGTCGCCGAGGACAGTAAAGACGCGTTCTTTGAGGCGCACAAGCGCCGGTACCGCGATTTCGAAATCGCCAAGATCACTTACAGCGACGAGTACACGAAAGCTGTAGTGCTAGCGGTGTGTGGGACCGAGATGACAATCCCCGGCCAGCAGAGTCCTCTGCCGGTCAAGATGCCGGTCAATCAGTACTGGAAGATTGTTGACGGAAAGTGGTTCTGGTACTTGCCACCCGCGCCGGCGTCGTATGACACCCCCTTCGGCAAGATGAAGCCGGGGGCGGACAATCCACCGGGCGCGGCGGGACAGCAGTCGCCCTCAGGGTTCGGCCAAGGGCCCTCGCTTGCCCAACTCGGCCAGCTCGCCGCGATCGATAAGACCGAAGTCAGCCTCAGTCCCGGTAATCCTTCCGCCGTGGCTACGCTGATCAACAGACTGCCGGGGAAGGCGACTGTCCATATCGAAGGCGATGTTCCCGAAGGACTTGACGCGAAGTTGGACCGGACAGACCTGAACGGTGGCGAGAGCGCCAAACTGACCGTCAAGTTGGTGGACGCTACCAAGTTGACTACTCCTCCCTACACTGTTCGTTTGCGGGTCGATCCGCTCAATCAGTTGTTTGCGGTCAAGGTGTTCACTCCCCCGCCGAATAAGAAGTGAAGTGATTGGAGGCCGGCGTGCTCATGCCAAAGCTGGAGGCATGTCCAAACCATGTATAGTCCCGTAGGGGGCCTCACCCGGACAGGCGGTTGGTACGCCGAGGCTATGGCCGCAGGAAGGCCCCTGTCCACCGGCGAAAACTCATTTGAAAAGCAATTGCTTAGTGTGATTTCCGGCTCGCTGGAACGCTCGGCTGGCCGATCCGTGGAAGTGTCAACCACCGGCAATCAGGCTGCGTTCCAAAGTGAGACAGCCGGATCCGCCAAGTGCCAAAATCCCGTCGCTTACGTTCGTGCGGTAGACGAGCAGACGCCGGCGCCAGAATCGACCGCCGCCGACAACAGTGAACCGGCGGTGATGGGGGCGCTGAAGGCGGCGCTGGTGGCTGCCGGCCACGATCCGGACAAATTCAACCTCACTTATCAGGAACAGGAAGTCTACTTTCCCGGCGGCAATTACATATATCGCGGCATCACAGCCGCCTTCGACGACGGCTATACGGAAAGCTACAGCGCGGACTTGACCGCCGAGTCGCCCAACTGCACGGTCCTCTCGATGGAACACACGATGCGCGACCTCGCCGACGGCGTCTACTCTTGAGCCGGTTCTATGGAATGTCCTTGACCGGCACCACTACGTGCTTGATTTTCTTGCGGTTCCAGGTGTAAGTCATATGCAGGTCGCTGTTGCCCGCCTGGATGATGGCCGGGTACGAGAATTCGCCCGGTTCGGTCTCCAGTGCCAAAAAACTGTTCCAGCGCTCCCCATCGCGAGAGACCGCCAAATTCAGCGGTGAACGGCCGCGCGTAGTGTGGTTGTAAATCATTACGATGCGTCCATCGCGCAGGTTGGTGGCGTCGATTCCGCTGTTGGGGTTCGGCAGCACAGTTGGTTTGGCCGGCGTCCAACTTAAGCCGCCGTCGAAGGAATCCGAATAACAGATGCGGCCGATACTCTGGGTCGCCCTTACAAACATACGGATTCGCTTTTGCTCCAACTGAACCACCGCCGGCTGGATGATGCCGTGTGTGCGGTGCCAGTTCTCCGACCCCGGCACTGCGGCCAGCCGCACTGGCGCGCCCGGTTTCCCCTGGTGCGCCTCTTCCGGCACGATGGGGCCGTGACGCGTCCAGGTCTTACCGTTATCGCGGCTCAGCTCCGCCCAGCAGGACCAGGACCGATAACTCTCCACCGATGTTCCGCTTACTACTGTCCCATCTTTTAGGAGCAAGGGTTTGTTCTTAATCGGGCCGTAGATGCCTGCGGGAAGATGCTCGGCCGGGAGCCAGGTTCTGCCGTGATCGCGGCTGGCTCGCCGTCCCGCAGTCCATTGCTGGGGGCTGGGACCGAACTTGTAGTAGAGCCAGATGGTGCCATCGGCCGCTGTGAAAAGCACGGGATTCCAGGCCGGCGTGTTCTCTTCCCGGGCCATCTCGAATGGTTCGGACCATCCGTTTTTGTCCCGGCGCGCTCCCCAGATGGCCACGTCGTTGGCGCCTTCCTCGGTTCCTCCGAACCATGCCGCGAGAAACTCGCCGGGCACGGTTTCGACAATCGTGGACGCATGGCACGATGGAAACGGCGCTTTCTCAAAAACAAATTCGGCTTGCGGAGCCGCGCTGAGCAAGGCCGCGCCGGACGCCAGCGTGATCAGGAGCAGTTTTTCTGAGAACATTCTCCCCCCAGACTACAATCTTCCAGGAGTCCTTTGCGAGATCCGTTGATCGCCCCGCTGGCCACCGTGGCCACCGGTATTCTGCTTTCTCGCTTTGTTTCGTTTGAGATACGCGAACTGCTAGCCGCCGAGGCAGCCTACATCCTGTTGGCGGCGCTGTCGCATCGGCGCGGCTTTCGAGCATTGGTGCGCGTGTGTGTCCTGCTGGCACTCACCGCCGCCGGGACCCTGATTGGGACTATCCGCCGGCCCGGGCCGCCACCTGTCATTGACGCACCGTTCGACGAAACGGTGGTGCTCACGGGATGCGTGGTCTCGCCTCCGATGCTCGTGGAGGATCGCCAGCAGTTTACGCTCGAACTCGAGCCCGGCGCTCGCGCGCGTGTGAACCTTTACTCGCGCGAAGGAGAAACGCTTCCCGCGTTTGGCTATGGCCGGAGAATCGAGTTGGAGGCGCGCCTTCGCCACCCTCACAACTTCGGCAACCCGGGTGCGTTCGACTATGCCGGTTACCTGGCCCGCCAGGACATTTACTGGATTGCCTCGGCGCGCGGCGCCTCCAGCATCCATCTGCTTGACGGCGTGTGCGGTTCTCCGTTTTGGAGTGCGGTGTTCAGGCTGCGCATGAACGCGCTGGCGCGCATCGAGGACCTATATCGGGGCGACGCCTGGGCCATCGGCATGATGCAGGCCATCCTGATTGGGGAATCCTCGCAACTGGAGAGAATCTGGACCGAACATTTCCGCCGGACCGGCACTTACCATGCGCTGGTGATCTCCGGACTGCACGTCACCGTGCTAGCCGGCTGCCTGCTTTTCTTTCTCCGCCTGTTGGCCTTTCCCGAAATCCCGGCTCTGTTCCTGACGGCCTCGGCCGGGTGGCTCTATGCGCTGGTCGCGGGCTGGCAGGCGCCCGTGGTGCGCGCCGCCGGCGGTTTTACGTTGTATCTGGTGGCGCGTTTTTTCCATCGCCGCACACGCGTATTGAACCTGCTGGCTGCCGTCGCCCTGCTGTATCTCGTGCTGGATCCGTACCAAATGTTCGAGGCCAGCTTCCAGCTTTCGTTTCTGTCCGTGGCGGCCATCGGCGCGCTGGCGGTCCCCCTGCTCGACTCGGTGACCGCGCCGTTCGTCCGGGGCCTGCGTGGCTTGGCTAATCTGGACCTGGATCCCCATCTAGTCCCTCGTGCGGCGGCTTTTCGCGTCGAATTGCGTCTGCTTGGGCAAACCGCGGCACTGTGGACTCGGCTCCCGGAACGTTTCTGGCTGGGCGCCATCGCGGGCTGTCTTCGTCCGTTGTTTTACATGGTGGAGCTGACCATAATCTCCGCAGTGGTGCAGGTCGGTCTCGCGCTGCCCATGGTCATCTATTTCCACCGCGCTTCGTTCACCGGGGTATTCGCCAACGCGGTGATCGTGCCGCTGCTCTCCGGGGTAGTACCTATCGGTTTTCTCGCGGTTTTTTGCAACTGGACATTCGTCGCGAAGACAGCCGAGGTCTTGCTGGCGCTGGCCGGGACTGTAGCTCGAGGGTGCGCCGCAATCGAGCCGAACTGGCGGGTGCCGGACCCGCCGCTGACGCTAGGCTTGGCTTTCGTCGCCGCTCTGCTCACCATGCCGTTCGCGGTAAACCGCGGCAGAGTCCTCCGGGATGCAGCGGTCGCGATTACCCTCGGCTTGTTCGCCTTGCTGCTGTGGCACCCGTTCGCCCCCTCGCTGAAGCCAGGTTTTCTCGAACTTACCGCCATCGACGTCGGCGAGGGGGACAGCCTTCTTGTCGCCACACCGCAAGGCAAATTCGTGCTTGTGGATGCCGGCGGAATAGTCCGCTATTCGAGCCAGCACCGGCCCCGGTTGGATATCGGAGAGGATGTCGTCTCGCCCTATCTTTGGAGCCGCTCCATCAAGCGCCTGGATGCGGTGGCGTTCTCCCACCCGGACGAAGATCACATTGGCGGGATGGCCGCCGTGGTGCGCAACTTCCGGCCGGCCGAGTTGTGGATCGGGGTAGGCGACCTGGACGCCTGTACCCCGTTACATGACGAGGCCTCGCGCCAGGGAACCCGCATCGTAAGGCTCGAGACCGGGCAGCGCTTTGATTTCGGAGGCGCACGTTTCGAAGTGATTTCCGCCTCTGAATCCGTGCATGCTAACGATTCACTCCTGGTGAGGTTCAGCTACGGCCGTCACTCATTCCTGCTCACCGGCGACGCGGAACGCAACCTTGAAAACGACCTCTTGGCGCGCGGCGATCTGCCCGGAGCCGACGTGCTGAAGGTCGCGCATCATGGGAGCAAAACCAGCACCCAAGAGGCCTTCCTGGACGTGGTACATCCGGCTTTCGCATTGATTTCAGTGGGTTTCGAGAACTCGTTCCACCATCCTCATCCTGATGTATTGGGCCGGATCGCCGCGCGTCACATTGACATTCTGCGGACGGACGAGAAGGGTGCGGTTTCAATCTTGACCGACGGCGCCAGATTCGAGGTTACCAGCAACCGTCAACCCGCCGGGATGGCCGTGCTCCGGCAGGATCCTTTTTGAAGGAATTAACACGACACGATGTAAAGCCGGCGCCGGCGAGGGCCGATAGTATGAAAAGCACGACATGCCCATGTCTCCGACAGACTCGCCGCGTATCGTTCAGTTACAGGCGAAATCGACGCCGGCCAGCGCGACCGCCGAGATGCTGGGGGAGCTGAGCGCCGCTTTGTGGGTGGATCAGCACGCCGGTCCCGAGGGGAACCCCATGCGGGCGATTTGCCAGGATGGGGATCACGATGCGCTGGCGCGAGCGGCCGAAGCGGACCCGATCGCGTTTTGCGCCGAGGCGCTCAAATTGCTTCGCGGACCGGAGCCGGCGGCGGCGCCCGAACGCTTGGTACGCGTGCTGCTTGAGAGCGACGTCTTACTCGCGCCGCTCTGTGACCCACTCTCTTTTAGCCGCGCCAAGGCGCTAAAGCTCGCCTCCCTTTACGCCACCGTCCAGCCTCAACTGGCCGGACGCACGCTGGCACGAATGCTGGCTAGCAGCGGCGCGGTCTCTGATGCCCTTTCAGGATTGGCCGCCGAGCGCGCCATTGAGATCATCGCCGCGACGGGCGATCCCAAGCAACTGGAGGAGGGACTGTGTCTGCTGTTGGATCACGTGAACCCGCGCATCCGCTCGAAGATCGCCCTCCTCATCGCCCAGGCTAGGCCCGATGCGGAGTGGGTGGGCCAGCGCATTTTGCTGGAGCCCGACTCCAGATTACGCGCCAATCTCATCGAGGGGCTTTGGCACAACGACAACGAAGAGGCGCGAACAGTCCTATGGGACGCCGCCGGCGACGCCGACAATCGTGTGGTGGCGAACGCGCTCTTGGGACTGGCGTTTCTGGGTGAACCCGAGGCTTTCAAGCTCATTCGACGCATGACGATCCATCCAAAACCTCTGTTTCGCGCTTCGGGCGCCTGGGCCATGGGCGAAACCGGGGAATCCAATTACCTTGACGATCTGGACCGTCTACAGAAAGACCCCGATCCGGCGGTCCGGCGCATGGCCATTCGCGCGGCGAATCGCCTCCGCGAAGTGCTGGTCCGTTCAGCCTAACTGGCTATCGCACTCCCCTTTTTTCGGCGACATGGCGGTAGTCTATTCCTATGCGAATCCGGCACATTGTACTCGTCGTGTTCCTGTTTCTGCCCTTGTCGGCACAGGTCACCGGCTTGCTCACACACCGCGGGCGCACCGTTTTTCCCATCGGCAGCTATGAGATGCCGAAGACCGACGCCGGGCTGAAGGCCCTGGCCGAAGCCGGCGTCAACCTGGTGCGCTGCGGCAATGCTGCGGACCTGGACCGCGCGGCTGCGGCCGGCATGCTCGGCTGGGTGAGTTTGCCCATGCAAATCGGCGACGACCCCAAAGGTGCCCTGAGGAAATCCATCGACGCCCTGAAGGGCCACCCCGCGCTCGCCGTCTGGGAAGGACCGGATGAAGTGGTCTGGAACTTCACCGCGTTGAGCCAGCTTTTCAGGAATGGCACTCACAAGGTGAAGGGCGAATGGTGGTTGCAGACGCCCAATGCCGTTTCTTACGCCGAAAAGGAAGCCGCCGGGATCATGCCGAAGCTACGCGAGGGTGCGCGCCTCGTGCGAACTCTCGACCCGAAGCGCCGCCCGATCTGGGTGAACGAAGCCGCCAAGAGCGATCTCGGCTATGTACGCCAGTACATCGACTCGATCGACATCACCGGTTGCGACATCTATCCGATCCACGAAAAAGAGAAGGAACCTGCCGAGGTGGCTGACTACACGGACCGTTTCAAGGCCGTCGGCCGCGGCCACCCGGTCTGGATGGTCCTCCAGGCGTTTTCCTGGGGAAACTTGAAAGGCTATTCGACGGAGGCGGTCACCTATCCCACTTTTGAAGAGACCCGTTTGATGGCGTACGCTTCACTCACCCACGGCGCCAGGGCCATTCTCTACTGGGGATCGGCTTACCTGCCGCCGGAGGAGACGGGGTTCCGGGATTCGATCCTCGCCATGACCAGCGAACTCTCCGCGCTCCAGCCGTTCCTGGTGGCGCCCGAAGACAAGACCGTCCGAGTGAAGCTCATCGAGTCGGAAGGACGGGGTCAGGTGGGCGACAGGGGCGTGAGCTGGATGGCGCGCCGGGCCGGCACCGAATGGCTCATCGTGCTCGCCAACGAAGACGCGCGCCAGCACATGGGTGTCGAAGTGACCGGCTTGGGCTTGCTCAACGGCCGCTCGCTGCACGAGCTTTACACCGTGAATTCCGTGAAAGTCTCGCGCGGCGAAATCGTCGCGCGCATGATGCCGCGCCAAGTGAAGGTCTACTCGACCAGCCGCAAGTTTGAAACCACGCGCCGCGCTGGGCGCGACTACACCCGCTGAGGTCTCATATATGACGTTGAGAACGCTCTTCACCACCCTTTTACTCGCCGTAGCAGCCTGGAGCGCGACCGGCTCGTCCATGATCGTTTACTCGGCGCAGCCGAACGCCTACTTCGATGATCATGCGGATGACATCAAGAAGTTCGCCGATGGATTCTTCTTCGTGTCGGGAGATTGGTCCGAAGCATCCAAACGTCTCGCGGAGCCGAACAACCCCTGGCTGGAGGCGCTGCGGAAGAACATTGCGTCCTTGCGAAAGGCCGGGGCCGGCGAGAACCTGTTGGGCGTTTCCTTCGGCGAGGAGGCCGCGTGGCCGTCCGAACAAACCTTGCTCGGCGAACCCGGAATGGCGAAGATGCGCACGGAATTCGCCGCCGTGGGGCGAGCCGCACGGTCTCTCGGCTTCCGAGGCGTCTCGATCGACGTCGAATACCCTTACAAACGTTACGAGTTCGGCCATCCTGTCTGGACATACACCGGATACACGGCGGAGGATCTTTCGCGTGCCGCCTACCGTCAGGGCGAGGCGGCTATCGCGGCGCTGCTGGGAGAGTTTCCCGAGGCTGTGGTCGTTTTGTTGCCCGGCGAATTGCACCGCACGCGCCCGTTGGGCCGCGAGTTCATGCGCGGCGTCTTTGCCGAAATGGCGCGCCGTGATGCGCCCGGCGGGCTGCATCTCGGCTCCGAATATACTTATTGCACCGGCGACCCTCTTTCGACGCTGGCTACTGCCCGGCTGGAAGAGCCATTCGCTGCAAAGCTGGCCGGTCCGCGCGAGGCATCGTACTGGATGCGCCGTTGCACGGTGGCGCCTGGTGTGTGGCCCTTGCACATGGTGGAGACCGGAGGCAAGGACTACCCCGTTCAGCCGTGGAAGAAAGAGATCGCCGAGTTGCGCGAACAGATGGCGCTCCTACGCTCCGTCGCCAAACGCTACGTGTGGACATATACGGGGAATCCGATCTGGTTCATTTATTCACCCGAAATCGAAGCGAGATACGGGTTGCGAAGGCAGGATCTGAAGCGCGAGGACATCGACCTTCGCGACTGGCAAAAGGTGATGGGGGAGCGTGTGGCGCCGCCCGCCAAATGGCTCGGCACGATCGAGAACATTCGCCGCTACGACCGTGGCGAGCTTTCGCCGGATCAACTCTGTGACGCTTTCGGGACGCCGGGCCGCTGGTGGGTGCTGGGCTTGCTCGCCGCTCCACGCAAGTCGCCGCAGTTTGCCGCCGTTGGCGCAGCCACCGCGCCTATCGATCCGGAGATCGCCCATCAGGGGCGCGACGGCGCGCTGCATTGGTTCCCTATCAGCCTTTACGATCCGCGCGGAATCGTGAACTGCCAGTACATATTCGACTGGCGCGGCACCGATTCGAGCGGCGCGCACTTTGCCACTTACGTCCATTCAGCCGCCGCGCGCCGTGCCGTGCTGCACCTCGGCTGGGACGACGTGATCACCGTTCGCTGGAACGACAGAATCGTTTTCGACACCCGGGAAGATGCAAGGCAAGTGAAGGGTCTGCTTTATCTCGACAAGTACCGCTTTGAAAAGCAGGTTCCCATCGAGTTGAAGGCAGGCCGCAACAAGCTGGTATTGACCAGCACCAACGATCACGGCGTCTGGGCGCTCAACCTGCGCATCACCGGCGAGGACGGGGTGCCCATGCCCGGTGTACGTTTCCGCCTGGACTGAGGACTGAAGGCAACCTGGGAAAAGACGGACAGCAAGCTCAGCAAGCCGCTGATCTGGACTGGAAGTTCGCCTGGAAACTCGATAGTCTGGCTGGATCAGGAAAACCTATGTCCGCCAGATTCTTCGCATTGTTGATTAGCTTGGCCGCGTGTTCGCTCGCGGCGGGTGATGGTTTCGTGGCCGTGCCCGGGGGGTCGTTCCGCGCGGCTGGAGTCGAGGTCCGGGTAGAACCCTTCGAGATGCTCGACCATCCGGTGACCAACGCCGAGTATCTCGAATTCGTGACCGCCACCAGACATGCGCCGCCGCTATATTGGCCGGGTGACGCCATCCCGGCCGGCATGGACAACGCGCCGGTGGTCTTCGTCAACCGCTACGATGTGGACGCTTATATCCGCTGGCGCGCAAAGCGCGACCGCCGCGTGTACCGCTTGCCGGCATCGGCCGAGTTCGAGTGGGCCGCGCGCGCCGGACGCCAGGACGCCGTCTATCCGTGGGGCGCCGCCTCCCCCGAAGGAAGGGCCAATTACGATGCGGGCGGCGATCGCAAACCCACCGAGTGGCGTAAGTACCTGACGCCCGTGACGAGCTTTCCACCGAATGCCTGGGGCCTTTACGGCATGGCCGGAGGCGTGTGGCAGATGCTGTGGTCCGAACGCGATCGCGCGGAGATGCGCTACGTCTACCGGTTGGAAGATCCCGCCGATAAGCAGGGAGCAGTGGCGGGCGGTGCATGGACGCGCGGCGCTTACTACATGCGCTGTAATGTGCGGGGCAATATTTCCGCGGGCATCCGCGCGCCAGATCAGGGCTTCCGCCTGGTGCGGCAACCCATCGGCGCGACGCACTTCGAGCGTCTTCCGCGCCGGTTGGCTGCGGCGCCTTCCGGCCCCGGGAAGATCTTCCTGAGCTGGCAACTGCTGCCCAATGACGCGTCCGATGCCGGATTCCACGTCTACCGCAGTGTGCGCACGGACTCCGCGGGCGAACGCCTGACGGGTTCTCCGATCACCGATTCAACCAATTTTCTGGACACCGCCGCGCCCGCCGGCCGGCTCTGCTACCGCGTTCGCGCCGTGCTTGCCGGTGGACGCGAGGGTCCGCCCTCGGAGTGGGCGTTCGTCACGCCGTCGGAAAGCCGCGGAGGCCCTCTCGCGGTTTTTGAACCGACTCCCAAGCAGGGCGGCTTCGCGCCCATTTTCGGCGATCTGGACGGCGACGGCGTGCTCGACATGGTGGCGCGCCTTGCCAACGGCATCCGCGAGATGTCGCGCGATCCCGGCGTGCCGGTCGAACTCGAAGCTTACACGAGCTACGGGCGCGCGTTGTGGCGGCGTCCTCTCGGATGGCACGACCACAGCTACGGCAACCCGAACAACCTTCCCGTGGTGGTATACGACCTGGACGGCGACGGCAAAGCCGAAGTGATCTGCCGGTTGCAGGAAGGGGACCGTTTGTATCTGGCGGTCCTTGACGGCATGACGGGCCGCGTGCGCCGCAAAACACCGTGGCGCGAAATGGCCACCGACCACTCCGGCACCTCGACCCGCGTACACATGTCCATCGCCTACCTCGACGGCCGCGCACCCGCCATCATCACGCAGACCGGGCTTTACGAAAACGAGATCCTGAACGCCTACCGCGCCGATCTCACGCCTATCTGGGAGTACAAGAGCTTCGCCGAAACCAACGGCAGCGGCTCGCACCACATCGACATCGCGGACGTGGACGGTGACGGCCGTGACGAAGTCTTCAACGGCACCATGCTCTTGAATCCCGGCGGCACGCTGCGCTGGGCCCTCTACCGCCAGCATCCCGACATCGTCGCGGTAAAGCACATTCTGCCCGGCGTGAAGGGCCGGCAGGTATACTATGCCGTCGAAAACGGCATCCATGCCGGGGCGTACCTGGTGGACGCGAAAACCGGCAAGGTCATCTGGAAAGACAACCGCGAGAATGATCCGCGCTGGGTGCACGCGCATATCGGGTGGGCTTCGGATATCTGGGAAGGCTCGCCCGGCATGGAAGTGCTCACCAACCGCGACGGCCATCCGTCCCAGGATCAGGTCTTGTTCTCCGCCACGGGCAAGATCCTCATGAATCCATTCCCGCCGGGCTGGCGGCCGGTCAACTGGACCGGCGGGGCCGTGCGCGAACTGATCTCGTCCGATGGGGCGAAGCTGGGCCGGTTCACGGGCAGTGGCGTCGAAACGCTGCCGGTGGCTGGGCCCAACTTATCCGGCAATGGTAGCTGCGGGATGGTGGCGGACCTGGCCGGCGACTACCGCGACGAAGTAGTCTGTTTTGGCAAGACCGCTGAGGGCGGCCAGGCGCTGTACGTTTACACCAACACGGAGCCGGTCAAGCGCAGGGCTGTGACACGAACGGCCAGCCGGGAATACCGGCTATGGCTGGCGCGCAACGCGGGCGGCGGCTACCCGTCGTACTTCGAATGGGAACCCGAGCTCTGAACGGCCAGGCGCCGGACGTGCAGCCAGCTTACTTCTTCAACTTTCGTTGCGATTCGACGAAGTCAATCAGGTCCGTTAGTATTGAGTTACCAATTCGGTGTCCACGATACCCGCAGACAGCCGCGGACGTCTACTCGAATTTTGCGAACTTGTACTGGGTGATCTCGTAACCGAAGAACGCCACGTCCATGCCCTGCGCCTGGAACCTGGTCGCGTCGAGGATGGAGTACTGGTTGAGACCCAGCATGCCTTTTACCATGGTCGTGCCAGGCCAGAGCCCCGAAGTCGGCAGCGCGGATAGGACCCACGCCGGCACCGTAAAACGCCCCACCGAAGCACGCTCCACGCAGCCAAAAGCCCCGCCAACCTCAGAGGTCGGGTCGAACGACAACCCCGAAATTACCACGATCTCCTTGCTGGCATCCCCACCGTTCCAAGTCACGGTCAGATCCTGCGTACGGCGGACTGTCGGGAGGCTGGTCTGGCTGGTCCATTCCAAAGGGGCAGGCAGAGTCAACGTGGCCCTATACGGGCCGACACTGCCGCCACCGTTCCCATTGTCGGTAGTGTAAACGCCCGGCACCAGGAACTCGGGCCCGTAATTGTCCGTGAATCCCGGGATCTGGCCGCCTAAGTCGCCGGTCGTCTGTCTCGTGCCTCGGGGGCCTTGCAGGGTCAAGACGGGACCGCCGTAAAGGTTCTCCGGTCTGACCGGGTCGCTGGGAAAATCCAGATCATCCGCCTTGACCTTGCCTGTGCTCACCGAGCATGTGCCGAATGGTATGGGAGGCTCTTCGGACTCGAATGCCTCCCTTCCAATACTGCGTGCCTTAAGGGCTACGTCGTGCGTATACCGGCTAAAATCCACCGACCAGCCGTCGAGCACTCCGTTGAGTTCCGCAACGATTGTTTTGTTCAGGACCACCCCAGCTATTCGCAACTGACCGCCGCTTCTCATCTTCTCCATGTCCGCTGCCGAAAGCCCCACCGCATCGGAGCAGACGCCACCATTGGTAGCGATGGCAATGGAGGCGAAGTTGCTGACCACGGTTGCCGCACGGATGGCCAGTGGTACGTCGCAACCCAGAGGAACATCCGCTGGCAACTCGAAGTTGAGCTGGTCAATGCCCGGGAATTCCGGTGATCGCCCTTTGTAGAGTACCTTGGCGCTCTTGCCGCCCACCAGGATTTCCAGTTCAACATCCAGGTTGCGCACCTGGGGCGGCCGGGTTTCGTCGAAGTCCACCGGGCCCAAGCCGGTACCCCAAAGGATCATCACCTGACCAGGCTTGGCTGCATCCGTGCGTGCGTTCACCGGTTGGCTGGTGCCCGACACGTAATTCTGGACTATACCGGGCCCGCTGCCCGCCTGATTGCGCGTGAAGATGCCGAAACTGCTGCGGGCCACACGAATGCTCGCGGGCGGGCTGGTTTGATTGTTATAAGTCACAGTCACCGTGGCGTCGCCCGGCGGGATACGCGAAGGAAGAATCGCCGCCACCTGTCCCGCCGAGGTGTAAATCATCACTGCGTCCGCGGTCACACCGCCGCCGCTGACCTTGATCGAGGTACCTGCCAGCGTCGTCGGCAGAGGAAAGGATGTCGCTTGCTGGAGCGTGGCCGGCCCCATGCGCTGGCCGAAGATCACGAACATCGAGCCTTGAGCGATATCAGAATGAGGTAAACCTCGCAAAGCGTAACTGGCCGCGTTGAGCACACCGCCAGTCGCGATGACGGGTTGAGCGTTGACAAGCTTTGCCGGCAGGAAAACCGCCCAGACCGGCAAGAGAATCCTGCACAAACAAATCCTGTGCATATCTGCACCTCGCAGTAAGTAACTTGACAACTCTTGGGGTCTTCCGCCGGCAATCAGTATATCACCCCGGAGGCGGTAGAGAATGAGGACTAACACATCTTCAGGCAACGGGTGGGCGCAGTCTCCGAGGCCCCCCTCACTCAAGACGGCGAGCAGGTGCGGCAAGAGGTACCCTCCCAATCCCGTCTCTACAGGAGGAAAACACCGGTGTGTTCACTATAATGAGACTAATGGGCCACAGCAGCGTAACGGTCTCTCAGCGGTATGTCCATCCTTCACCGGAATCGGTGGAGCGCACCCTGAGGAAACACGTGATGCTGCTGTGAACCAAGTCGTTTAGTTTCAACGTGCCCGGGTGGCGAAACCGGCAGACGCAAAGGACTTAAAATCCTTTTCGCGGCAACGCGAGTGTGGGTTCAAGTCCCACCCCGGGCACCATGATCTCACCGCGCCACCCACGCGGCCCGCGCTTTCCCTTATCCTATGAATGGCCCCGGAGGTTCCGTTCGTCGTGAGAATCCGTTTCCCGTTGGCTGCACTGATCGCGCTTGCCGGCGCTGCGTTGGCCGATGTTCGCATTGATGCTCGCAGTTCGATTGTGATCGATCCTTCCGAACCCGCGGCGTTGCGGCGAGCTGCGGCGGATCTTGCTTCCGACATGTCCAAGGTGTTCGGCGCAAAGCAGGCGGTGGTGGGCAGCAGTGACGCGGCCAGTTCGAGCGCTGTGCACGTCTGCCTCTCGGCCCAGTCCTGCGATGGCCTGCGCCCCGGCGGCGCGGAAGTCCTTGCGATCCGCGCGGTCCCCGGCGGCGTCATGCTAACCGGGTCGGATCTGCGCGGCGCCATTTACGCCGTCTACGAGTTCTCGCGGCGGTTTCTGGGCGTCGATCCGTTCTACTACTGGAACGACCACGAACCCGCGCGCATGGTCTCGGTGAGGATTCCCGCGGGCACCTCAATCCAGGACGGGCCGCCACGGTTCCGTTACCGCGGCTGGTTTATCAACGACGAAGATCTGTTCACGGGCTGGAAGCCGGACCCGGCTTCGGGCTTCTCGCTCGAAATCTGGGACAAGATCTTCGAGACTTTGCTGCGCGTGAAGGGTAACATGATCGTGCCGGGCACCTTTCTGTTTCCCGACGAGCCCCAAGTGGCGGCGGCGAGCGAGCGCGGCCTGATCATCACGCAGCACCACATTGAAGTCGTGGGGCTGAACACGTACCGCTGGCCCGAAGACATACCCTACTCGTTCCTCAGCCGCCCCGACCTGCTCAAGAACGCGTGGCGCGCGAGCGTCCGTGGCTACAAGCCCCAGCAGGAAGTCATCTGGACCGTCGGCTACCGCGGGCGCCACGACCGCGCGTTTTGGGAAGACGACGCCTCGGGCGACAAGTCCGAACGCGGCCGCGCCGAGGTGATCCAGCGGGCCATACAGGCCGAGATGGAAATTGTGCGGGCCGAGCGCCCCAATCCAGTGTTCTTGATGAACGCATGGGACGAAGCCGCACCGCTGGTGCGGAAAGGCTATCTGAAGATCCCCAGCGGCGTGACGCTCGTGTGGCCCGACAACGGCCACGGGATCATTCGCGACGACGGCGCGCTCACCCGGGGCGAGGGCGTGTACTACCACACGGCCATGCACAACTTCATGGCCAACCAGCTTACCGAGATGGTGCCGCTCGCGCGCATTCAGCGCGAGTTGGGGCGCGCCGCGCGGGTGGGCGCCACCGAGTACCTGCTCGTGAACGTGAGCGACATCCGGCCCGTGGTGATGACCACCGAAGCGGCCATGGAGTTGGCCTGGAACGCGGACGCTTGGATGAAGCAGGATGGCGCGGCGAGCCGCGCGTACCTTGCCGGGTGGACGCGCCGCGAGTTCGGCGAACGCGCTTCGGCCGCGCTGGTGGACTATTACAACGCATACTTCGCCGCGCCGGGGCGTTACGGCACCGCCGAAGACCGCACATTCTCCGACTGCGCTTACAACACGCTGGCGCGCCACATCCTCACCAAACTGCTCATCGGCAAGACGGAGAAACCCGAAGGAGACATGCCGGTCGAGAATTACCGCGCTTTCGTCGAGCGCCTTCGCAAGATTGCAGCCCAGGCCGAACCACGCTGGACCGCTGCGCGCGATCTTGCCGGGCGCGCAGCGAAGTTGATTGCGCCGGATCGAAAACAGTTCTTCCAGTCGCACGTCGCAACGCAGCTCGACGTGCACGAATACGGCAACCGCGCGCTGCTCCGCATCGCCGAAGCTTATCTCGCCGGGAGTCCGGCGGAGCGCAAGCGGTATGTGGCGGCAGCGATCGCGGATCTCGAGCGCATCCTGGCCAGTTATCAGGCGAGCGAGTATGGCAAGTGGGCGGGCTACTACCGCGGCGAGTTGTTCGCAAACGTCCGGCTCACGCACCGCATGGCGCAAGCCTATGCGGGCGTGCTGGATGGTAAGCCTATTCCGGCGGGGCTGCCGGTCCAGGCACGCACGCCGGATCCGTATCCGACGCTCAAGGCTTACCAGGGTGCGCGGCGCACGACCACCGCGCCCTGAAGCGGGTCATAGTTCGACGGCGCGGATGCGCAGCGATTCGAAGTTGACCGTACCCAGCCCGCGATTGGAGGCGAACCCGAGATAGGGCATGCGCGCGGCGTCCATGTCCCAATAGGCTTTGGCGGCATAGGCATCCACGGCCACCGGGTCGACACTTGCCATGACGGTCTTTTTCAACTCGACGTCGGCCAGGTTGCCTCCGGTCGGGCCGTTGCGTATGAGCACGCGATACGCGTCGAGGATGGTGAGCGTGGGACGCATGAACGCCGCCAGGTCCGCCAGGCTTTCGTGGATGCGCTGGTGCAGGCGGTGGCGCACGCCGCCCAGGATGCCGTACCAGTTTTTCATGCCCAGCGTCGCGCCCGTGAGGCTGTGGTGCTTGGCGATGGGGATGTTGATCAGCTTGTCGGCAGCGAGGAACGGCTCCAGGACCGGCCAGACGTTCAACACCTCGCCTCCCAGATCCACTTCCTTGAACTTGCGTTCTTCTGGCAGGACGACCTGCGCGCCTGCCTTGAGCGCCGCGGCTTCAATGCCGCTGCGCGCGAAGCAGCGGCGCGGTTCGTTCACGCTGAGGTCGGTGACGATGACGCTCTTGGCGCCCACTTCCCAGCACATGCGCGCGACCTCGCCGACGATTTCCGGGTTCGTAGTAGCGGCCTGCTCCGGCGTGCGGTCCCATCCGACGTTGGGCTTGAGCACCACTACATCGCCGCGCGAAACGAACCGGCTCATCCCGCCCAGTTCGCCGACCGCGCGGCGCACAAGCGCTGCGGGCGCCTCGCCCCGCACCACGGACATGTCTGCCAACACCGTCTCGCGCGCGATGGTGTGATCGCGGCGGACGTTTACGGCCACGGGTTCTTCGGGCCGGCGGCTGCGGCCGTGCAACCACCAGGCTCCACCTGCCGCGCAAACGCTCGCGCCGCCCAGGCGCGCCAGCCGGAGCAGGATCTCGCGCCGGTCGTGAGCGCCGTCCACGTTATGAAGCATCGCGCCTCCGTGCTAATTTTAAGACGAATAACGTGCTGAGCGCCGCTTTAGCCCTGGTCGGATTCGCTGCAGTGCTGGCGCAGGCGGTGTTCCTGCGCGAGTTTCTGGTTGTGTTCCAGGGGAACGAAATCACCATCGCGCTGGCGCTGGCCGCCTGGCTCGCCTGGACCGCGCTGGGCAGCGCGTGGGCCGGACGCGCCCCCGCCACCGATTCTGTGCAGCGTCTGATCGTGTTTGAGATCCTAAGCGGGCTGTCGCTGCCCGTCACCGTTTTCGCCATCCGGTCGCTGCGCGCCGTTCTTGGGGTGGTGCCCGGCGAATCGCTCGCACCCTCGCTCTCGCTGGCGGCCGCGCTCGCGACGCTCAGCGTGTTCTGCACGCTCTCGGGTGCTCTGTTCGCCACTGGCATCCGCGCGTGGTCGGGCGAATATGGCGCCGCGGTGAGCGTGGCCGGCGGGCGGGTATATCTGCTCGAAGCCATGGGCGCGCTGGTGGGCGGATGCGTGACGGGGTTCTGGCTGGTGGGCCGCTTCGATTCGATGACGGTCGCCGTCATCGGAGCCGGTTTGAACCTTCTGACCGCCGCGGCGCTGTTGGCACGCCGGCGCCGGCTCATAAGCGCGGGCCTGGCCGCGGCGCTGGCGGTGGGGCTGTTCGCGGCGGCGCCCGTGCTGGTGCGCACATCGCTCGGCCAATTGTGGCGAGGCTGGCCGGTGGTGGCGACCGAGAACTCACCTTACGCCAACCTGGCCGTGGTCGCGCATGGCGCGGCGCGCACGCTTTACGAAAACGGCCTGGCCGCCGCCAGCGCGGAGGATGCCGCCTCGGCCGAGGACGCCGTGCATTTCGCGCTGCTGCAACATGCGGAACCGAAGTCGCTGCTCATGATTGGCGGCGCGGCCGGCGGAGCGATCCGGGAAGCGTTGAAGCACCCCAGCCTAGAGCGCGTGGACTGCGTGGAACTCGATCCGGCGGTGCTTCGCCTCGCCGCACGGTATTTCGATTTCCCGCACCATGAGCGAGTGATCATGCATGCGGCCGACGCCAGGCTGTGGCTCAAGGGCACGCAGCGAAAGTTCGACGTTATCATCGTCGACCTGCCCGATCCGCAGACGGCGCAGCTCAACCGCTTCTACACGCTCGAGTTCTTCCGCGAGGCGGCGCGGCATCTCACGGCCACGGGCGTGTTTTCGTTCCGCCTGGCCGGCGGAGAAAACTATATCAGCCCGCGGCGCGCGGCCTTCTTGCGCTCCATCAACAAAACGTTGCGGCAGGCGTTCCTGCAGGTGATGGCGTATCCCGGCGCTTCCATGCACTTCTTTGCCGCGAACCGCCGCGCGCCGCTGGTGGCGGATCCGCGGACGCTCGTCGCGCGGCTGAAAGCGCGGCGTCTCCAGACGCAGTACGTGAGCGAGTTCGACATCCCATTCCGGCTCACCGAGGACCGCGTGCTGCAACTGGGCCTGGCCATCCGGCCGCAGGACTCCACACCGGTGAACCGCGATTTCTCTCCGCTGGCCTACTACTACAACGCCATCCTGTGGAGTGCTCAGTTTCATGATCGAGCCGCGGAAATGCTGGAGCGGCTCGCCGACATTCCGTTCACGACATTGGCCGGCACCGCCGCGGTGGCCATGTTCCTGATCGTACTGGCTGCGGCCCGCATGCCGGGCGAGCACCGCGGCGTGGCTTCTTGCGCGGTGGCGTCCATGGGCTTCACCATGATGGGGCTCGAACTGTTGGTGCTGCTCGGCTACCAGGCCGTTTACGGCGTGGTGTACAAGGAACTCGCGGTCGTAGTGGGCGCGTTCATGGGCGGCATGGCACTGGGCAGTTGGCGCGCATTGAAGACGGAGAAAGGACCGGCGCTCGTTCTCGCCTGCATTGGTTGGATCGCGGTCGTGTCCGCGGTTGCGCTGGTGGCCGCTATGGCAGCGCTCTCGCGGGCGGGGAACGCCGGGAGCGCGTTCGTGGGAAGCCAGATCCTGTTCCCGGGGCTCGCGGCGCTCTCGGGAGTGCTCGGCGGGTGGCAGTTCCCGGTGGCCAGCCGCGTCTATTTCACAACGGCGGATGCGTCCGGCGGCGCGGGCGCGCTTTACGCCTGGGACTTGGTGG
>ENA-UOYA01001671-UOYA01001671.1-activated-sludge-metagenome-genome-assembly--contig:-NODE-1671-length-22852-cov-75.719086_pt1 | contig 22852 bp, 22 predicted proteins | sample MGYA00238163_ERZ764804 | MGnify/ENA primary metagenome ERZ764804 (study PRJEB28919, sample SAMN05720223) | activated sludge metagenome | isolation source: Anaerobic digester | place: Hong Kong... | reverse complement strand
AGAGATTCAAAGATTATAAAGATATGCAAAAATTAAATGGTTGAGACACTAGTTACAAAATCTGCGTTTTTAATCTGCTGGCTTCCTTAAGTAAATTCTGAATTTCCTGGGTTCCGCAGAATTCTTCTTTTTACCCACAAGGAAGGGGAAATAATTATTGATCAGGTAAATCACAGGTACCAGGAAGAGAAGGTTAAGAACTGTTAAACCCAGAGCGAAAGCCGTATTGTAATAGAAATACTCAGGCTTGACTCCTAAAATGAGAATTACCAGTTTTGTAAGAACATCCTTGAGTGGGAAGTGTAGAGCAAGTATAATCAGGCTGTTCCTCCCGTAATATTCCAGTATCTTTGAACTTCCTATTTTTTTGAAAAGATAGACAAAGGTAAAGATCCCTGAAAAAGCAAGAATGTAAAATGAAAAGAAGCCACCGTATCTCATAACATTCATGTTGACTTTGTCATCTGTTGGAAACTTCAGCAGGTATCCGAGATATAGCAGGCTCAAAAGAATCGCAGTGACAGGTAAATATTTCTCAACTCTTGAGAACTTTTCTATATACTTTGTATCTAATTTTAAGCTGAGATTTGCTCTTGAATCTGTTTCAGGTTCTGTAAGTCTTCTAAACAGATTTCCCGCTCCATAAAAGACTATTGCAGCCAGAGCTACATCAACATTCCAGGGTATTCTGAAAGATACATATACAGAATAAAGATAGCCAATCACTCCGGCTACAGTAATCCATAGTACAAGTTTTTTCGGTTCCCCATAGTATTTCTTTGCAAGTCCGTAAAAGAGAATTTCGGTTACAAACAGGCAGGTCAGGAACCAGAGAGGTGGATTATAAGATATCATCGGACCCAATGCGTAAAGGATGTGATATGTTCCATGAAGTATGCTGTTTTCAAGAATTGTGATATGTTCAAAAAACTTAATATTTGTGACTCCTGGCTGAAATCCTGTGTCCAGCAAAAAATAAAACAGACAGGTAATTAGTGCAAAACAAAAGTAAGGCACGATAAGAGACCTGAACCTTCCTTTGACAAAATTTACAGAGGATCCTGTATATTTTCCGAAGTCAAATAAAAATCCAGAAATGAAAAAGAACAGCGGCATATGGTATGAAAATATGTAAGTATCAAGCGCTATCGGCAAGCTGTGGTGTGCAAGCACCACAAGCATAATCCCAATCCCTTTTAATGCATCTATCCAGTGAAGTCTCATATGAACCTAATATATTAACAGTGTTTACAGTATAAAAAAGATTTGCTATTTGCTTTCAGGTTGCGATGTTCCTGGATATCAGGGTATCAAACTGCTTTATCTCGCGTTTCTTAGTTTTTCTCTCCTGTTCGGAAAGCTTGCAGGTTTCGTAATCTTTGTAGCCGGAGCTCAAAAACAAATTCAAAAACATGGTCACAGTTATTTAAGAAAACTCAAAAACGACTAAATTAACTGAAAAATGGAATTTCTCAGCAAAAAAGGAAATCGTAAAACCGCAGAAATATCTAAAAACGTTAAAAAGATGAATGAAGTTTGGTGGGGCCGTTGAGATTCGAACTCAAGTCGCAAGACCCCCAGTCTTGCAGGATGGACCAAGCTACCCTACGGCCCCGCAGAGTAGATTTCTTTTTATCGGATGACAATGGACTTTGTCTTGCTTGCCATCAACCAACTACTGTAATTAAACACGTAGTATAAATGCGTATCGGTAGTGAATGACCTGTATCTAACTCTCTATATTTTTTGAATCGTTCCTCTGTGTTTTTTTACTAATTTTTCCCGGTTTTTCTGGCTTACGGTTTCTGGATATCGGTCTCTGAAGGCTTGCTCAGTATGCTTTTTGCCCTCAGGACTCTCTGGATAATGGTGATATGCGAGAATACTGCTATCAGAACAAGAGCCCAGGCAAGGAAGCCTGAAAGGGCTCCGAAAGCCAGGATAAGCATTCTTTCTGTACGTTCAGCAATTCCTACAGATAGTTTTTTGCATCCCGCAGATTCGGCGCGGGCGCGTGTGTAGCTTACGAGAAATGAACCTATAAGGGCAAATCCAGACCAGAGCCAGCCGTCAACTCCCATGATAGGAGGAAGTACGAGCCATCCGTTAATCACTCCTGCCATAATTCCAAGAAACATCAGCCCATCGGAATAGCGGTCGCATACCGAGTCCAGTACGCCTCCGAAAGGCGTGATCCTGCCTTTAGCCCTTGCAACTCCCCCGTCAAGGACATCAAAAACCCCGCTGAAGAGGATCAGGAAACCTCCTTCAAAGGCTTTTCCCAGGGCGAATGCAGCTCCTGCAGCCACGCTTACCGCAAAACCCAGCAGTGTAAGGGTGTTTGGGGAGAGAGGTATTGAGCGGGCAAATGGAATAACCAGCTTTCTTGCGCTGTTTTTTAAATCATCGAATATTTCAATCCCTTCCTTTACCTGGCTATTGATACTGCATCTTTGGATATAGTCTTATCTTCTTTCGAAAGATCTCCGGGTTAAAGTTTCTAAATCCATTAAGAGATCCTTTTATATCTTTGAAAGGCGGCTTTTCTGATTCAATGGTTTGCATGGATGGGATTCTTCAGAAAGAGGTTTTAAGGATCGATATAAGAATAAAGCCGCATGAGTTTAAAATGATATGGAGTTAAAATATGAATATAGTAGAAGAACACAGGGAAAAATGTATTCGATGTGGGCTGTGTCTTGAGGTATGCCCTGGATATGAAGATCTGAGTTTGCTTGACCGACTTTACGGGTATCTGGAGGGTTCTTCTAATATTGATCCTGATTCCCTGCTGCGCTGCCTTACCTGCGGGCTCTGTATTTCTGCCTGTCCTGAGAATCTTGGGATCAAGCCTCTGATATCTCCTTCCCGGCAGAAATGGGTAAATGAAAACGGCCTTAAGGACAGGCAGACTTTGGTGGATCCTGAGGCTGAAAATAACCTTTTCAAAAAGGTTTCTGAAATGGATGAAATCCCTGAGTTCACAAACAGGCCCGGATCTGTCGTATATTTTCCGGGCTGCGCCGGCACCTATATTAACAAAGTGATGTCTCAGGCTTCCGTTGCTCTTCTGGAAAAGGCGGGAGTTGATTATACTGTTCTTAGCGGGCTTGAATACTGCTGCGGTGCGGTGTCAGCAGGTGCCGGAGATCCTAGTCCCATCCGCCGGCACGGGCAGCAAAACATTGAAGAGGTCAGAAAAAGAGGGGCAAAAATCCTTATCACTGCCTGCCCCGGCTGTTTCAAAGCTTTTAAGGATATCTACCCTCGCATGTTTGGGAAACTGGGCTTTGAGGTCCTACAGGTTTCGCAGTACATTGACCGGCTTTTAAAGGAAGGCAAACTCACTCCGGAAAAAGCGCTCATACACAGGGTTTTTTACCATGACCCATGCCATCTGACAAGAGGAATGGGTGTCTACACAGAAGCAAGGGATGTGCTTGAAAAGATTCCGGGGACCTCTCTGGCAAATAAAACCCCTGAAGGTTCGGCGTGCTGCGGTTTTGGTGGAGGAGTAAGGGTAAATTATCCTTCCGAATCTATTTCTATAGCTTCCGGCCGTTTCAGGGCTGCTGAAAAACTGGGTTGCGACGTGATCGTAACAAACTGCGGGGGATGTATGCAGAACCTTATCGAAGCAGGAAAGGATGAAACAATAAAGATTTTTGATCTGGCTGAATATCTTGCCCTCGCTTGCGGAGTAAAAATAGAAAGGGAAGACCGTAAAATGATCGAGCTTGTAAACCGGGCTTACAGTTCATGTGTTTCGGGTTACAAAGAGCCAGACCTTCCACAAAAATAAAACTTTTATCCCCTTTTTGTAGTTTCCCTATTCTCTGACCTGCCTGCGTTCTATATTGCCGTTTTTCTTTCTCGGGGGGACATTGTACAAAATTCTTTCTCTGAAAAAAATCTAGTATATATTCTTTTCGTTTTCATCCGGTTTTTATTTCAGTTTTAGTCCAACTAAGGGAAAATGAAAAAATGATGTTTAAAAAAAGAAATTCTCAATTTCTAATCCGATCTATATTTTAAAATTTTCTCATAAAACAGCTTCAGTAGCTCTTATCCTTTCTTCTTATCTTCCGGGGAGCAAAAATTATATTTATCCAAGTTCCTTTAATCTCTTAAAATGATATGGTTATTTTTTTTCGGTTCACATACCTTCAAAAGCCCAACTTTAATATTTGATATTTATATTTTTTCATTCCTTCTTCTTATTTTTTCTCTAAATACTTCATTCAAAAACTTCAAGCCAAAAACTATATATAGAACCCCTGGTTTCATGCCCTCTTTTTTGACAAAATATTTATACCAGTAAATAGAAGTTTATACTGGAGACATCTGTGAAGATGAGTTAACAGACGGGATTTAAAATGGCACCAAAAACATTCCCTCTGCTAAATCCTCATGAACCCCAGTAAGCAATCATGAAGAATTCATGATCTTGCAGTTTCGCTTGTGGTAATCATGGTTTCCCACGCATGATATCATAAGGTACTTTTCGTGCATCTCATACTCGAAGAGCGTGAGCTAGCATCCCAACCATCATGATTGTTCATGACGATTGGTTGAGACGTCTCCATAGTCTAAAAACTAAAACGGAGGATGCAATATTAGCAAAGAAGAACTGCTTCAGGAACTTGCAGGTGCAGTAATCACCTGTAAGAAGGATGCGGTACTCGCTGCCGTTGAAAAGGCAAAAGGAAAACTGGACCCGTCCGAAATAATTGAAAAAGGACTTGCAGCAGGCATGAACGAAGTGGGGGTCCGCTTTGAAAGAGGCAAACTTTTCTTACCCCATGTAATGATGGCTGCCGACGCGATGACTGCAGGAGTAAATGCCCTTAAGGATCTTATGCCTGAAGGCTCTGAGGGCTCAAAATTGGGCGTTATTGTGAACGGGACTGTAGAAGGCGATGTCCATGACATCGGCAAATCGATCGTGTCCACAATGCTCCAGTCTGCCGGTTTTGAAGTATATGACATCGGCCGTGATGTTCCTATCAAGAACTTTATCCAGAAGGCAAAAGAAGTCAATGCTGACATGATAGGAATCTCTGCTCTTATGACCACAACCCTTCAGGGTCAGAGGGAAGTTATTGAGCTTCTCAAAGAAGAAGGGATGAGGAGTAAAGTAAAGGTCATGATCGGAGGAGCACCTGCAACCCAGGCATGGGCTGATAAGATCGGTGCAGACTGTTACGCAGAAAACGCAAGTGAAGCCGTTGCAAAAGCAAAAGAGCTGCTGGCTTAAATCATTCTTATTCGGAGGTTACAAAAATGGCAAAAAATAATGCAGTTGCAGGATTCAACGCACTTAACGGTGTAGAATTAAACCTTTTTACCACTGATGAACTCAAAGCGATTCACTACGCCACAATGGACGTTCTGATGAACCCCGGTATCCAGGTCTCTGACGCCGAGGCAAGACAGATCTTCAAAGAAAATGGCTGTGAAGTCGACGAAAAAACACATGTTGTAAAGATCCCTGAATACCTTATAAGAAGAGCCCTTCAGCTCGCCCCATCCAGATTTGTCCTCTGGGGCCGCGACAAGAAGTTCAATACCGTCCAGGAATGCGGTGGTAAAGTACACTGGACCTGTTTCGGTACCGGTGTGAAGGTCTGCAAGTACCAGGACGGCAAATACGTAACCGTTGACTCCGTAGAAAAGGACATCGCAGACATTGCAAAGCTCTGTGACTGGGCAGAAAACATTGACTACTTCTCCCTCCCGGTGTCTGCAAGAGATATTGCAGGTCAGGGTGCCCAGGACGTCCACGAGACTCTTACTCCACTCGCAAACACTGCAAAACACTACCACCACATTGACCCGGTGGGCGAGAACGTCGAGTACTACAGGGACATCGTAAATGCCTACTACGGCGGCGATGAAGAAGAAGCAAGGAAAAAGCCAATCTTCTCAATGCTCCTCTGCCCGACCAGCCCGCTCGAGCTCAGTGTCAATGCCTGCCAGGTCATCATCAAAGGTGCACGTTTCGGAATTCCGGTTAACGTCCTGAGTATGGCAATGTCTGGTGGATCTTCTCCTGTTTACCTTGCAGGAACCCTCGTTACACACAACGCTGAGGTCCTCTCCGGTATCACCCTTGCCCAGCTCACAGTACCCGGATCAAAAGTCTGGTACGGAAGCTCAACAACCACCTTCGACCTCAAGAAAGGTACTGCACCTGTCGGATCTCCTGAACTCGGTCTTATCAGCGCTGCAGTCGCAAAGCTTGCCCAGTTCTACGGCCTTCCCTCCTATGTGGCAGGTTCCTAGTCTGACTCCAAGGTTCCGGACAACCAGGCAGGCCACGAAAAGACCATGACCACTCTCCTGCCTGCCCTTGCTGGTGCAAACACCATCTACGGAGCCGGAATGCTTGAGCTCGGAATGACGTTCTCAATGGAACAGCTCGTTATTGACAACGATATCTTCAGCATGGTCAAGAAAGCCATGCAGGGAATACCTGTCTCCGAAGAAACCCTTGCAGTCGAATCTATCCAGAAAGTAGGAATCGGAAACAACTTCCTCGCACTCAAACAGACAAGGCAGCTTGTGGACTATCCCTCCAACCCAATGCTCATTGACAGGCGCATGTTTGGAGACTGGGCAGCAGCCGGCTCAAAGGACCTTGCTACTGTCGCACACGAAAAGGTAGTAGACGTCCTCAAGAACCACGAAGTCAAACCAATCGATGGAGACATCCTCAAGGACATGAAGGCAATCGTAACTAAGGCGGACAAAGCTTTCAGAGGTATGTAATTATATCAGGATATTCAGGAGATCTAAAAATGGCAAACAAAGAAGCATTAATCGCAAAAGCAAAAGACGCAATCACTGATTTTGATGATGAACTTGCAGCAGAAGTCGCAGCAGAAGCACTTGCTGCAGGGATTGACCCTGTAGAACTCATCGAGAAAGGCTTTACCGCAGGCATGCAGGAAGTCGGCGAACAGTTCGAAAAGGGCACTCTTTTCCTTCCTCATGTGCTTGCAGCTGCAGAAGCTATGAACGCAGGCATAGATGTAATTAAGCCGGAAATGGAAAAGCGCAAGTCTCAGACCAAGAGCCTCGGAACAATCGTCATCGGGACCATCGAAGGCGACATCCACTCTATTGGAAAGGACATTGTAGCCTCCATGCTCAACATTGCAGGCTTTAAAGTCGTGGACCTCGGAAGAGATGTCCCGATAAAGACCTTCGTTGAAAAGGCAAAGGAAATCAAACCACAGATAATCGCATCCTCCGCCCTTATGACCACAACCATGGTCAACCAGATCCAGATCGAGGAACAGCTGAAAGAAGCAGGTATCCGCGGTCAGGTAAAGACCATGGTCGGAGGCGCACCCGTTACCCAGGACTGGGCTGACAAGATCGGCGCAGACATCTATGGGGAAAGTGCCACCGATGTCGTCAACAAGGTAAAAGCAGCCTTACTCTGAAGGCTCATTAAGCAGAAAATGCAGGAGATTTATCAAATGCATTTTTTGCCCAACTTTATTTTGTACAGTTTCTGTGTAACCTCTAGTTGACGGCATAAGCAAAATCCTGTATCCGTTTACAATTAACGGATCTGGTCATAACTCACGGGAATCCAGTAAGCACGGTAAAGACTGCGCAGTAAGCCTGTTCAGTTTCACTCTGGAAAATCTCAAGGCTGGTGGCAATTGTCTAAAAAATGGAAACTCAATGCAGTTGTCAAAACGCCTTCAAACTCCAGTTTAGATGGGATTAAAATGAGGGAATAAAAATGGTAATTAAAAACTGTAGTTAAATATAAATATTGTATCCCATAAACTGTAGTGTTGGAATTTAATTTAAATGTAAATATAGTTCCCTGAGATATAAAATGCCCAACAGAGGGTTAGCAAACTGTGCTTTCAGGCTGTGGAATAGGGCTGAGACTGACTCCTGCCCTGAGGGAATTCCACAGTGATTCTGATAAATGGAGGGATTTTCCGTGGATTTAAAAGCCTTAAAAAAACAGGAAAGTAAGAGAAAGATCAGTAAAGGGTACATGTGGGCCCTTTTCTGTGCTGTATTCTGGGGAATCTGGTATCTCCCAGGAACCGTTGTCTGGGTGCTTAATCCATTTGATGAAATGTACGGCGCCATTGCTGCAACAAATGGAGACGGTGTATCCCTGGTTATCACTGCTGTGCTGATAACTGCTTTCAATGCGCTTACCGTCATGATTGCGCTTATGCTCTGGAACGGAGTGCTTGGCAAATATGGAGAACTTGTCCGAACCCTTAAAGAGTTCCATCCCTGTTCTAAATGGTTCTTCCTTGCCTCAATCTTCGGAGGTCCAATGGCAATTCTAGGTTCTTTTATTGCTATGGGCTTTATAGGCGGAGCATTTGCAGCTGTTGCCGGGCTTCTCTACCCTGTAATTGGGTCGATTCTTGCTTACTACTGGTATGGAGAAAAGATCTCAAAGAGGGCAGCAATCGGTATTGCGGTTATCGTTCTCGGAGGTGTTTCTATTTACGGTGGTGGACTCCTGACTGAACTTTCTTCAGGTAACGTCCCATGGATAGGATATCTTGGCGGTTTGATGGCTGCTGCAGGCTGGGGAATTGAAGGCGCAATTGCGGGTAAAGGGCTTGACATTGCAGAGCCGGATGCCGGGCTGACACTTCGTTTCCTTGGAGAGAACATTATCTGGTGGATCATTATTGTGCCGATTCTGGCAATCGTTGGTTTCCCTATGTATTCCTATGCACTCCAGGCTTTTGAGCCTCTGACCCTGCTGGTCCTGATCTTTGCAGGTATCACGTTTGGTTTCTGTTATGTTACCTGGTACAAATCTTTCCCGCTTATAGGTGTTGGAAGAGGTCAGGGTATAGGAAACCTTTACGGGTTCTGTGCGGTCATATTCATCTTCCTTTTCTTCGGAGATGTTCCAGATTGGACTATTCTTGTAGGTGGTACTCTGTGTATCCTTGGGAGTTTCGTAATGTTTACGGAAGAAACAAGTGCACTTGAAACTCTGAGAGGTGAATGAAATGGGAAACAGGCCTATTAAGTTCAGAATTCTGGAGCTTTTCATGGATGGAAAAGAGTACTGGAACTATGAGATTGTCTCAAAGATCCAGGAAGAGTACAATATGAACAGTGCATATGGAAGGGACAGCATCAACTTCGATATCATTGAGCTTGCATCTGGAGGGATGCTGAAAGATATCGAGCAGAAAGTCGATGAAGCAGGAATCTACAAAAAAGATTTCCTTCTGCACAAGTATGTGATCACCGATTTCGGAAAAGTCCGCGGGTCGGACGCCTGCATGAGGTATGCATAATCTCAAGGAGGTTAAAAAAATGGTACAAACAGCAGCTGCAATGGAAGCTTACAACGCTTACTGGGCAAATTCTATCATACCGGCCGGGCACACTATGTGGATGGTCCTTATCCTTCTCCTGGCAGTTATTGCCCTCTGGCAGGCAAGGACTTTCGTGTCCAAATTCTGAACCCCAACAGAATACAGCTTCCAGATCTAATATTATAAGCAATATAAATGGTGATAAAAATGGCAACTGAATATGCTTTGAGAATGGGAGACGGGAAGAGGGTCTTCCTTACCAAAGAGAAGATTATGGCAGAGATTGAAGCCGGAACAGCAAACGCTGCGGATCTTGGTGAGATCCCTGCCCTGAGTGCCGATGAGATCGACAAGCTTGCAGAAATCCTTATGATGCCCGGCAAAGCCGTAAGTGTCGAGCAGGGCATGGAAGTTCCCATGACCCATGACATCGGTACGATCCGCCTTGACGGCGACCAGGGCAACAGCGGTGTAGGTATTCCATCAAGCCGGCTTGTCGGCTGCATGATGCACGAGAGGGCATTTGGTGCTGACACAATGGAACTCGGTCACATTGACTACAGTTTCAAGCCGGTGAAGCCCGTAGTTTCAAACGAATGCCAGGCAATGGAAGTCTGCCAGCAGAACATGGTCATCCCTCTCTTTTACGGCGCAATGCCGAACATGGGACTGTATTATACTCCTGACGGACCTTTCGAAAACCCCGGAGACCTCATGAAGGCTTTCAAAATCCAGGAAGCCTGGGAGTCAATGGAACACGCAGCAGAGCACCTCACAAGGGACACTGTATGGGTTATGCAGAAACTCTTTGCATCCGGCGCAGATGGTGTTAACTTCGACACAACTGCAGCTGCAGGCGATGCTGACATGTACGGAACACTGCACGCAATCCAGGCTCTCAGAAAAGAGTTCCCTGACATGTACATCGAAGCAGGAATGGCAGGAGAATGCGTACTTGGTATGCACGGTAACCTTCAGTATGATGGTGTGACTCTTGCAGGGCTCTGGCCGCACCAGCAGGCACCTCTGATTGCAAAGGCAGGAGCTAACGTTTTCGGGCCTGTGTGCAACACAAACACAAGCAAGACATCAGCATGGAACCTTGCACGTGCAGTTACCTTCATGAAGGCAGCGGTCGAAGCGTCTCCAATTCCCTGCCACGTTGATATGGGGATGGGGGTTGGCGGAATACCCATGCTTGAAACTCCTCCGATTGATGCAGTTACAAGAGCCAGCAAAGCAATGGTTGAGATTGCAGGCGTAGACGGCATATAGGTCGGGGTCGGCGACCCTCTGGGTATGCCGATCGCACACATAATGGCTTCTGGTATGACAGGAATGAGAGCAGCAGGAGACCTCGTTGCAAGGATGCAGTTCTCAAAGAATATGAGGATAAAAGAAGCAAAACAGTATGTGGCAAAGAAGCTTAATGTAGAAATCAGGGACCTCGCTGACGAACACGTTATGCGCGAACTCCGTGAGGAGCTCGACATTGGGGTTATCACCTCGGTTCCGGGAGCTGCAAAGGGTATTGCTGCAAAAATGAACATCGAGAAGTTGCTCGGTATAAAGATCAACTCCTGTGAACTATTCAGGAAACAGATCAAATAAAAAAAGGTTAATTAAAAACAGACTGTGAGAGGAGTGTCGGGCATACCCCTTGTTTTCGGGTGTAAGCCTGTTTCCTTCTCTTTAAACGCAGCAGGGAGAAATGTTCGGCTCTCTTAAAATATAGCTTGAACCCGCAGGATCTAAAAACGGCTCATTAGGCTGACACAGGTCCAGACGTTCTTCCTTGGAAACAACGGCTATCTTCCTGTTGCTCTGTTAATTTTTTGTTTGTTTTTAACTGAATATCTTTTATCTAGCTGATTTTATTTTTCCTGTATTCATTTTTCCTTTACTTCTTTAACTCAACTTTTCCTTCAACATTTGAATATCTTCAATCTTGATTCTATATAACTTGTTTTCAGCAAGGTTGTTCGTCAATTTTTGTTTTTTTAATTATGTAATCGACTAAATGCGATAAATTTATATATTTATACGTGCTTTTATTTATTGGTCAATCAAATTTACTTGATTTGCCTGTAAAACGCCATTTTAAGTCTCCGTAATTCTGCAGACTCCTGTGAAGATTTGCCTTTGAACCTCCATTACTTTTTTTCCTTTTTTCTTTTTCATTTCCCTGAGTTAGTTCTCTTTTTCTTTTTATCTCTCCGATTCTCGTATCCCGATAGGTAAATATCAAATATTCCCGGGGATATTTTCATTTCCAGCCCAAAGTTTATTAGCCGATACGATAATTATGCAGGAAACCCAACCTGTAGATATATGCATGAACATATCCTGATTTCCTGTTTTCATACCTGACTCTACAGTTACGCTGAATTCTGGTGAGAACTATGACAGACACAATTCACTGGGCAGACGTCATAGCCGAAGACGTTTTAAATAAGAGTGGCAAGCACCTTGTTGCCACAGGAATTACTCCCTCAGGGCATATCCATATAGGTAATATGAGAGAGGTAGTGACTGCTGATGCTGCTTATCGAGCTCTCCTTGACAGGGGAGCAGATGCCCGTTTTATCTATATTGCCGACAATTACGACCCTCTGCGCAAGGTCTACCCTTTCCTTCCCGAAAGTTACGCTGAGCACGTGGGAAAACCCATTTCCGAAGTTCCATGCCCCTGCGGAGAATGTGCGAACTACGCCGAGCATTTTCTGAAACCTTTCCTTGAAGCCCTCAGGCGCCTGGGCATCAACCCTGAAGTTTACAGGGCAGATGAAATGTACAGGGCAGGAATGTATACGGAAGCGATAAAAACCGCCCTTGTAAAAAGAAATGAAATTGCAAAGATCCTTGAAGAGGTTTCAGGCAAAACCGTTGCAGAAGAATGGAGTCCTTTCAATCCCCGCTGCAACGAATGCGGTAAAATCACAACCACAAAAGTTACCGGCTTTGACCTGGAAGCCGAGACCGTGGGTTATGTCTGTGCCTGCGGGCACCTGGGGACAGTCCCCATGGCAGGAGGGGGCAAGCTTACCTGGAGAGTGGACTGGCCTGCCCGCTGGGCTGTGCTGGGGGTGACTGTCGAGCCTTTCGGAAAAGACCACGCATCAAGAGGCGGCTCTTATGATACCGGAAAGCGGATAGTAAGGGAAATTTACGGGCACGAGCCGCCTTACCCTATAGTCTATGAGTGGATAATGCTTGGAAAGCAGGGGGCAATGTCTTCTTCTACTGGAGTTGTTGTCTCGATTTCGGATATGCTTGAGGTTGTGCCTCCTGAAGTCCTCCGCTATCTTATCATTCGCACAAAGCCTGAAAAACATATTCAGTTCGATCCCGGGCAGCCTCTTCTCACCATGGTGGACGAATACGAGAGGCTCAGGGAAAAGTTCCGGAATAATGACCCTTCCCTCGGGGATTTTGAGAAGAGGATTTACGAGCTATCCAGGGCTACCGGTATCTGCCATCCGGAAATACCTTTCAAGCAGATGGTGACCATTTTCCAGGTTGCAAGAGGAAACTTTGAGCAGATCCTCCAGATAGTGAAACGCTCAGGTTTTTCAATTGAAGATGAAAAGTGTATCCGGGAACTTGTGGATAACGTCTCCAGGTGGCTTGATCTCTATGCCCCTCCGTTTGCGAAATTCAGCGTAAAAGAGAAGGTGCCTGTGCAGGTATCAACCCTTTCTGAGCTTCAGAAAGCTTTCCTTGGGGCATTTGCAGACCTTATTGAATCAAAGGGTAAAATCAGCGGGGAAGAATACCATATGCTGGTTTACTCTGCAAAAGAAGAAGGTTCCGAATTGAACCGGCTGATTGCTGAGAAGTTAAATGTGCCGGCTCCGCAGGTAGATCCAAAAGACCTTTTCAAGGCGATTTATACCTCAATTCTGGGGCAGAGTTCCGGTCCCAAAGCTGGATGGTTCCTGTCTTCCTTTGAGGAAGATTTCCTGATATCCAGATTCAGGGAAGCTTCAATATACATCCCTGAGAAGCGTGCCTGAAGAAGCCAGGGCAGAAATAAAGGAGATATATACGCTGTGGAAAGATCTGCCGTCTCTTCAAAAAAGCACTTTCTCGCCTGGGATAAGGAATATGCCCATCTTAAATGGGGGGGTCCCGCATCTATACGGAGCCTTCAGTCTTTCCTTCCAGGCGGATCGAGAGTCCTGGATGCAGGCTCAGGAAACGGGAGGTATCTTGGAGAGCTTTCGAGGAATTTCACTTCAGTAGGAGTTGATGTTTCTTTAACAGCTCTTGGCAGTTCCCGGGAGCAGCTTGCAAGAAGCGGCAGGTTTGCAGAACACGTTGGGGCAAGTGTACATGCCCTTCCTTTTAAATCCGGGTCATTTGACGGAATAATCTGCTATGGAGTGCTCCAGCATCTTTTTGCAGAAGAACGTGAAATTGCTGTCAGGGAGTTCTCCCGCCTGCTCAGAGGGGGTGGCATAATTTTTTTTGAGGCTTTCGGCTGCGGGGACATGCGCTGTGGTGGAGAGCCTTCAAGCCCATTTGAAGAAAATACTTTTTCCCGGCAAAATGGGATAATTTACCATTATTTCACTGAAGAAGAGATAAAAACACTTTTTTGCGGGTTTGAGGTCCTTGAACTGGAAAACATAATAAAAGAGAAAACTTTTAGAGGAAAATCCTATCAGAGGCATATGGTCAGGGGAGTTTTCCGGAAACTTTGAATTTGATCCAGTTTTCCCGAATATTCTAGCTCTCTTTTTTCGGTTGTTCAAGACTTTTACACAATTTAAAAAATTCTATTGTTTAAACTTCTATTTTTACACGAATGCGATTTTAAGGTAATTGAGCACAATTATTACAAGGGCTCCTAAAATGCCTCCTATTGCGCAAATAAGGACTGCTATCCAGGTAATTGCGATTTCAAGTCCCAGTAGAAACTTTGCTACGATCAGGGTTAATACTCCAAGCACTGCATTTACTGCAAGGCTGGTGGCAGTCTTGAGGACTTTGTACAGCACAAATGCTGCCACAGCTGCCAGAATCAATACTGAGATTTCGGTAATGCTAACTACCATAGATTATACATAGTGTTCAAAATATTTATATTTATCATTGAGTTTTATGAACCAGTTATGGCTTTTTAAAAAATTATGCCATATGTACTTGAAAATGTCACCTGATCTTTTTTATTTAATGAACAAAAACGATTTTACGGCGCTTTTTTCTTCACAGAGCCCGGATAAATTCTATAATAATTTCTTGAAGTGCATCCTTATTTGAATAATCCCGTATTTTCATGGAAGGATATGGGTTTCCAAGCACCATCGCAGAGACTGCGGCATCGGGCCTGTGAAGGCAGAGAACAGGGATTTTCAGGTCAAGCGCTCTACATATTTCATATCCCACACCCGTAGACGGTACTGTCACCTCAGCAATAAGAGCGTCGCTTTTCGCAAGCAGGCCCATATCTCTATCATAAATTTCCTGTTCGGTCATTTTTGACTCTGTTTCTTCCAGCTCCGGGTCTGCAATATGCCAGCTTAGAACCTCTGCTCCATTTTCTCTGAGAGTTTCACATATAAACCGGTATGTATCGAGAAGCTGTCTTCCTCCCCGGATAGAGCCTGAAACGAAGATTTTCGTTTTATCCTGCTTTGATACTACAAAATTTTCCATTTCTCTCACACTATAAAACTTATTACTGTACCCCTCTAAAATAGTGTCCTGTGGTAAAACCTTTTCCCAGGTCCTCACATTTTTCCTTTGCCTTTTCTCCTGGCTTGTATAATGCGTCAATAGCTTTCCTGTATTTCTCTGTGATTCTCCTGATCTCTTCTGAGCCGTCAATTCCCAGGGTCTCGATTCTAAGGCTTGATACCCCGCTTTCGACAATTGCTGGAACATATTCGAGCATACAGAGAGACCTTGAGTTCAGGAGATGAGTCCTGCACTGGTAGTCCATGAGCAGGGGAAACTCGTAATTCTTCTCATCCACAAGCTTAAAATTCCCTGAGCGGCAGGGGGCGCTGCACTGCCCTCCATTTCCTCCGAGAAGCCCTCCTGCAAGGCAGTGTTCCGATTCCATCAGTTCGAGGCGGCCGTGAACAATACATTCTGCCGGTCCATAAGAAGCCAGCTCTTTGAGCTCTTCAAGCGTCAGTTCGGGAGAAAGGACAGCCCTTTCTGCCCCTTTTTCCAGCAGGAGGGCAAAGGTATAACCGTTATAGATATTCAGGGGGCTGTCTGCAATGAATGTGACTCCTTTTTCTTTTGCGAGGCTGAATGTCCCCAGGTTTGAAACAAGTACCCCATCAGCTCCGAGCCTTTCAGCAAGCGAGAGAAGTTCTTCCACCTGTTTCATTTCGGAATCCTTCACTATTTTCGGAGTATTAAAATAGATTTTCCTGCCTGCATCTCTGGTTTTCAGAACCGCGCTTTCAAAAATAGAATCAGGTTTCTTACTGGAAATCTCCTCGTCGGAGTTATTCTCTTTTTCTGCTGCTTCTGGCTTTCTAAAAAGCCCTTCTCCAAAGTAAACACAGTCTGCCCCACCTTCGAGAGCCCCTTCAAGCCCTTTGAGGGAATATACAGAAACTGAAAGTAATGGCTTTTTCGGAAGGTTCTGAGAGTTCACTTTGTCTTTTATTCCCGTTTCCCCTGACTCTCCTGTTATTTCTTTTTTCTTTATTACTCCCATCTCTTTTTCTTCGGGTGCAGAGAACTGCAAATTCTCAATAGGGTTTCGCTTCCATTTTGAAATACGCAGGTTTTCAAGCTGAGAGATTGCCTTCGTCCTCAGGTCGTTCAACTGCCCTACAGGAATGAAAATATCCCCTTCAGTATTTACTTTCAGTTCGGCTGCCTTAAAAATAGTATTTCCAAGCTTGGTAAGCTGTTTTTCTATCTGGGCTTTTGAGGTTGGCGATTTCTCTGCTTTCTCTACAAGATAGTCGGATTCAACGGTTACCATGTTTGAATCTATATCCTTTATTTCAAGCCTGGCAGGTTTTCCTGGAGTAATGGTTACTGTAAGAGATACCGGAATCTTTGGTCTCTGGGTTCCGGGCTCGCTTTCTTTTTTGAGGGAATCCATGAGCTTCTTGTCATGTGTCCTGTAAACCGTGCTTCCTGACGGTGCTCTTGCGTCAAAAGGGATCTCAACGACTTCGCCTTTTCCTGCACTGTATGCCGGGCCTTTTCCGGTGTACATTGAGGATATGATTTTTCCTTTATCTTCAGGTCGGGTCTCGGCATTTTCGACCATTATCCCGTCTCCCAGGCGGAGGGGGTTTGAGAGTTTTATGCGAAGGAGTTTTGTGCGCCTGTCATAACTGAGAACCGTGCCTGCGGGAATCCCGCGGTTGTGAGGGTTTTCCCGGCTCATCAGTTTTCCACGCGGGTTTCCAAAAAAGTAGCCTGAGGTAAAGCCGCGGTTAAAAAGCTGGGCAAGAATTTCCTGTTCCTCTTCGGAAACCGAATATCCTGCAGGGTCTTTCAGATAGCTGTCAATCAGGCGGCGGTAGATTCTGGCAACCCCTGCGACGTATTCCGGCCTTTTCATCCTTCCTTCAATTTTGAAAGATTCAATTCCTGCTTCTATAATGGCTCCAAGGCCTGAGGTCATGTTAAGGTCTTTAGGGCTCAAAAGATAACTGCCGCATGTTTTAATCTGCTTTCCGTCGCAGTACAGCCTGTATTTTTTCCGGCACGGCTGGGCGCAGTATCCTCTGTTTCCGCTCCTCCCCCCGATCAGGCTGCTAAGGAGACACTGCCCTGAGTATGAAATGCAGAGAGCTCCGTGTATGAAAACCTCTATCTCTACAGCATTTCTTTCTTTTATTTCTCTAATATCTTCAAGTGAAACTTCCCGTGAGAGCACAACCCTTTCGATCCCGAGATCTTTTACAAACCTGACTCCTTCACTGTTATGAAGGGTCATCTGCGTGCTTGCGTGAAGGGGAAGGTCAGGCAGGTATTTTCTGGAAAGGGAAATAAGCCCGAGGTCCTGAATGATTATTGCGTCTGCCCCCATCTCTCTCAGTCGGGAAAGAAGAATAAGGGCACTTTCCATTTCTCCTTCCTTAAGCAGGGTATTTACGGTTATGTATATCTTCACGCCTCTGAGATGGGCGTAATCAATAGCTTTTTCAAGCTCCTCTTCTGAAAAATTGGATGCATATCCCCGGGCGCTAAAAACCCTGGCTCCAAGGTATACAGCATCGGCTCCGTTTTCTACGGCTGCTATCAGGGCTTCCATGCCGCCGGCTGGAGCCAGCAGTTCAGGTTTTGCAGGCTTCATCAGTGGGATTACTGAGTGTGCTCTTAATTAAACTTTGGCATCTTTCCTTTCTTATAAGTAAGGAAATGAAATAAGAAAACGAAATCAAAAAGAGCAGAGAATTTATTCAGGCAAGTTGTAACTTTTCTGAAAATAATCCTCTGAAATAAATTTAAAACATGTCTGTGATAGTAATCTACAAAAATAATAAGAGGGTGTAAATTGAAGAGCTGTCTGGTAAAATCCGATAGAAAACTTTTTTGAGTTATGCCTTTGGCCCTATTATCCAGCTCACGATCCTATCGTTCTTTTTATCTTTCGAGGTTTCGCAGAATATTTTTCCATTTTGCATGTGGGACTCGCAGGAATAGGTGACTTTGTCTTCCTTGCCCATGTGCTTAAAGTGTATCTTGAAATACCCTTCTGAGCAGCCAACCCCGTATTTAATCCAGCCTTCAATGTCTGCCCCTCCCTCACAGCTTCCTTCGCAGGCAACGAGCTCAAAGCTCTTTTCCTCGTAAGACCCGATTTTTTCCGGAGCAGTGTGGCTTTTTTTGTACTTCCCCTTCTCAATTTTCTGAGCCTGAAGTACAAAGTCCTCGCTGGTATTGTTAAGGATCTTCAACCGCAAACCTTCAAAAGCTTCCGTATTTTGTGTTTCTGACATCTTCTATTTCCCCGATAAATAAAAAATTCTGATAAATTCCAGATAAGAAATTGACTCTAATAAATAAAAAAGTATCTCAAAATATCCGAAAGTTAATATAATAATAAGTGGAAGAAAATTCGAGAAGATAACGGTTCGAATAAAAATATCCGGATAAACCTAAGCTGAAAAATAAATTCCTGGTAAGTATAGACGAGCCAGAAAAATTCAGAGTTTTGAAGTGAAATTTTTTTGTGTACAGGAATTATTACTCCATATTTTTACACTCAGTCGGTGCAGATGCACGGCTTCTGCCTGCAGGTAGGGCAGATCCCGGGATACTTTTTAAAGAATGCCTCTTCCAGATCGACTCCGTAAAGGTTGGCAAGAGCTCCTATCCAGGCAAAGCAGTCTGCAAGTTCTTCTTCTATATTCTCAGGGTCTTCTCTGCGAATGGCTTCTGCAAGTTCTCCGACCTCCTCAACCAGCCAGAGCATTGTGGCATTTCCCCCTCTCCTTTTGTCATTGTGGGCATAGAGTTCATACATAAGCTTCTGAAACTCGGAAATCTCCATATTCTCTCCTCTGCCAATCGTTTATTTGATTCTTTTTACCCCAGACCGGGATCCCAGGATAAAGTACCTTCCCGAAAATCAGACATTATGGATAAATGCCTTTCCAGATGGATATCTTGATGTCTTTTCCCGAGTTCAGAGCCTTACAGGAATTTCTCTCTCTTTAAGGTACTCTTTAACTTCCCTTATTGAATATTCGCTGAAGTGGAAGATACTTGCTGCAAGTGCGGCGTCGGCTTTTCCTTCAGAAAATCCTTCGTAAATGTGCTGCGGGTTTCCTACTCCTCCGGAAGCGATAATTGGAATATCCAGTTCTTCTGAGAGTTTTCTTGTAATGGGGAGGTCATAGCCTGCACAGGTTCCGTCCCTGTCCATGCTTGTAAGCAGGATTTCTCCGGAACCAAGCTCTTCTGCTCTTCTTGCCCATTGAACGGCATCAATCCCCGTAGATTGCCTGCCTCCGTAGATGACCACTTCGTACCAGGCAGGAGTCCCGTCTTCCAGCTCCAGAATGGTTTTATCAGGGTTGTTTTTCACATCCGTATTTCGCCTGCAGTCAATAGCAGTAACAATGCACTGGGCTCCGAATATGTCGGAAGATTCTTTAATAAATTCAGGATTCTTCACGGCTGAGGTGTTGACAGAAACCTTATCAGCACCTGCCCTGAGGATCTGGCGGATAGCATCAATCGAACTGATGCCGCCTCCTACCGTGAGGGGGATAAAGACTTCATCTGCAGTCCTTTCTATCACATCGATCATGGTTTCCCTGCCGTGAGCGGAAGCTGTGATATCCAGAAAAACAAGCTCGTCTGCGCCGTCTTCATTATAACGCTTGGCGAGTTCCACAGGGTCTCCGGCCTCTTTCAGGTCCACGAACTCCACGCCCTTAACAACACAGCCGCCTGCTCTGTCAAGGGTTACATCAAGGCATGGTATGATTCTTTTGGTGAGCATCTAAGGGATAATAAATTTACCTGCTATTAAAAGCTTATCGAAAATATGCCGGGAGAAATTATCCGGGGGATATGAACGAGATAAAAAAGTTATAGTCAAATAATATCGTTACAGATGTCCAGAATTTTTCTTGTAACCCCATTCCAGCTGTGATTTTCTAAGACGTATTTGCAGCCTCTCTCTCCCATCAGATTTCTCTTATTTTCATCGAGAATTAATTCTACTACAGCATTCGCAAGTTCACCTGGATTCTCAGGACTTACAGAAATTCCTCCTCCAGATAATTCAAGTAAATCTTTAACACCAGGGATACTACTTGCTACCATTGGCTTACCACAGGCAAGATACTCATATGTCTTCAAGGCCGAAAGCCCTATTTTTTCGTTCCTCCCTTTAATGAAAGGGGCAACGCATACATCAGATGCATTAATGTATAGAGGCACACTTTCGTAAGGAACCATTCCAGTAAAGATGAATTTATCCAAAAGCCCTAATTCCGAAGTTATTTCCAGCAACTTACTCTTCATAGCACCATCCCCGACAACAAGAAAATGAACATCAGGACACGTTGCAAGAATTAAAGGAGCAGCGTAAATTAGAAACTCAACTCCTTGCCAGGCTGCAAGATTCCCGACAAAGCACACATATTTTTTCGACTCTTCCAGCCGTAGTTCTGCTTTTACTCTCTCCCGGTTCATAGGCTTGAATAAATCAGTATTTGCTCCGTTGTTAATGACAAAAATTTTGCTCTCGTGAACATTATAAAGGTTGACAAGTTCTTCTTTTAGTTTATCCGTGACAGATACGATTCTGTCGCAGTATCTATAATTAAGTTTTTCTGAAGGGAGTGCTAGATGGGAAAAAAACCTGTATGCAAAGGACTTTGAATTATTAACTTGCAACTCATCAAGCACCAGCCCGTTTACTTCGACCACCGAAGGAATTTTAAAAATTTTGCAAAGGATAATGGGAAAGATCGGGAAGGAATTTTGACGGAGATAAAGTACATCAGGCCTGTTTTTTATAAGTGAAGAAATAAGGTAGAAAGGGAGTATAAGTTCGTACGAAGGCTGCACAAGATATTTATTGTCTATTGCAGGCACGTATTTTATCCCAGATAAAGCACGATTTGCACTCTTCTCACCACGGGCAAACATAGTTACATTCGTATATTTTTTGAGATTCCCAAGAAGCTCAAGTATGTGAATGTTCGAACCACACTTGGTATTGAAAGAGCCGTAATAAACGAGAAAAATATTATTCACTTTTTTATACATAATCGCCGAAACTTAAATAACAAAAGTAGTTAATTAGTTTATCTCACAACTCTATTCATTATATTCATTTATTTAAAAAGATCAGTTTATAATTTAATCTCATATTATCAAAAAACTAAAAATTTCAAATGTTTTTAAGAGAAGTATAATATAGGATTAATTATTTCTTTCGTTTGTTTTCGTAACGTTTGGAAAGAATAGGTAAAAAAACTATGAGAGTAATGGAAGTAAGCCAAGAATATCCTAACAGGTATTATCCTCAACTTGGGACATTCATAAAACAAAGTATCGATTCAATTGCAGACCAGAAAATAGACATTACTGTTGTTTCACCAAAAGCTTATGTAATTCCTTTTTCCGCATTTCCATACCACAATTTTTCCAAGTTACCCCGAATTGAGCATACCGAGAAATATGATTTGCATTATCCACGCTACATATATGCTGTTCCTAAAAAATACTTCTACCCTATAACTGGGTTCTCATATGCTTACTTCATTTCCAGATATGCAGTTAAAAACATTAAACCAAAACCAGATTTAATTCACGCACACTGGGCATATCCTGATGGGTACGGGATGATAGGACTTGCAAAAAAATGGAACATTCCCCTTGTAGTAAGCGCACTTGGTACACTCGAAAGAATAACTGCTTATGAGGGATCCTATACTTCAAAGCAGATTATTGAGACTATGAACTTTGCCGAGAGCATTCTTTCTGTCAGTGAGGATATAAAGCTTCACGTAGTTAACCTGGGAATCGAAGAAGATAAAATCATCGTGGTTCCAAATGGTGTTGATATTGAGAAGTTTAAGCCCCTTGGGAAAAAAAATTCAAGGAACCTGCTAAACTTGCCAGAAAATAAAAATATAATTCTATTTGTAGGATCCCTTGGAAGTATAAAAGGTGTGGAGTACCTGATAAAAGCAGCAAAAGATTTTGTGAACACAGATACCGAACTCTATCTGGTTGGAAGGGACGATGGTCTGAAAAAAAGCCTGGTGAAAATGGCACAGGAGCTTAAGATTATCGATTTCATAAAATTCATTGGACCCGTAAACCACGAAAAAATTCCTATATGGATCTCAGCTTCGGATATTCTCGTACTGCCTTCTCTTTCGGAAGGGAGACCTAATGTCGTACTTGAGGCTTTAGCCTGTGAAGTTCCAGTTGTAGCGACAGATGTAGGAGGGATTCCTGAGTTGATGATTGAAGGGGAAACTGGTTATCTGGTTCCTGCAAAAAATCCTGTACAATTATCAGAAAAAATAAATAAATTACTTGAAAACGAAAACCTGAGAGCAAAAATGGGAAAATTCGGGCGCAAAAGTATTATCCAACGTGGGCTCACCTGGGAAGCCCACGCAAAAAAGACTGTGGAGATATACTCGAAGCTTGTACAGGGCTCTCCTAAATAGATTTAGAGTTTTACTTTTGATTTTCAAGATCTCAAAGCAGGGTTCCTCTACTATAGTGGGGGAAGGAATGCGTCATCTTAGAGCCTATCCGAAAAATGTTGTAACCTACTGATACTTTCTATTACTAAATAAAGCCAAAAAGGATGCATTGAACTACAGACCTATTGTAGCTTTTCAAAATGCATTACAGACTTTTCGGATAGGTTCTTTGTGATCACTCAGTTTCCGAGAATTCATAACTCAATTGTGTGTCTTGATTCGCTCTGATATTACCACTAAAATTTCTTTTCAATATACCATTCCAAAAACCAAGCGTATAAGCTAAATGTGGCAGTGTAGCGAAAGTTCTGTAAAATATGATTGACTCTATATCCTTTTTCTTTT
>ENA-UOYA01001668-UOYA01001668.1-activated-sludge-metagenome-genome-assembly--contig:-NODE-1668-length-22877-cov-6.495092_pt1 | contig 22877 bp, 24 predicted proteins | sample MGYA00238163_ERZ764804 | MGnify/ENA primary metagenome ERZ764804 (study PRJEB28919, sample SAMN05720223) | activated sludge metagenome | isolation source: Anaerobic digester | place: Hong Kong... | reverse complement strand
ACGGGGTCGCATGGCAAAGGTGTCAAGGTGGAGCGCTCCTGACGTTTACCAGAGAACGAACGACCTTGATACGTTTGCTCGACCCGTATACTTGAACAGTACGTGAAGTAAGGAGTTCTTATACCTAATTAATCATCATACCCAAGAGGGGGCGCTATAGATTGCGGATGTCGCTTTCTATGTCTCGCCATGGCTTGCTCAAACACCAGAGAAGTATACGGTGGTATGCCAGCCGCCAGCGCAAGTGTGATTCGTCCAAGACCCCACTCCATACTACGGGCGGTTATGAGTACGAAGACAAAATAGAGCAAGAAGAACACCCCATGAATAGTACCAGCAAACGACACGAAGATATCATCCCATACCAAATCAAATGAACGATACATTATCGCACCGATGAGCAGTGTCCAGCCCATCGCCTCTACAAAGGCGAATAGACGAAAAAGTCGCCATGCGTCATCATCGCTAAACCAATGGGTCTTGTCGTAGACAGACATACCGATACTCTTTACTGAGATAAAAAAGTTTCTGAGCATTGTTTACTCATCGAACCTCTAATAAATAAGTTTCCCCATAGTCAACTGCCTTAACGACAATATATACCGTTCCGCTGCTAGGTGATGGAACTACTACTTGAGATATACCAGACTCAAACATCCCACCGCCCGCGTCTTTATACTTATAGGACGTAAAAAATGTTCGATAGTAGCACCCCACGAGTACAACACCTCTTTTAAGGACATTGAACTGGACTACTAACTCTTTACTACTCCCATTCAGTTTTCCCCATTTAAGCTGCGCAAGTGCTCGCTGTTCGGGTTGTATCGCTGACGTTTGTGCCGCCCGAATCTGCTGGATGAGCAGCTCATCAGAGGGCGTACTCATGATATATGCAGGCATGTTTGCCAGACTGGTCAACACTTCCTCGCACGCGCGACGGGGAGCTCCTCTGCCGAGTACTACAAGATCAAATGCGTGGCTCTCTTGCTGCACAGCAAGCGCCTTTTGCAAGTCAGACACGCTTTGCTTAACCGTTACTACGATACCATAATGGGGGAGTTCTTCTTCAAGCCTATGTTCGTGAGGTCTGCCGCTTATGAGTAGCACTCTGAACGGACGCTCTTGTTGATACGCTACCTCGCCCATATCACACCTCCTTATATCGTATCGCTTGTACTGCGATTATTTTTTGCCTTGACGTGCTTTGGCAGTGCGGTTAAAGCAATGACTGCGGCCACAAATATGATTCCAGCCGCCACCAGCGCTGAGGTGGACAAGGCATCCATCCAGGCAGTCTTCGCGGCGTCAGCGAACGCTGCTGCTTGCGGGCCAAGTTCCTCGACAGTAGCAAGCGCGATAGCGAGCGAACTCTCAAGCGCCGATTGAATTGGCTCGGCAAATGAGCTGGCTGTATCACTGATATTTCGCACATAGGCGGCACTTAAAATTGCCCCGAGGGTTGCGATACCCAGTGTTGCACCCAATTCTCGCGTCGTATCATTCATGGCTGAGCCCATACCTGCACGGTTACGCGGTACAGAAGCCATCAAGATGTTCGTCCCAGGTGTCATAGTGAGTGTCACTCCAGTCATCAGTAGCATCATCGTACCAAGCATATGCCAGTAGGTGATATCAGCCGTCCACGTTGCCATAATCAGGAAAGCAACTACCACTAGCAGCAACCCACCGCCCATAGCAAAACGTGCGCCGATTTTCTTAACAATATTCGGCACCAGCGGCGCGAGCAACATCATTGGTAGCATCATCGGTATCATCGAAAGTGATGCAACCAGTGGTGACATGCCGAGTATGAGTTGCTGCAATTGACTCATGGAGTAAAATACACCCATCATAGCAAGGAATGTCAACGTCAAGGTGAGGCTCGAAACAGAAAAGGCACGGTTTTTAAACAGCTTCATATCAAGTATCGGCGACTTGGTGCGTAGCTCCCACCATACAAACACTACAAGCGCTACGATCCCGCTGATGAGGCTGGCCAGCACCACTCCGTCAGTTATGCCAGTAGACGGTGCTTCAGTAATGCCGTAGACCACACCAAAGATACCAACAGCTGCTAATACGCCACCCAACCAGTCAACCGGATTCTTCTCAGCATCGCGGTTTTCGCGCACGACAATTTGATTAATCAAAATACCAATACCCGAAACAATCGCACTAAAGTAAAACAGTGAGTGCCACGAAAAGAACTCAAGCAGTACGCCGCTGACGACATTACCGAACATCATCCCAACACCAGCGATTGCGCTCCAGATGGCAATCGCTCGAGCGCGTTCGTTCTTAGGAAAGACATTGTCAATAATAGACAGCGTAGTGGGCATTACTAATGCACCGCCCAAGCCCATAATTGCTCGGGCGATTACCAGCTCGGTACCGGAATTGGCAAAAAAGCCCGCATACAACGCACTGGCCGTAAAAATTGCTGCGCCGATTTGGAGCGCCAACTTACGTCCATAACGATCGCCAATCGCGCCGGCCAGAAAAAGGAGGCTTGCAAATAGCAGGGTATAAATATTAACAATCCAGGTGAGCATCAGCTGGCTAATACCGAGGTCAACCGAGAGTATCGGCAGCGCGATATTCATACTGCTGTTGGCGAGCATCACACCCAGCAGCGCAATACAGAGCGCAATCAGAATTGACCAGCGACGTTTATACATAACTGGGTCAATGCCATCAAGATTTTTATGACGTTGTTTTGATACCATATCGTGCTGCTTGCTAGCCCCCTGCGTTTTTATTGGTTTAATTCCAAGTTTGTAGTATACTACAAGTAGGAAAAGTAATACAAGTACATACTAGGAGCAACCTATGAAGATGAAATTTTTTGGCGCTGCAACCATTGGCATCAAAGGACAGGTCGTGATACCCGTCGAAGCCCGCGAAGCGTTCGATCTTAAAGAAAAAGATAAACTCGTCGTATTTAGTGCACCATTCGACAAAGGGATTATCTTGGTCAAGGCCGATTCATTTGATGATCTTGTGGCGGATTTCATGGGTGATATGGAGGCCATGAAACGTCTAACTGCTGAGCACCGTGAGGCAGAAAATGACTAATACAGATACGGTTATTGAAACGCGTTCGCTAACGCGAGTATATGGCAAAAAAGAGAATGAATTCGTTGCACTTAACGGTGTTAATATATCAATTAACAAGGGTGAGTCTGTCGCAATCTTGGGCAAGAGCGGCTCGGGCAAGAGCACCCTCATGCATCTACTAGCGCTGCTCGATAAGCCAAGTGGCGGTTCGGTGGTGATTGAGGGCCAGGATGCGAGTAAGTTACCCAAAAAACAAGTTGACCGCCTGCGTAATGATACGTTTGGTTTTGTGTTCCAGCAATTCTTCATCAACGCAAACGATACGGTGCTCAGTAACGTTATCTTGCCGCTCAAAATCGCTGGTATCAGTCGCCGCGAACGGACACGACGTGGGCTTGAGGTATTGAAAGCGGTTGATCTCCTTGAGAAAGCGAAGAACAAGGCTAACAACCTTTCAGGCGGACAAAAACAACGCGTCTGTATCGCTCGCGCACTCATTAATAATCCAAGTATTATTTTTGCAGATGAGCCGACAGGAAATCTTGATAGTCAAACTGGACAAAAAATCGAAGACTTACTATTTAAGTTGAATAAAGACAAAGAGATTACCCTCATCATCGTGACGCATGATGATGAACTCGCTGCGCGGTGCGACCGCCAGATACGCATTAAAGACGGAAGCCTAATAAAAGAGGCAGATACTGAAAAAGGAGTGTCCAGTGAAGTTCGTTGATATTATACAAACCGCCAGCAGCAACATGCTACGTAGCAAAGTACGCTCATTTTTAACTATTCTCGCAATTTTTATTGGTGCATTTACACTCACGCTCACCAATGGCATTGGCGCTGGGGTATCGTCATACCTCGATAATCAACTCGGTAATATTGGTGCGGAAGATATGCTCATCGTTACCGCACAAACATCCGATCCAATTTCAAGTGGTCCCGAGGAATATGACCCCGACCAAAGCTTTGCCGCAACCGGACCTATCAGTATGCAAATGATCGGTACGAAAGATCTTGAGAAGATTCGTGATACCGACGGCATCTTAAGCGTCGAACCACAGATTACCCCTGCACCGGACTTTATTGAGGGGAGTAACGGCAAGAAGTTCCGTATCACAGTACAGTCACACATCGAGGGCATCAATGCCGAGATTGCCAGTGGAAAACCTCTCGATGCAAATTCCTCCGATCATCAGCTACTTGTTACAAAGACCTACGCCGAGACACTAGGTTTTACTACTGAGTCAGCCGTCGGCAAGACGGTTTCGATAGGAGTCACTTCACCAGCTAATGGACAGCAGATAGTAGAAGCAAGGATTGTTGGTGTGCTGGAGCAGTCCCTCATCAGTAGTACGGCTGGGGGACAAAGCAATACCACACTATCTCAAGCAATTTATGACATTCAGACGACCGGACTTCCTGAGAGCCAAAAAGGTCAGTCACCTCAAGTTATCGCTCGAATAGCGCCCGATGCTACAGAAGACGAAGTGCAATCGATTAAAGACGACTTGAGTGAGCTCGGTTTTGCGGGTGCTACCCTTGATGATCAGATTGGTATCATCAAACAAGTGATTGACGCGATCGTTTTAGTGCTTAACTTCTTCGCTGGTATTGCACTCCTCGCCGCCAGCTTCGGTATCGTTAATACACTCTTTATGGCAGTACAAGAGCGTACCAAAGAGATTGGCTTGATGAAGGCTATGGGAATGCGTAGTAGTCGGGTCTTTACGCTCTTCAGCATCGAGGCTATTATGCTGGGGTTCTGGGGCAGTCTACTAGGCGTATTCCTCGGAATGGGTGTTGGTAAAATCATTAACAACGTAGCTGCCGATTCGTTCCTTAAAGATTTTCCGGGCTTTGAGTTGCTCGCATTTCCGACAACGTCTATTGCAACCATCGTACTCATCATCATGACTATTGCATTCTTAGCAGGTACACTGCCAGCCCGTCGCGCTAGCAAAAAGGATCCGATAGAGGCGTTACGGTACGAATAGACACTAAACTAGGGTGGGAAAATGAAAAAACTTGAATCTATATCAAACATACTCACAAGCAAATGGGCACTCCGAGTCGTGAGAGAATTACAGAGTGAAACAAAGCGATTTGGTGAGATTCAAAAATCTCTGTCAGTGCCATCTCAAAAAGTTCTTACAGAGACACTGCGAAGACTAGAGCGTAACGGTATGGTTGATCGCAAAGTATACCCGACCATACCACCACAGGTAGAATATAAGCTAACGCCTATTGGCCTTGATTTACTCAAACTATCTAATATTTTATCGGCGTGGATTGATACCCATGCCGATGAAATAATACATGCACAGAAGTCATATGACCGGCGCAACAAGGCGTAGATCTATCTTTACATTCGGATCTACACACCCTGCAAGCATCGATATGTCGTAGGGTTACATAAATAAGTTGTTTTCTTATATAATCGTTACTAAAGAGGCTCGTGTTTCCGCATTGCGAGAAAACAGGAGTCTCTTTGCTATTTGAGACTATCAGTAGGTAGTTCAATCGTAAAGGTCGAGCCTTTACCAGCCGTACTCTTGACAGTGACCCTTGCACCGAGTTGTTGAGAGATTTTATCAGCAATAGCCAGCCCGAGGCCGTAACCCTGTACGTCGGTAGAGCTGCGTGATTTATCGGCTCGATAAAAACGTCGGAAGATAAGCGGCAGATCGGACGCTCGTATACCAATACCTTGATCGGTGACGTGTAGCATGGCCTTTCTACCAGCTTGGCTAGCTGAAAGCGTAACCTGTCGATCGGGTTCGCTATACTTAACGGCATTATCAAGCAGTATAGCTACAATTCTTGCTAACAAAGTCTGGTTTGTTTGAGCGTGCATTTTTGGCACGGTATCTTCTATAGTAATGTTTTTGTCTTGCGCTACAACCACAACTGACGACATAGCTTCACTTACCACGTCCTGTAGATTAACCGATGCAAGTTTGACTGGCTCGTTGGTATTTTTAAGCAAATCAAGGAGCGTGTTAGATAAATCCCGTAACTTCTTTACTTCCTCGACATTATGAGCAATGAGCTCGCGGGCATCTGCGGCTGGTAGTTTTTTCTTACGCAAAGCTATTTCATTGGTAGTTTGCAGCACAGTGAGCGGGGTGCGTAATTCGTGAGAAGCATCAGATACAAACTGCGTCTGCGCTTCCATCGTCCTTTCAATCGGCCGGAGTGACCAGCGCGCTAAAAGATAGCTAATAATACTACCCAGCAGCAGCGCACTTATGTTGATCCAGATAAGCCGGACAAATAGTTCCTGCCGTGTTTGATTAAACCGTTCGCTAATCGCACTGCGTAGTTCGCTATCAAAGCGATCAGCAAAACCGTTCCGCAAATTCCGCAAATTATCTTGTTGAGCAAATGGCTGCAATGGCCGTGAAAATTGACGGTCTGACGTGTTATAAAAGACGACACTAAAGCCAACGCTTAGTATCATAATGATTGCCAAGTGAATAGCCGCCAGCCGTATGGTGGGGGTGTTCAAGAATTGCCACAATCGTTGCTGCTTGCTCATTCTGGTTCTCCAAGTCGATAGCCAAAACCACGCACGGTATGAATAAGTGGCGGTGCTTTGAATGGCTTATCGACCTTGGCTCTTAAATAGGTGATGAACACTTCAACTGTGTTTGGGAGTATATCAGCGTCAAAATCCCAGACGTGGGTCATGATATTATTCTTACTTAGTATTCGGTTCGGGTTTCGCATCATATACTCCAGTATGGCAAACTCTTTGGCAGATAGCTTGATGATCGTACTGTCACGGGTAACTTTCTTCTTTGCAGGGTCAAGGTTCAGATCAGCTACTTGTAGCTGTTCGCCGAGCGTATCATGTGGTCGGCGTAGTAACGCCCTGATGCGTGCCAGCAATACATCAAACGAAAAAGGCTTGGCAAGATAATCATCAGCTCCGTTGTCGAGGCCAGTCACTACGTCATTGTCTTGGTCTTTGGCGGTGAGCATCAGTACTGGCGTATGGTTACCCTCGGCACGCAGTCTTTTACACACTTCGTAGCCGTCAAGCGTTGGCAGCATGACATCGAGAATAATCAGATCATACTCATCGGCACGGGCGGCATTGTAGCCGTCTTCGCCGTCAAACTCAACATCAACGGCATATGACTCTTGCTCCAAGCCCTCTTTGATTGCCTGTGCAATCCGGTGTTCGTCTTCAACAACTAATAATCTCATACTTCTATTAAACTATATCGCAAATCATTAAAAGTTGCTTAAAGCCCTACCTCTAGGCGTAGGCTTCCGGCCAGAGGTAGTGTATTGCCTGTCGGCCTTGACTTGTCAAACTAACGATAATCTCACCGTATTTATTGCGTATATGTATTAGCCCCTTTCGTTTTAATGCAGCCAGACGGTATAGTATGCTGCCGCGTGGTTCGCATAGTTCCTCTGCTATGTAGTCCAGCTCTTCTTCGCCGACTTCACCCAATCGTTGCAGTATAAGTGCATCATTGGCTGATATTGTTGGTGTTACTTTTTCCATATTCTAGCCCTCCTTGTTCGTTACTTTGTGTAGCGTCTACTATGAAAGCTCAACTTTCAAAAACGCTGAGACGATACTTAAAAAACCAAAAACGAACCTTTAAGCAACTTTTAATGGTTGCGCTTGCATACTTGAGCACGATATACCCATGAACTCTGTAGGAGGGAAAAAGCACGAGAACGTTAAATATATTTTAAGGAAACTTCCCATATACTCAGTTCGATTTATTAATTAACGGTAGTAACGAAAGGAAATTAATGTTTAAGAATATGCTGAAACGATCGTGGTTGTCGATCATCCGCAAGCCCGGAAGAGCAGTGCTTATCGGGCTAATACTATTTGCTATGGCAAATCTTGTGCTAGCAAGTACTGCCATTAAAGGCGCAGTAGCTGAAAGTATGACCTACGCCAAAAGCACACTAGGAGGCACCGTATACCTACAAGCAGATATAGCGAAACTGCGAGAACAAATGCAAAGTCAAAGCCAAGGAGGTGGTTTTACTCCAGGTCAGCGACCCCAGATCGACAGACCTGACATCCCGCTATCAATGGTGACAAGCATTGCCGACTCAGAGTATGTCAAAGATTACACGTACGGCCTCAGTGCGCAGGCAAAGGCTAGCGGCTTTACGCCAATCGAGTCAGAAAATAGCGGCCCCGGCGGTGGCATGCGCATGTTTGGCGCAAGTAACAGTGAAACCGAGACCCAATTAGAGAGTGATATCACAATCTCTGGCATCAATGCCTACGCATTCATCAGCGGCGTGCAGAACGACACAATGAAGATTACCGACGGCAAGTATTTTGATGAGACAACCAATGATCAGGTAATTGTTTCGTATGACCTTGCAACGAGCAATAGCCTCAAAGTTGGCGACAAGATAAGCCTACAGAATGTCTATGATAGTGTTGCCCATGAGGTGACTGTCATCGGCATTTACGACCTGACCGAAGAACAATCATTTGGCAGCCCAGAAAACACCATCTACATGAATACGACGACGGCTGCGAAGTTTCTGAGTACCGAAGCCTACAACGATGGCGACTATACAGTGCAGAATGTACGTTTTGAGCTGAACAATCCTGAGCAAGCCGATGCGTTTATCGCGGCAGCTAAAGCCAAGTTCCCTGATATGGAATCAGATAGCCTATCGCTGTCTATCGACACCTCAGCCTACGAGCAAATGGTTGGCCCGATTGAGTCCGTGGGTAACTTCGCAACGACAATCTTCTGGATCGTAGTGGTAGCAAGCGTAGCGATTATTACGCTTATCGTGACGATAAACGTCAAAGACCGAAGATACGAGATGGGCGTATTGCTCTCCCTTGGTGCGTCAAAACTAAATGTCGCGACACAAATTCTTGTCGAGCTTGCTGTAGTCGGTACGGTAGCGTTCGTCATATCTATTGGCACTGGCACGCTTGTTGCTCGCACCATGAGCGAGGGATTACTCAATAACCAAATTGCTATGAGCGAACAACAGAGCGAAGACAACTTTGGCCGTCCCGGCGCAATGGGCGGCGGACGACAAGGTGGCGGCATAGGGCAACCGTTCGCAATGGGCGGCGGCTCGACGAACCAAACGAATGTAGAGGCTATCGACTCCATAGATGTCAACGCGTCGCCATCAGACTATGTACTACTCTTTGCGATTGGCTATGGTGTAATTATTCTTGCGCTACTATTCCCAACATGGAGCATTGTAAAGTACCAACCTAAGACCATCTTGACTGGAAAGGAGTAGACTGTGGCAGATAAGAAAAACGTGCTATCAATCAAGGACTTAACCCATACTTATAGCGACGGACAACGTGAAGTAAAGGTGCTTAAAAAAGTGAATGTCGAGTTCGAGGCTGGCAAGCTCTACGCGATTGTTGGCGAGAGCGGCAGCGGCAAAACAACACTCATATCGCTCCTCTCGGCACTCGATGAAATCCAGTCAGGCGATGTGCTTTATAACGGCAAAAGCATTAAGAAGATTGGCGGCCAAAAATTCCGTCAGCACTATGTCAATATCGTGTTTCAGGCGTTTAACCTCATAAAATACATGACCGCTCGCGAAAACGTCGAGGTAGGGCTAGATTTTTCTGGCCACACCGACAATGAAAAGCAGCGAGCATACGAGTTGCTAGAAGAGGTCGGTATCTCACGCGAACAGTCTGACAGCCTTGTGCAACATCTCTCGGGTGGTCAACAACAACGTGTTGCCATTGCCCGTAGTATGGCTGGCGATGTACCAATTATCGTAGCCGACGAACCGACAGGCAACCTCGACGAGAATACCGAGGAAAAGATTCTTCAGATTTTCAAAAAATTGGCTAATGATGGCAAAATTGTCATAGTGGTGACCCATAGTCAGAAAGTTGCAGCCCACGCTCATGCGATTGTGCATCGCATGAAGAACGGTGTCCTAGACCAAAAGTAAAGCACTCGTTGCCGAATCGTCAGGAACTCTTAACGCATGAATAGCTCTAAGGAAACCCACTACTCTAGGAAGAAGTCAGCAACGCGAGTTATCTTCGATGTTATCGGGGGTAAATGGACAATCTCTATAATCCGCGCTTTGCAAGAGAATACCTTGCGATTCCACGAAATTCAAAAGGCACTACCTGATACTAAGCAAAAAGTATTAACCGCTGCGCTCCGTAGACTTGAGCGCAGCGGTATTGCACAAAGAACAATCTATCCCACTGTTCCACCACAAGTTGAATACAAACTCACGCCACTCGGCCTAGACTTGCTGAAGCTCTCTGATTTTCTGATCGAATGGGTGGCAATGCACGAAGAAGAAATAAAACGCGCACAAAAATCCTACGACCGTCGCAATAAATCGTAGCCCTATATAGAACTTTGATTTTTCTAACAGAAAAGTCAAAGTCCCGCCAAAACTTGTTTTGGTGGTTTGCAGCTAAAGGCGTTTGCGTTGCTCTACTGCGTCCAGTATCTCGCGGTGGCGTAGCTTGTCCCGCTTGTTCTTCCGGCTACTGCGGCGCAACAGACGATACGGAATAAGCAAGATACCGAATAGCACATACATGATAAAGTACCAACAGGCTACAAATAGCCATGCACCCATGATAAGCACGAGGGCAAGCGGCACAAGCAACAGCTTGGCCAGCAGATTATCAACTTTTGTTATCTTCCAAATACGCTGCGCCGAGCCAGCGAACGAAAACGGCGCGGACACAACGACTTTTTCTGACGTGAGTTGGTTGCTCATACGCCCATTTTACCGCACTGCGACAGATACGTTATAGATTTAACGCCGCACAAAATATACAATAATTTTCAAAAAACTTATGCTGTACGCTTTTTTGCTACGCACCTCTTTGATTTTTACTTACCCCCAAGAAACCAAGTATCTTTTATGTAAGTAAGTTACCTATAAGTACCGTCTTGTACCCCTGTTGTATGTCTGATAATTTTGTGCTAAGTGGGCATATCATAAACAAGGCTAGGTATGGTGGGAACTTCGCATAAAAACGAGGGGAACACATGGGGTCAAAGAAAACATTATCAATCGTGGCACTATTGGTCACAGTGGGGCTGCCTTTTGTACTCGCAGAGCCAGCATTGGCGCAAACGCCAGGCGGCGTTAGTAACGTCGAAAACTTCATCAGAAGTGTCATCACGGTGCTTGCCGGAATAGCTGGACTGGTGGCGACCGGATTCTTTGTTGTAGGCGGGTTTACCTACATCACTAGCTCTGGCAACCCAGAGCAGCTCGACAAGGCAAAACGAACCCTCACATGGTCGGCTATCGGCCTCGCTATTGTGATTGGAGCGTTCATACTGGCGCAGATTGTCACCACTCTCGCAACACAGGCGTTTGGAGGGTAATAAACAGCTATGTGGGGTCTTGATAATGCCCTGCTAACAGGGCTTACATTTTTTGGCGATACTTCATCGGCTATCACGGTGCTGCGTGAATATATCATGCCCGTGGTGCAGATTTTATCTGGCCTCGCAGGGCTTGTCTGTGTCCTTTTTATCGTCCATGCTGGCTATCTATACATCACCAGCAGCGGCAAGCCAGATCAGATGGAGCACGCCAAAGACGTACTCAAAAAAGCCCTCCTCGGCCTTATTATCGTGCTTGCGGCGATTACGATAGCTACCTTTCTGACGAGCGCATACGGATCACCCCAAAACCCTAGTGGCGCAACGTTGCCAAGCCTTGAGGCCATCCCAGAGGAAGAACAAAGCAACGGCTTCCTTGACATGATTATCAACGCAGTTACGGGCCTGTTGGCACAGATAATCAATGCCGTAGCTACACCGTTTCTCGATGCGCTCGACTTCTTTACGACATCAACACCAGCCATGGCGAGCAATCAGACAGTGTTCAACTTCTGGCTGGCAATGGTTGCTGCTGGAAATCTGTTACTTGTTCTCGTGCTTGTATTGATAGGCTTCCATGTTATGAGTGCGTCGGCGCTAGGTTTTGATGAGGTAGAGCCAAAACATCTGTGGCCTCGGGTGTTAATGATCTTCGTTTTAATGAATACCTCGATATTCCTGATAGATGGTATTGTTGCGCTATCGAACGCACTCATTACCTTTGTTGGCATGATATCTGGCTCAACATCGGTCTGGGACACGCTTATGAAAGTGGTTGAGGAAACGTCTGGCCTTGGCGTTGCGGCGCTCCTTATCATGGTAGGCTTCGTCATCTGCTCAATCGTATTGCTTGTGTACTATGTGATGCGTCTGGTGACGCTATATATCGGTGCAGTATTAGCGCCGCTTGTCAGTCTTCTCTGGCTTATTCCGGGCTTCCGCGATTTTGCCGAAACCGCATTTAAGACCTACCTTACGACTATCTTCGTGCTATTTGTGCATGTAGTAATACTCCAGCTAGCAGCCTCACTTTTTACAGGTATGGCGACCGCCTCCGGCGAAAACGCCGTGCCAGATACACTTATGGCGATGGTAACAGGCATTGCAACAATTCTCATGCTCCTCAAAACACAAAGCGTCATGATGCAATTCAGCTATGTCAGCATGGGCGCACGTAATATGAAGAAACTTGGTGGCCAGTTTATGAACGGCGTGAGTTATATGACTGGCAAGACAAAAACAGCAGCAAGTACCATCAGCTCCAAGACTGATGGAGCTAAAAAAGCACGCGCAATAGCAAGTGTTGAATCGCAAGCTGCGCGAACTGGCAAAAGGCAAAGTATCAGCTATCAGAATAAGAAAGGTACGGTCGAAGTTACACATACAGCTACGCCAAACCCCAAAGGTAGACCGAAAACTGGCACTACCTACGAAGCACCAAAAGTTACCGTAACCCGCGTCAACCACCCAAAGAATAGCAGTAAGGACAAAACCGGATGAAAATGACCGTTGTACCAGCACAAGTAACTACCGTCGAAGATCGCATCATCGGCAATCTTGGCTTTTCCCAAATCTTGTTGCTTATCGTGCCAGTATTTGCAAGTGCTGGTATATTCGCGCTCTTGCCGCCATTCATGGGGAGCGCAATTTATAAGTACGTTGTTATGGGTATCGTGGCGATGCTCTTCTGTGTTCTCGCTATTCGCATCAAAGGTAAGATACTAGCGTTCTGGCTTGTGACAATACTCCGTTATAACGTCCGGCCGAAATACTATTTATTCAACAAAAATGTTACTACCCTCAGAGAAAACTACCCAGCAAGAAAAGAACACCAAGAACCAGAAAAGACTACTACTGCCAAAACTACCAAGAAAACCTCTAGATATCAGCTTGATATACCCGCTACCGCCAAAGTCCTTGCCACGCTAGAAAATCCCGCCGCCAAAGTCCGTTTTGAAACTGGAAAGAAAGGAAATCTGCATGTTCGGCTTACAGAAATCGAAGAATAAAACAAGCTCACGTAATCAAATTGCAATAAGAGGTGTACGCGATGGTATTTTGATGCTGCCAAATAATGAGTATCGAGCAATTTTACAAGTATCGTCACTCAACTTTGAGTTACGCAGCGAAGACGAGCAAGACGCGATTATTGAAACCTACGAGAGTTTTCTTAACTCCGTCGGCTCAAGTCTGCAAATCCTTGTGCGAACACGCGTGATCGACATGGACAAATATCTTGAAGACCTACAAGAACGGCTTGATGGCGAAACAGTACCAATTTATCGTACCCAGCTACAAAATTACGACGAGTTTATTCGCTCGCTCATCACTGACAACAAGATTTTGACGCGCCATTTTTATATCATTGTGCCGTACAAAATCAGCGGTAAGACGGACTTTGACCTTATCGCCGAGCAAATCAAGATAAAGCTCGACATCATCGCTAAAGGCATGGGCAGACTTGGTATGCACACCGATCAGCTCAATAGTCTTGAGGTGCTTGATTTATTCTATAGCTTTTACAGTCCGACCCAGGCAAAATTGCAACCGCTTACCGAACAGGCTTTACAGATTATTCATACCGCCCTCATAGAGAAAGGAGAAGACGATGAAAGACACGCTAAAAAAGCTCAATAATGTACGGCAGAAAATATTAGAGCCAATCGTTGCCCCTGCCCAAAAGCGCAGACAGGCACGGATTGATCGCCAGAAAGAATTGAACATTACCTTTGGCGAGCAAGATGCTGTCGACGTACTGTCATACGCTGGACTTGAGGAAAACATTGACCACCTCTGCATAGACGGCGTATATTTACGCACCCTATATATTTCTGGCTACCCGTTTGTAGCAAACTCTGGCTGGATGGACAGCCTTATCAACTTCAACCACGATACCGATATTAGCTACCACTTGCACGAAGTGAGTGCTTTGTCGGCACTACCGAAGCTACACCGCAAGATTACTGAACTAGAAAGTACCAAGCGAGCTATGATGCGTGCCGGTAAGATTGTTGGCTCGGAGATTACCGACCCGCTAGAGTCGGCCATTGAGTTGCGCGATAAAATCCAACGTGGCCAAGAAAAGCTATTTCAAGTGGCTATCTATATCAGTATTCGCGCCGAGAGCTTAGAGGAGTTAGACAAAATCACCAAGTTACTAGAGGCTACCATGTCTGCGCGGCTATTTTACTCCAAAACTGCACGCTATCAGCAGCTAGAAGCCCTGCAAAGCATCTTGCCGCGCGGCGAAGATCAACTAGCGCAAAAACGAAACCTCGACAGCTCAAGCGCTGCGCTCACATTCCCGTTCATGTCATCCGAACTCGTGCAAGAGAGTGGTATTTTGTATGGCGTAAACAAATCAAACAACTCGCTTGTCATTCTTGATCGCTTTAGTCTGCATAACGCCAATTCCATCACGTTCGCACAGTCTGGTGCGGGTAAAAGTTATACTACCAAGGTTGAAATACTACGCCAGCTCATGCAAGGTACGCGTGTTATTGTCATTGACCCGGAACGAGAGTATAAGCGACTTACCGAGTCTGTTAGTGGCACATATATCAAGCTGTCAGCCAAGAGCAAGCAAAAGATTAACCCGTTCGATCTTGCCACGACATTCCATAAGATTACCGACCTGTCTGAACATACTCAAGACCTTACAGAAGTCATCGGGCTTATGGCAGAGGGGCTAACATCGCGCGAGAAAGCAGCGGTAGATAAAGCAATACTCAAGATTTACAAGAAAGCCAAAGGCCAGCAGCCGCTACTCGAAGATTTATATGTCCAGCTAAAAGACCTCGGCCAGATGAAGCTATGCGAAAAACTTGAAAAGTATATCTCCGGCTCGCTCGCTGATGTGTTTAATTCACAGACAAACATTGAACTTGATAACCGCCTCGTGATTTTTGACATCAAAGACTTGCCGGAGAGTTTGCGCCAAATAATGATGCTTATCATTTCTAACTTTGTAAAAAATCAGGTGATGGCGAAACCCGAAAAACGTCTGCTCATCATCGACGAGGGGTGGCTGCTGCTTGAACATGAAGAATCAGCACGCTTTATAGCTGGACTGGTGCGACGCGCCCGAAAATACTATCTTGGCGTATCAATCATTTCGCAGCAAGCTAATGACTTCCTCAAGAGTGACTATGGACGTGCCATTGCTTCGCAAAGCGCCCTGCGTATTCTCATGCGGCAAGACACAACAACCATCAGGGGTGTAGTCAGCGAGTTTAATCTTAGTGAGTACGAGCAGAGCTTTTTACTTACCTGCGAGCGTGGCGATGCACTGCTGGTTGCCGATCAAAACCATGTGGCAGTAAAAGTTGTAGCCAGCGACAAAGAACATCCGCTCATTACAACTAACCCTGCGGAGCTGTACGCATCATGAATCAAGGGGTGACACTGTTTACTGTAGGCTTCAAGCTCAAGAGAATACTCGCACTCATCATTGTGTCGATGTTCGTTGTCCTTAGCCTACCAGTGGTAGCCGTTTTTTCTATGGGTATGCCAACTCTTAGTTGGCTTGCCAACACCCCTAATGCTAAAGCCGCCGAGACACAAGGCTTTTACATGGGCGGCGTAATGCCAGGCAATACCTACGCATGGGGTAATTGTACGTGGTGGGCATATGCAATGCGTACATGGGCTGGCAGCCCCATACCAAATACATGGGGCAATGCGAATACATGGGATGACTACGCAAAACGTGATGGTTACGTGGTCAACAATACGCCCGCAGTGGGTGCGGTATTCCAAACCGATGCGGGTGGTGGTGGCTATGGTCACGTTGCCTATGTCATTGCCGTCAATCCCATAAACGGCGACTGGACTATATCAGAGATGAACGCGCCAACTCTCAACGTCGTGTCACAACGTACATTCTCTAGTGGTGCAGCCGAACACTATAACTTTATTCATAATAAATTAGGATCAGAGCCATGGACACCCGAGCCTCTATCGCCGATACCGCCCTACAATACTGGCCTGTAGCAGTTGCCGTCATTGCGTCAGTCGCTGGCGCGGTGATCGTCTTCGTGTTAGTGCGAACTATCATCAATCGTCGCTTCTTACTGCATCGTGACATGGCGTGGCTAGAAATAACACCGCCATCCAGCATCGCCAAAACACCTGAAGCCACCGAGCAACTTTTCTCGGTCATACATGGCGCTCGCGCAGCGCGTCCACTTAAAGATAGGCTCATTGGTCGTTTACCGACAATGAGTTTTGAAATCGTATCGACACGAAAAGACGGTATTCGCTATCTATTACAACTCGAAAAAGCACGATCAAAAAGTGTGCAGAAAGCCATAACATCATATATACCTGATTCCAAAGTAAAAGAGATTGAGCGTAACAACACGGATGCCGATGAGGTTATTGAGTTCAAAGAGAACGGACACTATGTACTGCCGCTGACACTTACTTCAGTCTTTGAGCAGCACGACCCGCTAGGGTACGTAACTGGGGCAATGACGATGCTAACCGATGATGAGCAGATTACGCTACAGATCATTGCCACACCTGTCCGATTGCGCGAAGCTGAGATATTGTCACATAGAATCTTAGGTAACGAAAATATATTGCAGCAAGTAAGCGGCAAGCAGCTTTCATACTTGGGACGTTTTGCTAATATATTCGGTAAAGCCTCCTCTGGTCTGACTGACTTGGCTGGAGAAATCTATATGGGTACAGCTCCCGGACGTAGCGATTATTACCGTTCGCAAGACCGTAATGCACAGCAACAGGCGCACATCACACGGCGCGACCGTCCAGCGCGTACTTTGAGTGCTTTTGAGCTAGAACTCATGGAGACAATGCACCATAAAGTCACGCAGCCATTGTTTCAAGTAAACCTCCGTATTCTTGTTAGAAGCCCCGAGGCTACCGGACACATAGCCACGCTTAAATCTGCACTTGATGGCTATAGCGTCCCGCCGTATCAATCCCTCAAAGCAAAGGCGCATATACCTATTATTGATAGTTTCAGACACAGGGCGGCTATTCGTCGTTTGCCATCGCTTATGCGCCATTCTGCCGTTATTCTTGCCTCATCGGAGCTTGCCAGCCTCTATCATTTCCCGTCGAGCCAGGTAAGTAAGACGGACAACCTTATTACGTCACTGAGCCGCACCTTGCCAGCGCCGGTGTCGCTCAAGTCCGGCAAGAAACTAGCCATTATGATAGGTGAGAACCATCATCACGAAACTATTACACCCATTGGTCTCACTGAAGAAGAACGCGAGCGGCATATGTATATTATTGGTGGTACGGGCAATGGTAAAACAACAATGCTGTTTTATGAGATAGTGCAGGACATTCGCGCCGGCAATGGCGTGGCCGTACTTGACCCCCACGGCGATCTTGCCGAGCGCATACTACGCTACATACCAGGGGAACGAATTGGCGATGTGATTTATCTCAACCCTGACGATCTAGCGTACCCGATAGGTATGAATCTGCTTGAATTGTCGCCAGACCTTGAGGGTGATGATTTACTGCGCGAAAAAGACCTTATTACCGAGGCGGCCATATCGGTACTACGCAAGATATTTTCAGAGGACGACAGTGGCGGCCACCGTATCGAGTATGTGCTGCGTAACACGATACAAACGGCTTTGACGCTTGAAAACCCGACCTTGTTTACCATCTTCGAGCTACTTAACGATGCAAAATATCGCCGTAAAGTTGTAAAGACGCTAGAAGATAAAAGCCTCAGAGACTTCTGGAATAATGAGCTAGGCAAAGCTGGCGATATGCAGAAAGTCAAAATGGCGGCTGGTATTACTGCTAAAATCGGACGCTTTTTGTTCTCGGCTTCAGCTCGCCGCATGATCGAGCAGCCAAAGTCTACTATCAACTTCGAGGACATTCTGGCGGGTCGTAAGATACTGATATGTAACTTCTCAAAGGGTCTACTCGGCGAAGACACTTCGGCGCTATTCGGCACGACTGTACTTGCCAAACTCCAAACAGCATCACTGCGCCGCGCACGTATCGGACAAAGCCGGCGCACGCCATATTATCTCTATGTTGACGAGTTTCAGAACTTTGCCACGACGGGCTTTGTGCAGATGCTATCAGAGGCACGAAAGTATAAACTATTTCTCACCATGGCCGAGCAGTCCACCTCGCAGCAGGACGAGCAGCGCCTTGTCGATATTATTCTTGCCAACGTCGGTACAGTGGTGTGTTTCCGTTCTGGTAGTCCAGCAGATGAACGCCTTGTGCTGCCGCTCTTTATGCCATTTATTCAACAGGGTGAGATAGCCAACCTGCCATCATACTCATACTACGTTCGTATCTCTGCCGTTACTGCGCAAGAGCCCATGTCAGGCATGACGGTAGTTGTCGAAGAAACTGGCGACGAATCTATAGCTAGGAGAGTGATTGAATCATCAAGACAACTCTACGCCAAGAAAGCCGAGCCGGAGAATGAGCAGCCCAGCGAACCAAAAGAAAAGGACGCTACTGTAGCGCCCCAAAAACCCACAAGACCCAAGAAGAAACGAACGAGTAAAAGATCCGATGACGATGAGCTATCTGCGATGAAATCAGTCAGTTAAATCGGCGTTGTTTTGTTCCGACTTCTTGAACTCTCGGAGAAAATCATCATAGTTCAAGTCTTGCTTCTTCTCAATTTGAAATGCAACACGCTCCATAAACCTCAAGAACCCAATAGCATAATTGCGGTTGGCATTCTCGGGGTCGTTTAATTTGAGGTAGTTGATTGTTTTCTCAATCGTTTCCTCGTCTTCCGATAGGTGGCGGTCTTTGAATATATTGTCGCTCATAATCAACTCACTTTCATTAGATACTTATTCATACCAATGAAGTTTATCAAGGTTTCTGCGTCGCTGTCAGATACCGTCCTCCTCATTATCTCACAACTATCATAATATGACAGTATGTTGAGACTACCCTCCCAAAAAGTCTCACGGTCTATAATTGCGAGTTTGCGATGGTGTTTGACTGTAAAGAGTACGCGCACGCCTATATCTTGCAGTAATGATATAGCTTCTTCGGCCTGATATTGATACTCCTTGTCATGTTCTTCTGGTGGGCGAGTGTTGATAACAACCTGCACTCCTTTGTTGCGCAAGCCGATGAATATGGGTAGTAAATCAAGCACTCGGTTAAACCGTATAAACGGACTTTCGATAACAAGTGAACTCCTGCACTTACGTATGTCTTTCAGAAATGCGCTGTCAAACGTCTCATTATCAAACAGGCGTGAATAAGGTGCTGGGCTAAAGCCGATCATTTTTTACCTCCAAGTCACGTAGGCGAACCTCGCCATCTTCAATGAACATGCCCAACTCCTTGAAACGATCGCGGAGTTCAAACAGATCATCGAAAAGGTGTTCTAAAAAAATACCTGTGAGGTCACCAAAAGAGACTCATTCGTCATGGATGGGTCTTTTTTCATACTTGCTAAGGTGTAAAGAGCACTTAATTTAGGCGTTCGAAATTTATGTGTAGTCAGGTCGTATTCTAGACCTTCTGGAAACACTAGACGTTGGTAGATTATTTGATGTTCTATCGAGGCATTGCTCCAAATTCTTGGTGCGTTCGACATAAAACGCATAGCGTAGTCTATTGCATCAGTTTTTAGTTCAGACAATGACCCTATACTTGCAAGGTCTTCCTGTACAGCGTCAGACTCTTCCTTAATGCTTGCAACTTGTTCTTTCTTTTCTTCTACTGTTATCTCACCTGCGTTTTAGATACCCTGCGTAACGTACAGAGAGCGTCTAGGACGGGTTTTCGAGGCTAATATGAGCAAATACCCGTCCCTGTGGATTTTGCTTTTTATCCCTGTTATTATGTAACAATGAGTGAAATCTGGTCTGACCTTCATAAAACGTATAAGCAACAGGACTGGATTGATAAGCCTTCAATCTTTGCTGAGCAAGCAATAAAGTATTTCCCGAAAAAAGGTAAGGTATTAGAGCTTGGTGCCGGGCAAGCCCAAGATGGTTGCTTCTTTGCTTCCAAAGGCTATCAGGTAACTGCTACCGATATTGAAGACACCGCATTAGAACTTGCCAAACAGAAGGCTGCGGACAAATCAGTACAAATTGACCTAAAGAAAGTTGATTTGCGTGATGAGTTACCTTTTGAAAGTGAAAGTTTTGATGTTGTATATGCCCACTTATCATTACATTACTTTGATAGTGAGACCACATTAAGATTATTTGGCGAAATACAACGGATATTAAAGAAAGGTGGAGTTTTTGCTTTTTTCGTTAATTCAGTCAACGATCCTGAATATGGGACTGGTGAAGAATTAGAGCAAGACTATTTTCAAATTGACAAAACGGCTAAGCGTTACTTTAGCGAAAAGACTGCACGAGAGTTTGGACAATGGTTTGACATAAATCTGCTAGATGAACTCGGAGAAACGTATAAAGACAGTGCTAAAGGTGTACATAATCTAGTACGCTTTGTTGGTACAAAGCCCCTCAATCCAAGACCTTTTAAGTTGGCGATTCCTTATGCTGGTGCAATCATTGAGCGTACTCATAATGGCACGAAGGAATTGCTCATACAAACTCGATGGAAACCTCATGCAGACCCATTGTATTCAGGTACGCTTGAATTTCCTGCTGGCGTATTAGATAAGCCGTTTGAAAGTGTTTACGATACAGTGGCAAGAGAGATTAAGGAAGAATCTGGTCTTACCCTTAAGTTAATCCGTGGCGACAGCAAGACGAAAGTCTATAGCCCGAAAGGTACAGATGAAATTATTGCGTTTAGACCGTTTTGCTGCACTCAACAATTAAAAGATGGTAAGCCTTGGATTGGTTTTGTGTTCATCTGTGAAGTTGAAGACGGTGAACCGAAAGCACAGTTAAGTGAAGCAAAAGATGCCAAGTGGCTGCCCGTAGACGAGGTGAAAAGATTATTTGATAAATCACCCGAACAGTTCTTTGGGTTAGAACTTCCAGCTTGGGACTATTATTTCCAGGAAACATAAATGTCTAAAAAGCCCAAGATGCCTAAATGGAAGAGCTTCGAAGAAAGTGCTATGCAGACGAGCTCTAAGGTATTCAGCACTCAAACCGTAAAGTCCGACCAAAAAGTGATGGGCGAAATAAGCCAAGCATTAAGACAAATAGACATTAAGGTTGGTGATGAGGATTTCATTGATATTGAATGTAAGGATCATGCAAAACCTGTAGACCTCCCGAAAGTTGAGCAGTTTGCGAATAAGCTCAAGGACGAAAACGCTAAAAGCGGCATTATGATTTCAAATGCAGGGTTTACCAAGTCTGCATTACGTACAGCAGAACATTACAATATAAGACCCGTTGTCTTGGTTGATAAGGGTCATGCTAATACGAGCAGATTTATTATCAAAGCACCTGTACTGGCTGAAGGATATTACTTGGACGCAATCTCTTACGGGGTTTCAACGACAGGAGGAGACTTTCGCTTCTCGCCACTGGTATGGGATATGAAAGCGGCTGAAGGTCTTGAGCAACCAAGGAACATATATGAGGTATTTCGAGACCACTGGAATGAGGGTGAAATAGAAATAACAAAAGCAGGTTCTTACCAGTATAAGTTTGATAAAGTGCCAATTATTGATTTACGTGGTGATGTGATTATAGTTGACCTTACTTATCGATATATCGTTAAGGCTGATGTAAGAAAGGGCTATGCTGGGGCAGAAAGTGCTAGAGGGTTCTATGATGTTAATAAGAAGTCATTTACCACCTCAGATGACATTACCTTTGAGCCTATTGAGATGGATAAGATTAGCGACTGGCCCGAACTCTCCAAGGATGAGGAACCACCTAAGCAACCATTTCGCTTAATTGGGTTGTTTCCGTTACCCGATGAACCGCCTTTGTCTAGTTATACTAATCCTTTTACTAACGAGCCTCTAGACCCTGTAAAGGTAAAGCAAGGCATATACATATAGTTCTACTCTAAGACGGAATGTATTCTGCTACTGTTATTGCCCTCATGTAGCTGTATACCTCTAGTAACTCATTACAGATTGCGTTCAATTTCGACTTCACATAGTTCACCACGAAAATAGCTCATCTGCAAAGATGGGCTTTTTTCGTGGTGTTTCTGCTCTCAGAACGTCGAACCCTTCGCGGTTCGCTATTGCCCGGCAGCTTGCTGCAACGGCGCAATATACCTTAATATTCTCAGTAAGATCTCCAAGGAGACGTGCTCACACGCCCGCCGGTTGGGCGCATTTCCTTTTGAGCGAATCCATTCCTTACTTTCCCGACGTAAGCAAAGCTGGTATGACTCTTGTAATTTATATATAAAAGTGATAAAATAATACTGAATAAAACACACACGCAGACAGTAGGGAAGCATACTCGTCGAGATATGAGGTCTGTAACGTGTGTACAGGATTCATACCCGGACGAGTGTCCGAGATCGGAAGAGCAACACGTCTGAACTCCAGTCACATGCCTGTATCTCGTA
>ENA-UOYA01001667-UOYA01001667.1-activated-sludge-metagenome-genome-assembly--contig:-NODE-1667-length-22901-cov-52.987788_pt1 | contig 22901 bp, 16 predicted proteins | sample MGYA00238163_ERZ764804 | MGnify/ENA primary metagenome ERZ764804 (study PRJEB28919, sample SAMN05720223) | activated sludge metagenome | isolation source: Anaerobic digester | place: Hong Kong... | reverse complement strand
TAGAGTAAATTTTTAATATTTTACTTATAATTTATAATCTGGCACAAAGTTTGTACACTTAATAATCGAAGTTTTTCATAGTTTAAGTTTAGGTTAAGTAATGGGGCGTTATTCCAACAGGAATAAGGCCCCATGAAGTTTTATACCTAACGGTTAGTGTTTTTATTTGAAAGATTCTTCACTTAACCCTTTTCCTGTTAATTTCAGTTCATGGAAATATTCAGGAACGGGACGACCAAGCAGGCTGTCTACATATAATTTGGCAAGATACTGTGAAAGCATGAAACCGTGTCCTCTCATTCCAATGAACAATCCGAATTCAGGGTCTATGATATAGCGTGGTTCTGTGTAATATCCTGCCCAGACTGCCTGAAAGCCGACTCCTGAGAGTCTTGGAATCCAGTCTGTGAAAACTTCTGTGACTATTTCAAGAAAATCCTGTGTGTTGATTTTGAGATTTTTTGCGGTTTCTCTGGCATCAATTGCAGGGGAAGCACAGCCAATTATCTGGCCGGTTTCTGCAAGTTGTTGTCCATATACGGCTGAGAAACCCTTATATTTTCTTCTGTCGATTATCATATCGAGGTTTGCTCCGTTTTTTCCCAGCATTGGCAGTCTTTTGGTTATAAATGCCTGATGTTTAACAGGGTAGAGTCCGGTCTCTATGCCGAGTTTTTTTGCAAACTTGTCGGCATCGCCTCCGAGGGCATTTATGAAAAGTTCTGTCCTGAACTCAAGATAATCCCTGTCATGGGTTTGAAGTGTCACATGGTACTCTTTGCCAACTTTCTGCACATCTATCAGTTTGGTGTTTTCAAGGATTGTGCCTCCATGTGCCTGTCCGATGCCTCTTATTGCATTTATAGTAAGTCCCGGAGTGGCTTGCCAGCAATCGTTGGTTATAAGTGCATGACTATAGGTGTTGAGGTTTTCGTTGAAGTATGGCGATACTTCCTTTTTGAAATCTTTGCGTTCGACCATATAAGCGTCTGACCATGCTCTTGACATTTCGAGCGATTTGTATGTCTCTTGGTCATGAGCAAGGTTTACGTATTTGGTGAGTTTGAAGTCAATTTTAGTTTTATTGTTTAATTCCTTGAATATTTCAAGATTATGTTTTGCTATATCTGCAAGAGCGGGAAGAGAGAAAGCAGGACGGCCGCCGGCTATATTTCTCCAGGAGCTTCCAAGTCCGTCATTTACAAGATATGGTTTATAGCCTGCTTCAGAGAGATATCTGAAAAGTGACGAACCGGCTATACCTCCTCCGGCAATGAGGACAGGGACTTTCTTAACTTCTTTTTTCTCCTTGCCTGCAGTTTGTTCAGGAAGGATAACCGTTTCTTTTTTCTCCCGGTTTACTAACTCTCCCAGATTGACCAGATTGGACATTGGGCCTCTTGGTGTCGGCTCGCCAAGTACTTCAATGCCATATGCCCTGAGAAGAGTTTTGGCTCTTGGAACACATCTATTACCCCTGCACGCTCCCATGCCAATTCTCGAGATATGCTTAAGTTCGTCGGATGAAATAACTTTTCGGTTTCCTATGACTTCTATGAGTTTGTCAACTGTTACATCTTCACAGTGACATATATATGATTTGGCATCGTGTGGCTTGTCAAGTTTGGAGAGTTTAAGCGGTTCAGGATAATTGTCCTTAATAATGAACCCTCTGACTTTCAGCAGGTCTTCGCCTTCAAGTGTTGTTGCCTTGACTCTGGCGACATTTGTCTTATTGTCATTCTTAAGAATTTTTTCAATTTTTCCCTCTCCGACTTTTTCGCCATTGTTGTTTACGAGGAATACTTCTGCTCCTTCATCAGCTTTGTATTCTATAGGGAGGAATATATGATTTTTGTTTAACTGATATCCGAAAATTGCAAGACCAGGACAGAGGTGAACACACTGCATACAGCCGGTACATTTGTCATAATCTATTTTTGGAACAGTAGATGTGGAAGATTTGGTAATAGCTCCATATTTACAGGCAAAAGAGCATGGGTTGCATGCAAATCCATACAGACAGTCTATCTGCACAAATCCTTTTGCATTCATTCTCTCTTTGGATGGTCTGAAAGGTTCTTCAAGAATTTTTACCGGGTGTTGCTGCGAATCGATATATTCCTTGGAAACAGAAAGATAATTGTCATAATTGTATTTAACGCCGAGGTCCTGCATGATTTCGAATGCACACTGACGACCTCTTAGAACGGCCGATGTCCCTTCTCCTATTCTGACAGAATCTCCAACGCCGTGGCAGCCTCTTCCGAATACTTCTGTCCCTTTTCTGAATAATTGGTTGTCAGGAATAAGACCGGTACAAATATTTATGCAGTCGATATCGTCAATAAGCAATTCTGTTCCGGGAATTGGTTTGAAATTTTCACATTTGGCAATTATGGCTCCTGTAATGCCTGTGTTGTCGGAGTTTGGAATAGCTTCAAGCAGTATGTGGGAGGTAAGAATTGGGATTCCGAGTCTCCTTACTCTGTTTGCCTGAACAGGGAAACCTCCTTCAACGGGCATTGCTTCAATAATTGCCTTGACTTTTGCTCCGGCCTGCATTGCCTGGTATGAAGTGAGATATCCTATGTTTCCTGCACCTACAGTGAGTATCTTTTTACCGAGAAGAGTGAGCTCGCGGTTCATCATTCTCTGAACAACGGCAGCAGTGTAAACTCCAGGAAGATCGTCGTTTTTGAATGGCGGCATGAATGGAACAGCACCGGTTGCTATTACTATCTGTTCTGTATCTATGTAGAATATCTCCTGGGTAGTTATATTTTTTGCAATCAGCCTTTTCCCTTCTAAAATATCCCAAATTACAGAGTCAAGAATTATTCCTGAATGATCATCACCAGCCAGATTGGATGCTATGTCAAAACCTCTCATGCCTCCAAATCTTTTCTCCTTTTCAAAGAAGAAAAACTGGTGGGTTTGCATTACAAACTGACCTCCAATTTTACTGTTGTTATCAATGACAAGGTTTGCAATGCCTGCTTTGTTAAGCTCTTCTCTTACTGCAAGTCCTGCAGGTCCGGCTCCAATAATGGCAACGGTTGTACGATAAATCTTGACTGCAGGCTTGATTCCTTCAGGTTGTTTCAGTTCTTCAGGCATGTAGGAGTCATTTATTCTGCAAACATTATTAACTCCGTCAACTTTTGTGATGCATATACGGCGAACTCTCCCGTCAACTAACATTTCACAGGCACCACATTTACCAATGCCGCATTCGAGCGTACGCTCACGATCTTCAAGACTGTGTTTGTGTACTACGAGACCTGCTTGATGTAAAGCTGCTGCTATAGTAAATCCCCTTTGACCTGTAACTTTTTGTCCTTCGAATGTAAATTCTACTCTATTTTCCTCAGGAATAGGAAGAATAGGATGTTCGGTGATTTTATACATAGTTAATTTTTAATTTGAACAAAATTAGTAAAAATCATATCGAAGAATTTTAAAATCAGATAAATTTTAAAAAAAATGGATGATTTTGTTGCAAATTTATAACAATTTATAATAGTTTTGACTTATTAATCAATTAAATCTGTGAGATATGAGGGGAAATTTTATTGTCGTTAAAGTATTGGGATTAATTGCAGCAACACTGCTTTTCGTCTATTTTGGAACTTTTCTGTCTTCATGTAAAGGTCTTGAATTTGAGGATGAAACAACAGGAGAGTTGAGGCTTGCTTTTGCAAAAAGTGTTGAAACTAAATCTGTGGTCAGGGATTTCCCTGACAGTAATAAATTTATTCTTACTATTAAGAGTAGTTCCGGTTCACCCATCTACAATGGTTTATATGGGAACAGGCCTTCAAAAATCGAGCTCGGCGCAGGGAGTTATGAAATTGCGGTAGTTTCGAGAAACTTTACTACTCCCGAATTTGATGCGCCATGTTATTCTGATTGTAAAACAGTGGTGGTCAAAGCGGGTGAAACCTGCGTGGTATTATTGACTGCGGTTCAGTCAAATACTGGTTTGAGGCTGACATTTACGCAGGATTTTATCGCTAAATTTTCCGGCTATACTGCAGAATTGTCTGACATTAGGGGCAAAATAGGATATCCATTCAATGAGAGCAGGTTTGCCTATATGAATCCCGGTATAGTGGCAGTAAGACTTTTAAAATTTCCGCAATCGGGTTCGGGTGGTAAGATTGATACAATAACTGTTGTTAAAAGGGAAATGGCTGCAAGGGACATGCTTACTTTCAATTTGCATGCAACACCTTCGGATATCTCTTCTGCCAAGTCCGGTATAATAATAGATACCTCTTCGAGATGGCTTTTTGAACAGATAGTAATAGGAAGTGGTGGAGACGGTCTTTCAAAAGAGAGAGCAATGACAGTAGACCAGCTTTTTTCCAATATTGGAGCAAAGGGGATCTGGGTTACGGGTTATATTGTTGGCGGAGACCTTACCTCTACAGCTATCAAATTTGAAGTTCCCTTTACCAAGGACACAAACCTGGCCATTGCTGCTTCACCAACTGAAAGGGAGAGAGAGAGGTGCATTTCTGTCTGTATTCCTAATAACGATATAAGGCCAATTTTAAACTTATGCGCCAATCCAGGCAATCTGGGTAAGAAAGTCTATATTAAGGGTACTGTAGTGGCTTCCTATATGGGAATGGTCGGACTTAATCCGATAACAGAGGTGCAGTTTTAAAATAGGGATATTGTTGTGAATTGTTATATTTGCACCTGTTTAAAAGATCTTAGCCATGGAGGATATTGGATTTTTTGCTCACGAGACTGCAGTAATCGATACCGGTGCCATTATTGGCAAAGGGACTAAAATATGGCATTTTACACATATTATGAGCAAAGCTGTTATTGGAGAAAACTGCAATATTGGTCAAAATGTGGTTGTCTCTCCCGAGGTGGTTCTTGGCAATAATGTCAAGGTGCAAAATAATGTTTCTCTCTACACAGGGGTTGTTTGTGAAGATGATGTTTTTCTTGGTCCGTCTTGTGTTTTTACGAATATATCCAATCCTCGCAGTGCCTTTGTACGGAGGGACAAGTATGAGAAAACTCGCGTGGGACGGGGAGCAACTGTTGGTGCTAATGCAACTGTAGTATGTGGAAATGATATCGGTGAATATGCCTTTATCGGGGCAGGAGCAGTTGTGACAGAGAAAGTCAAGCCTTTCGCACTCGTTGTGGGAAATCCTGCGAGGCAGATTGGTTGGATGAGTCGTGCAGGGCGCAGGTTGTTTTTTGGGAATGACAATATTGCTGAGTGTCCTGAGACAGGGGAGAGGTATTTTTTATCTATGGGTGAGGTCAGTTTGCTGAACCTTTAGTGAATTAAAATGGAAATTAAGAATGATCTGTTGCACAGAGTTCTGTATGCAACTGATGCCTCTGCCTACAGAGAAATGCCTGTTGGTGTCTTTTATCCTCACAATAAGGAGGAACTTGTTGAGATAGTAAATTATGCCCGTTTACATAATAATTTTATTATTCCGCGTACTGCCGGTACTTCCATAGCCGGTCAGGTAGTAGGAAGCGGCATTGTGACAGATATGTCGAGATACATGAACAGGATACTCGAGATTAATGCTGCTGAAAGATGGGCCAGAGTTGAACCAGGAGTTGTACTTGATGAATTGAATAGAGAGGCAGGAAAATCAGGTCTCTTTTTCGGGCCAGAGACTTCTACTTCCAATCGTTGCTGTTTGGGTGGAATGGTTGGCAATAATTCTTGTGGTTCACATTCACTTGTTTATGGAAGTACAAGAGATCATTTAATTGAGGCTGAGGTTATTTTGTCAGATGGCACTTGCACTCACTTTAGAAATCTGTCAAAGAAGGAGTTTGATGCAAAACTTAACTCTGAAAGTAAAACAGAGTCGGCTATTTATAATTTTGTGGATTCTCTTCTTAATAACAGTAGAGCCAGGTCGGAGATTAAGGAGAATTTTCCTGATGCTTCACTTAGAAGGAGAAATACTGGGTATGCTCTTGATGAACTATTGGCTACAAACAAAAGTGAGGACGAGTATATAAATCTAGTACCACTTTTGGCAGGATCGGAGGGGACGCTTGCTATAGTTTCGGAAATAAAAGTCAATCTTGTGCCACTTCCTCCCAAGGAGAAAGCCCTTGTCTGTGCTCACTGTGCTTCGCTTGAAGATATTTTCAGAGCAAATCTTATTGCTCTCGGACATTTACCTCGAGCTGTGGAGATGATGGATAACAATATTCTCGAATTGAGCCGGCACAATCTTTCTCAACAGAGGAACAGATTTTTTGTCAATGGCAATCCTGCTGCAATTTTAATTGTTGAGCTTGCTGAAGAGAACAGGGAGGTTCTTGAGTTTAAGGTGAATGCTGTGGAGGCAGATTTATTGCAATCGGGATATAGTTATTACTGTTCCAAAGTCTATGGACCGGATATATCTCGTGTCTGGGATTTGAGGAAGGCTGGTCTGGGACTTCTCACCTCTATGCCTGGTGACGCAAAGCCTGTTTCTGTTATTGAGGATACGGCTGTTGCACCTAAGTGGCTGCCTGATTATATAAGGGATTTTAGAGAGATGCTTGACCGTTTTGGACTCTCATGTGTTTTCCATGCGCATATCGGAACAGGAGAACTTCATCTCAGGCCAATTTTGAATCTTAAAAAGGCAGAAGATGTGGAACTTTTCAGAACAGTTGCCATGGAGACTGCTTTGCTTGTCAGGAAATATCATGGTTCTCTTTCGGGAGAGCATGGAGATGGAAGATTGAGGGGGGAATTTATTGAAGTGATGTATGGCTCTTACCTGTACAACTTGATGAAGAATCTTAAGAAAACTTTTGATCCTCAGTCTGTTTTTAACACTGGAAAAATTGTGGATACTCCGCGGATGAACAGTTGTCTCAGATATGAGGTTGGAAGAGAATCCCCTGAATACAAAACCTATTTTGATTTTTCTGCTCAGGGAGGCTGGTTGAGGGCAATTGAACAGTGTAACGGTTCTGGTGACTGTCGTAAGGGAATTGCGTTTGGAGGCACTATGTGTCCTAGTTTCAGGGCTACTAGTGAGGAGAAAGATGTAACAAGAGGCAGGGCAAATATTTTAAGGGAGCTTTTGACTCGCCCAAAGAGTAAAAGGGTTTTTAATCAGAAGGAGATTCTTGAAGCGTTAGACCTCTGTTTGTCATGCAAGGCTTGCAAGAGTGAATGTCCTTCGAATGTGGATATGAGTAGATATAAGGCTGAGTTTTTGCAACATCATTTTGATTCTGTTGTATTGCCTCCCTTGAGGACTTTTATGGTTGCGAACATGGCTGCTGTTGAGAGATTTGGCTCATTTTTTCCAAAGATTTACAATTTTTTTGCAACTAATCATTTTACCTCTTCTGTTATTAAACAAATAGTGGGTTTTACTCAAAAACGAGAATTGCCTCGTATTATGGATAGTTCTGTGGAGAAATTCATAAGGAATGCCAAAATGCCTGGAAAGGGAAGGAAAGTTTATTTGTTTCTCGATGAATTTACAAAATATAATGATGGTGCCACAGGTATTGCATTTGTAAAATTGATGATTGCTCTTGGATATGATGTTGTGGTGCCTGAACATTTTGAAAGTGGCAGAGCAGCCTTGTCCAAGGGGATGATAAAATGCGCACGCAAGTTTGCTAGAAGAAACGTTTCTCTGCTTAAAAATGTTGTGAATAGTGAGGCTCCTCTTGTAGGGATTGAACCTTCTGCTATTCTCTCTTTCAGGGATGAATATCCTGATTTGGCAGGAGATGATTTGAAAAGTGATGCACTATCTCTTGCTGAAAATACTTTTCTTTATGATGAGTTTATTATGCGAGAGGTGGATGCTGGAAGGATTTCATCTGAAAGTTTTACAGATCAGTCTCTTAACATTAAGCTTCACGGCCACTGTCACCAAAAGGCAATTGTTACAACTGAATTTTCAAGAAAGATGCTCTCTTTGCCACCAAATTACAGGGTTGAGGTTATGCCTACAGGGTGTTGTGGAATGGCCGGTTCTTTTGGTTATGAAAAGGAGCATTATGACATCTCAATGAAGATTGGGGAGCAGTCGCTTTTTCCAGCGGTAAGGTCTGCAGGTGAGGATGTTGTTATTGCTGCACCTGGGTTCTCATGCAGGCAGCAGATAAAGGATGGAACGGGCAAAACAGCTCTGCATCCTGTAGAAATACTGTACAGGGCTCTCAAATCCTGGAACATTTATTGTAAGATATCACCTCTTTGACTAATGAATTTTAAGGATGATTTGTGGAAGATTAGATAGATATACAATTTTGTTTTTCCTTTTTCTTATTGGTATTGGAACAATAAATCTTTATGGACAGCAGCCTGCATCAAAAATGTTAGTGAGTGGCGTTGTGGTTGATGCTAAAAGTGGAACTCCACTTGATCTTGCGTATGTAATTATTGAAGGAACTTCTCAGGGTGTTTCTACTGATCAAAATGGACACTTTTCCATTACTACTGACAGGAAAAATATTAGTTTGAAAATATCAAGGCTGGGGTACAGTGATGCAAATATAAAGGTACTTAACAATAAATCGGAAAATTTAAGAATAGAACTTGTACCTGTTGATATTGAGCTTAACACGGTGGTGGTAAAGGCAAACAAGATTAAGTACAAAAACAAGAATAATCCTGCAGTTTCTCTCATTGACAGTGTAGTAGCCTACAGAGATAAAAATCGTGTTGCAAGTTTTGATTATTTGCAGTATGAAAAGTACGAAAAGATTCAGTTTGCCCTGAGTAATGTTTCTGAAGATTTTAAGAAGAGCGCAGTGTTGAAGGATATAAGTTTTATTTTTGAGAATCCAGATACTACTAAGCAGGCTGGCAAAGAAGTGTTGCCGATGTACATTAAGGAGACTTTGTCGGACTATTACTACAGAAAAACTCCAAAGGCTGAAAATACGATTGTCAAGGCAGATAAGATGGCTAATTTTGAGGGGTACCTTGACAATAAGGGGATAAGTGCCTATTTAAATCATCTTTATCAGGATATAGACATTTACAGTCCAAATATAACTTTTTTAACTAATCAGTTTCTCAGTCCTATTGCCAATACTGCTCCTCTGTTTTACAGATATTATATTCAGGACACTCTCGATATAGACGGCACCAAGTGTATTAAACTTTTTTTCTCTCCGAGAAATAAGACTGATATGCTTTTTCAGGGTTTCATGTATATTACGATGGATGGATCGTATGCCGTCAAAAGGATAGATATGGGCGTGAATAAGAATATCAATCTTAACTGGGTCAAGGATGTAAATATAGCTCAGGAGTTTGTAAAGACTGTGGATGAGGGTTGGGTAAAATCACTTGATGAACTTTCAGTGGATTTTGGATTTAATCAGCGGGGAATGGGCATTTTTGGACAAAGAAGTGTCTCCTACAGGAATTTTGTCATCAATTTACCTATAGATGATTCGAAATTCAAAAGGATTTTGCCTGTAGCTGACAGTATAAACAAAAGTGATGAGTTTTGGCAGATGAACAGACATATTCAGCTTTCTAAAGCTGAAGAGGCTACTTATTACAATCTGGACAGTATACAAAAAGTGCCATCGTTTAGAACTATGATGGATGTGATGAGACTTGCATTTGCAGGATTTCACGATTTTGGCAAGTTTGAAATAGGTCCTGTTAGTACATTTGCAAGCTACAATTCTATTGAAGGTCCAAGAGTTAAGTTTGGAGGAAGAACTACTCCAAAGTTGTTCAATAAGTTGATTCTTGATGGATATCTTGCTTATGGCTTTAAGGATGAGCAGTTTAAGTATAATATTGGCGCAGCATATTCTCTTACAAGGAATACTGTCTATGATTTTCCGGTAAAGAGTTTAAGGGTTAATTATCAGGTTGACACTAAAGTTCCTGGCCAGGAGCTGTACTATGTTCAGGAAGGGAATGCTCTTCTATCCTTTAAAAGAGGTGTTGACGACAAGCGTTTTTACAATAAAACTTTTAAGGCTGAATTTTTAGATGAATTTGAAAATCATTTTTCATATACTCTGGGTTATAATTATACAAGACAGTCTCCGGGAGGCGTTCTTGACTTTAAGCCATTAGATATTTCTGAGTTGAGTCTGAGGCTCAGGTATGCGCCAAAAGAGCAATTTTACCAGGGTAAAATGTTCAGAGAAATTGTGCCGAGTAAATATCCAATAATTACACTTGACTATATTAACAGTTCCAAGTTTTTAGGGGGAGATTATAATTATAATTCCGTCAAGTTAAATTTTTTTAAAATGTTTTATCCTGGAATTATTGGTTATACGGCTGTCAGAATTGAAGGAGGCGCTGTATTTGGAGAGGTGCCTTATCCTTTGTTGCAAATTCATAATGCAAACCAGACATATTACTATCAGTCAATTGCCTACAACTTGATGAATTTTCTTGAATTTGTCTCAGACCGCTATGCTTCAATAAATATTGATCACTGTTTCAACGGCTTTATATTTAACAAGATTCCTCTCATAAAGAATCTTCGTCTAAGGGAGGTTGTTACATTAAAGGTTCTATACGGGGGGCTGAGCAGGGATAATAACCCTGACTTTAACTCTTCTCTTATGAAGTTTCCGGTAAATAAAAAAGGTATTACAACAACTTTTCCTCTTGAAAATAAACCATATGTAGAGGTAGGCTGTGCTGTGGCAAATATTCTCAATTTTGTGAGAATAGACTTTATTCAGCGTGTGTCATATCTCAATCATCCAAATGTCGCGAGAAGTGGGGTGAGAATAATGTTTAAATTTGATATTTAATTTTATTCAACAAGCTTGGATAAACTATCAGCAGTAACGGTAATGCTACAATGAAGCCTCCGATGACTGCAATTGCCAGTGGTTGGTGCATTTGGGCACCCGTTCCTATTCCTAATGCAAGAGGCATCATCGCGAAAATGGCGCCAATGGCTGTCATCAGTTTTGGACGAAGCCGGGTGCTTATTGCATAGATGATAGCTTTTTCTTTACCTTTTTCGGGAAGAGTATTGTGGAATTGCAAGTATGTAAAAATGGCATTTTCACCTATTATGCCTACAATCATAATAAGTCCCGTGTAGCTGCCAACATTAAGTGGTGTTCCTGTCAAGAAAAGCAGCAAATAACTTCCGGAAATTCCCAATACCGAAATCAGTATGATTATCAATGCTACTTTTATGTTGCGAAATAAGAACAGCATTACTGTAAAGACGAGAAGACAGGCAATAATCAAAATCATAAGTAACTCTTTGAATGATTGTTGTTGTTCTGCGTAAGCACCACCATATATTATGGAATATCCCAATGGTAGTTTTATGTTTTGATCTATATTCTTTTGGATTTTTTTTATTGTACCCCCCAAGTTGCTGTTATCCAGTCGAGCAGTTACTATTCCCAGTGTTTGTAGATCTTCGTGATTAACTTCAGCAGCGCCTCCTGAAACATGTATTGAGGCAAATTCTTTTAGTGGTTTTCGAGTACCGTTTGGAAGTGAAATCATGCTGTTTTCTATTTCTGACAGAGAGGCATTGCTGTTTTGGCTGTACAAAATACGAATAGGTGTAAATTGCACATTGTCAAAAATATTACCTGCCACATTGCCTTCAAGTAATGTTTGCATCTGGTATTGAAAATCTACCGGTGAAATATTGTACTGCTCCAGCTGTGCAAGATTGGGAATAATCTGAATTGAAGGTCCTGCTATCACTATTCCATCAAAAACATCTGCAGTGCCTTGTACGTTACTTACTATTTCCGCGATTTTTTTGGCATATTCCTGAATGGTTTTTTGATCTGTTCCGAAAATTTTGATTTCTATCGGTTGAACACTGCTCATAAGATCTCCCAGCATGTCGGTAATTACTTGACCAAAATCTACTATCAGGGGAAGAGAATTTTCCTCTATGGCTTGACGCAAATCGTCAGTAACCTCTAAAGTTGTTTTGCTGCGTTTCTTTTTTAGTTGAATGAGGTAATCGCCTTGATTGGGCTCGGTAATAAAGAAACCCATTTGAGTACCTGTTCTGCGGCTGTATGTTTCTACATCAGGGTGAGAACGTATGATTTTCTCTACCTCTTTGAGTTCACGATCTGTTTCTTCGAGCGATGTTCCAGGAGGAGAATTATAATCGAGTACGATACTGCCTTCATCCATTTCAGGAAGAAATCCGGTACTTAAATTAGGAATAATCAAAATTCCGGATATAACCAAAAAAGCGATAAACAAATAAGACAACCAGGGTCTTTTGATGAAATATCCAACCCATTTTCTATCTTTTACTTCATGATATTGAATTGTTTTGGTTTTGGCAAACTGTGAAATAACAAGATATACAACTGGCAATAAAATCCATGTGACAAAGAATGAGCAAATAAGTGTAATAATCATTGTATTGGTCATCACTCTGAAATAAGCTCCTGCCACGCCACTCATAAGCATAAACGGAATAAAAATAACAATGGTGCTGAGAGAAGAGCCAATCATTGCCTTTAGAAGATAATTCATGGCTTCGTGAACCATTTTTTTACTCTCCTCTTCGGGATGTTCTTCATGAGTACGGTGAATTTGTTCAACTACAACAATGGCATCATCAATAATCAGTCCGAGTGAAGCTGCCAAAGCCCCTAATGTCATAATATTGAACGTCTGTCCTGTAACGTACAGCACAAGCATTGTGAGAGAGATAGTTATTGGAATGGTGATTAGGATAACAGCACTTGCCTTGCCTGAGCGCAAAAAAATGACAGCGACTAAAAGAGCTAGTAAAAGACCTATCCATATGGCATCTGTAACGCTTCGAATTGCGTCATGAACGAAATCTGCCTGAACATAATATGGTTTAAGTTCTACTCCTTTAGGAAGTGTTTTCATTAAATCCGATATTTTTTGTTCCATTGCTTTGCTCAAATCCAGAACATTGGCATTGGGCTGTTGTATAACAGCTATTAAAATACTTTCAGTGCCGTCTGAGTTTATTTTGATATACTGTTTAGCTGAATGAACTTCTATTTGTGCAATGTCTTTAAAATAGACAATGCGATTGCCGTCATTCTTTAGAACGAGATTTTCGAGTTGTTGGATGTTTTTTAATTGTATTTCAGTGAGAGTAAGATATAAGTAGCGATAATCTGAAGAATAACCGTTGGATTTTATAAAATTGGTTTCATTGATGATTTGGGCAAGTGAGGATGGAGTAAGCCCTAAGTGGGACATTTTTTCAGGATTCAATATAGCCCAGTATTCTTTGTCTTGTCCTCCTATAATACGGATTTCGCTTACTCCAGCCACCTGAGAAAGAAATGGTTTAATATTATACAGAGCCAGTTGCTTAAGCTCAATCGGCTTAATGTTTTTTGCAGTAAGTGAATAACCCATTACCGGAAGAATTGAGGGATTCATTTTTTCAACGGTAATATCTATATCATCGGGAAGCTGATTGCGGATTTGATTTATTCGGGCTTCAATTTGTTGTTGACTCATATCTATATTTGAGTCCCAGGACATAAAAGCTGATATTTCACAACTGCCACGGCTTGTGGTACTTTTTATGACTTGCAAATCAGGTACTTGCTTTATGGCGTTTTCAAGTGGTCGTGTTACAGCAACTGCCATTTGATCAACAGGTTGTTGTCCGGCATCAGCTATTACTTTTATTTTTGGAAAAGTAATTTCTGGAAATAGTGAAGATTTAATATGCGTATAGGAAAATACTCCGCCAAAAAGTGCAAGTAGAACAACAATAAGCAGCGGATTTTTATATTTAAGAAAAAAAAGTTCTCTCATTTGATTTTAACAAAAGCGGTATCGTTCATTCCAAAATTTCCACTAACTACAAGGCGATCCTTTGATGTAATATTGCCCGAAAGAACCTCTACCCACAGATCTGTTTCAATACCTTTTCTGATATTTGTTTTGATGGCAGTGGTATCGTTAATGAGCTTCATTACCCAGAATTCTGATTGAAAATCATCTGTCAACACTGCTGCTTTTGGTACACATAATCCTTTGCAGATATTTTTTACCAATCTAATGGTGGCAATAAGATTCTCGGGAATATTTTCATTTTTAACTTTTATAAATATCTGTTCCGTTTGCGCTTCAGGATCTGCAGAGGGCATTATTTTAAGTACGTTTCCAGTGACGGTTCTGCCATCAGGCAGGTTTATATTTATAGAACTGCCATTGTGTACAAGCATGTTGTATTCATATGGTACATTCATCACAAATCCAAAATTGTTTTCGTCAGCAATTGTTGCCAAAGTTTCGCCTTCCTGTACATAATCGCCGGTTTGACGATTTAGCATTATTACATAACCTGAAGTTGGGCTGGCAACTACAGTTGTGCCAGAAAAATGAAAGGAAGAATCTAATTGATTGACTGTATTGCCTAATGCTTGTGCCTCTTTGGTCTGTAATGAAAAAAGTATCTGTCCGCGCTTTACATGGTCTGCAGGTTTTATTCGGATAGAAGTAATGTAGCCTGTTGTGACGGCTTTTATATCAGATTTCAGCAAGTAAGCAGCGGTGGCATTCAGGATAATTTCATCGTTAAGAGTCACTGTGTCGGAGGGATAGCCAATAGATACTGTTGTTTTGGGGATTGTGGTGGAAGTATCACTTTCTGTCCCTGTCATATTTCTATTACATCCTGTTATAACCAGCATAAAGGTCAATAAAATAAGAGTCATGTATTTGTCTGTGGCAGTCATATTATTGCAATGTTATATTATGTAGACGATTATAAAGATTATACATGGAGACTTCATATTGCACTAGTTCTGATTTAAGGTTAATATAGTTGTTTATGGATAGAATAAAATCCGACACTCTTACATCACCTGCTGGCAATTGTTTCATGTTGGCTTCTATAAGGGCTTTTGCATATTTGAGCTGTTCATTGGCAGTGACTGTCATTTGTTTGTATTGCTGTATCTGCTTGTTTATTTGTGCAGTCTGTTGCTGATACTGATTTCGTTGAAAGTCACAGTATGCTTTGAGTGTACTGAGTTCTAACTGATTTTGCTGTATAGACATTTTGCGTACATTGCCATCATATATTGGTATGTTGATAGAGATACCTGTTCTTGCACCAAAATTTTTATATGGTGTAACGTCAACAGCTGATGAATATCCACAATCTACATATAATGATAATTTTGGACGGTACTCATAATCAATGATTCTGGCATCATTTGCCAGTTTGAGACTGTCAATCCTGTATTTGTCTGCATACTCGCTTTGTTCAAAAGAAACAGGCATCTCTTCTGAGACAGACTGTGGCTGTAAAATATGAAGTGTGGTGTCTACAATACCAGACATATAGTTGAGTGTAGAGTATTCTTCAAACCAATTGCCGTACTGTTGTTGCAATGCCAGGATATTTTGTTGCAGAGTGACTTTGAAGCTTAAATATTCTGTTTGTTTAAAAGCGGTTTCTCTGGTAAGTTTTTTTAGGATTTCGTCTTCCTGCTCCAATAATTTTACAATTTCCTGAATAATCATATATTGTTGCTGTGCAGCATAAACGTTGATGTATTGTTGGGTAATTGCCTGATTAAGTTGTATCTCTGTTATTTGGGACTGATTCATCAACTGTCTAATAGCTAAGGAATAATTAGCAAGGCGAGTATTTAAGTTTTCTTTGCTTAATATTTCCTTGCTAACTTGTACAATAGCTGCCAAATTTTGTCCTGAAGCAATATCTCCGTTATATCCCCATCCTTTTATATGGGGCGAATATGAGGCATCACCAATTGCAGAAATATGAATACCGTATCCCGCCCGCAATTTTAAACTGTCAATTTTCAGCCAATAGCATTTGTTATTGTAATCGTTTAGCAAAGGGCTGTTTTTCTTTGCGATGGCCAGGTAATCTTCAAGAGTGCATTTTTCTTGCGAGAAACTGTCAGGCGGGGTTATAAAAAAAGTAAAAAAACAGAGGTAGAACAGCTTTCTCATTTAGGATTATTTACTAATCAAATTACCTTGAGCGTCAAATATCAAATCATGATGTTTAACTTCTGCTTCATATGTTATAACACCATTTGCATCAACTATTCTGGCAATTTCGTTGACTTTGTTTTCGAGATTATTTTGCTTCAGATAATTTTGCGCTGCCTGAGGGAATTCGGTTATTGCTATCTCTACTTCTACCTCTTTCATTGTACCGTTTGCATCAAAGGTCACACTAGTCTGGATGCCGTTGTTTTTAAATTCGGCTTCCCACATTCCTTTGGCTTCACTGCTCCAGTGTAATTTGGAAATGTTTGGATAAAGATTTTTAATTGCTGTTTTTACAGGTTCTGGAACTTTGTTGTCTGCATTGCAACTTGCAAAAGTGATTGAAGTTGCCAATGCAATTACTAATGTTAAAAATACTTTTTTCATTATTGTTAAATATTAATGATTAATTTTTAACAAATGTATGAGGCAATTCTGAACGAATTTTGAATTTGATTTATTGAGTTCTGAAGTTTTAAAACTTAACTTCGAACCAATGCTTTCCTTCTGAAAATTTGTATTGAATGTCAAAACCATATTGGATGCAGATGCGTCGACAAATTTCAAGACCTACTCCAATACTGTTTTTTGTACTTTCTCCCTGCTTCTGAAATCGTCTGAATAATTTCCGACTGTCGAGTGGTTTACTGTTTATAGCTGTATTGCCTATTTTGAAGGAATCATGAGTGATGTTTATATCAACAGTTCCGTTTGTAGGTGTATAACGCAATGTGTTGGAAATAAGATTACTTATCAATATTTCCATTAAGGTTTCATCGGCGAAAACTGTAGCTGATAAAGATGTTTGTTGAGATAGTGTAATGTTACTTTGAACAAAACTTTCACAAAATCTTGACATAATTTTTTCTGTTAATAGCGCTATATCAACTGGCTTAACATCTGTAAACTGCTTGTTGTCTATTTTAGCGAGCAACAATAGAGATTTGTTAAGGTTACTGATCCGAATATTGTTTTCCGTGAGGTTTTGAATAAGATTTGCCTGTTCTTTGCTTAAAGGCGAAGTCTGCCATAATAGATCTAAATTGCTTTGGATTATGGCCAGAGGTGTTTGCAATTCATGGGATGCATTTTCGGTAAACTCTTTTTGTGCAGTGAATATTTCTCGATTATGTTTAGTGAGTTCGTTCAGGGATTGGTTGAGATCATTGAGTTCATTTATAGGAACATTGGGAAGATTAATAAATTCATCACGATCAATACGATATTTTTTTAGTGCATCAAGGGTTTTGTAAAATGGTTTCCACACATTGTGGTTTAAATTTCTATTGATTAATACAAGAACGGCAAGTAATATTAGAAGTACACTTAATTGCATAGTTACAATAGCGCGCAATATGTCTTCGCTTTCAATAAGTGATTTTTGAATTCGTACAGCGTATTTTTCACCGTTAGCAGTAGTGTTGAACTCGATTATGCGATAAGGGACTATTTCGTTATCATATGAAACATAAAGTTTTTCAGTAGACAAACGCTCATTTTTGCTGAATTGGCCGCGGCGTATTAAAATATTATTGTTGAATGATACAAAATTTTCAGGCGATGTTTTCTGAAGTTGGTTTTCGATCCAGTGTCGCTGAGACTGCAAATCTTCGTCTATATTATTCCACATAATCCGTTGTAAAATAAAATAGAAAACCGGTACTGATATTATGAGAACTATCGAAGTCATGCCAATATAACGGAGAGCTATGTGTTTAGTCAGTTTCATTCTATTTCAAACTTGTAGCCCATCCCATAGATAGATTTAATGTAATCATTGCCACCTGCTTCTGCAATCTTTTTTTTCAAATTTTTAATGTGTGCATAGACAACATCATAATTGTCTAAGTATTCAGCATGATCTCCAGACAGGTGCTCTATTATGGCTGTTTTTGATAGAACACGATTTTTGTTGACAATAAAATACAATAGCAGGTCATATTGCATTTTGGTTATATCCAATTTCTTGCCATTTATGGAAACTATTCGTGAGTCTGTATTAATTGTAATTTCGTTGATGACGATAACGTTTTTTCCGTTGAATTGACGGCGACGGATCACTGCAGAAATTCGTGCACTTAATTCAGACAAATGAAAAGGTTTAGAAATGTAATCGTCTGCACCAACTTTGAGTCCTTCTAACTTGTCGTCCAATGCATCTTTGGCAGAAATAATGATTACCCCATCTGCTTTTTCATTGTTTTTAAGATCTTTAAGAATATTTAAACCATTTCCGTCGGGAAGAGTGATGTCGAGCAATATGCAGTCATAATCAAATTCATATATTTTGTTGAGAGCAGATTTGTAATCATATGCAAGGTCACATATGTAGTTTTCTTGTTTTAAGTATGTGGCAATGTTTTTACTAAGCTCTTCCTCGTCTTCTACAATGAGAATTTTCATAAAAATTTTTCGGCAATTTTATCGATGGAAAGATAATTTTTCTTGGGAAAATAAGCAATGGATGGTATAAATTAATATAAGATAAATATTTTTATACCTTTTGTTTGAAACTTTTGCGGTCTGGACGGGACTCGGACCCGCGACCCCATGCGTGACAGGCATGTATTCTAACCAGCTGAACTACCAGACCTTATTTTATTCATCCCTTTTTGGGATTGGGATTGCAAAGATAAGAGCTTTTTTATTATTTACAAATTTTGTTTGTTGAATTTTTGGGTTTCTGCAGAGAAGAAAGTGAAGTGGACGTTTCCATATTTTCTCTCCTCTATAAAATGAGGGTTATTTTTGTAAGTATATCTGCTTGAATGTTCAAAAATCAAGAGAGCATGGTCTTTGAAAATGTGTGTATTCAGTATTTTTTCAGGGATTTCTGCCAATTCTGCAAGATCATATGGAGGGTCTGCAAATATTATATCGAACTGTTTTGTGCATATCTTGAGGAAATCGAATACATTGTGATGGACAACATGAATAGCATAGCTTTCTGATCCGAACAATTTTGATGCACTGCTCTTTATAAACGCGGCGTGAACGGGATTCATTTCTACAGCAGTAATATCTCTGCAGCCTCTTGAGGCAAATTCGTAGGAAATACTTCCAGTACCTGAGAAGAGGTCTAGAAAAGAAATTTTGCTGAAATCGTATTTATTGGACAATATGTCAAATAGTGCCTCTTTTGCGAAATCCGTGGTGGGTCTGACTTTAAAGTTTGAAGGTGGCACTATTTGCCTGCCTCTCTGTTCTCCTCCGATTATTCTCATAGTTTGAAAGTGAGTAGGGAGAGTTGCATTTCGTTGATATGGTCTTTGAGAGGAATTTCGGAATTTCTGAAATATTTAATCTTCGAAAAATATTTTGTCATGTTCATCAGTTCTATTTCGGGAATTGAGCCACTGACAAAAATTGTTGTCTGTTCTGGATTGAACTGTATTTGTTTTACTGCAAGAAAAAGATAGTATAGAGCTGTGTTGAAGTGTTGTGCAGGGAAATTGTTGCAAAAAAGCAATCTTTTTCCTTCAAATGCTATTATCGAAGTTTCGCCTTTGTTGTATTTGAAGAAGATTTTGTTGATTTCATGGAAGTTGACCAAATGTTTCATTGCTGGAAATATGGCCGGAAATATTCTGAATGAAGGTTGGATTTCTCTTAGTAGATTTAAAATAGTACTGTTTACTGCAAAAAGAATAACAATCTCATTTTCTAAATCTTCTATTATGTCTATTTCTTCAACATCTTCCAGTTGATAGAGTTTGGTAATATATTGCAGCTCTTCGCCTTTTTTATATAAATGTTTAGGGATGAGGGTGTATTTCGGAGTATCGTATATTAAGTCAACACTTTTGAATTGTTGCTTGAGAACAGGGTGAGATTTAATGCAATCATCTATATGTCTGATAAATATATCAGTATGTGCTCTATCCCAATTGAAGTGTGATTTGAAAAGATAAAGCAGCTTATTTCGGGAGATATCTGTTACACAAAAAGAAAATCCACTCAAGTCAGCCTGAATGGATAATCTTTTTTCCGCAGTTTTCCCCAACTCCGGCTGGTTTGCAACAATGACCGGCATTTTATTCCCAGTTTCCTGCGTTGTTGTTTGGAGCATCAATGCTGCCGACTTTGAGACCAGGGTAACGGTCACTGGAGGTTCTCTCATAGTTGAGATTGACAACATATTGACGATTCAACCCTTTGAGCAGAAGATCATATGGAGCACATGCTTCGAAGAGAGGTACGTTAACTCCTGATACTTTGGCAACAATTGCTTTCATCTCAAATTTCTGCTTTCCGCTGAAAGGAATGTATTGGATTGAGTCAATGATAAAACCAGGTCTTTTGAGAAGAGTATCCCTAACTGCAATTTTGATGCTGTCGCGGAAAACTCTTTTCTGAGCAACTGCTATTGAGTCATCCATTGATCCAATCTGCCTCACGAGAGTGATGTGATCATTATTGTAGAAGTTGATCAATGTGTCAAAACTGGCAGTGTACTTGCCATATTTTGTTTTGTAGGCAGTCTGGAGTGTGCGTATGTCTTTGAGTCTCTCAATAGCTATTTGTTCCCGATATGCTTTAGCTTGATTGAATTCAATCGGTGCCCGGAGACTTTTATAAACCAAATAGCCTAGTAATACGACGATGACAGGCAGAACAAAGTATGTTAAGATATTTTTCATTGGGTTTATGAATTTTATTTTAAATTTTTCATATAAGTTCCACAAAAGTAAGACAAATATTCAGACCCCGCAATATATTTTATATTTTTGTGACAAGTTTTGAATGATGAATGATTTTTTAGCAAAAGAGCAAGTTGATTTTTTTTCACAACTAATATCAAGTGCAAATGAAATAGTTATATTGGGTCACACCAATCCTGACGGTGACGCTATAGGTTCGGTTGTTGCCATGTCTCGTTTTCTTAAGCTTTCAGGAAAGATTGTAAATGTGATAATTCCCAACAAGTATCCCGACTATCTTTCTTTTTTAGATGAAAATGGTGAAATATTAATATTTTCGAATTGTAAGAAGAAATCTTCTGATTTGATTTCTAATTGTGATTTATTGATTGCTCTGGATTTTAATCAGCTATCGAGGATTGACGATATGGAAGGTCTTGTGAGGGAATGTAAGGCTCCTAAAATTTTAATTGATCATCATCCATCACCGGAGTCAGACTCTTTTGACCTTGTGATTTCTAAGATTGAGACTTCTTCTAACAGCGAAATACTTTATTGGCTCTTTTTTTCACTGCTTGGAGGTAAAATTTCTCTGGAAGTAGCTGAACCATTATATGTGGGAATGATGACTGATACCAATAATTTTGCCAATTCAGTTCTTCCATCTACTTTCAGGATGGCATCGGATTTGATGGAAAAAGGTGTTGACAAGGAGAAGCTTCAATATCTTGTCTTTGGAGGTTTTAGTGAGGCAAGGATGCGTCTTATGGGTTATTTAATGTCCGAAAAGATGGTAATTTTGTATGACCTTGAGGCTGGTTATATTATGCTATCAAAGTATGATCAAAATAGATTTGGCTTTAATGAGGGTGACTCGGAGGGTTTTGTAAATATTCCCCTGTCCATCAGAGGTATTAATGTTTCAGCTTTATTTACTGAAGGTGATAATTATGTAAGGGTGTCTCTCAGGTCTAAAAATGATTTTTCTGTGAACAGTATGGCGAGACGTTTTTTTAACGGAGGAGGGCATGAACGGGCTGCCGGAGGAAAATTATTTATTCCTTTTGACCAAGTTGAAAATTATTTTATTGAATCTCTCAAAATATGTTATGATGAATTTAAAAAGAGAGAAAAATAGAGGTATACTTATAGCAATTTTTTGTATTGCTTTTGCATCAGTTTCATGCTCGGATAAAACTGAACAGAAGACGCTCGATGAAGAGATTAAGCAGATTGATACTTATGTCTCTTCATTTAGCAGCAGTGGTAAAACTGTGGTTAAAAACGGTTTGGCTGTCAGAATAATATTGAAAGAGGGGGGTGGTGATTCTGTTGAAAATGGTGATTCTCTCTATTTCAAATATGCAGGATATATCTTTTCTAACGGCTTGGGCACAATTTTTGACACAAATTTGGATTCGTTATCATCTAAATTTGGAATAGATGTTTATAATAGAGGCTTTGATGCAGGTCATGTAGTTTTAAAGAGGGGAGAACTTTTGGATGGACTTGTGAAGGGACTGACAGGTGCTAAGGAGGGCGAATATTCATATGTCGTTTTCCCTTCTTCGTTAGGGTTTGGCAATGTTAAAGTTGGAGTTGTACCTGCTATGTCTCCGCTTATTTTTGAAATTTGGATTAAGAATGTGGTTAAGAAATAATTATGATATTGATGAAAAGACTATTTAAACAAAGTTTGTCGATTTTTGCAATCCTGTCAGTGTTCTCTTCCTGTGCAAGAGAGGAATCGGAAAGTACAGATGATATTGAACAAAGATATATTGAATCGCATGTAAAGGTTATATATAAAGACACATTGACCAAGACTTCTTCCGGTCTCTACATTATAAATTTAAAGGAGGGCATGGGTCCTGCTATAACAGATACTTCCGGTGTTTATGTCAGATATTCGGTTATGGATTTTAAGAATAATTATTCTGCTACTACAGATGATTCTATTGCTAAGATTTTAGGCAAATATTCTGACACTACATATTTTGGTCCGAGACTTTTCCAAATGGGAGATTATTCACTTATGAGAGGTGTTGAAGAGGCTTTAAAGTTGGTGAAACAGGGCGGAAGGATTAAGTTTATTATTCCAACCTGGCTTTCAAATTATAATTATAAAGGTAGTTCTTATCTTCTTTCTTCACCTTATGTGTATGACATTGAAGTTCTCAGGGTAGTTCCCAGTGTGGCCAAATTTCAGATTGACACCCTCGAGGCGTATAGTAAGAAATATTATGGTGGGATTGATTCTATAGCTTATGGCT
>ENA-UOYA01001666-UOYA01001666.1-activated-sludge-metagenome-genome-assembly--contig:-NODE-1666-length-22923-cov-11.241036_pt1 | contig 22923 bp, 19 predicted proteins | sample MGYA00238163_ERZ764804 | MGnify/ENA primary metagenome ERZ764804 (study PRJEB28919, sample SAMN05720223) | activated sludge metagenome | isolation source: Anaerobic digester | place: Hong Kong... | reverse complement strand
AATAAGACCGGCTTTGCCAAGCACACGATATATACTGCTTTCAGATGGTGTCGGGCTTTCAGGACATGCTTTTTTGTACAATACAGCAAGCCATAAAATGACAAGCTGAGCCGGCCATCAAGGCCGGCTTAAATGGCGCGGGGCAGCCCCGTTACTGCTTTTTCTGCAGCAGCATTTCCTGCCACTGCTGTCTTGAGATGAGCACCTTGCGCGGCTTGCTGCCCTCATAGGGGCCTATGATGCCGCGTGCTTCCATCTCGTCGATAATACGGGCGGCGCGGGCGTAGCCGAGCTTTAACCGGCGCTGCAGCAGGGACGTGGAGGCCTGCCCGGCTTCTATCACGCATTCGATGGCGTCGGGCAGAAGCTCGTCGCTGGCGTTTTCGCCGCCGTCGTCGGCCGCGTCGGACACGCTGCGCTCTATCTGCTCAACAATGGCCTCGCTGTATTCGGCCTGTGTGTTGCGGCGGATGAATTCCACCACCGACTCGACCTCCCTTTCGCTTATATAGCAGCCCTGCACGCGCAGCGGCTTGGGCGCGCCGAGCGGCAAAAACAGCATATCGCCGCGCCCTATGAGCTTTTCGGCGCCGGAGGTATCGAGAATTATGCGGGAATCCACCTGCGAGGACACGGCGAAGGCTATGCGCGACACGATGTTGGCCTTTATGGTACCGGTTATCACGTCCACCGAGGGGCGCTGCGTGGCGATGATAAGGTGCATGCCGGCGGCTCTCGCCATTTGCGCCAAGCGGCAGATGGCGTCCTCCACCTCGTGCGGCGCAACCATCATTAGGTCGGCCAGCTCGTCTATGACGATGACGATTTGCGGCAGCGTCTCGCCGCCGGTAAGGCGCATCTGCTTGTTGTGGGACGCGAGGTCGCGAACGCCAGACTCGGCGAAAAGCTTGTACCGGTTGAGCATTTCCGTCACAGCCCAGCCGAGGGCGCCCGAAGCCTTTTTAGGGTCGGTCACCACCGGGACGAGCAGGTGGGGTATGCCGTTGTAGACGCTCAACTCCACGACCTTGGGGTCGATCAGCAGAAGCTTGACCTCGTCGGGCGAGGCCTTGTACAAAAGGCTTACGATAAGGGAGTTTATACACACCGATTTGCCCGAGCCGGTGGAGCCGGCTATGAGCATGTGGGGCATCTTGCTTATATCGGTCACAATGTTCTGCCCGCCGATATCCTTGCCGAGGCAGACGGTGAGCTTGCTCGCCGATTCCTTGAATTCCGGCGACGAGATAAGGCTTCTGAGGTATACCGAGGAGATGTCGGCATTGGGGACCTCTATGCCGATGGCCGCCTTGCCCGGGATGGGTGCCTCTATGCGCACGCCGCCCGCGGCGAGGTTTAACGCTATGTCGTCCGCAAGGCTGGTTATGCGGCTTACCTTTACGCCCGCGCTCGGTTGCAGCTCGTAGCGGGTGACGGTCGGCCCGCGGCTTATGTTGAGTATCTTCACTTCCACGCCGAAGCTCTGGAGGGTGTCTATAAGCTTCTGGGCGCTGCCCTTTAGCTCCTCCGCGCAGTCGGACGGATAGGTCTCGTCCTCCTTTTCAAGCAGCGTTATGGGCGGGAAATTATAGGGCGGCGCGGCGGAAGGACCGGCCGGGGGCGCGACGTCCTTCGGCGGCTCGCTCACGCTCTCGCCCTTAGGCTTTGCGGTGGGGGTTATCTGTACGGGCACGAGTTGGAGCTGCGACGCTTCGGCGCTCTCGGCGCGCGCCTCCCCGACGATGTCGTCGATGTCCAGCGGCTTTCTGGGAAGGTCGTCGACCGGTATGTCTATCCTGACCTTTTTATCGGGCTTTTCCGCCTTTGCCCGCGAAGCTCCGCGGGGCGCGGGGGGCGCCGGGGCGTCCCTCTGGCCGAACAGGGAGGCGCCTATGGCCTCCACGGCCTCTTTTTTAGGTATGAGGGCTTTAACTACACGGTAAACGGTCAGGCCTGTGGACAGCATGAGGGTGACAAACAGCAGCGCCCCGACAAGTATTCCGGTGCCGATTTTGTCAAGGAAGCTGACGAAAAACCGGCTGAGCAGCCCGCCGAGGACTCCGCCTGACATGAGCTTTTCGCCGTTTGCGTAAAGGCTGACCGCCGAGTCTATGATATTGTCGCCCGCTGGGTTTTGGTCATAGTAAACGAAGGTGTGCAGCAAAACTGACAGGCACAGCACGGCTATAAGAAAGGACCAGAAGCGGATGTTGAACTGCAGGCGGGTGGACTGCCTGTCAAGCAGTACCGTTACGCCTATGTAAGCGAGCAGCACCGGGCCGGCATAAGCCGTGACTCCCAAGAGCCCGAACAGCGTCCCGCTCAAAAAACGCCCGAAGGAGCCGGTTACGTCCAGAAGCAAAGACAAAAGCAGAAACAGAGCGAGCGCCAGAAGGCATATCCCCAGTATCTGCCTCATGATGGGATAGGGGACGGCTTCTACGGTTTTTGTCTTTCTTCTCTTCGCCATGGGCCCTTTCCTCCTTTACACGGCGCGGCAAGCTGCAAAAACGGCTCACATGCCGACGATCCCCACGATGACGGAGACTACGCCAACGGCGGCGCAGTAATAGGCGAACGCGCCGAACTTGTTTTTCTTCATGAAATAACGTAAAAGCTGTATGGCGAGGTAGCCTGTGACGGCCGCCGCTGCGGTTCCCAATGCAAACGGGAGATAAAGCTCTTTTGCGACGCCGACTTCAACAGCGTCCTTAAACTGCACGACATTGGCGCCTAAAACGGCGGGTATGGACAGCACGAACGCAAACTCCAGCGCCTGGCTCCTGGAAAGCCCGCGAAACAGCCCGGCAGATATGGTGGAGCCGGAGCGGGAAATGCCGGGGACGATGGCCGCAAGCTGAAAAATCCCTATGACGACAGCGTCCCAAAGGGTCATGTTCTTGCGCTCCCTGCCGATTCTAGCCCTTTTGCCGGTCACGACGCGGTCGGCGGAAAACAGCAGCACCGCCGTCAAAAGAAGCCCTATGCCGGCGTAAAGCGGCGTGAACAGGCGCTCGACAGAATCCTTTAAAACGAGAACCAGCGCCAAGGGCAGGGTCGCGACGACGATAAGTATCACCATTTTTTCATAGGTGTTGAGGGCTTTATAGGAAAACCTGCCGGTAAAAATCTTCTTAATTAGGCGGAAGAAATACGCTATAAGCTTTCCCACCGTCTTGCGGAACACCGCAAAAACGGCCACAAGGGTGCCGAGATGGAGCAGCACGTCGAAAAAGATATACTGCCCCTCTTCGACGTTGGTCAGCCCGAAAAGGTGCTGAAACAGCACTAAATGGCCGGAGCTTGAGACGGGCAGGAATTCGGCGAGCCCCTGGATAACGCCGAGCATGATGGCTTCCACAAGCTTCATAGGGTTTATCCGCCTTTCGTTATGTGTGTTTTTGCGCCCGAGATATGCCCGGCGGCCTTCGCGCCCCCGCCCGGCTGTGCCGGACTTGGCGCGCAGGAGGACGCATACTGCTCGCCCGATACCGCGGCAGTAAAATTATAGCATACCGCTTTGCAAATATCAAATCTTTTTGTGGGGATATAAGCGCGGGGCTTATTCATAACCGAAAAGCAGGATACGAGGCTTGCAGAAAGCCTTTGCCATATGGAGAATATTCACTTTCAAGCGTGGGACCGACTCTGTTTTTCGCTAACAATGCGGGTCGAAGCTGCGGCCGAATAGAGCGTAGGGAACGACGAAAACCTGGATGCCGGCCGCGTAGGGCGCGATGCTGTAAAGCGGGTAAAAGACCGCCACGCCCCTGGGTGTAAGATAAAAATTGGCGGGGTCAAAATGCCTTACGATAAGCTGCCTGTAATCGTCGAAATAAACCGCGTTGGCTCTTTGGTTTATGTCGGCCTGCCGGAGTATCTCCGTCAGCAGGATGCGGCGGAAATTGTAGCCGGGGCGGAAAAGGTTCGCCATACGGAGCATACAGCCTCTCTCGAGGTCCCATGTCTGCCCGCGGCGGACGGTTATGCCGTGGGCGCCGCCCGTATATTCGTACACGTCGCTGTAAAGGCTTATGAGCGGGCTTTTGTTGTAGGTTTCGGTGTAGACCTGCATAAGCTCATAGGCGTTAAACGGGAAGCCTCTCTCCTTCGCGTATTCGTACTGCTCCACCGCCGCCCTGTAAAGCTCGGTGCGGGCCCGGCGCATGAGCCGCTGCGCCCGCGTGCGGTTGTAGCTGTCAAACGCGCGGGCTGAGGATACGGGAAGCCTCCCCTCAGCTTTGGGATAGGTGAGGCTGACATTCACCATAAGCTTGTCGTCGTGGAAGAGCCGGTCGGTTTCGGTCACGGGCTGGAGTCTGGCGTTTATTCTCATCACATGCATCTCCTTATATATTCGTATGTCGGCGTGTTTCGTTCAGACGGCGTTTTGCGGAGCAGGTGACGGCGCCAAACGAACACTTTTACCTGTTTTATACTATGCGGGCGTTTGCCACAGGCTACCGCTGCCAAAAGGGTAACGGCAAACGAAAAGCGGCGTTTGGCCTGCTGCCGCGACGCGCCGCCGGAAAGCCAAAAAAACATTTGCTTTTTACCCAAATACTTGCAAGAAAGGCCTCGCCGTGGTATACTGGCTTTGGTCGAAATGCCGGACGCGCGCATACATACGGATATACCGAAAGACGGAAGGTGGATGGTCATGAAGGTCGTGATTCTCGCGGGGGGATTCGGCACGCGCATCAGCGAGGAGAGCCATCTCAAGCCCAAGCCCATGGTGGAGATAGGCGAGCAGCCCATCCTCTGGCATGTGATGAAGATTTATTCGCACTACGGTTTCCAGGATTTTATCATCTGTCTCGGCTACAAGGCCTATGTCATCAAGGAATATTTCGCCGATTATTTCCTGCACACCTCCGACGTCACCTTCGACCTTTGCAAGAACGAGATGACGGTGCACAACAATTTCGCCGAGCCCTGGCGCGTCACCCTCATCGACACCGGGCTTAAAACCATGACCGGCGGGCGCATCAAGCGCATACGCCCCTATGTGGAGGACAAGCCCTTCCTTTTAACCTACGGCGACGGTGTCAGCAACGTGGATATCCGGGCTCTTGTGGCTTACCATAAGTCCCACGGAAAAATCGCAACCATCACCGCCGTTCAGCCCGAAGGGCGCTTCGGGGTACTCAATATCGAGAGCGGGCAGATAAACGCCTTCCGCGAAAAGAATAAGAGCGACAGCGGATGGATAAACGGCGGGTTTATGGTCATGAACCCCGCCATCTTCGACTATATAGACGGCGACGACAGCATATTCGAGCGCGAGCCCTTGGAGCGCGTAGCTTCCGAGGGCCAGCTCATGGCATACACCCACGACGGTTTCTGGATGTGCATGGACACCCAGCGCGACCGTCAGAAGCTGGAGGAGCTGTGGAACACCGGACGTGCGCCGTGGAAGATATGGCGCGACTGATACATCGGAACAGGTTTCGCGTTTTTTACATACGCGACAAAGGAGGGCGCAACCCTTGACCGACCTGAGCTTTTACCGCGGACGGCGCGTGTTCGTGACGGGGCATACCGGATTTAAGGGTGCGTGGCTGTGCAAGCTGCTGACCGACGCCGGCGCGTCGGTGGCCGGCTACGCCCTTTCGCCCGACATCGAGCCGGGGCTTCTCGCCCTTTCCGGCGCACAGGAACGCATGGTCTCGCATATCGGCGACATCCGCGACCTTGAAAGCCTTCGCCGGGCGTTTGACGCGTTTTCCCCGGAAATAGTGATGCACCTTGCCGCCCAGCCCATCGTGCGCCGCTCTTACCGCGAACCCGCGTATACCTACGCCGTAAACGTCATGGGCACCGTCAATATACTTGAGTGCGTGCGCGAGAGCAAAACGGTGCGCTCCTTTGTCAACGTGACCACAGACAAGGTCTACCGCAATAACGAATGGGCGTGGGGCTACCGCGAGACCGACGAGCTGGACGGATTTGACCCGTATTCCAACAGCAAGTCCTGCTCCGAGCTTGTAACGGCCAGCTACGCCCGCTCCTTTTTTGCCGACGGCCGCGTCTCCGTGTCTACGGCCCGCGCCGGCAATGTGATAGGCGGCGGGGATTTCGCGCCCGATCGCATCATCCCCGACTGCGTTCGCGCCGCCCTGCGCGGCGAGGCCATCGTGGTCCGCAACCCTGATTCGGTGAGGCCTTATCAGCACGTGTTAGAGCCGCTTTCGGCGTATCTGGCCATAGCGCAGGCCCAGTACGGGCATCCGGAGCTCGCCGCGTCCTACAATATCGGCCCGGGCGAGGACGGGTGCGCGCGCACGGGGGAGCTGGTCGAGCTTTTCTGCCGGCACTGGGGCGAGGGCGCGAGCTGGCGCGTCCAGGGCGACGGCGGGCCCCATGAAGCGAATTTTTTAAAGCTGGATTGCTCGCGTATCCGCACGGCGCTGGGCTGGCGCCCGCGTTGGAGTCTTCCGGAGGCCGTGGCGCATACGGTGAGCTGGGCCAAGACTTACGCCGCGGGCGAAGATGTGGCCGCTCTCATGACGCGGCAGGCAGCCGAATATTTTAACGGATGGGGGTGCGCGCATGTTTGAGGGAATGACCGAGGCGCAGGCCCGGGCTAAGCTCCTCGGCCTCGTCGGCGAATACTGCGGCGCCTACCACGGCGCAAAGCCCTATGAGCCGGGGCAGAGGATACCGTACGCCGGCCGCGTGTACGACAAAGAGGAAATGGTCGCGCTGGTCGACAGCGCGCTGGATTTCTGGCTTACGGCGGGGCGCTATGCCGAAAGCTTTGAACGCGGGCTTTCGGAATATCTCGGCGTCCGCTTTTGCTCGCTTGTCAATTCCGGCTCGTCGGCCAACCTGTTAGCCTTTATGGCGCTCACGTCGCCGCTTTTAAAGGAACGCGCCATCCGCCGGGGCGACGAGGTCATCACGGTAGCGGCGGCCTTTCCCACCACCGTCGCGCCCATACTGCAGTACGGCGCCGTGCCGGTGTTTATCGACGTCACCATACCGCAGTACAACGCCGACGTCACGCAGCTTGAGGCCGCCCTGTCCAGCCGCACCAAGGCGGTGATGCTGGCGCACACCCTCGGCAACCCGTTTGACCTTGCCGCCGTGAGGGATTTCTGCGACCGGCACGGCCTGTGGCTTATAGAGGACAACTGCGATGCCCTCGGCTCGGAATACTTTTTGGGGGACAAATGGGTCAAGACGGGCACCGCGGGCGACCTCGGCACCTCAAGCTTCTACCCGCCGCACCATATGACCACCGGCGAGGGCGGGGCCGTATACACCAACAACGCGCTGCTGCACAAAATCGTGCGCTCCATGCGCGACTGGGGGCGGGACTGCGTCTGCCCGTCGGGGGTGGACAACCTCTGCGGCAACCGCTTCAGCCGCCAGGACGGCGAGCTTCCCTTCGGCTACGACCACAAGTACGTCTATTCGCATTTCGGCTACAACCTTAAGGCGACGGAGATGCAGGCAGCCATCGGCTGCGCGCAGCTCGGGAAGATAGCTCGTTTTGTCGAGCGCCGCCGGCACAATTTCGACATGCTCAAAGACGCGCTTTCGGGCCTGTCGGACAGGCTCGTGCTGCCCGAGCCATGCCCAAACTCAAGGCCGAGCTGGTTCGGGTTTTTAATGACCTGCCGCAGCGGCGCCGAGCGCGACCGCGCGGTGCGGCATCTTGAGAAAAACGGCGTGCAGACGCGCATGCTCTTTGCCGGCAACCTCATCCGCCACCCGTGTTTCAACGAGCTGCGCGCTTCGGGGGAAGGCTACCGCGTGGTGGGTAACCTCGAGATTACCGACCGCATCATGCGCGAGAGCTTTTGGGTGGGCGTGTATCCCGGCATGACCGACGAGATGCTCCGGCGCATGGCGTCGCTCATCATTGAGGCGGTGGAGTGAATATGCTAAGGCGCTTGGCCGCGCTGTGGGAAAGGCTGCCCGTATCCATAAGGCAGTTTGTGAAGTTCGGCATGGTGGGCATGTCCAATACCCTGATAGGCCTCGGGGTAAACTATCTGTGCCTTCTGGCTTTAGGCGTGCAGTACCTTCTCTCCAACGCCGCCGGGTTTTTCGTCAGCGTGATAAACGCCTACTACTGGAACAGCCGGTACGTGTTCAGGGCCGGCAAGGACAAGCCCCGCTCCGGCACGCGGGCCTTTGCCAAAACGGCGTTTTCCTACGGGAGCACCTTCCTTCTCGGATTGGCGCTCAACTTTCTGATGGTGGAGCGCTGGGGCGTGCCGATGGAAGCCGCGCCGGCGCTCATCCTGTGCGTTACGGTACCCTTAAATTTTTTTATGAACAAGCTCTGGGCCTTTCGATAGCGGCACCGGAAAGCCCCCGGTCGAGACATCGTTAACAGGAGGAATCCCATGAGACAGCGCATCGCGGACTATATCGCGGATTTTCTGGCGAAGAGCGGAATCACCGATGTTTTCACCGTCACCGGCGGCGGCGCCATGCACCTAAACGACGCCTTCGGGCACAACAAACGCCTTTACTGCCTCTACCACCATCACGAGCAGGCCTGCTCCATGGCGGCCGAGGGCTACGCCCGCCTTTCGGGACGTCCGGCCGCTGTCTGCGTCACCACCGGCCCGGGCGGCACCAACGCCATAACCGGCGTGCTGGGCGCGTGGCTTGATTCCATACCCATGCTGGTCATCTCCGGCCAGGTCAAATTCGAGACCACCGTCCGCTCCACAGGGCTACCCTTGCGCCAGCTCGGCGACCAGGAGTTCGATATAGTGACCACAGTCTCCAACATGACCAAGTACGCCGTCATGGTTACCGACCCCAAGCGCGTCCGCTACCACCTTGAGCGGGCTTTGTGGCTCGCCACCCACGGCAGGCAGGGACCCGTGTGGCTGGACATACCCATGAACGTGCAGGCGGCCGTCGTCGAGACCGACGGCCTTTGCGGCTACGACCCGTCGGAGGATGCCGCAGAAATACCGGAGCCGGTAGCCCCCGGCGTGGCGCGCAAGGTGCTGGAGCTTTTGCGCGGCGCGCGGCGCCCGGTCATCATGGCGGGGGCGGGCATCCGCCTTTCCGGCGCGCATGACGATTTCATCCGGCTTGCAGACCTGCTGCGCGTTCCGGTGTGCACGCCGTGGAATTCCCACGACAACATATGGGACGACCACCCGCTCTTCGCCGGACGCCCGGGCAACATGGGCGAGCGCGCGGGCAATTTCGTGGTGCAAAACAGCGACCTGCTTTTATCCATAGGCTGCCGCCTCAGCATCCGGCAGGTCAGCTACAACTGGGAATATTTCGCCCGCGAGGCCTATAAGATCATGGTGGACATTGACCCCGCCGAGCTCAAAAAGCCGACCCTAAAGCTCGATATGCCCATCCATGCCGACGCGGGGGATTTCATACGCGCCATGCTGCGCGAGCTGGGCGACGAGGCCCTCCCCGAAAAAACCGAGTGGCTAAAGTGGTGCCGCGACAAGCGCAGGCGGTATCCGGTGGTGCAGAAGAAGTTTTTCGAAAAGCCCCGGCCCGTCAACCCCTACTGCTTTATCGACGCGCTGTTTAAACGCCTGCCGGAGGGCCAGACCGTCGTGACCGGCAACGGCACGGCCTGCGTCGTCACCTTCCAGGCCGCCTATTTAAAGCCCGGGCAGCGGCTGTTCCACAACTCCGGCTGCGCCTCCATGGGCTTTGGCGTGCCCGCCGCAATAGGCGCCTGTATCGCGTCGGGGCGGCGGCGCATCATATGCCTTGACGGCGACGGCAGCTTCCAGATGAACCTTCAGGAGCTCCAGACCATCGTGCACCACAGGCTGCCCATAACCCTGTTTCTCCTTAACAACAGCGGGTACCATTCCATAAGGCAGACGCAGCGCAGCTTTTTCGGCGAGCCGCTCGTGGGCGTCGGACCCGACTCGGGCGTCAGCTTTCCCGACACCGAAAAGATAGCGTACGCCTACGGAGTGCCGTTTGTACGGACGGAGAGTCTCGCGTCGCTCGATGCCGCGGTGGAGAAAGCCTTGGCGTGGGACGACGGCCCGTTTATGTGCGAGGTAATACTCGACATCGAGCAGTTCTTTGAGCCTAAGCTCTCGTCGCGCCGCCTGCCGGACGGGCGTATGGTATCCTCGCCGCTCGAGGATATGGCGCCGTTTCTGCCGCGGGAAATCTTTAAAAAAGAGATGCTCATCGCGCCGGTGCAGGACGAATAAGCCTGTGGAGCGGGCCGTACCTGCAGGGTGGACATATAGACAAAGGAGTGACAAACACACCGTGAACAAAACGGAAAGGCGGATGCTCGACCTTCTCAGGGAGCTTAAGGAATGTTACCATGTCATCGCCGTCAAGGCGGAATTTGAAGCCGAGGGCTCACGCACCGAGGAGCTTATCAAGCTAAACGAGGTGGTCTTCCGCGCCGATATGGACATCGTCATCAAGATAGGCGGCTGCGAGGCCATACGCGACATGTACGAGTGCCGGCTCTTGGGCGCCAAAGGGGTGATGGCGCCCATGATAGAGACGCCCTTCGCCATGAAGAAATTCATAAGCTCCATCAACAAGGTGTTTGACGAGGAGGAAAAACGCGAGCTGGAGTTTATCATCAACGCCGAGACCCTCACCTGCTTTGAGAACTACGACGAGATACTGAAGGTGCCCGGCGCTTCGCTCGTCAATTCGGTGGTGGTGGGCAGGAGCGACCTTTCGAGCTCGCTGGGCATAGCCAAGGCCGACATCAACAACGACGTCATGCTCGAAAAGACCCGCATTTTTCTGGAGAAATCCAGGGCTGCCGGCATGATAGCCAGCATGGGCGGCGGGCTTTCCATGCCCGACACCGCGGCCCTGCGCTTTATCGAAAAGCTTCGTCCTCTGCTCGACCGCTTCGAGACGCGCAAGGTCATCTTCAAGTCGCCCGAGGCCATCCCCGTTCTTTCGGAGGGGCTTAAAAAGGCCATAGAATTCGAGATACTCCACCTGCGCAACAAGTGCGAGTATTACAACCGCCTGTCCAAGGCCGACGAGGCGCGCCTTGAAAGCATGTGCAAAGCCTATGAAAAGTTGTGCTCAGGTGAATAGCCCCCAAACGGGCGAAAGCCGCGGGCTGCCGGCCGCGGCTATAACAGGCGCTACCGGTATGCTGGGGCTGGTCCTTATAAGGCTGCACCTCGCCGCCGGGATGCCCGTGCTCGCGCTTGTTCGCCCCGGCTCGCCGCGGGCGTCCCGCCTGCCGGTCCATCCGCTTGTCACCGTTTCGGAGTGCCCGCTTTCTGCCCTCGCGGCTTATGACGGCGCGCCGCCGGGCAAGTACGGCGTCTTTTATCATCTGGCGTGGGAGGGCACCTTCGGCTCGGGCAGGGACGACGCCCGCTTGCAGTACGCCAATATCGGCTACACCTTGGACGCGGCGGAGCTTGCCGCCCGGCTCGGATGCCGCGCCTTCGTGGGAGCCGGCTCGCAGGCCGAATACGGGCGCGCCGAAGGAGCGCTGTCGCCCGACACGCCGGCAAGACCCGAGACGGGTTACGGCATAGCCAAGCTCGCCGCGGGACGCCTGTGCGCGCTATACTGCCGCCGGCTCGGCGTGCGGCACGTATGGGCGCGGATTCTCAGCGTGTACGGGCCGGGCGACGGAGAAAACACGCTCGTCATGTCGGTTATCCACAGCCTTCTGCGGGGCGAGCGGCCGGCCTGCACGGCGGGCGAGCAGCTCTGGGACTATCTCTACTGCGACGACGCCGCGCGCGCTCTCATGCTTATGGGGGAGAGAGGCAGGGACGGCGCCGTCTATCCCCTGGGAAGCGGCGAGGCAAAGCCCCTCGCCGAATACATCCGTCTCATGCGCGACGCCGTCGACCCGTCGCTGGAGGTCGGATTAGGCGAGCTGCCCTATCCGCCGGGGCAGGTCATGTTTTTAAAGGCCGACACCGCCGCGCTTTTTCGCGACACCGGCTTCAAGCCCGCCGTATCCTTTGAGGAGGGCATACGCCGTACTGTCGACTGGTGCAGGGAGGACATGGGTATATGAAGAAAACTGTGAGCGTATTGGTGCCTTGCTACAACGAGCAGGATAACGTCGTGCCGCTTGCCGGGGAAATCACGGCCTTTTTCGAAAAGCGCCTGCCGCAGTACGACTACGAGCTTGTGTTCATCGACAATTTCTCCCGCGACATGACGCGCCAAAGGATAACCGAGCTGTGCGCCCAAAACCCGAGGATAAAGGCCATATTCAACGCAAAAAACTTCGGGCAGATACGCTCGCCCTTTTACGGCCTCATGCAGACCACAGGCGACTGCACCATACTAATGTGCGCCGACTTCCAGGATCCCGTCGAGATGATCGGGGACTTTGTACGCGCCTGGGAGGAGGGGTACAAGATAGTGGTGGGCATCAAAAACAAAAGCCGGGAAAACTGGCTCATGTACCTTCTGCGCTCCATATATTACCGCACCATACACCGCATAGCCGAGGTGGAGCAGATAGAGCATTTCACCGGCTTCGGGCTTTACGACAGGGCCTTTATCGATGTGCTCCGCAAGCTCGACGACCCCATGCCCTATATGCGCGGCATCGTGGCCGAGCTTGGCTTTGAGCGAAAGGAGATACGCTACGAGCAGCAGCGCCGCCGCTTCGGCAAGACCAAAAACAACTGGTACAGCCTGTACGACTATGCCATGGTGGGTATTACCTCCTATTCCAAGATAGTAATGCGCCTCGCCACCATATTCGGCTTTATCTCGGCCGCCGTCAGCCTGGCCGGCTCGGTCGTGTATTTCATACTCAAGCTCCTTTACTGGGACCGTTTCCCGGCAGGCACGGCCCCAATTCTCATCGCGGTGCTGTTCCTCGGCTCGCTCCAGCTGTTTTTCATCGGGTTTTTGGGAGAGTATATCCTCAACATCAACACCCGCGTGATGAAGCGCCCGCTGGTGGTGGAGGAAAGACGCATAAACTTCGACCCGCCGCGCGCGCAAGGCGCCGCCCCGTCCTCAGGCGCCGAAAACGAACGGGGTTTGGGCGGAAAATAAGCGAAAAAAAGCCCGGCGCATGGCCGGGGCTGCGATGTGCCGGTTCCGCGGCAAGGCGGCCTAACCCGGATTGACCTCGCCGATATCGCTGATGTTATACGGAGTGGCCTGGTAGACGAAGTAATTAAGCCAGTTGACGAACAGAAGATTGGCGTGCGAGCGCCAGCATACCAGCGGAGTGCCCGACGGGTCGTCGCCGGGAAAATAGCGAACGGGCAAGCGGATGGGAAGACCCTTCGATATGTCGCGGTGGTACTCGTTTGCAAGAGTATCCCGGTCGTATTCGGAATGCCCGGTGACGAAAAACATGCGCCCGGACCTTGACGCGATTATATACGGCCCCGCGATATCCGACTCGCTCAAAAGCAAAAGATCGTCCTGCTCGGCGAGGGCCTTTTCGTCTATACCGGTATGCCTCGAGTGGGGGACGAAAAACACGTCGTCAAAGCCCTGCATAAGCTTATGTGTCGGCGCGAGGTTCCTGTGCTCAAACACGCCGAACATCTTTTCCTTAAGCGCCGTCTTGTTTATCCCGTAATGGTAGTAAAGCCCCGCCTGCGCTCCCCAGCAGATGTGCAGGGTGGAGAAGACGTTTTTCTTGGTCCATTCCATGACGCGGCAAAGCTCATCCCAGTAATCGACCTGCTCGAAGGGCAGCTGCTCCACCGGCGCGCCCGTGATTATCATGCCGTCGTATTTGTTGTCCTTCAGCTCGTCGAAGGTCTGATAAAAATGTATCAGGTGCTCGGCCGGCGTGTTCTTAGAAACGTGGGTGGCCATCTGCATGAAGTCGACCTCCACCTGCAGCGGCGAGTTGGACAAAAGCCGCAGAAGCTGCGTCTCCGTCACTATCTTCACCGGCATCAGGTTAAGTATCACGATGCGCAGCGGGCGGATGTCCTGGCGCAGCGCCCGGTATTCGGTCATGACGAATATATTCTCGGCCTCCAGCTGAGCGGTGGCGGGAAGCGCGTCGGGTATCTTGATAGGCATTTCGGCAAACAGTCCTTTCGCGAAAATAAGCGTTATTTATACGATAGCAGATTTCCTTGCGGATGGCAATATCCCGGCATCGGAAAATTTTCGCAAAGGTTCCGTCGGGCGCGGCGGAAAATGATTTTATGAGCGCAAAACGGCTATAATATAATGGATACGGCCGTTACGGCGCTTTTGACGCCTTTTATTGACATAAACACATACCCGGAAAGGAGCAGATACATGGAAAAAGAGAAAAAAATAGCGGTTCTCATAGACGCGGAAAACGTCTCCGAAAAATATATACGGCATATCTTCGACGAGGTGTCCAACCATGGCATCCCCACCTATAAGCGCATATACGGCGACTGGACAAAGCCCAATCTGTCCTCGTGGAAGAGCATGCTGCTCCAGTATTCCATAAGCCCCATACAGCAGTACGGCTACACCACCGGCAAAAACTCCACCGATTCGGCGCTCATAATAGACGCGATGGACATCCTCTACTCAAAAAGCGTGGACGGTTTTTGCATAGTTTCCAGCGACAGCGATTTCACAAGGCTGGCAACGCGGCTTCGCGAGGCCGGTATGTATGTGCTCGGCATGGGCGAGAAAAAAACGCCTAAGCCGTTTATCGCCTCCTGCGAGAAGTTTAAATACCTGGAGGTGCTGGCCTCCTCGGCCAAGGCCATAGCCCCGGCGGCCGCGCCGGACGCGGTTCACGCGCAGGAGACCGCGCCGTCCGCCCCGGCCGCGGCTTCTCCCTCGTCCGCCACCGATAAGCCCGCCGAGGCGGCGGCCGAGGCCAAGACGGGCATGGCCGACCTTTCGCAGATTACCGACGCCATCCGCACCATAATAAACGACATATCCGACGAGGACGGCTGGGTCCACCTGTCGGAGGTGGGCAGCAACCTCAACAAGCGCTACCCCGATTTCGACGTGCGCAACTACGGGTTTTCCAAGCTGACGCCCTTCGTCTGCTCGCTGAAGCAGTTTGAGCTGCAGTCGCGCAAGGACGGCAAGACAAACACCAGCCACAAATATATCCGCAACAAGGTGGAAAAGCCTCCCGAGCAACAGCAAAGCGCCGAGCAGAGCCAGAAGAGCAGGCGACGTCGACGCCGCTCGAGCAAAAACTCCTTGCCGGGCGACCAGAACGGCCAAAGCGCCGGTGCTGCCGACGGAAACTCCGACCAGAAGCAGCCGGCGGCGGTGTGCGGGTAACAGCCGCTGACGCCGGTTATCGAAACCGCGCCGTTTAAGGCGGCATAAACCGGAAAAGCCTTTGGAGGGAACGCCGGCATATGAAAAACCTCTGGATAGTCAACCATTCATCTCTGCCTCCGGAATTGGGCGGCCTCAACCGCCATTTCTATTTTTCGAGGCACCTCTCCCAGGCCGGCTACCGTGTACGCATTATCACCGCCAGCGCCATCCACAACACCGACATCAATATAATCGGCGGCGACGACCCGGCGCCCTTTTGCGAAAAGAGCTTTTCCGGCGTACCCTTCACTTTCCTTAAAACGCCCGGCTACCGCGACAACGGCCTTGCGCGGGCCAGGGATATGCTGGCCTTCTCCCGCCGCTTTTGCAGCGTGTTCCGCCGCTTTGAACGGCCGGACGCCATCTGCGCCTCGTCGCCCGATCCTTTCGCCGCGGCGGCGGCCGTGAGGGTGGCCAGGCACCTCGGCGTCCCCGTCATCTTAGAGGTGCGCGACCTGTGGCCCGAGTCCATAGTGGCGTATCAGGGGCGTTCGCCGAAAAACCCGGTGATAAGAGCCATGTACGGCATGGAAAAGCGGCTTTACCGCAGCGCCGACCGGCTTGTTTTCACCATGGAGGGCGGCGCCGACTATATCCGCGAGAAGGGCTGGGACGGCGAGGTGGACCTTTCAAGCGTGCGGCATATCAACAACGGCGTGGACCTTGCGGAGTTCGAGGCCTGCCGCGGCATTCCCTTCTTTGACGCCGACCTAAACGACCCGTCAACTTTCAAGGTGGTGTACGCCGGCTCGGTGCGCACGGCCTATCACCTGGAGGACGTGGTGGACGCGGCGCTGCTTTTGCAGAGCAAGCATCCCGACATACGCTTTCTCATCTGGGGAGACGGCGACCGCCGTCCCGCCCTTGAGGCGCGTTGCCGCGAAAAAGGCGTCCGCAATGTGCTGTTCAAGGGGCGGGTTGACCGGCGGCACATCCCCGCCATATTGTCAAAGGCCGACGCAACGCTGCTGCAGCTATACCAGAACGGCGGCCCGGGCATCCTCCGCTACGGCTGCAGCCCCAACAAGCTCTTCGATTACCTTGCCGCCGGAAAGCCGGTCATAGTCGGATTTGCGGCGGGCTACGACCTCGTGGAGCGTTACGGCTGCGGGATGTCGGCGTCCGGCGGCCCAGCGGCTCTCGCAGAGGCAGCGCTGCGCCTGCGCTTTCTCTCACCGGAAAAATACGTCGCAATGTGCCGAAACGCCGCCCGCGCCGCGCGGGATTACGATTACCGGATTCTTGCCAAGAAGTTTGACGCCGTCCTGCGCGAGGTGCTCTGAAAGCGCCGGGGCGGGAGGATTTGCGTAAAATGAAGCTTTTGTATGTTACCTTTGTCGATTGGGGCGACCAGAGCTCCGGCTCGTCGGCGCGACCCCACAGGATGTACGAGGCTTTCGAGGCACTCGGCTGCAAAATATGGCTTCTGCAGGGCTGCCAGAGCCGCGTCGGCGAAAGGCGGCGGCGTGTGCGCCAGGCGCTGCGCGCCTTGTCTTGCGGACCGGCGCCCGATATGTGCTATGTCGAGCCACCCTCGGGGCCGTTTTTCTGCCGCCTTGATTTAAAGCTTCTCAAAAGACTTCACGGCATGGGCGTGCCCATAGCCCTTTTTTACCGCGACGCGCACTGGCGGTATGCCGGCTGGTGGGGGGCAAAGGGCGTAAAACGACGCATACTTGTGCATATGCACAAGCGCGACTTGCGCGTATTTAGGCGGTGCTGCGACACGGTATATTTCCCGAGCGAGTCCATGCGGCGGCTTTTCGAGGGCGAACGCTTCAAAAGAAGCGGGCTGCTGCCCCCCGGCTGCACAAGTCCGGCGCCGGTGCGCCGCTTTCTATACGGTCGGGCCGTATATGTCGGCGGCGTGTCGGCCCATTACGGCACCCATATGCTGCTTGAAGCCTTCGAACTGCTCAATTCGGGCAAAGAAAAGCTCCCGCTTTTAATAGTCTGCCGCGAAAATGAATGGCAGGCGCTTGAAAGCCCGTACAAATCCCGCCCCTGGCTCACGGTTTCACACACCTTCGGGGAGGGACTTAAGTCTGTTTACGAGAGGGCCGATGTGGGCATAATACCCATAAGGCGCGACAAATACATGGACTTCGCGCTGCCGGTCAAGCTGTTCGAATACCTGTCCTACGGACTGCCGGTAATAGCCACCCGCTGCGCCGAAACGGAGGCGTTCATATCCCGTTACGGCTGCGGGGCGCTGTGCGGCGACAGCGCGCGCGAGCTGGCTTTAAGCGTCAGGCGGTTTTACGAGAGCGCCGACTGGCGGGAGGGCATGCTCGTCGGGGTGCAAAGGGCCGCCCTCGACAACCTCTGGATCGGGCGGGCCAAAAAGGTGGTTGAGGATCTGACAGGACAGCGGCTCGGTTAAACGGACGAGGAGCGGTGATGTGCGGATCGGTGTTCTGGGCGCCGCAAGCTCGGCGCATACGGTGAAGATAGCCAACGGTCTGGCGTCGCTCGGGCACGAGGTGACGCTGTTTTCCCTGCCCGGCCACCGCGACGCCGACAACGCGCTGCGCCCCGATGTGCCGCTTGTGTATCTCGACCGGGGCGGGGCGGCGGGGTACCTGTTAAACGCCGCCGCGCTGCGCCGCGCCCTTTCGGGCGCGAAGGCCGACGTTTTGAGCGCGCATTTCGCGAGCGGCTACGGCACTCTCGCCGCCCTTTCGGGCTTTCACCCGTACGCGCTGTCGGTCTGGGGGAGCGACGTCTACCAGTTCCCTTTGAAAAGTCCCCTTCATGCCGCCCTGCTGCGGCGCAACCTGAAAAAGGCCGACGCGCTTTTTTCCACCGGACATATAATGGCGAAAAAGGTGTCCCGCTATGCGCCGGCAAGGCCGGTGGAGGTGACGCCCTTCGGCGTGGACACCGCCGCCTTTTCCCCCGCGCCGGGCAGGGGCGGGCGGGGTTCGCTTCGCATCGGCTTTTTCAAGGCCCTCAAGCACATATACGCCCCGCAGGACGTCATAGACGCCTTCGCCCTGCTGGTTTCGAGTGCGAAGGCACCCGCCGCCGAGCTGTGCATTTACGGCGACGGCCCGCTCCGCGGGGAGCTTGAAAGGCGGGTCTTGCGCCTCGACCTTCAGGGGCGCGTGCATTTTTTCGGGCGCATCCCCCACAGCCGCGTGCCGGAGGCCATGAACGGCTGTGATATATTCTGCGCGCCAAGCTATGCGGAGAGCTTCGGCGTGGCGGCGCTGGAGGCGATGGCGGCGGGGCTGCCCTGCGTGACGAGCGACGCCGACGGCTTTCGCGAGATTATAGAGGACGGCGTTACCGGCTATATAGTGCCCAGGGGCGACGTACGTGCGCTGGCCGGCAGACTGGCCGCCCTGGCCGAGGATGAAACGCTCCGCCTTCGCATGGGCCGCGCCGGGAGAGCGAGGGTTGTGGAGCATTACGACTGGGCGGAAAATGTCAAAATCCTCGCCCGTGCGCTCGAAAGGGCCGCGGAAAGGGGCGCGTCATGAGGATAGCCTTTTTAGCCCCCGCCTCCAGCATACACACGGCGCGCTGGGTCAACGCCCTCTGTGCAAAGGGCTGCGAGGTCACGCTTTTTTCCCTCGATATCGAGAGGGATGTCAGGAAAAGCATATCTTCGGGCGTCGAGGTTGTGTATCTTCCGGCGGACTTTAAGCGTTTGACGTATGTGCTCGCCGCCCGCCGCCTTAGACCCATGCTGAAAAAAGGCGGCTACGATATAGTCAACGCCCATTACGCCTCCAGCTACGGCCTTATGGCGCGCATGGCGGGCGCAAGGCCGCTTGTCGTTTCCGTCTGGGGGCGGGATGTGTACCAATATCCGTACAGCTCGCCGCTGCGGGGCCTTATGCTTAAGCGCAACCTGCGGTACGCCGACCTCATTTCCTCCACGAGCCATGTCATGGCAAAACAGGTCATAAGGCTTATCGGAAACCCGCCCGGGCCGCTGCGCGTCGTGCCCTTCGGGGCGGACCTGCGGCTTTTTGGCGCGCCGCAAAATCCCGACGCCGTGCGAAAGGGCTTTTCCATCGGCATAGCCAAAATGCTCGAGCCCCATTACGACATACAGTGCCTTATCCGCGCCTTCGCCCTTTTGGACAGCCAACCGGGGCTGCCGCGGCCGCCCGAGCTTTTCATCTGTGGCGACGGCTCGCAGGCGCCCGCCCTAAAGTCGCTCGCCGCAGAGCTTAATGTCGCCGACCGCGTGCACTTTCTGGGTCACCTTCCGCATGAAAGGCTTGTCGAGGTGCTGAAGCGGCTGGATATTTTCGCGCTCTCCTCAAGGCACGAAAGCTTCGGCGCGGCTGCGGTGGAGGCCATGGCCGCGGGGCTGCCGGTCGTCGCCACCGATGTGGACGGTTTTCGCGAGGTCGTTGTCGACGGCGTGACCGGTCTAATCGTGCCGGCGGGCGATCCGGTCTCCATGGCCGACGCACTGGCCGGGCTTTTGCGCGACGAAAAAAGACGGCGGGAGATGGGACGTGCCGGGCGACTGCGCGCCGAGCAGCTTTACGATTTCGACCGCAATGTCGACGATATGCTGGCGCTTTACCGAGAGGCGGCCACGGAGTATCGCGCTAAAAAGAAAACCGGCGGAGTATATTTTGAATAACCCGCGGGGTAAACGTATAATAATTGTAAAGTGCGCGGCATTTGCCGTTTTCTAAGGCAGGCCGGGCAAGCGCACCGTTAGACAGGCGGAGTCAAAAGGGGGGATGCGCGTGAGCCGCGTGGGCTCTTTCGTGAAGGGCAGCCTTATACTTGCAATCTCCAACATATTCCTAAAAGCCATTGGTTTTATCCTGCTGCCGTTTTATACGCGCTGCCTCACGCCCGACCTTCTGGGCGTCAACGACACCATCGTGAATTTCACTGCCCTGTTTTTCGCCATGCTTATGATGGCGCTGGACTCGGCGTTCGGCGCCTTCTATTTCGACGAGGATTCCGACCTTTACCGCAACAGGGTGTTCGGCACCGTGCGTACCGTGCTTGCCCTCGCAAGCTCGGCCGCCTTTTTAGCGATGTTTTTCTCGCCGGCCTTGTCCCTTCTCATATTCGGCGCGCCGGAATACGCCGCCGCCATCTGCTTTTCGCTCGCCGGCGTGGCGCTTAACCTCTGGCACGTCCCCTTTGCCCTTAGGGTCCGCATGCAGAACAGGATGGGGCTTTTCGCGGCGGTGGGCGTCATATCCTCGGTATTGATGACACTCTCCAACATCCTGCTGCTGGCGGTGTTTAACGCGGGGTATTACGCCCTCATACTGGGCACGCTGGTTTCCCACGCCGTACAGCTTTTACTCTACCTCGCCTTTACCGGGCCGCCGGTGAAGTTTCGCGTATTCGACGTCGGCCTGCTTCGAGCCATGCTGCGGTACAGTCTTCCGCTTTTGCCCATCACCCTCGCCAACTGGGTCATAACTCTGTCCGACCGTTATGTTTTGCTGTTTTTCGGTTACTCCAAGGCCGACGTCGGCCTTTACGGCGCGGCCTCGCGGTTTGTGGCTATACTGTCGGTGCTTACGGGAGCCGTGTTCACCGCGTACCCCGCCTTCGCCTTTAAAGCTAAGCGCGAGGACGAGGGACGAAAGGATTTTCCCAGGGTCTTAAACGTATTCTTTGTTTTGCTGAGCTTTGTGTGCCTTTTTATTTCGGTGTTCGGCAAGGAGATAATACGGCTGATGACGGCGGCGGAGTACCACGACGCATACCGGCTGCTGCCCGAGCTCATGTTCGCCCAGCTGGCGTATGGGCTTTCGGTTCTGGTGGGCTACGGCATGGCCTTCGCCAAAAAATCCGTTTTCAGCTCGCTGTCGGTCTGGGCCGGGGCGCTCGTGAACGTGGCGGCAAACATCGCGTTGGTCCCCCGGTTCGGTCTGTCGGCGGCGGTGGCCACCACCCTTGCGAGCTGCTGCGTGATGCTCGTCCTCAACTATGTGTTCGCCCAAAGGCTGTACCCGTGCCGATATGAGGCAGGCCGCATAGTGCCGGTGTTCGCGGGGCTTTACGCCGTTTCGGCTCTGGCGAGGGACCTTAGCTTCGCGCCCAAAACGGCGCTTTGGGCGGCGGCGATGGCTGCCCTTATTTACGTATTCCGGGAAAGCGTTTTTGAGCTTTTAGAACGGCTGCGCCGGCAGCGCGTCTAAAAAAACGCGTCCTTACCGGCGCGGGACAAGGAGGCGGGACGCCGTGGAAAAAAGAAATATACAAAAGAGCCCTGCTAAAGGCTTTTCCCAGGTTTTCTGGCGTGCCTGTCTCGCGCTGGTTGTGAGCGCGGCGGTGCTCGGCAGCCTTTTTCCCGTACCGCGCCTTAGTGTGCTGGGCGTCGTTCCGACCTATTTCCGCGCCGTCATGCTGCTTCTAACTCTGGTATATCTTATACGCCGCGCCGCGCGAAGGGCGCCCGCCCGGCTTCCGGGCATGTTTTTCGCCGCGGGGGCAGCCCTGCTTTTCTGGATGCTCTACGCCGGCGCCCAGCTTTTGCTTATCCCCGGCCTTAATCTCCGGGAAGGGCTCAAGGACATTGCGGCCCTGGTGCTCGGGCTTATGTGCGTGTACTGCTTTTGCGAGGCTAACGCGGACGCGCGCGATTTCCGCTTCGTCGTTTCGGTTGTCCGTGTACTGGGCACCGCGCTGATTCTTTTCGCGCTGTTTGAAATCACTACCGGCATCCATCTGCCGACCTCGCGCTTCTGCGACGAGGCTTTTCTCAAAAGCCAGTGGTACGTGTCCCGTTACGGCAGCGGCCATGTGGTATGGCATACCGCGACGGGCCCCTATTACAACCAGAACGATTTCGCCTTGGTTTTAGCCCTCTTAAGCCCGTTCTTTTTCCCGCACAAAAACTCGTCGGGAGCCGTAACGGCTCTTTGCTACGCAGGGCTCGTCATGATATTCGCCATCCTCGCCATGTGCGGCTCCTTTATCGTCACGATAGCCATGATAGCAGGGACGGGCGCGTTTCTTATCATAACTCGGGCAAGCCTTGTAAAGCACGCGGGCGTTTGGACGACCGCCGCGCTTATACAGATTTTTATCTCAAAACAGCTCTACGCCCTGCTCATAAGGCTGTACGGTCTGCTGTCCGGGCTTTTATCGGGAATGAGGGGCGGCGAGGCCGCCTATGAGGCCGTTGACCAGACCCAGACGCTGGGAGACGCGCTGACCGACCAGGTTGGCAACCTGCTTGTCCGCAAAGGCTCGCTCTATTACCGGCTCACCATTTACGTTGACGGTGCCAAAGCGTTTTTGCGGTCGCGCGGGCTGGGGCTCGGGCCGGGCGGCTTCCAGCATTATTTTACCGTAAACCCGTCGGCGTCGGGGCTTGTGAACCCTCATAACTGGTGGCTGGAGGTTTTGGCGCAGTTCGGCCTGCCGGTATTCGCGGCATACGCCGCCCTTTATATCGCGGTCTTTGTAAAAACGCTCATACTTTACCGCAAAACCCGTTTTCGGGGCTTCGCCTGCGTCCTTGCTATGCTGGTCGTCTTTGCCATAGGCTGTATAGCGCCGAGCAGCCTTATCCGCGTGCCGTATAAGTGGCTGCCGCTGGCTCTCGGCGTCTCTATGCTGCGCCGCGATTACGCCTTCCCGCCGGACACGCAGGCGCCGATACGGGATATGCCTTTATAAGGGGCTTACCCGCGAAATCTTAAGCTGCAAACCGCCAAATGCAATTTGCAGTTTCAAAAA
>ENA-UOYA01001664-UOYA01001664.1-activated-sludge-metagenome-genome-assembly--contig:-NODE-1664-length-22928-cov-32.496961_pt1 | contig 22928 bp, 19 predicted proteins | sample MGYA00238163_ERZ764804 | MGnify/ENA primary metagenome ERZ764804 (study PRJEB28919, sample SAMN05720223) | activated sludge metagenome | isolation source: Anaerobic digester | place: Hong Kong... | reverse complement strand
AACTTAAAAAGTCAAACAGACCTTTCGGGGTTTTATGTTGTTTACGAAGGTTCAACTAATTTAGAGAAAAAAGGTTGGTATGGACTCTCACATCTTATGGAACACCTTTTATGCAAATCATTTGATCACTTACAAGAAGATTTTGATAGAGATGGTATAGATTGGAATGCTTATACATCATCAAATGAAATTGTATTCTACTTAACTGGGTTAGATGATAAAGTAAACAAATACAAAAATCAATTTGTAGAACTACTTACTACATTCAAAATTACTAAAGAGGAATTTGAGAATGAAAGAAAGATTGTATTAGAAGAGTATATGGATACTTTTAACGATCAGACTAGCTCTCATTTCTTAAACTTATCAAGAAAGTTATTTAATGATTATGATCCAATTGGTTTAAGAGAAGACTTAGAAAACCTTAAATATATGGATTGTATCAACTTTTTTGAGATTCAATATATGAAACCAACAAAAATCATTAATGTTTCAAAACATAAAGAATATAAAAGTAAAACTGTTGAGTTTCAAGAAAGAAAAATTGTAAAAGATATCCAATTTGGAAACTATGATGTTCCGATGGAACTAAATAATGACTTCAAGGATAAAACATCGATAGCTATTCTAAGTCCTGTTATTGAAGATGACTTTGCTTATGTACACTTTATTAATGCGATGTTATCATTAGGTCTTAAATCACCTTTATATCAAGAAATTAGAGAGAAAAAAGGATTAGCTTATTATGTTCATTGCTATCAAAGTAGAATGAATGATAAAGGTTTATCAAGCATATCTACTCTAACATCAAATAAAAATGTTGATGAAGTAATAAAGATTGTTAAGAAAGTTATTACTAATCCTGATAAATATTTAACAAAAGAAAGATTTGACTTAGTTAGAGATTACTATAAAGTGAGAAGAGAAAAAGATGAAATCCTAAGATATAAAAATGTTAATCAGTATATTAACCCAGAGGGTTGGTCTGTTTATGATATTTTAGATAGCATAACACTTAAAAAAGTAAAATCTGTTTATGATAAGTATTATGATTTTGATAAATTTTATATATCAACAGATAAAAAAGAATTCAAAAAGTCCAGTTAGTCTGGACTTTTAATTAGTATATTTTCTAAAAGACTCGTACTTTAGTACTCTTTTATTTCTTATCATTTGATAATGTCCTAATTTTGTTTTATAACTTTTAGTACTATAAATAAGACCAGTCTTTTCTTGTACAAATATATTCATTATAAGTGAGTATCCTTTTTTACGGAAAGTTGGGGAAACATATATTTCATCAATAGAATATTTTGTGTCCATAAAAATAACTTTAATATAACCTACTATTTTATATATATCATTAATTTTTGTGACTAGAAAATTTGGAGCATGTTCTTGTATTTGTTTATTTAATTTTGAGTTTAGGAACCAATATTCCTTTCCATTATAATTTAGACTTGGGCAATCTTCTATCATTTCATTAAATGTTTTATATTTATATACAAGCTTACCATCATTAAATATATACTTTCCTTTCTCATTTTTTAAAGCACTACTAAAAAAACCAATTATTTTTGAATTATTGATATTTCTTTGAATATATCTTAAATCCGAAACGGCGTTAGAATAATTAATACTGTCCGAAGGTGAAAATAAGCATTCAATTTCAATAGATATTAAATTTTTCTTACCTATTAATTTTAGTAAATCATCTTCACTTTCTACTGTTGTACCACTATTATAAACATTACTATTTTTTTTAAATTTTACTACTATATTGAGTGGATTTCCTATCTCATAATGGTTCTCTTTTAAAAAATTTATCATTTCTATTGTTTTATCCGCAATGTCAGATGTAAATTCCTCCTCACCGTCAAATTTAACTATTATAATTTCATTTGACTCATCCTCATCATCAAATTTAAAATTAAATTCTTTAAAATCCGACTTTATTTTATTAAATAGAGTCTTAAATGAATAGTTAGATGACTCAAAAATATATTTTATATACTTCATAAATTTAATATTTTTTTTGTCCCGTTAATTAAGGATAATTAATATTTTTTATATATATTAAAAATAAAAATTGATAAAAATGATAATACCTTACTTAGGTGAAAAATCAAAATTTGCAAAATTTATAATCCCGTACATTCCGAATAATATATCAACTTATATTGAGCCATTTTCGGGAATGTATGGGATTTTCTTTTCCTTAGACTTTTCTGAGTTTAATAATACTCGATTTATTTATAATGATATAAACTATCTAAATTATAATCTATTTAATCAGTTAAGAAATAATGATAGGTTTGTTGAACAAATAAAAGATATAAAGGTAGATTATGAATTATATAAGAAATCTTTATCGAATCTATTCAAAGAAAAAGATGATAATAAACTATCAATTGATTGGTTAATTGTTCTTTGTTGTTCATCTCCTTATGAAGTAGGAAAAGATGCTTGGCGAGATGATAGTGAATTTGAGGTATTTAAGCTTAAATATAAATACTATAAAGAAAATATAAATAAGATAAGTCATATTCATAACTATGATTATAAAAGAGTTATTAGAGAGTATGATTCTGAGGATAGTTTTTTCTATGTTGATCCACCATATAAAGGTAGAGAAAACTTTTACATAAATCATAACTTCAGTATAAATTCGCATATTGAATTAGCTGAAGTTCTAAATAATATAAAAGGTAAATTTTTACTAAGCTACTATTACTTTGATGGTATAGAAGATTTATATAAAGGTTTTGAATTTATTTTTAAGAAAACAATAATGGGAACTGAATATCTTATTAAGAATTATTAGAACTGAAGAACTATTAGAACTGAATATCTTATTAAGAACTATTAAAAAAACCACTCAAATGAGTGGTTTTTTATTTAGATTACCCTTTGATAGATTCTCATTCGCCCAAAGAGGTTGATAATGACAAAGTAACATTGCTTCCTCCCTTTTATTAATAATTTTCTTTTACCCAGTCAATTAACTTTAATAAGTTTTCTGTATTATTTGGATATTTATCCAATAAAGACTCTAAGAATTTTAATCTACCTTCTTTATATAAATCTCCATAAGGTTGAAATTCAGAATGAATACCGTTTTCCCACTCTAATAGTTGATTGAAATCTCTTTCAACTATACTCATATCAAACTTATTAAATGTTTCTGATAAAGGTATATTAGCTTTATGGGTTTTAGTATCTAAAATCATCTGTTTAATGTCTTGATTATCTTTGTTTTCTTTATCTTGACAACACTCTAAGAAAAAATCTGCTGACTTTTCCTCGTTGTCTTGCTTCATAGGATCATAAACACAATCATGAAAAAGAGCTGTAATTAATAACTTCTCGTATTCTTTTTCAGAATATACCGCTTTGTTTTCGTTAATTTGATCAATCAAATCATTTAAGTGATTTAGATTATGATAGTGTCTATGTGACTCATTCCACATAGATAAAAGTGTATTTACATCACATTTAATATTCCACTTATTTAAGAGTTCTTGTAAATTCATAAATTATTTTTGTTTTGATTATATATTAAAATTACAAACCCAGTAATTTATCTATTTTATCTTCTCTTAATTTAGCTTTCTCTCTTAATAAACGAGCTTCTCTTTCTTGTGGAGTTTCTTCTCGTTTTGTTTTGGTGTAACCAGAATAATCTAATAACTCACCAAGATCGTATTCACCATAGCTTTCTTTACCTTTTAAGAGCCAGTTGCCTAAGTCATAGTATTTATCATCTTTTCTCTTATACGACATAAAATCGTCAAAAATATATTTCTCTTTCATATTATTTGTTTAATTTATTATATAGTTCCAAAAAATTATCATATTTTTTATCTATTATTATAATATAGTTATATCCATTCATTAATGAATATTTTTCTTTTAATATATTATTTTCTATATTAATATTATAATAATACTTAGATTTAATTTCTATTATTAAGTTTATGTGATCAATATAGAAATCAGGTATATATTTTCTATTTTTTCCTGTAGAATCTATATAATCTATGGTTTTTATAGGTTTTGATATATTAATATTATTAACAATACAAAATTTTATAAAATCTAATTCATATTTTCCTTGGTATTTTATTTCATTAAAATTATCAATTTTATATGAATTTTTAATTCTTTTTTCATTCAATTCTATTGACTCCATAGGATTATTAACTCCGTATTTCTCAATCATTTTATCTCTGAAATATATGGAACTAAAAAAGTCTGAATTATATTTAGCATTACATGTTTCTTTTGACTTATTTTTAACATCACTATTTTTCATAGGGTTATCAAATCCATATTTTTCTATACACGTTTCTTTTATTTTATTTTTTATAAATAAACTCTTTGTTGGTATATCAACTCCGTAATTATTAAAAAAAGTTTTCTTCTTTTTAGATGTTGAGCATTTAGAAGAACAAGAGTAAAAACCATAACTATTTATGTTTTTATTATATTTTCTATAACTCAGTTGCTTTTCTGTACCACAAATATCACATTTACATTTAATAACTACTGAAGAACCCAATGGTATATCTTTGATTTGTATATTTACAATATCTCCTACAATACAATTATATTTTTCCTTGTAAAATCTTACATTTGCTCTCTTTATTTCAATCTCAACAAAACTATCCAATATCATATAGTATATATTAAAATAAACTACCTCCCTTTCGATATTAGGTCTTTTTTATTATTTTTAGTTAAAATATCAATAATAGTTTAGATACTTAAAAGAAATTTATATATAGTAAAAACTATTATCATTAATGAGTACTACAAAATTAGTAAGAAAAAGTTTATTTACCAAACCTTATTTGTTAACTGCTGAAGAATTAGCACAATATGGTCAAGACATTAATTTAGTTGGTTTTGATCCTCAATTAAATTTAACATTGGATGATTCTAATGTTGTGTTAAAATATGGAGTACCAAGTAGTCCAAAAATTCTAAATTGGGTTGAACCTTATGAAATAGGTGGTATTAATTATACTTTATTTTTTACAGAAGTAAATTCAGGATTAAATGTTGGTGATAAAGTTTTTATTATAAATGGTACTTATGACTCTAACTTACTTATTCAACAAGATAAGTATAAAAAAGGACATGATGGTTATAAAATTCTTTGGATTGATAGATGTAAAGTAGTTTTGGATATTGTATTTACTGGTAATCTACCAACAAATGATTATGAAACATCACAAGATGATTTTGATAAGTTAGTAAAAGTTTATTATTTACGAGATCAAAATGATTTTATTCAAGCTAATAGACAAGTATCAACAAGAGGTGGTACATTCAGTCATAAGTTTGGATATAATCAAAATAGTATAGTTTATACCGATACTAACTTTTTACCTATTGTTGATGACTGGGGTCTATCAAATGCAATTACAGACGCACCTGGATTTTATATTAAGAACGGACAAAATTGGCAAAATATAACATCTGATTTTATATCCGGAAGTTTCTCAATTGCTGCTGATAATGCGGACAAGATACTTATACTTAATAATTCATTTCAATTTAACAATAATGATTTCAAAGAGAATTTAGTTTATTATTGGAATTCTGTGACAGGTACTTATGATGTTTGGGTTAAGCACGAAAATAAAAACGTTCCTATTTTATCAAGATCTAATTTTAGAGATGGAACTTTTAATGGAACTTGGAATGGTGGTGTTTACGGATCTAATGAAAAAAGAATTGGTTGGACCTCATCTACTGCTATTTGGAATCACGGTACTTTATTAAATACAGTTTGGGAAAAGGGTATAATGAATTCTTTATATTCTCAACCTGAAAGTTTCATTGCTGATTATACTTTTATAGGTACTTATTCTACATCTCCTTATCAAAAGTCAACTAACCCCGATAATGATGGTTATGGTTATAACTTTATAATAAATTCAGAGATAAGAAATGCAGTGATAAGAAATGCTAATGTTAGCAACTCAGCAATTGGTGCTACTGGATCTTCTGCTTCATTTTATAATATAGTCGAGGAGCATGTTAATAATAGAATAACAGAACAGTTTTTACAAGATAATTTTAATAATACTTTAGTAAATAAAGCATTATTTGATAGTTGTGAGTTTAGAAACTCTAACATACAAAATGCTATTGTTAGAAACTCAAGAAGTCATAATAGTAGATTTTATAATGTTAAATCTATAAATACACAATTTAAGAAGTCTATATTTAAGAATTCTAACTATATAAGTGATAATACTATTAAAATTTTAGACTATAAAGAGTTTAATTATTCTGAAGTTTTACAAGGAACAGAAACACATAAAGTTTATAAATTCTACATTAATAAAAGAAGTTATGAAAAGTTCCAATTTAAGGATTATTTCTATATTAAAGGATTAGTAATAAATGATGGTTCGGATAATTTAATTAACTTTTTTGATAAAAGATTAAAAATCGGACCTTGGAGAGAATATATTGATATTTATGATGGTACAACTTATATAAAGCAAGGTATTGATTTTGATTGTTTTATTTCAACACCTATTGAGAATCAATATGATTATGCTGTTAATACTACTATTGCAGGTGGTTATCTACTAACAGAAAATTTAGATAGTAACTATTCGATAGATATATTTGTTAAATATGTTCCTACTGCTCAGATAGATCCTAATAGTATTAGATTTGTTGATATAATTGATTTCTCAAATGCGTATATAAGTAACTCAGACTTTGAGAGTGGTGTTTTTGAAAACTCTACTTGGAATAGTGGTAATCATATTAATTTTAATAATGATGTTATTATTAATAACAATTCATCAGTAGGTGGTGATTATGATATTCAGATAGATGGTACTCAATCATTAGTGGTTAAGACTAAATATCAAGGTTATGAATTAGAACAAGATTATATAAAAGAAGGTGAAATTATATTTATAAATGGATTAGATTATGATTCACGTGGTAAAGTTACTTCGTTATCAATTTCAGCATCAGGAAGTAATTATAATACAGCTATCGGAGTAACAACATCTGGTGGTTCTGGAACTGATCTAATAGTAGATATTACTACAAATCCAATAGGAGCAGTTTATGCATTTACCGTAACAGCTACAGGTTCTGGATATTTTAGTGGTCTTAATGTTTATAATACAATAGGAGGTTCTGGTAGTAATTTAACAATATCATTGAATAACGGTTTGAATCCTACAATAGTTAATCCTGGTAGTGGATATGTTAATGGTGATATTGTACAGATAGATAGATCTCCAGCACTTGGTACAAATGATTATATCACAATTACTTCTGTTAGTGTCGGTGATATAGTATCGGTTACAGTTAGTAATACAGGTTTGGGTTATCAAATAGATGACTTAGTTACTTTAAGTGGTGGTAGTGGTGATGCGATACTAAGAGTAACTGATATAATAGGTTCTTTAACTAGGTTAGGAGATACTTATAAAATAAGAAGTGTCGTAAACACAAATGAGATTACTTTAGATGAAGTTTCATCTAATATAATATCTACATTATTACCAGGTGGTTTATTCTCAACATATGATGCTAAAAATAGATGGGGTTATTTAAGTAAAGCTAAGTTTTACAAATCAAAAATAGTTTCAGGTATTTTCAGAAGAGCTTACTTCAACACATCTTTAATTAAGAATGATAGATATGATCTAAGTGATAGAGACTTTGGAAATATAGAAAAAATTAAAACATTATTAGTAACAGATACTTTATTCTCAAATGTTAATAATTATATTTCTAATGCAACTTATATGAATTCGTTCTTTGTTGGAGGAACAGATGTTTGGGAAAATGGTATCTTATATAACTCTATCTGGAATGGTGGTATATTTAATAATGGTTTAGTTAAACAATCTACTTGGATTAATGGAACTTTTAATGATGGTTTATTCTACGACAATAGAACGTATGATGATATTTTCTCTAATAGCTATAATGCTAATAGTATATCATCATATTATATACAAGGTGATAGTTTTTCTAACAACAGATTTTCTTGGCAAAATGGTGATTTTCAAAATGGTGAATTTTATAAAAGTGATTGGGAAAACGGTAACTTTAATAATGGAAAATTTTACTACTCTAAATTTTATAATGGATTTATTAATGGTGGTATATTAGGTGACTTATCAATACCGTCAGGGACAACTACTATATACAACGGTGTTATTAACTATACCACAGTTGATAATGCTAATATTTCTGCAATATCAACAGGTACTGTTTCTAATATTATTTGGAATGATGGTATATTTAATAGTGGGGTATTTCAAGCATCTGGTACAAATTCAGCAATTTGGAATAATGGTATATTTAATGGTGGTATATTTACAGATTTAGCTAAGTGGAAAAATGGTATATTTAATGGAGGTAAGTTTAAGTCACATTTTGGATTCTATAACTTATTTACAATAACTTCCAATTCAACACAAGTGAACTTATATGATAGTGTTGATGTTCAAAGTAATTACTCTTGGGAGGATGGTATATTTAATGGTGGAGAATTTGGAAATTTTGATAATGATCTAAATATCTATGAAAATTCTACTTGGTATCAAGGTATATTTAATGGAGGTTACTTTAAGGGTAAAGTTTGGAATGATGGTGTTTTTATTTCTGGTGAATTTATTGGTTCATATGAACCGTCTGTTATTGGAGGTTTAACTTCATCAAATGCAAATATGCAAGTTAATGCGTTTTCTGGAGGTAACTTCTTTGGTTTATGGAAATCAGGTTATGTATCTAATTCTGCTGATATATATAGAGCACAAGATTTATATACAACATTAGATAGATCATCGGATATCTCAAATCAAAATAATGATGCTATATTAAGAAATATTTTATGGATGGGTGGTACATTTAGTCATCCATCAGGACTTTTACAAAACTCTGTTTGGTTAAGTGGTGTTTTTGAAAAAGGTAGATTTTTAAGATCATCATTTAATCCATATGTGCAAAAACTTGGTTTTATTGGTAGAGCTTATAATATAAATTCAACAAATAATTTATTTAACTATAATGATGATGAGTGCTATTGGTTAAATGGTACTTTAGAGGATTCAGATTTTTATATTTCTAATTGGTATAATGGTCAATTCATATCAGGTACTGCATCAGGTATGATTTGGAAAAATGGTACGGTTAATTATATGAATGCTTATAATATATTCTGGGAAGATGGTTTATGGAAAAATGGAAATTGGTATGGCTCAAACTTTATAACATCTGCAACCGGATCAGTGTTGGATGATTTTACAAGACAAATATTATTTAGAGGTATGTCTTGGTCTGGTACAGCATCAACACATGTTTGGAATATATTCTTAAATGAAAACTTATCAAATATAGATCAAACATCAAATAGCGGGGATGATTTAGCTTTCTCTTGGATACCTAATCTATCATCTAACGATCTAATACCAACTGAACCTATATATGGAACAGCTTATGGTGATAGTCAAAATAGTTTTGCTACAATAGCTTGGTATTTAACGGATGATACATTTATAGGTGCTGATGATCAAAAGTATAGTAATGATATAGGAGCTATACAGAAGCAGCTTTGGATAAAAGCACCCTTTTATAATCCAACTGATATAGTTCCTTCATCTTGGGATTTTGAATATACAACTGATGGTGGTGTGGCTTGGTCAATACTTGGTTCAACATTTGATCCTACATTACCTAGTAATTATGAGCCAATTGATATAATTAATGATTCGTTACCATATGAGATTAAGTATAGACTATTTGCAACAAATATAAGTGGTCAGACTGTTTATAGTAATATAATAACATTTAAGGTTTTACCTAGTTATATATTCAGTCTTGGTGATGATGTGGTAACTCCTATTAATTTTGATACACAAAGTGGTCCATTGACGTTTAATAGGCAAGGTACATTAACTGCTTATAGAACTACAGCGTTTACAATAAAATTAAGAGCAAACTCATCTGGATCAGGATATATACAAGGTAGATTGGTTATAAGTGGTAATACATATAATACCCCACAAACTTATACTACTAATACTCCGCAAGATATAAGTATTAACATACCTGCTGGATTAGAAGGAAGACAATATACATATACATTAAGTTGTATAATAAGTAGTACATCTCAGCAAGGTAGTGTTCAGTTATTATAAAAATTAGATAAAACATGAGTAATATAAATTTATTTTGGAGAGGAGCTTCTGATGATTTAGGTATAGTTAAATATGAAGTTAAATATAGATTAGGTGATCAACCCGCAATATATGGTCCTATATATGTTGATCATATAGTAGGTGCAACATATATTGATCCAGTAACAGCACAGACAATAACAAATACATATACTAGTGGTTTTGCAACATATTCTTTTAGTATTGAACAATATACAAAACATACATTTTTAATCAAAACTATTGATTCAATCGGTCAAATTAGTCAAGATGCATTGGAGATAGAAGTAAATGTCGAGTCTAATATATTAAGAAGCTCAACATCAAATCAAAATGGTGGTGGTATTGCTTGTAGTATATCATCATTTCCTACTATACCAATTTATATTAGTAATCTATCAACAAATGGTTTACCACAAGTAAATACATCCATTGTTTATAATGATTCCAATTTAACGTCTCCATTTGATGGTAGTAGCTACTCTTGGAAAGTTTTAATATCAAATAATTTTTATTCTTTAAGAATTAACTCTGTGGGTCTTGTTATAGAATCTGTTATTTGTTCATCTACAAATTCTCTAAATAGAGGTAAGATAACGAGTAATAGCTCTACTACAAAAACCGGAGTTTGTAGCTATCTATTTCCTATAAATATAAATGTTTATTTTGAAGGATTATTGGCTGTTAATACTTATTTATATAATGATGTTGGATTATCATCTCCTAAAAACGGAAATAATAGATTCTTCGGAATTAATTACTCAACAAATGGTTCAGACTTAGATAGTTATTCGATAGTAAAAATAGCAACGAATGGTAGAGTTTCTGAGATATATAGTTATTCAATATGTCCTAATAACATATACTATTGTTGTTTTATCGGTGGAACAAAAATAACTATGTCTGACATGTCATTAAAAAATATTGAAGATATTGTAATAGGTGATATGGTATATTCATATGATGAAGTAAATAATAAAAAAGTAGTAAGTAAAGTTACTCAAAAGTTTTCGCCTACTAGAAATGATATAATAGAAATTCTATTAGAAAATGGTGAGAAATTAACTTCAACTCAAGAACATCCTTATTATGTTTTTAATAAAGGCTGGTCTTCATATAAACCAGAGATAACTAAAGAGTATCATAATCTAACAGTATCTAATTTAGAAATAGGGGATTATTTAGTTGACTTTTATGATAATAATATAAAGATAGTCGATATAAAATTTATTGATACTGATTCGGTAAAAACATATAATTTTACGGTAGAAGATAATTATAATTATTATGCTAATAATATACTGGTGCATAATAAGGCAGAAAATACTTCAACAGAAGCAATAAATTGTATAGCACAAGCTGATAATCCTCTTGTTGGAGGTTAAGTAGAATAATTTTTTTAATATATAGACTATGAGTTTAATATTTATAGATGAGAATTTAGTTCAGTCTTGGACATATAGTGTTGGTAATGGTTTGACAAGAGAATTGAATGTTTCTGGTAGACAAAGATTAAAATGTAAGTCAGATATACCATTTTTATTTAATCAAAAGAAAAATTATCAGTTTGTAACTGAAATTATATCTAATGGTTCTGTTAATGATACCATCTCTATGGTATTTAACTCTCCATTTCCAACTACTCAAATAGATACAAATACTAACTTAGATGCCACTTCAGGTGTTAAATTCTTTGCGTATGCAAAACCAATTAATAATACGTCATCAAATGAAATTGTTGATTACATAGCATCAGATATTATAAATACTACTAGTACTTATATAAAAAATGTTGAGGTTAATGAGATTGATTTTTTTATAAATGGTCAAAGAGAGTATTTAGATTTAGGTACTCAGTCAAGTGCTGTTACACAACCAAGCGGTTGGATTTATACAGAATCGGATTTACCAAATACTGGTAGATATAATTGGTTTTATTCTGCAACGTCTAGTTCTATACAGCCTCGTTATATAACATCTGGTACAAATTTATCATCAACATATTCTGTGAATTTTATAGCATCTATTATAGACTATGATTCATTTAACTTAGAGTTGACTTATAATTTTAATTCAGTTGGTCCTAATGATATGTTAAATATATATCTTGTTACTCAAAATAATTTAACATCTTTCAATAATTGGCAATATGTTTCTTCTTTAACTGCTTCTGGAACTTTTAGTCAAAATGGTCTTTTAGGTAAAAATGCTGATGGTACAAAAAATTTACTAGTAATATCTGCTTCTTATTCAACAAGTGATGGTAGTCTTATGAATGCTTGGGTTGAAAATATAAGAATATTGGGAGCTTATCATCCAAGTCTAAACAATACTCAGCAATTATTAACACAAACTAATCAATATATTAATAATACTGCATTACAAATTCCAGATCCTGATCAAGACTCTAGTTATTTTTATAATTTATTATTAAATAATAATCTTTATCCTTTATTTTCTAAAATAGGTAATGGTATATTCAGAAGTGGAATATGGGAGAATGGAGTTTGGAATAATGGTTGGAGAGATGATGAGCAAGCAAGAGATTTTGATTCAGTTGCTTTATCTGTTTTAACAAACACTGATATATCATGGAAGGTTGAGTTAAGAGGGTCAACCTATTCTATCCAAGGATTATCACCTGGTGATAAAGTTGCTATTGGAAATATTATAGCTATTGATATAAATGATAATAGAAAATTATTAAAAGATTTCTATACTATTGAGAACTTAGATATTGACTATCCTCAAGATGGACCACCATATGGTTGGATTAGAGTTAATTTAGATACCACTTTTCCATATAGAAGAATTGAAAAGGACTCACCAAATCATAAAATAAAGGTAACTAAAAATATTTGGTTATCTGGTGGTTTCTTTAATGGTTACTTCTCAGGTGTTTGGAATAATGGTTTATTTAGAGGTATACCTTTATTAACCGAAATGTATAATACACATTGGATTGATGGTTACTTTAATGGTGGTCACTTTAATTCATCATATTCAGACGTATATAATATTGTTAATTTGCAACCAAGACAAGCTTGTTCAAATGGTTATATAAATTTAACATTTGAGACTAATACTACTTTTATACCAGGTGATTATATTCTAACAACAATAACAAGATCAGAAGTTCAACAATATTCTGGTGTATCACAGATTATTGCGGTCAATGCTACTCAAAGTTTAGTTAGTGGAGTTACTCAAAGTTATGATATAGTTACAATAGATACAATTTATAATAGTCAAAACTTTTATAACTTCAATACAGTAATTGGAAGTTCTATTAGATATACTGCAACTGGTCTTATACAAAACTTTTATTTTTATGATAACAATAGATCATTAATTAGATCTAATGATAGTAATATATCAAGTCAGGTTTTTAGTTATAACTCATGGATTGACGTAAATTATGATGATAGTAGAGCAGTTACTTTAGGAAGAGACTTTAGAATGTATGAACCTATAACTAAAAAATCAATTAATAGAAATAATTTATATGGTTATCCAACTTATGATATTTTATCAAGTGCATCGAGATTTAGAGATTCTAATACACTAGACTATAAACTTTACAAATTAGGAACTAAATATAGAGTATTTAATAACTTTATTGGAGAGAATTCGCAATTTAATGATCCATTTAATGAATTAGATTTTTCACAATTCATAAATGCTGGTTGGACATATTCATCTGTAAGTTCATCTGACTTTACAATAAGAAGAACTGAAAATATTATAGCATTAAATGACTCTAATGCTCAAAGTTTAATTTCTGGTGGTATAGCAGGTGATGAGCTTTATATTACTGCTAGTAATACAGGATTAATACTAAATAATAGCTTGGTTAATTTAGAAAAGAAAAGATACTCGGTTGTTGAGTTTGATTTAATGACTTATAGTGTTGCCAATCAAGATTATATTTATTCAAATCCTGATATATACAATATCATATCTACTAATGGTTCGGGTACTTTCAGCGAATTAATTACTCCTGGGTTAATAACTTCTACATATTCATTAAATCCAGGTACAGTTTCTGTAACTGATGTTGTTGTTAATATTGATTTGGTTGGGTCTATACCTTCATTGGTAATTAATTTACAAGCACCAAATGGTAAAATAATAAATCTTAAAAAGAATGGTGGTGGTTTAGGAAATAGACTATCTAATACTAAGTTTAGTCTAAGAGATAAATTTACTAAGTTTAGTTTAGTTACTACACCATATAGCTTAAATAATACAACTATTGCATATCAAGACACTTATAGATATGATTCTGAGTTAAGTCAACAAGTAGGATCTGGACCATTATCAAATATTAATACTTTAGCTGGACTAAGTGCTTCTATTCCAGGAGTTTGGACTTTATATGTTCAGTTTCCAACTAATCAAGTAGTGGATTTAACAAACTGGTCTATTAGTATCGAACATATAGAGTTATTTAGTCAAAATATAGAACCAGATTCTAAATTTCCTGTTTTACATTTTAATAACCTAAATTATGATGTCACAACACAAACATCAGGTTATGATACTGTTCAAACATATAAAAGTATGACATATCTACCTATAAATACAAATGTTAATCATCTATTGACAAGAAATTCATTTAGATTAGATTCTATTGAGAATATGACACCTATAAAATGGGGTGGATTTGGTAATGTTCAAAGAACTAAAAAGTATGAATATTTCTATAATAAGACAGACTTAATGATGAGTATGTTAGGAAATGGAGCGACTGGTGGTAGTCAATCAACATTTATATTAGATAATATTAACGTCTATGAAACTGATATGATACCATTCTTTAAGTATTTCCAAGATGAAAATATTTATAAAGGTATTCAGATTCCATTTGTCGGAGAAGCTCCGAACATAGATTACTTAAGTTCTGATTTTGTATTTATTGATAATATTTCAATTAGTGTTGATACGTTAGAACCTGGTAATGGCTTATCACAAAGTTGTAGTGTAATAGATTTATCGGTTGATAACTATTCGATTGATTTTACTAATGATACTACTAATAATAAATTATATGTATTAAGTGGAACAAATAGTGTATTAATAAGTACGGCAGTTACTAATTTACTAGTAGGTGATAGTGTTACTTCTTGGAGTTGGACCGCAATTGGTAACTCAGATGTTTCATTATCATTCACTAATACAGCTAATATACAAGTTGTTATGAATTCAACTATTGCAAAACTGCAAGTAACTGCTACTGTAACTAAAGCAAATGGTCAAATAGTGCAAATAGTAGATACATGTGATATAGTTGTTACTTCTGCACCAAATTCAGGTATCACACCAATTGTTGAGAACATAACAATAACATCGGTTAGTTTAATATCAAATAATAACTTGTATAGTTATCAGTTTAATTCAAACTTTAATATTACAAATAATATCTTCTCAGAAGTTAGACTTATTGGTGGTTTAACATGGAGTAATCCATTATTGTTTAGTGGATCAACAAGTCCTCAAAATAGACCTGTTTCTATACCAGCACCTTTTGAGACTAGAATTTATTCATTATTTGGTAATAATATTATTTACTCAAATACATTTACTGTACAACCAAGTGTATTATTACCTACAAGACCTACTTTAGTTTCAGGTATAAATGATATATCAAAAAATACTACTCAAACAAGAAGTTTAATTATTAATAATAGCACTGGTGAGACTGTTTATATATTTATAGGTATAAATAATTTCTATACTGGTAGTGGTGGATTATCTGCACAAGACTCTGTTTCTTCAAATTTCAAAATTAATTCTTTAACAGTTATGTCTTTAACCAATAGTAGTCAAAATACAATATCTTATAGTACACCAATAACTTTACAAAATAATAGTACTATATCTGGGTTATTGTCTGTCTTACCTACAAATGATCAACATTATCAAGTTAATTTATATTGGTCTGATAGTTTATTAGGTGATAAAGAGCTAATAGTAAATTAAGATTTTACTAAAAGTAAATATCCAACCTTACCTGTTTCATTCTTAGCACAATGACCCATAGCTTCTATTTTGGTTTCATCGCCTGTTAGTTTGATATTGCTTAATTTTTGCTTACCCAAGATACGTTTTTCTCCTTTACAAGTTTGACAAGGATTTAACCCAACTTTACCTTGTCCTTGACAAAATGAGCAATCTTGACCCATGTACTTTCCGGTGCCTTCGCAGAAATCGCAACCATCATCTGAATCAAAGATTTTTGTTATATTACCTTCAAGATCTCTGATAATAATTTTAGAAGAAAGATCTTTACCTGTACCGTCACAAGTTTTACAACGAACCCATCTTTCATATTCTAAATTACCGTCAAATGAATCATCGACTTTTATATGAATATTATAAATCTCATTCTTCTTAAATTGTTCATATTTATCTTTACCATCTTGAAAATCAACACCAAAATCAACATTAAAAAACTCATAGTATTCATTGTAGTTATTTCCAAACTTACTTTTCATATCATAATCAGATCTTAATTCCGAACATAATACATCATAAGCCTCGGTCATTTCTCCAAATACGACAGCATTTCCCCCTTTATCAGGATGGTGCTCAAAAGATAATTTGTAATAAGCTTTTTTAATTTCTTTTTCAGTAGATGTATTTATTACACCTAAGATAGCATAGTAGTTTTTATTCAGATTCATTTATTAATTCAGATATTTTTTGATTCATATCAATATAATCATTTAGGATAATATCAGATACTTCCTCAGCAAAGTCATCTTCGATGATTAAGCAATTTGTATTTTCAATAAATGAAACTAGTTTTGATAAGCCTTGATTTTTGTAGAGTCGAATAATTGTTTCTTTGTCGATGTAGCGTTTGTTAAATCCCATTTTCTAATAATTTTAATATTTTTTTAATTCTTAAATGTTTTCTATATTCTCTGCGGTATTGTTAAATCCGGGTATTGTATCCTGATGTCCAGTTGGTCCTAATGTTCCGGTATTCATAATATTTTAAGTTTTATTTTTATTTTATAGATTTTTAGTAAAAAGTTTCAATAAAAACAGGTATTGTCTAGAGAATCAAATTAGACTTCTGAGAATTAGATATACTGATTATAAAAATATAAAATTAATCATAGATAGATTTCTCTTCAATAGTTGAGAAAACATTTTTTTCTATTTTTATAATTTTATCAAACATTTCTTGATTTAATACCGCATGGTGTACAACAAATATATTTATATTATACTCATTAGAAAATGATTTTAATAATGATAATATTTTTGATATGTTTTCTAGATCAATACTTGAAAAAACTTCATCTAAAAATAAAATATTGATGTGTTTTTTAGTTCTAATTAGTTTCAAGTAAGCAATTAGTATGGAGATATTTATTAGTTTTGTTTCCCCTGTTGATAAAGAATCATGTTCTATGATAGCTCCTAATGATTTGATCTCAGATGTAAATGTTTCATCTAGTTTAACATCAAAAGGAAGTCCCATTTTCTTAACATTCTCAGATATAAAATGGTTTATTGGTTTAACAATTCCAGCAATGATAGATTTCTTTGCACCATCTTCACCAAAGATTCTTGTAAGTTCTTTATAGTAAAGTTCTTTTTCTTTACAAATTGAAGATTTTTCAATGCTACTAGCTTTTCTATCACTTAGAGTTTGTATTGTATTTTGGAATTCTTCAATATCAATACTTTCACCATTATCTTTTTGTTTTTTAGTATTTAGACTATCTATTTGTTGTTTATAATTTCTTAACAAATAATTTAGATCATTAAAAGAGGTAGTTGTTGTTTCCGCAATATTAGCTAGTTTTCTTTGCTTATCTTTTATTGCTGATATGTTTTCTTCAATCGTCTTAGAAACTTCTTCTAATGCGCTCTTTTTATCTACTAAGATAGATCTAAGATTAAGAAAGTGTTCAGAATTAAAATCGGTAGAACAAGTTGGACATTTACCAGAATCATATAGATTTATTTCTTTCTGAACATTTCTAATATCATTTTGAGTATTGATCAATTGTCTTTTTTCTTGATCTAATTCATTAGTTAGTATCTTTTCTTTATCTTTGATTTTATCAACTTTCTCTTTTAGAAGCTTATAATCTTCTTTTTTAGAGTTCATTTCTTCTGTTAGTTTATCAATTTCTAATTGATAGTTTTCTTTTGCTTTTTCGATAGCTTTATCAATAGAAGATTGGATAGAAGTAATAGAATCTTCTAAAGTTTTTATTTCAGAATCTAAAGAGATTAAAGAAGATTTATTTTGTTTGTTTATTTCTTTAAGGATATTATTCAGAATATTGATAACTTCTAAGTTAAAAAGCTTATCTAATAGAATTTGCTTTTCTTCATTAGTTAGTGATATAAAGTTTTTGAAGTCGTTGATCGACATGGAAATAAATGATTTGAAAGTTTCAATATCAAAACCAATATATTTTTCAATTTTTGTATCTAAATTAGCTTTTCCAGCCTGATCATTAGTTACACCATTCTCGATAAGTTCTAATGTATTTGGACTAATACCTCGTTTTACTTCGACATCGGTATTATTAGATTTGAATTTAATTCCAACAAGAAGGTCAGAACCATTTATTCGGTTTGGAAGCATAGACATAGTACTCCATTTTCTTTTGTTTCCTTTGCATTTACCATAAAGAACGTAATCAAAGGATGAGATTAAAGAACTTTTACCATTACCGTTGTTACCAACAAGTAATATTAGTTCTCCTTTTTCTGTATTTAGTTTTAATGTTTGTGTTGAGTTTCCAAAAGACTTAAAATTTTTTAATGAAATTTCACTTATTATCATTAGAATTTATTATTTTTATAATTATATAACAATATAATATAAAGTTCTTAATTTTCTAAAAATCCTGAAAAGTCTATTTCATCTAATCTATTAATCATTTCTTTATAAGGAACAACTTGTTTCATTATCTCGATAACTAAGTTGTTATATAGTGGATGTTTCTCAATTTCACCAATTAATTCTTCTAAGTCTTCGTTTATTGTTAAGGTAACAAAATCTTCTTTATAGAAAAAAGTGGCATCATAATACTCATTTTCATAATTCAATGAAATAAGTACTAAGACACCATCTTCAAATTTACCTAAATATTCAATAATATCAAAGTTCATTATGAAAGCACTTTATCTATTTTTTCGTCTCTTATGCTAATAAGATAACCACCATTTTCTAATGTATTAAAAAATGATATTGCTTGTGTAGTTCTATTATCTGCTAAACAACTCAACATATCTCTATAGTAGTTATGTATTTCTCTTCTTTCACCTTCTGGAAGATTTGATACCTTTTTAAGGTCTAAGTAATATTTTGTAATATCCATATTTATAGTTTTTCGTTTACGTTAAATTCAATTTTTTTGATTTTATCATCAGTGTCAGTATAGATAATTTGTATTTTATCTATATCTAAAAATTCTTTTGCCTCACCAGAAAACTCATTGATCATAACATCTTTTTTATAGATAACATCAACTCCTGGTTCTTCACCTAAAAATCTTCTTAAATCTTCTTTTATTTGTGATAATTTCCAATCATCATTCTTAAAATCAATTTTAGAGATATACTCTCTTATTGAGAATTCTTTTATAGATCCCATAATTAGTTTCTTTTTTATATAAAATAAACTTAAATAAGTTTACATTTTTTGAGTATCAATATAATAAGTATTATGCTCTTTAATAAACTCAAAATTATCGTGTAGTGTTTGACAATAATCTTTGAATGCTTTTATATCTTTTTCAGATAAATGAAACCATTCTCCTCTTACTTTCTTTTGTTTGAATATTCTATGTAAACTTGCTTCTATCTTAGTTCCCCATTCAGACTTAAAAGAATCTACTAAGTATAAATCAGAAGCATTTGCTGTCCTAAACTCTTTAAGACGAGTTTCTACTTTTCTTCTTGTGAAACCTATTTTATGTAGTTTCTCACCTTCTACATCAGCACAGATTAAATATACATTTGTCTTCATACATGTATATATTATCTACCTAAAGTCTCTTTTTACTATTTTTTCTTTTTCTTCTTAATAGCTTGTTTCTTAGGATCTTGATAAATTTCAATAAAATCTGAATACTCAACTTTAATATAATAAAAGTTTAATAATATTAATTTACCCTTTCTAACAATCTCAACCCTACCAGTTACTTTAGCAGAGCTTATTGTAAAGTTGTAGATACCGTTTTTTAGTGAATGATATTTTCTAGAAATTGTATCAGCAACTTCTTTTCTAATAGTAGATATAGAACGAAAATTATTATAGATTAACATACTATCTTTAACAACATAAACATTTTCCATACCATCTTGTCCATAGTTATAGTACTCTATTCTTTTCTTTTGCGAAAAGATATAGTTACTAAATATTAGGAATAAAATTAATATCAGTTTCTTAAACATAAATACCTGGTGACTTAAAAACATTTATATGGCGAATATTGAGTATTCTTTTAATCTTTAATATTCTTTTGAATCTATTTCTATTGTAATGAAATCTATTATTTATCTTCCCCATACTTAAAATCTAAATAAAATAGTTGTCCTGATGGTCCTTTAGATTCTTTATAATCAGGATGATCTTCTGGTTTCATCTCTTTATATTCTTCACCTTCAATAACAGCATTAATTTTTCTATCACGATTTTCAATTTTAATTTCTTGCTTAATCTTTTTCATTTCGTCACCAGAATTACCACCACCTATTGGTGCTACCGTGACTAAATCTTGACCTATTGTTTTTGCTGCTATTTTCATAGCAATTGGTAATAAATTAGGTAAATCATTAGATTCTTCAATCTTAGCCTCATTGTTATGAAGCTCTGCGTATTCAGACAAAAAATCTGCTTTAGAACCAGTTACTCCCATTTGTTCTAAAACAGATTTCCATTTATCCATTTTTTCTTGATTCAAAGACATTTTTATCTTTTATATCATAAATAATTATTTAGTTTAAGCATTGATATTCACTTTTTAGTAAGTCCTCTAATTGTGCTATGTCGGACTCTTCAAATTTTTTACTAAACTCTTTTTGATACCAGTTTACTAATTGATGAATAACCATTTCTTCTGCTTCACCATTACTAATATCTTTATAATTATCAGTATCAGTCCATTCTGAAATCTCACTATTTAGCATATCGGTAACTTTTTGTTCTGAGTATTTTTCTTTAATTTTAACAACTGCATGTTGTAAGTCAGAATGGCTTTCCAAATATTTCTTTAAGTATTTCATTATTTTAATTTAATTTGTAATATCATATTAAATGACTCAGATTTTAAGTTAAATAAAACTTTTTGAGCCCATTTTTTACTTGATATGAAGTTTGAGAATAGTATCTTTTTATTTTGAAAATCTTGGTCATCTATTTTACCAGAATCATATTTTCCCAATCCATAATATGTAAAAGTAATTACTTTATCAGATATAAATGGCTTTTCTCTTTTCTCATGATATCCAGGATTTATTTGTACCATATCTTGCTTTATTTTACCAAATAAGATTAAATCATTTACACTTAAATTAACTAACTCTTTTTTCAAAGATGCAGCCGATTTTAATTCTAAATTAACTATCCATTTTAATATAGATGATGTTAGTTTGAAATTACCAATAGCATTTAATTTATCATAAGCAATACCATACTCAAAAGTACCATCGCATTTTACTCCATAATATAAACCTACTTCATTTTTACCGTAGTCAATCATATCTGCGAATTTAGATAATGAAATAAATCTACTAAATATAATTTTTACTTCTTCTGATGATAAGTTTGGAAAATAATAAAAGAAAAGATAAGTTGATGGACATTTTTCTTTATTTGGTCCTATTTCTTTTAATCCAAGTGCGGTTAAAGTTTTCAAGAAACAAGTAAATGTACCTTTATTAGCAACAACTTGAGATTCTAATAAATCAACTTCAGTTGAAGCTATAACTTGCGGTTCTTTTTCTTGAATACCATTTTTTAGATATTCATCAATTTGATTTTTAATATCTTTTTTCTCAGCAACATCTAATGTATTTATTGCATTAGATAATCTAATATCACCACCAATATCTTTTACGTAACGATTTACTATATTTTTAATATATTCATCGTCATATAGTGATTCAACCCATTCTCCCAATGAATTAAAATCATTTGACTCTTTTATAAAATCTATATACCTTTTTATCATAAACTATATATTATTTTCTAAATGTTATATTTGTATTTGTATGGATCTATTATAGGTTGATTAACTTCTACAAAAGCAGAATTACCAATAATTGTTAATGTAGAACCATCAGACCCATGTAATACTGGAAAATTTGCAATAGACTTATCTACAATTTCAAGTAGATTATTATTTACTGTGCCAATATCCCCACCAAATTGCTAAACCGGATTTGATGGAAAATTTATAGCCATAAACTATATATAAAAATAACCTAGTTGAAACATGATTTTTTATATATAGTTTATGGACAATTTATCTTATTTAAGTTCTTTACCATTTGGTAGATTAGTACAAGTAATAGACGGATTATATTATGATGGTTATGGTAATTTACTTGACGGGCCTACTGGAAGCCAAGGACCTACTGGAAGCCAAGGACCTACTGGAAGCCAAGGACCTACCGGAAGCCAAGGACCTACCGGAAGTCAAGGACCTACTGGTGCTACCGGACCGCAAGGTGAAA
>ENA-UOYA01001661-UOYA01001661.1-activated-sludge-metagenome-genome-assembly--contig:-NODE-1661-length-22937-cov-62.844944_pt1 | contig 22937 bp, 10 predicted proteins | sample MGYA00238163_ERZ764804 | MGnify/ENA primary metagenome ERZ764804 (study PRJEB28919, sample SAMN05720223) | activated sludge metagenome | isolation source: Anaerobic digester | place: Hong Kong... | reverse complement strand
TTCATAAGCCGATCATTAAGTTTTTTAAAGGAAGATAAAGGTGAGTTTCCTTCAAGTATCTGAGCAGTTCCATCATCTAAAAATATGGTGTGATGGTATGGCTCATGATCAAAAACTGTTACAAGTGTGTTATTTTTATACTCTATTCTATATCCAAGTGTAACACATGGATGATTAAGTCTTATAGTTGATATTTTTGCACCTAAAAGTTCAAAAGAAGTTTCTGAAAGCTGATTTTGAGTAACTTCAGCAGTAAGCTCATGAGCACTGACAGGAAAATATTTGTGCTCAAGCTGTGATAGGATTATATCTTTAAGGGATTGTTCATCATTAGATGACGGCCCAAACATATGGATTTTAGCTCCACCACTATATATAGGTGCAAAAAAAGGTATCCCCATTATATGATCCCAATGAGTATGAGTAAATAAAATATTAATGTCACTTAACCCCTCTTCTTTTTTAATAAGATAATTTCCAAGGTTTCGGATACCTGTTCCAGCATCAATAATGACGAAGTCCTTATCGTTAAACTCTATGCAGAGAGAACTGGTATTACCACCATATCTAAAAGTTTCTTTACCTGGTACTGGAAAAGATCCTCTAACCCCAAAAAGAGTTATCTTCATGAAGGGATTCCCTGCCTATTTTTTATTTCTCGATATATACAATTCAACAGATTCCTGCAACTCGTACACTTAGCTGAAGATAGATCAAAATCGCTGGTATTACAAAGGGATATTACATCTCTTTTATCTTTATCAAGGATATTTTTAAGAGTATTTATCTCATTAAGAGAAAATACAATATTATTCTTAAGTTTATAAAGGCACATATTTATAAAAAAAGTTAATTCCGAACCAGACATCTTTCCTTTTGTCGCACCTTTTGCAGGGTTCATACTTCTTGCATCTTGTTTATTTCCAGGGGATCTTGTAAAATTTACCTTCACCCTTATCATCTTAAACATAATGGCAAAAAGGATAAAACCGACAAGAATGCCTGATAGATGTCCCCAGTGAGCGACATTACCTTTTCCACCGGAGAATTCTGCAATCAAATCCATTGCAAAAAAGACCACTGGCAAATATTTTGCTTTCATAGGTAGAACAAACATAACAAGAACAATTGCATTTGGAAAAGCAAAAGCGAATCCAACCATTATGGCATATATGGCACCAGATGCACCAATCATGGGAGATAAAACCCCTGTTTTAGTATAAGTATAAGTGTAAATCAATGACGAAAGAACTCCTGTAAAGATACCTGAAAGAAGATAAAATGTTGTAAATTTTTTTGATCCCCACATCCTTTCAAGTGGCATACCAAACATTAAAAGGGCAAACATATTGAAAAAAACATGCCCCATACTTAAAATATCATGAATAAAAAAATGAGTTAAAAACTGCCAGAACATAAAATTTTTATAAACATAATATGGAACAAGAGAAAAGTATCTAATTATAAAATCATAAGAAACTATACCAAATCTTACCAGAATATTGCACAAAAAATAAACAGCTACATTTATACCAATAATAATATAGGTCGCTGGTAATGACCGTTTTCGATTTGCATTATAAGGGTTAAAATTCATCATAAAACCTTTAAATAATATTTATTTTTAACTATATAAAAAAGAGATATCGAATTTAGTAAATAGCAAATTTTGGTAAAATGTCTACAGATTTCAAGGCTAATAAAGAAGAGAAGTTTTCAATTTATTGCACCATTTCAGCTACTTTTGATGCTATATGATAGTATTCTTCCTTATCCTTTTCATTACCAATATTTGAAAAAATAAATATTATTCCTAAAAGTTCACCCTCATCAAATATGCCCTTCATATACATAGAGCTGCTATTTTCAAAAAGCTCACGATTTTTGCTGAGCAAAGGCTGAAATTTGTTCAATCCTTCCGGAATAAATATATCTTTCCTCAAATTGATTAATTTTTCTATCAGAGGTTCATCTCGCGAAAATGAAATATTGTGGAATCTTTCATCAGATGAGCCATTACAAACAAATAGATCTCCTTCAGCTCTATAAAAGGCAATATTATCAAGATTATGCTTTGAGCTGAAAGAAGAACAAATATCATCAAAAGTAGTTTTTGACTCTATTTTCTGTGTGGCTGAATAAAGTTCATCATCACTGGAAGGTTCTAAAAGACCTATGTCAGTCTCAAGATCTTCCGGGAGATCCGGCAAAGCCTCTTCCTTATTCACATTCGATAAATCATCAAAGATATCCTTCTTTTGTTCCTCTTCTGGCTCAGAGAAAGTAAAGTTTTCCTTATCCAGACCTTCAAGATTACCAATATCTTCATCTGAAAACTCAGGGATATCAAGATCTTCTGTGATAGAACCAGAAGATTTATCAGCACCTTCAGTTTTTTCTTCTTCAAATATATCGGAAGATATATTTTCAGGAGTTTCGAAATTATTCTCTATATCTGTTTCACTAACTGAAGCTGCAACCTTCTCAAGTTCTTCAGTTGATAAAGAGATATCATCAGATATTTTATCATTAAAAAAATCTCCTTCAGATTCTTTCTCTTGAGAAGGAATATTTTCAGAAGAAAATTCATCAAGATCGACTGTTCCCTCACTAACTGGTTTAGTTTCAATCCCTTCTATGGGAATTTCTTCTTCTGCTTTTTGCTCTATTACTATCTCTGTAGGCATTATCTCAGCTTCTTCTTCAATATTGCCAATTTCAAGTTTTTCTTCAGCTGCTTCCCCGGTTGTTTCCGGTATAATCATTTCTGTATCTTCAATATTTCCAAGATTTTCAAGATCTTCTAAAGGTGGTATTTCAAACTCTTCTTTTTTCTCTTCACTCTCAAGTTCAATGCCCTCCGCAGGTTCTTTCTCAAATTCCTGCTCTTCTATTTCTGGAAGTTGTTCAAAACCGGCTGTTTCATCAAAAACATTTTCTTCTTTTACTTCAACATTTTTTTGATCTTCTTCAACAAGCTCTTCAAGAGATGGGAGTTTTTCCTCCTCACTAAATTCTGAAAGATCTTCGAGTGGAGGTAATTCTTCCTCAAAAGCTTCAGGAGTTTTTTCCTTCTTTTCTTTCAAGTCAGCAGAAATCTGAATTTCTTCTGGTTGGCTCTCAGTAAGATTTTGCTCGACATCAAGATCACCTTCAAACTCTTTAAGCTGTTTCATCTCATCTTCGATATTCAGCACTTCTTCCGGAAGTTGAAACTCATCTTCTATCTTTTCATAATTTTCATTATCTTTACTAATTTCTTCAAGCTCTTCCAGAGAAGGAAGGGAAGATTTGGAAAATTTTTCGGCATTTTCAACTTCACTTTCTATTTCAGCCTCTTTTCCCCCGAGAGTTACTTCTTCATCAATTGATGGTAACTTTTCGTTCTCAAGCGTTGGCATCTCAAACTCAGCTTCTTCAATAGTTGATTCTTCAACCTTAGTTTCTTCAACTGGAATTTCCGAAACTTTTAGTTTTTCATTTTCTAAGCCAGCAGGTGGAGTAAAAACATACTCTTCATCAAGTGACACTTCAAGAGGAGACTTCTTGGTGGAAACCTCATCAACAAGAGATTTAAAAGCTTCATCAATCTCTTTTTCCGGTTTTACTTCTTCAAAGAAAAAATCCTTTTTCTTCTCTTCACTTGATACAGAAGATAAAAACTCTTCTTCCTCTTCCTGATCTTTTATCTCTTCATATTCTGGTTTTTTATAATAAGTTGAAACCTTTTCGTGTGATGTTTCCTCTTTTGGATTTACAAAAAAACTGAGAATAACATAAGCTATAAGGATTATTATCGTAATAAGATAAAAAGATACAACTATCTGGACTATTAGAGGAGTTCCGATTTTATTGGCAGGAAAAATAAGAACATGTTTACCATTGTCCCCAACCATAGTAGAAAATAAATAATACTTATCTTTTCCTATTTTTACCGGGCCAACTGCTCTGTTACTTTGTTCCACCGTAAAAAGAAGATCACTAAAAAGTTTATTATCTGCTGACAGTTCTGCTGGAACATTGTACACAACCATATTTAGCTGACGAACAAAGACAAAATTCTTTACTGGAAGGTTAACTTTGCTGAACATTTGCGATATCAAAGAAGTTCCAGAGTAATGTAAAAGCATCAAACCAAGAGTTTTCCCATCTTTCTGAACTGGATAAGAAAGGACCATCTCATCACTTGCTTTAAGTTCATTTGCTGAAACAAAAGGTAAAATAAGGTAATCTTTAGTTAAAAAACTATTGAAGTATTCTGAGGCAATACTTAACCCTTTTCTTTTCGATGCATAGGGAGGATAAACAAAGAAGATATTTCGATCATTTCCGACAAAAGTTACTTCAAAGCAATTTTTATTTGTAGAGGTGAATTCATAGATAGAACTATATACTTTATCGGTTATGACCTTGTTTGCAAATGAATCAACAATAAAACTATTTTCAGACAACTGCTTGATTTTAGATTTTTCTATCTGAATCTGACCAAGAAAATCTATCCCAAGTTGATCAACCTGTTTTTGAACAGTGGTTATATTGTTAGAAACATTTATAGATATTGGTATTATTTTTAGATTATACCCTATAGCAAGTAAAAGAAAGATAATAATCCCGATTGAAACTGCAAGAATAATATTTTTCATACTCTGGCTCATCTTATGCCTCACTGTTGATTTTGTAAAACACAAATCCAATAATACTTTACTATCGCAACAAAATTATAATAAAAATTAAAAAATAAAATATTAATCTTTTTTATCTTCAAAATGAGGAATCTCGTCAAGTTCAATCTTTTTGCCTATTTTATCGAGTGCTGTCGCCTCATTGTCACTTTTTTCTCCATGCGAATCTAAAGCTAAATCTTTCATCTTCTTATTTTCTGTTAAACTCTCTTTTTCCATAAAAATTTCATCTTTTTTAAAAAGATCCTCAAAAAAGTTTTCTTGTTCACTTTCAGGTGAAAATTTCAAATCATCTGTTTCATCTATTTTACTACTTTTTTCATTTTTTTCAATATTGTAATTAATATTGTTTCTTATATTATTATTAACATTGTGATAGCCTTCCTTCTGACTTGCAAAATGAGCCATATTCAAATTTTTTTGTTTTGTTGGTTCTTCTTTATTATTATTGTATATATTTCTCGCACTATAAATGATTGTTTTTATATTTTCTTCTTTACCAGCTTCAAATTTTTGATTTATTTTTTTTTCTTTTTTTATCAAACAGGGGTTTTTTTCTTTAATTTTATTAAAAGTATAACTCAATATTAAAAGATACAATAAAAGCAAAATTATTAAAATAAAAATATAAACTATAAAACAGTATAAAACAATTCTTGAAAGTTTAAACTTTTCATAAAATCCTATTGCTACTTCATTATTTGAAATATCAAGAGGATAATAATAAAAAATGGAGAATGAAATTTCAGGAATATTTTTTGTGTTACAGAAAATATAACCAGAAGGTATAGCTGGCATGACTTTTTCGTCTATATTTAAGTACCCATAAAAGTTCTCCCTGACACCGACAAACTCTGCAATAAATACTGGTTTATTATCTATGAGGGTTAATTTATACTTAACAACTCTAAGTTTTGCTTTTTCAATCTTACTATTTGTAGCTTTAGTACCTTTTTTTTTATCTTCCTTCTCAATTTTATAATTGGATCCACTATTTTTGTTATCGATTTTTTGTTTATCAATATTATTGGAGTCAATCCCCGTTTTAGATGCATTTCCCATGTTTTTCTTTAGATCTTCTATTTTATGAAGATTAGAATTTACAATCTCCTCATACTTTTCATTAGCCACTTTAATAAATCTAAACCTGTATCTTTCATACTTTGACATATCTGGCAAAGAACCGGTATATAAGATATCAATAGATATTACATCCTCCTTTGATAACCCCCTTTCATATTGGTTCAAAAGGTAATCATTTATTTTTTGTTCATAAAGTAGACAAAAATTTTTAAGTTCGCTAACCTTCTCTTTATTATTTTTTTCTTCAACTGTCATATTAGATGAAAATATTTGTTTATTAATTATTTGTTTATTATAGAATTTAGACTTTTCAAAAAAATTTGTTTCTTTCAAAGTTTTTTTACAGGTATTTATTAAGCTTTTAAAAAAAGATTTTGAATTTATCATTTTTTCAATATTATATGAAAAGTGTTTTACTGAATCTTTCAATAAAGCCTTTGTATAAATAAAAACTTTTTTAAGATAGATAAAAATATTGAAAAAAAAATCTTTTATCGTTGAAATATAATTTTTACTTTTAAATAAATTATAAGATTCAGGATGTTTTAACTCTGCAGTATTATTACATCCAAAAAGAGAAAAGATAATCAAAAAAGTGAGAAAAAGAAAGAAAAATCGAATTTTGCCTCTCATATCTAAACTTTTCGGTATATTTTTATATTCATTAAATCGCTTTTGTAATTTTTTAAAATCTGTCAAATTCACCCATTTGTCAAACTCACCAATAATACATCTATAAACTATTTGCAGAAATAAAAAGCAATCCTATCTTTACTTATTACCTTTTTTAATAATTCTATTTCAAGCTCTCCAAAAAAATTTATCTTAAATATATTTTGAGTAGATGAAGTGAAAAAAAATATTTTAAAAGTTATTAAAGTTACAGAATATCTATTGACAAAACAAATATCATATTTCACAATAAAACCATAAGCTTATTCTAAATTTTTATATTGCTATTACATTATTATTTTATTTAAACCTTTATTAAAACTTTTAAGACTTTTTAATAGCAAAATATTTATTCTCGATATTACAATCATGCAAACGATAAAACTGTAATATGAAGAATTTTTTATTTAGAATAAGCAAGATTTAGCCTTTTGCTCTTCACTGTTTTCCTGGTGTAGTGTTTACATACAAAGAAAGAAGAGCAGTATTTAAAATAAAATTTCCTGGAGGAAAAATGGAAGGAGTTAGTTACGGTTGGTTATCTCTTTTACCTGCTGTTATCGCTATCACCTTATGTATTGTTACAAAGAATGTTATTCCCTCTTTATTATTGGGTATTTTTTCCGGTGTATTTATAATGAATGGTTACAACCCTATCACAGCACTTGTCGATACATCGTCCAAATATATTGTTGGGAAAGGTGTTGCAGATAGCTGGAATGCAGGTTTGTTAGTTTTCTGCCTTATAATAGGCGGTATGGTTGGGGTCATGAACAAATCTGGTGGTATGCAGGCTATTGCTACACAGATAGCAAAGAAGGCTAAAAGCAAGGTTTCAGCTCAAATAGCTGCATCTACACTTGGTATTGTCGTATTTATCGATGATTATGCCAGCTGTTTGATTACAGGAAACACCATGAGACCTGTTACAGATGCACAGAAAATCTCAAGGGAAAAACTTTCTTTTATAGTTGACGCAACTGCTGCTGCTATCTCATCGGTTATACCTATCTCAACCTGGATTGCCATGGAACTTGGACTTATTCAAGATGGACTTGCTTCTGTGGGTATAAAGGCAAATGCTATCGTTGTATTCATTCAATCAATACCCTATCGCTTTTATGTCCTTTTCCTTGTGGTCTTTATGTTTGCATCCTTTCCCTTGAAAAGAGATTATGGACCAATGTTAAAGGCTGAAATAAGGGCAAGAAAGACCGGTGAAGTCTTTGCTAAAGATTCCCATCCTATGTATCAGGAAGCTAAAGATATAATGCCCGATGAAGGTGTTAAAGGTTCAATATGGGATTTTATCCTCCCTATTCTTACCTTTATAGTTGTAACAGTTGTAGGCCTTAGATATAATGGATCTGCTCTTTTGCTCGGAGATGAAGCAAAGATAATTTCATCTAACTTTTTCAAAATAGTTACAGAAGTTGATGGTCAGCAAGTAATATACACTTTTAGAGACATACTTGGTAACGCCGATAGTTCAGTTGTTTTAACCTGGGCTTCTTTTGTGGCTTCTATAGAAGCAGTTACTCAGGTTTTAATAGAAAGAAGGATGAACTTCACAAAAGCCATTGATGCATGGATCGGTGGAGTTAGATCTATGATACTTGCTGTTATAATACTTGCACTTGCATTAACATTAAAAGCAGTAATAGATGAAATGGGAACAGCAACCTTTATTGTTGAGATTACAAAACCATTCTTAAATGGTGCATGGATTCCTCTTATTGTTTTTTTTATAGCCTGCTTGCTATCTTTTGCAACCGGGACTTCCTGGGGAACCATGGCTATTCTGATGCCTATAGCTATCCCTCTTGCTGCTGCAGCATCCGAAGTTAGTGGAGTATTAACACCGACTATTATTGCAACTATAGGTTCAGTTCTTGGTGGAGCTATCTTTGGAGATCATTGTTCACCAATATCCGATACTACAATACTTGCATCTACAGCTTCAGGATCTGATCACATAGCCCATGTTACAACCCAGATTCCTTATGCTATAACAGTTGCTGTAGCGGGTGCTATTTTTGGATATCTCCCTTTTGCTTTTGGAGTACCAGTATGGATATCTTTGATAATAGGTTCAGCTGGTTTGATTATTTTTATCTACTTTTATGGTAAAAAACTTGATGATGACGGTAATATTGTAAAGTAATTTCATAATCCGTATTTATTCTACCACTTTAATTTCATTTTATTTTGATAATTCATTTTATTTTTGCAAACTAATTTAAAAAAAAGCGAGGTATCTCCTCGCTTTTTTTATGAATTTATGGCTCTCCTGTTAAAAAAGTTTGATTTTTCTTCTACTCTTCCATGAAGAGCCTTTTATCTCTACTTTTTTAAAGGTTAAAGCCTAAATTTATCCTTTAGTGCCATAAAGCCTTTTCACGACAGTTTACGTACTTTAACGAATGGCTTTAAAATAATTCTATTAACCTTTTTGCATCTCACTGGCTATTTTACTCAATTTTTCCTTCTGTTTCTCTATATCCTTAGGATAAATTGCTCCAGAGAGAAAAAGAACAAAAGCACAACCAAACCAGAAAGCTGTACAAAGTGCTAAAGATCCAGTTAAACCTATTGCAATAGATAAGATACCAGCTACCCATTTCCCAAAACCTGTCCCAAGGTTATCTGTGAGGTTAAAGATTGAAAAAATTGCACCTCGATTTTCTGGAACATTTGTATCAAGAAGCATGGCTCGCATATTTGGTCCGGTCATAGCAACAAAAAAGCCAGCTATGAAACCAAATAAAGATAATAAAGGTATATTATTCGGTATTACGAGGAATGTAATTAAAGCCAGGATACAACCTATCACTGTTGTTATTGCACAGAACCATGGAAGATACTTTGGATTTTTTTTAGACACCATTCCTCCAAATGTTCCTCCAAGCATGGTTCCAACTACAGCACCGGCTGCAAAAACAAGGTATACCGTGGTAGCCTGGGCTGGAGAAAGATTTTTTTCTTCCTCTAAAAACTTATTTAAAAATGCAATGGCTCCCCATGGTATAGTTCCTATTATTCCTTGAATAAAAAGATAGATGTTAGTTTTAATCTTTACAAGTCCTATATAATCAGATATCTTTATTGTTCTTGGATATAAAAGCCCCTGTTCGATTAGCTTTGCTGTAGCCTCTTCTGAGGCTCCTCTTTTTGGTTCAGGTACAAGAATTAAAAAGAGTATTGCAAGAGGAATATTTGGAGCACTGGCTATTAAAAATGCGAATCGCCAGCCTGAAACTATTCCAAAGTTTATGTTTGAGGTATAACCTGCAAGAGCTACACCAAGAATTTGCCCAAGAGAAAAAGCTGTTGTCAATACAGCTGTAGCTATTGGTCTTCCCCTATCTCCAAAGATATCCCCTATCATAGAAAATACCAGAGGGAATGCCGCTCCAACTCCTATTCCCGTTAACACTCTTAATATAAAAAAGGTCGTGTAATCTCTGGCAAACGCTGTTAGAAGGCATGGTATCTCTCCCAGTAAAACAGAGGCAACAAAAAGCAACTTTCTACTTGTTTTATCAGCAAAATAACCCCAAAAAAGTGAAACAAAAGCTCCAAAGATTGAAAATATTGCCATCATAAAACCAATATCAGCATCATCAACCCCGAATTCTGCTTCGATACGGGATAAATTCGGATTCATAACATTTGAGTCAGCATTAAGCATTATTAGTACAAGACTCATGAAAATAAGGGTAAATACTCTCTGTGAATTGGACATTTTACCTCCTAATATTTTTCTGTCCTCCATTGATGACACTCCTGAGATATGGCATAAATTTTAAAAAAACTTTACGGCAAACAAATCCAGGAGTGAAATCAATGGATATTGTCTTATTCCCTTTATATCAATTTACTTTTATATTACTATGCTTCTATATCAATGTATTTTTATATTTTTTGAAATAATCCGGTTGTTCTTCTAACTCTCTTTGATAAGGCAAATAAAAGGCTTTCTTCGTCTGAAAAGATGTAAACATCCTTTTTAGCTCTGGTTAAAGCTGTATAGATCATCTGTAAGCCAATAATTTCAATATTTTTTGAATCTTCAGGTAAAATCAAAACAATATTATCGTATTCTGAACCCTGGCTTTTATGAACTGTAAGAAAGTATGCAAGCTCCCAGGAAGAAAGCGAGTTTAGTTCAAATATTCTCCCATCTTCAAAGAATACCTGTTTTCTTTCTTTCGACAATAAAAGAAAACCTATATCGCCATTAAATAGGTTTAAATAATAGTCATTCCTTGTAATCATTATAGGTATAGGTATAAAACCTTTATATGCTGGATTTTCTAATCTTAAGAAAATCTTCATAAATGTTTTATTTAAATAATTAATACCATATCTTGAATATCGTATAGGTGACAGAAATTTCAAATATCTGAAATGTTCGTAGCAGGCACTTATGAAATTTTTATCAAGATTATCTGAATCAATAAAAAAATTATTTTCATTATTTACATTAAGAATCTTATCTTGAAACTCTCTGAAAAAGCTGTTATTGAAATAATCAGGAAATTTTTCTGAAATGATTCCTATAAAATCCAGTATCTTTTCATCATAATCTTTCAATGGTGTTATTACTCCCATATTAGTCATATTCAAAGATATTAATCGATTTTTCCCCTTAATAAAAGATAAGAGATCTTCAGCTAAAAAATAAGCTTCTTTTTCATCTGAACTTATCATTCTTTCCAGTTTTTCTTGAAGTTCCTTTGCAAAGGTTTTTTCCTCCTGTCTATATGTTTTTTTTAGTATAACAAGAGGCATGTTTAGATCGTTTTCATCTGTATTTTGAGAAAATAGATCTGGTTGAATTGTAAGTTTTGTATTTTTACTATAGTTTTTTAGATAATGTTGAACTATATCACTTAATACCATTCCAGCTTCTACTGAAGAAAGCTGATTGGCATCACCAACAATGATAAGCTTTGAGTCGTTTTTTATTGCAAAAAGAAGGTTAGCCATAAGTGCAACATCCACCATAGATGCCTCATCGACTATCACCACATCATAATCAAGCGGATTTTTTTCGGAAAACTTAAAACTTAAGTTATCTAAATTATAACCAAGCAAACGATGTATTGTTTTTGGTTTTAGAGCTATAAGAAACTCATCAATATTTAAATTATCCTGTAAAGCATTATTCGAACTTTTGTTCAAGTATTTGAATACATCTTGATCCAGAGTTTTTCGAAAAAAATTATCTATACTTTCCTCTATTCGGTTAGCAGCTTTTCCAGTTGGTGCTGCTATAGCTATCCTGGTTGGCTTTATATCTTTAACCAGTATAAGAGCAAGAACAATACAACATATAGTGTATGTTTTACCTGTTCCTGGACCTCCAGTTATTATCGTCACCTTATTTAAAATGCTTTTCAGTACTGCAAGTTTTTGAAAGTCTTCAGAAAAAGTTTTTAAAAGATTACTAAAGCTTTCACCAGGCAAAAGATCTTGATCTCTTTGCAAAAAAGCAGGAATTTTTTCTTTATATAGTAATTCCCAAAATAATGATAATTTTTTAATATTTAAAATATCTTTATGAGAAAAAACTGAATTTGATTCAACCATTTTTTCAAATTTATCTTCTATAAAGCTTTCATATATGTAGTATCTTCTTAAAAATATTGCCTTTACTGGATGATTTTTTTTATCTTTTTGTTTAAATTCAAGACTTTCAATATTTTCAAGATCTTTTGTATAAAATAATGCTTTTTTACTAAAATCAAAACTAAGTTTATTTTTACTAAAATCTCTATTTCTTTCAATTGATTCAAATATTTTTTTTGATTTTTGGCCTGCGTATTCTTCTATCTTTGAAATATCTTCAACTATTTTTTCTTTTGTCCCAAATTTAAGTGTAAGCGTATAGTAATCTTCTTTATATCCATAATCAATAAAATCTTCAAGAAGATTCTTTTTTTCATTCATACACTCTATTATATTTTTAAATATAGGGAGATGACTTTCAAATATATATATTATTTCCTTACTACAAATATTATCTAAATAAACGCATGTATTTCCAAATGTTAAGTTTTTCATGATATATAGATTGAAGTTAATAAAAAACAAAATTTTATCAATTTCCAAACCCAGTATTTTCTGTTTCTCATCCTTCATATCTTTCTCTTTACATTTATTACAACAAATATTATTAAATTCCTCATTAAGCTGTATCGCTGAACAATCAAGCAAATATATTAAGTTTAAAAGAGTAAATGAAAATTCTAAGGTTGAAATATCTAAAATATTTTCTAAATCTTTATCTTTTAGTAAGTTTGTATCGTTTTGCATCTTCTTTTACCCTCTGGATAAAATCTTCTTTGTTAAGCTATTCCAGTGCATACAACTTAGAACTTTTGATTTTCAAAAGCTATTACTTCTATATTCATTTAGAAAATTTATTTTTATAGTGTTACAAAAATTGTAAGATTATTTTATATAAAAATTTTGCTTGAAACATCCTGTAAATATCTTTTGTAATTTTCATCAATTTCCTTATAATAAATAGCTCTCGTGGTATTTTTTGCCATATATCTCACAAAACAGTAGTAAATCCCTCCAAGTTGATATTTATCAAGCAAGTTATATGATTGAAGGTATTTATATATAGCAGCTGAGTATAAGTTGTACTGTATATCATAGTAACTTTTCTTGATAGTTTGTTTTATAGAGGATAAAATATTGGAATCTTCATCCTTTTTATCTTCAAAAATTTTATCCCTGCTTAAATCCTCATGTGACCCGGTTAATTCATTTAATAAATCCGCATAATCCTGATTTTTTTCTTCGACAAAATCAAGCCTATTCGTCTTCCAATCTATTATATATATCTTTTTGTCATGAATAAACATAAGATCGATAAAACCCTGGAAAAAGCCTTTAAAATTATTCTCCAGATCTTTTCTGTAGATATCTTTATTGGATATATCTTTATCGGATATATCTTTATATGATTCATTTTCTAATCCTTCGCCTTCACCAGATAAAACGCAGTTTTCATCGCAAAGTATTCTTGAAAGTTTAATATAGTCGTTTGACTTTGAAGGTATGATAAACTCAACTTCACTTTGCGATAAATTTATATCAGAAATTTTTATGTTTGTTCCAGGAAGGATTGCATTCAAAGTATTGCATATGAGAGTTGTAGAATCTTTAGCGTACAGATTAACCCTCTCAGAATTTTCAAAATGCACTGATATGTTATTTTTACAAAGTTGTTCAAGCTCTTCAAGATTGTTTTCTGAATTTTTCCAGATCTCTTTTTGGTTTTTATTAAGATTCTCAAGTATAGAATGTATAACGATACCTGCAAGTGCTCCTGAAAAACTTTGTTCTTTCTCGTCATATCCCCTGTTTATCTTTTGATTTTCAATAAACTCCAGTACCCGTTCTTCCATACTTTCTGCTTGAATAGGTTTTATGTCAATTATCATTTTTTTTGCATAGTTACCTATAAAGGTATATGATAACAACTTATTCCTGACATCAGTTCTTTTATCTAGGGTCAAAATATCTTCTAGAAGAAGTTTTGTTTTCATTGAATCTATTTTACTTTGTTTGTCATTTTTATCTAAACTTTCGTTAATTATAATCTCATTGCACAAAAACTGTGAACTACTAAATTCATCAAAAATATCGTTACCAAATCTCTCTTTCAATCTGGTTATATTTTCATCACTTGTTAGAAGTTCTTTAAATTCAGGTTCTTTTTGATTAATTTTAGATTGTATATCTCTGTTTGTTTTTAAAGAATTATCATTTGCAACCACTTCTTTCCCAATACTTTTTCCAATTTTTATTTTTTCACAAAAGATATTCAGAAACTCTTTAGCCCTGGTTAAAGCTACATACCTTAGATTGTTTAACTCCAGATTCTGTGTCTTTTTTATCAAGGTCGATATATTCATTTTTTTTTCATCATTTTTTGATTGCATCTCTGAATCTTTATCTGCGGGTATGATTTGAACTGTTGAAAATACATTATCTCTAAGATTTATAGATAATTTATCATTCTTTTCAATTGTTTTTAGTAATATTAACTCCTGGATTTTACCATCGATTTTATGATAAAAAGCCATTGGATATTTATTCATGGTTCCAACCTGAATATCAGGATAAAAGACCACCTTATATTCCAGTCCTTTCGCTGAATGTATGGTAGAAATTAGAACTGTATTTTCCTCACTCTCAAGTCTCATTGAAGTAAATCCTTCTTCAAATTCCACCTCATCTTCATCGTTAAATATTAGATCTCCTAAAAATTCAACTACCTTTACCTCAGCACAATTGGTCGAAGTTTCGTAGATACTTAAAAGTTCAAATATCTGCCTGATATTTGTCATTCTCCTCTCATAGCTGTCAGTATTCATGCAAATCCTTAAGTTAAAATTATCTTCATCTTTGCTGTTAATAAATCTTTTGATAAATATTTCGTTAAATACGTACATTATACCGTATTTTTTCCAGCTTATAAGAAGATCTTCAAAAAAGGTGAGATATTGTGAGATTACCTTATCAAAACTTTCATCACCATTTATAAGATTTATATCAAATACTGGAGTTAATATAGCAATTTTAATTTTTTCGATATCACTCTTGTTGATAATAGCGTCTAAAATATAATATAGAAAGAGAGCCTCATCTGTATTAAATATTGATTTATCAATCTTTAAAGCGGCAGGAATACCGCAAGTACTTAAGAAATTTCTATAATAATTTGCATCATTTTTATTTTTGCATAATATAACGATATCTTTATAATCTATCCTTTCATTTTCAGAATCAGATTTGATATCTTTTATCACTAATTCTTTGATTCTATCTATTATTTTATATGCAAATATCTTTTTTTTATCTATCAGCTCATTATCTCTGTTTAACATAAATAATTTAACTTTTTGCCCATCTATATTTGAAAAAGTATTTTCTTCACTTCTAGCACACTTTACATCTTGATAGCCAATTTTGTAAAGACTATCAACTGTTCCAATATTTGAATCCTCATTGAATAAGTAAGTTTTTGAGAAAAAATTGATAAAGTCTGTAATATCTCTATTAAATCTAAAAGTTTTATTTAAAGTTAATATATTTTCTGAATTCTTTTTAGCTATATTTTCTTTCATTTTTAAATAATTTTGAACATTTCCACCTCTAAAATTATAGATTGCCTGTTTTGGATCACCTATATAAAAAGATAACTTGCCATCAAAAATTTTTTCAAATATAGAAGTTTGTATTTCATCAGTATCCTGAAACTCATCTATCAATAATACATCAAACATATCTCTAAATTCATCTAAAACCTTTTTATTACTTAAAAGTTTATCAAAAATCTCAATTGTATCATTAAAATTTAGTATGTTACTTTGTTTTTTAAAATCGAGACTTTCATTCCTGTAAAATTTTACAAATTTATAGAGCATATCATATAAATAATCATCATGATATACTATGTTTGCAGTCCTTCTATTATCCAAAAAAGCCGGGATTTTATTTAGATTTTTAATAACTTCTTCAAAATTTAATAAAGAATCTCCACTTTTTCTATTACCATTTTTTATCTTTATATCACCGTCGTTTTCATCAATAGTTCTGTTCTCGTTTTCTTCCCCTCTAATTAAATGAAACAGAAATGAATTTTTAATAATGAATCTATGTATTAACTTTTTATAAATTTCATCACAGTTTATCGATATATTAAAGTCAAGGGGAAGATCCAGAAGGATAGAATAAGAACTTATTTGTTTGATTATAAATGAATGAATAGTTGTAACAGGGATCCTGTCGAACAAAAAAATAGAATTTTCCAGGTTAGTTATTGCCTTTTTACAGATAAGAGGAGTATATTTAAGTTTTGTTAGATAACACAAAAATTCTTTATCTTTATTTATTGTAGTCAATCTCTGAAGATTACTTTGTTCCTGCGAATCATTATGTTGCGACTCAAAAGATAGATAATCTTTCGTTTCATTTAAAAATCTCAGTATCCTTCCTTTAAGCTCATCAGCAGCGGCATTTGTAAAAGTGACAACAAGTATCTTTTCAGGCTTAAAATCTTCTATAACAAGCCTTGTAAAAATTTTACTTATCGCATGAGTTTTTCCTGTTCCAGCACTGGCTTCGAGAAAATAGGTTTTATTCAAGTTTAAATCAATACTATCAAAGATGAATTCACGATTATTCATATATTCACCATTATAAAATCTTTATAACAAGTTCGATTAAAGTTTGGGCTGCTTAATTTAATAACTCTAATAGTAATAATACTTTTACAACATAAAAGCCATGGAGATCTTTAGCATTAAATTTATATTATATTTAAGTTTTATCTTGCAAGGTTATTCCTACACAACCAGCTTTGATACTTTTAAACATAACTTTAAACTGTAATTAAATCTTTCCCCAGTATTTTGACTTAAGATCAATTCAACGCTTTTTCTTGTTCTATATCAGCGCTTTTTCTTGTTCTATAAACGTAAAATGTCTAACAGGTAACTATAATATATGATAAATAACCTTATTATTATGTCATCATCAATTTTATCAATCTTTTCTCGAATCCATTTTACTAAGACATCTTTACGATTTATATAGGTCTTTTCACCATACCTGTAATTTTCATTTAAATATTCATCTTCAAATAAAAAAGAAAAAAGAGATCTAAATGATTCAACATCTGATAGATCAACTAAGTTTACATTTTGAATTGAAAAATCGTTTATATTTAATGAATCACATAATTTGATAAATGTTTCTTTCTTTTTTATTATATTATCAAAATTAAAAATTGGGATTAATTTTTCATTCATAATATTGTAAAAGCAGAAAAGATTCATTTCAGTTTTTTCACAGATCATTTTCTCGGTATCATTCGTATCTATAAATTTGCTAAAACTACCTTTTTTCCTTGAATTCTGGTCAAAAATATCTCTTAAGAATAAGATAATTTTATCTGTTTTTACTTTGTTATTTGAATTCTTATAAATTTCCATTAATCGATTTAAAAAATAATATTTTGTTTGATATTTTATTTTATTCTTTATTGTATCCTTTTTTTGATCAAAACAAGCAAGAAAAATTTGATATAGATCTTCTTTATCATCTTTATTTTCCATTACTAAGATGTCATCATAGATATCTATAGGGACACCACAATTTGATACAAAAGAACCCGTAACTCTTTTCTTATCTATTTTAAAATTTTTAATACTTGAGTTTATTTTTTTTGTTTCTCCTTCAAATAATTCTTCAAAAAGAATATTAAGAGTATCCATCATCTTTCTATAGCCCAGATCAAATGCCACCGAAAAATTATTTATATTTTTTTTATATATGAGTTTTAAATTTCTTTCAAAGTTTTTTTTAGAAATCTTTTCCTGAATAAGGTTATCGAAATTTTCAGGAAAATTCACTCTATAAAATAAGTAATCTTCAAATAAACCTGGTAGTTTATAACCTGTGTCCGTAACATCTATCTCGTAATCAAATAATTGAAGTGGCCTGTCTAGATAAATTTTTTGTGTATTTCTTATATAAAAAGCTATTGGATTTTCAACAAAATCAATCAAAGTTTTAAGGCTAATTCTGTCTTTATTTTCAATATTTTGCCTGTCAAAATTTTTATATGGACAGATATCACATAATGTTTTAGCACCCCTAAGTTCTTCCATAAGTTTATTAAATGCTGGATTTTTTTCTTGCTCTTCCAGCTTTTCTTTAAATTTTACCCAGTTTATGTTAAAAGTTGCTTCTTTCTGGCTATTTATCGAATCATCAGGTAAGTTGCTATGACTTTGGATTCTGAATTGACCAATATACTTTTCTGAAAATGGCTGCAAAGGCTTCTGAATGGGTTTTATTTCTACTTTGTTTTTACAAAGGTTTCTGTTTATATCTTCAAGCATAAGGGAGACAAGGATGCTAGGGGCTTTATCCTTATTGCTCAGCGGATCTTTTCCCTGGTAGGTTACTATAAAATACCTTTGGGCAGCCATTATAGTTTCATAAAAAAGGTATTTATCCATCTCTCTAATCTTTCTATCAGTTGGGAGCTCTTTTTCAAATGGTTTTATAAGTTCATTTCCTATCATACTGCTGACATTTTTTATCTCATTTTCTGGAAAAGAGCCTGTATCCATCCCAATAACAAATATAACTTTTTTAGGAATATTTCTAAATTCAATTATATTTGAAAAGTTTACATAGCCTATCGCATATCCTATATTTAAACCATAGCTTTTAAGATTTTGCCTGACAAAATCGAATGCTATCTTTGAAGATATAGATGCATTGGGATAAATAGCATTCTCCCATAAAGATCCGCTATCAAAAAAATTCAATACTCTAGTTTTTAAAAATATCAGATTATCAACATAGTCAATATTTTTGGGATAGAAAGTGTCAAAAAATCTGTGAAAATATTCTGCAAAATAACAACACTCATGAGCAACTTTTGCTTCTTTATAAAAAAGATAAAGTAAATTAAAAATATTATAAAACTTACCGACAAGATCAAGCGTTTCAATGTTTATTTCCCTATTGCAGAAGAAAAGATCTGATCTAAAATCAAAATTACAATCAATTCCATCATCTTTAAAACTTTTAGAAGAAAAACCCAAAAAAACCTTTAAAAATATAGATTCAAGATAGAATCCAAAATCAAAAGAAGTCTCACTAAAGTTTATCTTATTTTTTGTTTTTTGAGAACTTTCAAAATTAATTGAAGTATCAGTATCTGTTCCTTCTTCGTCAATATTCTCTTGATAAAATTCGACAATATCTTCTCTATCAGTACCCCAAAGGTAAGTTTCACAAAGAGAAGAAAACGTTGAAATATCATCAGAAGTTATTTTAAATTTCTCCTTAACAAGATCAAGACTGATAAAATCAAAAAACTTGCTCTTTTCAAATCTGCTTTCCATAAGATCTAAAAAACTTAGCAAAACTTCAAGAAGTTTTTTTGTCTTATTTGAGAATCTAGTTGTTGTTTTAACTGGAATACGAGGTTCTTGCATCGAAAACACATAATCGATAAATGGAAGATACTTTTGTGGATCAGGAGTTAAAATAACAATATCCTCAACTGAGATATCTTCGTTATTTTTCAAGATTTCAGATATCCTGTCTTTTGTAACTTCAAGTTCTCGAAGATTAGTATAACAGCTAAATATCTGGATGGAATCATCATTTAACTCTTTTGTATCTTCTGTAATTGTTTGGGAAATTTCAGAGTTACTTATAAATCTTTTATATTCTGTAAGTAATGATTTCTTTTTAGCATCTTCATTTATATTTAATAAATTTTTTTTTGAGTTATAATCGGAAAATATTTGATACTCGCAATCATTAACCCCTAAATAATATATAAAAAACGAGATAAAGTCTTTGATATATTCAGTACAGGATCTCCCGATATTAGAGTTGTTGATAGCATCCTGATAAAGAGTATTTAAAGTCTTCTTCTCATCAATAATATCTCTTGCAGCAAGGTAATTTTCAAAATCTCCCTTTTGAATCCACTGGAGCAAATATTCAGGTAATAAAAAATAAAAGTTGATTGTCATCACTCTGGAAAGAATTATCAGTATATCAAGATAAATCAAAGGAATAGAGTCAATTCCGATAAAATATACAGGGATTTTTGAAAATTTTTCTACTTTTTCTTTTTCTAGCATGTTTTTTTGAATTTTATCAACAAAACTTAAAATCCTGCTTTTTAAAGAATACCTCGTTATATCATTTTGTTCGATGATCATTTTTATCAAATAACTCTGATCACCAGCAGATAACACATCATTTTTTATTATCTTTTTTATCAAAATTTTAAGATCAACCTCTTTCAAATCTATGTTTTGTAAGTCTATCCATTTGTCAAGGTCTCGATATGTTTCATACTGTTCAAAAAGGTCGGAAAAAAAAAGTGAAAAATTAAGAAGTTTATCATCTACATTAGTTTCAGTGTCAATCAACTTTTCTCCCTTAAATAATAGATCATCACAGGAGAATTTTAAATAAAAAAATAAAAACCAACTCACATTTTCTTTAATCCTGGAAAAATCATGATTTATGGTACTTTTATTAGCGTTACTCTTTTTATCTGAATCTCTTGATGATTTAAGATTTATAGGAGATTCAAAACTATTTGGGGATTCAATATTTGTAATAAGATCAAGAATATCAACAAAAAATGAGGTGAGATTAAAGGATTGATAGTTGAAAAGAGAAGCATTCTTTAAGGATACCTGATAACCAATATATTTTTTTAACCCTTCTGTTTGCGTAACAACCTTTATAGGATTAAATATAGTGGATTGATCAGTATTTTGTACGTATTGAAATATATTAAAGGATAGAGATTCAATGAGCTCTGATATGTTGGAACAAATATTTAATTTAAATGGCATTCTATCAATCCTTTCTTTTGAATTATATGAAATTATATTAATTTTTCAATAGTTCTTCGCCTCTATATTTTCTTTTTTTTGTTCACCTGAGCATGAAAACAAGGTTTAAGGGATACTTAAATATTGAATAATGGACAATCCTTAGTTTAATGACTGTAAAAACTAAAAATGAGAATAGCCTGAAATATTTTTATATTTAACGTTAAATAGTATTGACAGTTATTATTTGTCTATTACTCTATTTTAAGTTTTTACTTTTTTAAATTTGATCATATTTAGAAAACTTTCAGACTGTAATAAACTAAAAATTTTCTACTTTACTTTATTTTATTTTAATAATTTGAGCTAATACTATTATATGAAGGTAAGAAAAAAATATAAGTACTTTTAAATATTATCTTACGTTTTTATTATTATTTTTTATTATTACTTTTTATTATCATTGAGTATTATTATCTACAATTCTATATTATATGGAGTGATTGATGAGGGACTTATTTATTGGATTCACATCTACTTCTTACCAGAGCATTATAATGATAGCCGTTGGTATAGTTTTAATCTGGTTAGCTATTAAAAAAGAGTATGAACCTCTACTTTTACTTCCAATCGGTTTTGGAACCATACTCGTTAACCTTCCTCTTTCTGTTGTATTGGAGTATGAAGGCATTCCCGGGTTTCTAAAGATTCTCTTCGACGCTGGTATTGCAACTGAGCTTTTTCCCATACTTATCTTTATAGCAGTTGGAGCGATGTGTGATTTTACTCCTATGTTCAAACAACCATTTATGATGTTTTTCGGTGCCGCTGCACAGTTTGGAATCTTTGCTACCATTGCAGTTGCTAGTCTTTTAGGTTTTGATTTTAAAGTGGCATGCTCTATAGGCATAATAGGAGCTGCCGATGGCCCTACAGCTATCTATGTAGCTTCCAGATTTGCAAAAGACTACCTTGGACCTATATCTGTAGCCGCTTATTCGTATATGTCTTTAGTCCCTTTAATCCAGCCTCTTGTTATAAAAAGCTTAACAACAAAAAATGAAAGAAAGATCAGGATGCAAAAGATTGAATCAGATGTTCCCAAATCCTTGAGGATAGTATTTCCGATAGTTGTTACATTGATCTGTGGTTTTGTTGCACCAATGAGTGTTCCATTGATCGGAGCTCTTATGCTTGGGAACTTACTAAGAGAAGCTGGAGTTGTGGAAAGGCTTTCAAAAACTGCTCAAAACGAACTGGGAAGCATAGCAACTCTTTTGCTTGGTATATCAATAGGCTCTACGATGCAAGCTGAAAAGTTTTTAACAGTTTCTACATTGAAGATTCTGGGTCTTGGTTTAATAGCATTTGTTTTTGATACCGCTGGTGGTGTCTTGTTCGCAAAACTTTTAAATATTTTTAGAAAAAATAAGATAAATCCTATGCTTGGTGCTGCCGGGATATCTGCTTTCCCTATGAGTGCCCGAGTTATACAGAAAATAGCCAGTGAGGAGGATCCAGGTAACTTTATTATCATGCAAGCAGTTAGTGCGAATGTTTCAGGTCAACTTGGTTCAGTTATAGCTGGAGGTCTTGTTTTAGCTCTCGTCCCTTTGATAACTCTTTAAGACAAGGCATTGAATAAAGTTTTCACAGTGTAAGCCTTAGCTTTATTAGAACACTAACTTTAATTAATCTTCTCAAAGCTGCCAGGATAATGTATCTATGGTATAAACCTTAGCTTTATTAAGATAATAATCTTAGTAGCTCTTGACAGTTTTTATTTCAATAAGTTCAATCAAATGAACCAGCTTAGTGCAAAATTTTTACGGATAAAATATTTAAAATAAATATGAATAAATAGAATATTTGTTTATTGTATAAGAGTAAAATATTTATTTAAATGATGAAAAATCTGGAGAATATTTATGGAAAGCATATTATTAGCAGTAAAAGGTGGCTCCGTTATCCTTAAAAGCTTATTTTTACTTGTAGTAGGCGTATTTACAACATTTGCTGTTCAATTTATTTTCTATATTTTTATCAAACTTTACAATCATTTTTCAAAAAATAAAAAATAGATCTTTTT
>ENA-UOYA01001659-UOYA01001659.1-activated-sludge-metagenome-genome-assembly--contig:-NODE-1659-length-22958-cov-5.224905_pt1 | contig 22958 bp, 21 predicted proteins | sample MGYA00238163_ERZ764804 | MGnify/ENA primary metagenome ERZ764804 (study PRJEB28919, sample SAMN05720223) | activated sludge metagenome | isolation source: Anaerobic digester | place: Hong Kong... | reverse complement strand
TCGCATTTTTCAGAAGCGGCGGCGGCGCGGAATTGTATTCCGGCGTAACGAAGATATAGCAGTCGAATTCCGCTATTTTGGCAGACCATTACTTTGTATGCTCCTTGCTGTAGTCCTGTGTCGCAGCAGGCACCGGCTCGTCAAGAAGCGGCAGGTCGTAATCCTTGATGTCCACCAGTTCAAACTCAGCGTCGCTGCGGGACTTCGACTGCTCGAAAACCCATTTGGCAACCTGTTCACCGACGCGGCCCGGCCGTGTGCTTCCTATAATGATCCCAATCTTTATCATATCGCATGTCCCCTTTTTGGTTTTAACACCTCAGCTTTTCAATTTCTTCCTCAACCTCTTCGGCGCCCTCGGCATAGAATTTTTCCTCTTCGGGATCCAGTTCCTTCAACAGTCTCAGGAACTCTCCCGCATGGACTCTTTCCTCGTTGGCGATATCCTTCAGCACCTCGATGGCCAGCTCGTTGTTGGTGGATTCCGCCAGCTGCATATAGAGCTGGATCGCCTCGTACTCGGCGGAAATCATGAAGCGTATGGCCCGGATCAATTCCTGGTCGGTCAGTTTGCGGTCCTTTTTCATTCCGGAAAACGGATGTCCAAAATCAGGCATAGTGGGGATCTCCTTTCAATACTTTATATTATACTCTCTTGCCAATTTTATTACCCTGCGGAATCGCCGCTCAAACAAAAAATGTTAATTCTTACAATTTTCTTAATATCATAGATCTGCGAAACTTTTGGATAATATTTCCGTCTAAAATGATAGCGTATTATGCCGGCAGCGTCAAGCAATAGGGGAAAGGAACAGTTATGGAGCCTTTGATCACAGTGAAAAACATACGCAAGGTTTACAGGATGGGCGAGGAGAAGGTCGTCGCCCTGGACGACGTCAGCCTTGATATCTATAAGGGAGAAATCGTCTGCTTCCTGGGCGCCTCCGGCTCTGGGAAATCGACGTTTCTGAATATGGTGGCCGGACTGGAAAAACCGACAAAAGGGGAAATTTACATAGGAGGGATCCCGATCCACAAGCTCAATGAGGAGAACGTCACGCTTTTCCGGCAGAAGAACATCGGATTCATCTTTCAGGCTTACCACCTGCTCCCCATGTTCACAGCCGTGGAAAACGTGAGTCTCCCCTTGATCTTTCGCGGTGTGGAGAAAAAGAAGCGGGAACAGATGGCACGTGAAACGCTGGCGGCAGTGGGACTGGCGGGCTATGAAAACCGCAAGCCGACCCAGATGAGCGGCGGTCAGCAGCAACGCGTGGGGATCGCCAGGGCGCTGGTGGGGAATCCCAAGATCATTTTTGCCGACGAACCCACCGGAAACCTCGATTCGCATACCTCGAAGGAGGTCATGGAGATCATGATGTCGAAGGTCAGAGAATACGGACGCACCCTTATCGTCGTGACCCACGACAAAAATATATCTGACTATGCCGACCGGGTCGTGACCATCCAGGACGGCAATATTTTGAATATAGAAAAAAACCAGCAAAAGGAGTATCAAGGAGATTGAGATGAAAATAAGAAGAAGGAAAGCAATACTCATTTTATTGGCGGTATTCACAGCATTGGGCTGTCAGGCGCTGCCCTTTGCAAATCATGGCGGCGCCGGCGGCCAGGTCTTCGGAGCGACCATGTTTGTCGGCTCGAAGATCGTAGGATCGGCAACTGCCATGCAGGGTGATGAAAAGGTTGTGATTACGGTAGAAGTGGAGAACAAGCAAAACGGAGATTTCACCTTTGACAGTGCCACACTCGAAATGAGCACGGCAAAGGATATCGTCATTTCCGGAGGCTCCACCGGAACCATAACACTTACAAAAGGGCAGAAGGCTGCCATCAGCTTTTATCTGGATGTCGGCCGGTTTGCGACGACCGGCTCGAGGGCGCTCAGTCTCATATTGAGGGACGACGGCGTAACGGTGCATGAAAACGGATCTCTCGGCAGGCTCGTCATTTATGAAAAAATGTCTGATCCCAGCGGCGGCGTCGGAAATTATGTGGCCGCGCTGGATATCGCCCATTTTACAAATCCGGAAGGAGGATTTGAGCCGGGTCAGGAAAACACCCTGATCCTGGATCTTGTCAACAACGGAAACACGGTCATCAAAAATGCGGTGCTGACCTTGACCATGCCAGACGGGCTTTCCCTGGACAACGCAAGCAATTCGGCCCAAATGGGATACATATCCACCGGAAGCCGGAAGGAAGTCAGCTTTCCCATCTATGTGGAAGACGATGCGGAATCGAAGAGCTACGAGATCTCCGCAGAGATCACCGGCCTGAGCTATAACAATTCGGAGGTAAGCCTGAAAAAGACCTTCTACATACCGGTCAACGGATCCGGAACCTCCATAAAAAGTGCGGAGATCACCAATATCAGCGTTCCCGGCGAGGCGAGCGGGGACGATGAATTTATCCTTTCCTTTGACGTGGTCAACAACAGCAGCGCTCCCCTGAAGAACGTCAAGATCAATGTCGACGTTCCGGACGGGCTGCTGAATAAATCGAGGAGCGCGTTTATTGAATCATCCATACCGGCGAAGAGCAGTAAAAACTATTCTGTTACGCTGTTTGCGGCAGACGGCGCAATGGAAAAGGTCTATTCCTTAAAAATAACCCTTTCTTCCGGCGCGTCGACGGAAAGCGCCGACGCGGTCACCCAGTATGCCAGCGTTTATGTGAGCGGAGCCGGCAACGAAAAGACGCCGCAGCTCATGGTGGACTCCTATCGTTACGGCGGCAGCTTTGTTCAGGCCGGAGACGTGTTCCTTTTAGAGCTGGGGCTGTATAACGCCAGCGGATCCCGCGCCATTTCCAATATCAAGGTGACCGTCAGCTCGGAGGACGGGGCATTCATTCCGGTTAACAGCAGCAACTCCTTTTATCTCGAAAAGCTGGGGAAAAAGGAGCGCGTCGATCAGGCCATGCTCCTTTCCGTAAAGCCTTCCGCCGAGCAGAAGACGACGCCGCTGACCGTGGAGATGTCCTATGAAGACGGCTCGGGCAATACCTTTACTTCAAAAGATATCATCTCGATCCCTGTCATGCAGGATACGAGACTGGAAGTGGACGACGTCATCGCTCCGCCGGAGCTTTATGCGGGGATGCAGAGCGGTCTGTCGGTCCAGTTTTACAATATGGGAAAAACCACCCTCAACAACCTGCGCGTAATGGCGGAGGGGGACTTCGACACCATGGAGTCGACGAGTTATTTTGTGGGCAATATGGAGAGCGGCAAAAGCGACACCTATGATTTCGGATTCATTCCGAGACAAGGCGGAACCATGGAAGGCAAGATCATCTTCACCTATGAGGACGCCGCCGGAGACCAGCAGACCCTGGAACAGCCGTTTTCTTTCGAGGTGATGGCCGAAATGCCGGTATGGGATGAAGGGCTGCCCCCGCAAGACGCGGCTGCCGGCGCAGGCGGAAGCAAAGCTCCGTGGATCGTGGCGGGGAGCCTGGCGCTGCTGACAGGAGGCGGAATTTTCGCATGGAGAAAGATCAGAAAAAAGAAGATGCACCGGGAGATGGAAATCGATGAATAACAGCGATCTGATCAGCCTCGCCTTCCGAAACCTGCTGCGCAGGAAGACCCGGACGATCCTGGCCATCATCGGAGTGGTGGTCGGGACCAGCGCCATCATCGTCATGCTTTCCATCGGCTTCGGCCTGTCCGTCAGTTTCCAGGAGCAGATCGAAAGCTATGGAAATCTGCATCTGGTTGAGGTTTACGGCGGCGGTGGCGGGATGGTGATGTACGGCCGCAGCGGCGGAATAATAACCAGCAAGGGCGGGGAACAGCCCGGCGTACTGAATGATAAGACCCTCGCTGCCATGGAAAAGATCGAGGGCGTCGACGCCGTTTCCCCCAGAGTACAGATGTATCTTTCCTTTGTTCTCGGAAAATACATCGCCCAGGCAAATGTGATCGGCATGAAGCCGGAGGTCATGCAGAAATTCGGATATGAGCTGCAGGAAGGCAGACTTCTTGAAGCCGGAGACAAGTTTGCCCTGGTATTCGGCAACCAGATACCGAGTTGGTTCTATAACCCGAAGAAAACCTGGGGCAGCGCATGGAACGGAGAAGCCCAGGTGGACGTCATCACCAATAAACTGATCATAACGGCGGATGGAAGCTATGGGCAGAAGCGGCAGCAGCAGCGCAATCCGGACGAGGAAAAGATCGTCTACAAGGAATACAAGGCCAAGGGCGTCGGGATCCTGGCAAATCCGAACGACGATTCGTCATACAATGTCTATATGAACCTGGAAACGCTGGAAACCATTATGAAGGATGCGCAAAGGGCAAGGAAGGAACCCGTTTCCAATAAAAACGCGTACGATTCCGCCATGGTCTATGTCGGTGATATCGACGATGTGGAGGATGTGAGCAATACGATCCGGGAGATGGGCTTTCAGACCAGCAGCCTCAACGACTGGCTCAAGTCCATGCAGGAAACCGCAAGGATGATCCAGGGGATCCTGGGCGGAATCGGCGCCATTTCGCTGCTTGTCGCCGCGCTGGGGATCACCAACACCATGATCATGTCCATCTATGAGAGGACGAAAGAGATCGGCATCATGAAGGTCATCGGCGCAAACCTAGAAGACATCAAGAAGCTGTTCCTGCTGGAAGCCGGAATGATCGGTTTTCTGGGCGGCGCGATCGGTCTTATTTTCAGTTTGATCCTTTCCTTATTGATGAATACCGTTTTGAGTGGTATTATGACTGTAATGCTTGGTACTGTAGGCGGAGGAAACGGCTCCACGGTGTCCATCATTCCGTGGTGGGTCGCGGCGGGATCTCTTGTTTTTTCAACTACCATCGGGATCCTGGCGGGGTACTCGCCTGCAAGAAGAGCAATGCGCCTGTCCGCACTGGAAAGCCTGAGAAATGAGTAGGCCGAAGGATCGTGCGGGGCAGCCTTTGCCAGGGAGGTGTTTCGCTTGCTTGAGCAGCATGAATGGGAACGGATCAATCTGATGATCAGCGAAATGAACCGGATCCGGGATATCACCAGGTTCCGTCGGGAATTCCTGACCATGCTGGGCCGTCTCGTCGCGTTCGACCTTGCTGATTTCTATCTGAACGATGCGAAATCACAGGGCAAGGTCAAGCTTGTGGATCCGGTAGTGATCAGCAGATTCTCTCCGAAATTCAATGAAAAATTCATGCTGGAGTACGACCGCTGCTACGGACAGATCGATTATGTCAAATGGGTCTTTTCCAGCCATGAATCGGTCGTATACCGGGAATCCGACCTGATCAATTCGGAAATGAGAGAGAAAAGCGCTTTTTATCAGGATTATCTGAAGCCAGCCGGCTTTGTCAACGTGGCCGGTGCCAGCATCGCAGACCGGGGCGTTTGCGTCGGCGCCATCACCCTGTACCGCACCAGCCGGTACGGAGACTTTACCGACAAGGATCTTTACATTTTAAAGCAGCTGCTTCCCCATCTGCAGAACAAGCTGAGCACGGAAACGGAAGCGGTGGAAACCAGCGTGGAGCAGAGCAAGCGCAGCTCCTACTATCTTGCCCATGAATTCCATCTTTCCAGACGGGAAATCCAGATCCTCAGACTGCTCTGCGACGGGAAAAACAACAGCGAGATCAGCAGCCTGCTTTCCATCAGCGTGAATACGGTGAAGAAGCACATCAGCAATATTTTCAACAAGCTCCATGTGGACAGCAGGACTCAGCTGATCCATTTCATCATAAAAAATGACAAGGAGATCCTGGAGGAGGAATGCCTTTCATAAAATAGCCGGAACTTCCCGTTTGGCTTGTTATAACCGGATCCTCGTTTGGTTTGTTACAGCCTGATCTTTTTAATATCTTCCTTCATTCGTTCAATGTCTCTCAGCCAGTCTTCAATATCATGTTCATGTTCCAGCTCGTCGTTCAGGATGGCAACTGCCATTTGATAGGTTGCATGATCCTTTCCGTTTGTAAACTCGGCAATTTCCTCATATCTCTGAATGGCACACCGTTCGCCTTCGAGATTCTGCTCCAGGATGATTTCCACGTACGGGTTGTTGGGTTCCGCATAGGAGCATTTGGCATAATCCGTCCATTTCTGGGGATTCAGGATCGGGGTTCCTCCCAGCTGAATGATTCGATTCACCACAAGCTCCGCATGCCCGAATTCCTGTGTTGCATGGAGGAGCAATTCCGGTTCAATTTCGCTTCTCATGGGTCCTTCCATGAGCCTGGCTCCTACCCAGTATTGATAATAGGCCAGCCATTCCTCTGCCAAAGCCTCATTCAACATCCGAATCAGTTTGTCGACGTCCAGATTTGCAATCGCAACTGCTTTCTTTCCCATAATGATACCTCCTTTAGCTTTTTTTGATTTATATAACCCGGGCGCACATCCCTAAACATTTTTCATTCGACATCTTTCAAGGGTGCATCAGCATCTGTTCCAGCTTGATATACTGATTCGTGAAGTGGTTCCTGGCGGCGAGATTGGTTCCGGAGATCGCTCTTGAGGGGCACCAGTTGTAACAGGCCGCGCACTGCTCACAGGAGTTCAGCCATACCGGCCTGCCTTGATCCAGACGGATGTTATTGACGGGACATAGCTTGATACAAGTGCCGCAGCCGGTACATTTTTCATTCCATGAGAATTTTTTATCCTCTGACGGGATGATCCGCTTCGCAAGCGGATTTGCCAATGTCAGCAGTTTATCCTTGGTTGTCGGGACCGATGGATGTCTTTGCTTCTGTTTGACGATTTCCGCGATTCGGTCGATCTGCCTCTGCCACTCCGCCGATGCGGACCAGTTGATGCCAAAGGTCAAGAGAAAATCCGCCGACAGGGTAAGCCCTTTCTTTTTCAGCTGTTTCCGGATCTGTTCCGGCGCGGCTCCGGGCAGTCCCCCGCAGGTCACGACGGCGTAGATGTAGGGTTGTTTATCTGAAACCTGCAGTTGATCGATGAACTTCAGAACAAACGCGGGGATGCCAAAATCGATGACCGGGGTGAAGATACCGATGGTATCCGCGTCCTTACCGGCAGAACAGTCAGAACCTTTTCTGATGGGCGCCATAACCGGATGGTCCAGTCTCCGGGAGACTTCCAGAGCCGTTTTCAAGGTGTTCCCCCTGCCTGAAAAATAATAAATGACGTGCTTCATATTTAAATTCCTCCTTTAAGGATCATGATCCATTTATGTTGACACTGTAAACATAGGAACAGGATAACATTAAATGTTTACAGTGTCAACATAATATGATATATTTATTAAAATAGATAAGAAATCGGAAGAGATCAATCGGGAGAGATGAAACTGAGAGGGATGAAATATGGACAAGAGGATATACCATCACGGTGATTTGAAAAAGGAACTGATTCAGAAAGGGATAGGGCTGCTGGCCCGGGAGGGCTATGAGGGATTTTCACTCAGGAAGCTGGCGGCGCTATGCAATGTCAGCCATGCGGCGCCGTACCGGCATTTCGGCAGTAAGGAGGAACTGATCAGCGCGATCAATCAGGAAATTGCGGCGGATTTTCGATCGGCATTTTCCGAAGGCGCCAGCCAGTGCGGGCATGATAAAAGAAAGCGTCTGATCGGGATCTGCATGCAGTATGTCCGTTTTATGAAAGAGAATCCCGACTATTTCCGGTATGTTTTTATGACCGTTCATGAGCGCCCCATCGTATTTTCATCCGCCGACGTCCATTTTGAAGATCAGACGCATCCCTTTTTCATCGGGAAAGAACTTGCAAAGGATTATTTCCTCCAGTTGAATGAAAACGATGGGGACTGGGCCGGGAAATTTTTAACGTTATGGAGCCAGGTTCAGGGCCTGACGCTGCTTTTGGTCAACCGCACCATAGAATACCGGGGGGACTATCTGGCCTTCGCGCAAAGAATGATCGAGCGCTGTCTGAATTCCGTCGAGAAAGAATAAAACCCGAAAAGAACTGAAAAAGAATCCAACCCGAAAGGAATCTTTGAACAAAAAATGTTTTGGGGTAAATCGGTACAAAAAATACTACTTAGGTAGTATTTTTTTTATGAGAAATACTACTTAAGAATGTTTTAATATTCTGACAATTACAATAAACTGAAACTGTCATTACGATGATTGGAGGATGCAACTATGATCGATTTAAAACCATGGGGAGATCTGAACACGTCTGAGGTAAAGGACGCCAAGGTCTGCATTATGGGAATTCCTTTTGACGGCGCGGTAAGCTGCGGAAAGGGAGCAGCGCTGGCGCCGGAGAAGATCCGATCTCTGTCACGTTACCTTCCCGCTACGACACATGCCGGGAAGATCATCAGAAATCTGAAGGTCTATGACGCCGGCGATGTGGCCGCCGATCTGGACTGGGCGCGATATTACGGAGATGTAGAGGAGCAGGCGTACGGCCTGATGAAGACAGGCAATTTCTCGCTGTTCCTCGGCGGGGACCATTCCGTGACGATCCCGTTACATAGAGCCTTCGGTCGTTTCGCAAAGGATCAGGGATATCGGAAGATCGGAGTGATCCATTTTGATTCCCATCCGGATATCTGCGACTCCTACGACAACCACAAATGGTCCCATGCCTGTACGGAAAGAAGAGCGGTGGAGGACGTCATCGCCGCCGGGGACCTGGCGTATCTGGGGCTGCGCGGCTTTGAGATCGAGGAGCTGGAATTCTTTGAAGCCCATCCTGAGATCCTGGTCATGAAAGCCTGCGACGTATTCAAAGACGGTTATATGGCTTGCTACAAGAGACTGGAGGAAAAATTCAGCGATTACGACGCCGTCTATTTTACGCTGGATATCGATGTGGTGGACCCTGCCTTCGCGCCGGGCACCGGAACGCCGGAGGCGGGAGGGCTGACCAGTCTGGAAATCCTCGAGCTGGTCGGGCTGATCGTCGGCAATCTGCCGGTAACCGCCATGGACGTCGTTGAAGTGGCGCCGCCTCTCGATCAGGAAAACGATATCACATCATGGCTGGCGCTGAAAATCATCTACGAAGTTTACGGCTGTCTGGAGGAAAAAACTGAATGAAAATATGAAAGGGAGAGATTCAACATGAGCGTGGAAGTAACCTACGGTATTTGGATGGCCGTGTTCTGCATTGCGATGCTCGGTATCGGTGTTTATGCATCCAAAAAAGTCAAGAATTCGGAAGATTTCATGGTCGCCGGCAGAGGGCTGCCTTTCTGGCTGGCAACGCCGGTACTCTTCGCGACATGGCTCGGCGGCGGTTTGGTGCTGGGCGCCAGCGGCGCGGCCTATCAAAACGGCATCTGGAGCGATGAATACGCATGGGGCGTTATTCCGGATCCCTTCGGCGCAGGCCTGTGTTTGGTGCTTGCCGGCCTGTTCTATATGCCGATTTTAAGAAGAATGGGCGGATTGACCCTTGCGGATTTTTTCATGGCGCGCTATAACAAGACAACGGCGCTGATCGTCAGCATTGCCATCGCCGTTACCTTCATTTTCTGGACGGCGGTCCAGGTCATTTCGTTCGGAAAGATATTCGAATCGATGATCGGGATCGACTATCTTACCGGAATTATCATTTCGTTGGTCGTCATGGTCGCCTTTACGATGCTGGGCGGCTTATGGGCCGTATCCTACACGGATTTCTGGCAGACCTTCATCATCGTTGCCGGGATCATCCTGCTGGTCCCGTTTGCCCTGGAGGCAGCGGGCGGCTGGGATTCGGTGGTCGCGTCGGTTCCCGAAAACTCCTTCAATTTCTTCCCGCAGGACGCATCCTTTGCGGCATATTTGCCATGGGTCGGAGCCTGGATGATCATCGGGCTGGGATCCATCTGTACGCCGGATCTGGCGCAGCGGGCCATGGCTTCCAAGGACGAAAAGACCGCGAAATATTCCGCGGTTACGGCGGGAGTGCTGTACTGGATCGTAGGTCTTGTGCCGGTGTTTCTGGGCATCATCGGTTTGTCGCTGGTCAATCAGGGAATGTTGGATGGAGCTGTTTTGGACAGCGATGCGGAACTGGTGATTCCTTATATGGTGAAGGAGTATATGCCGACCGCCATGGGCGTCATCTTCACCCTGGGCATGATCGCGGGGATCATGTCGGCAGCCGATGCGGCGCTGCTTTCCGTGGCAAGCATCGTGTCCAAGAATATCTACAAGGACTATCTGAAACCGGAGGCCACCGACAAAAGCGTGCTGAAGGTCACGAGATGGATGATCCTGGCAGTGACCGTCGTAGCTCTGGTAGTTGGGATCGTATACCCGGAGGTATATCTGCTGACGGCATTTTCCTTTGACCTGATATTGGCCTGTCTGTTTATTCCGCTGACTTTGGGTCTATGGTGGAAGAAAGCCAACGCGACGGGCGCCCTTGCCGCCATGATCGTAGGCGCCGCATACCGCATCATAACGCCCGGCATCGTGGAGGGCTTTTCCTTCGAATCCATCACCTATCCGCTGACCTGGTACTACTATACCGTATTCGCACCGATCATTTCTCTTGTGGTCATGGTGGCGGTTTCTCTTGCAACAGGGAAAAAGGACGCTCCCACGCCGCTGACGTTTGAGACTCAGAAGGCGTGAAAGAAAAATAAAGCTGCCTCTCCCCGGCTGATATCAACCGCCCGGGAGAGGCAGTCTTTTATTGGTTTGCACCATTAAGGAGGAGTAAAAAGTATATATCAGCTATTTGCCCGGCGGTTTGAAGAAGTGAATCCCTTCGATTTCGCAGACGAACTCCATTTGCGTTTCGATGGTCTTGTCTTCCGTGAAATCCGGATTAACGAAATAATAGGTGTCGTCGGTAAGACCCTCGACGCCGGTCCCGTTCAGCACGGCGTTTGCGGCTTTGATGGAATCGGGCTCGATGTTCTTTTGATAAGCTGAACCGTCATGAATCGGAGTAAATTGATGCGGCGCCGTCATGATCGCCAGAAGGTCGTCTCCGTAGTACGGTCCCGTCCAGCGGTTCATCACGACCTGCCCTACGGCCAGCTTTGCTTTATAGGAAAGGCCGTATGCTTCTGCGTTGATCAGGCGGATCAGAACGTCCAATTCCTTTCTGTCGGCTGCGCCGCCGCGGTTCGCGTTGAGACAGACATAATCCGGCTGCGCTTCCTCCGGCGGTCCGGACGCCACGATTTCAACCGCTTCCACGACCTCAACTGTCTCTACGGCAGCTTCGGTCGCCTTGTCTTCTGATCGATTATGTAAGAAGTCTGCTATTCCCGTCTGTCCCGACAGGATCGGCCCCAGCTCTGTGATCCGGTCTGCCCAGGCCTCTGCGATCCGGTCTGCCCAGGCCCCCGCCATCCGGTCCGCCCATATCTCCGGCAGCGGAGAGCCTAAAAATGCTCCGAACAGCAGCGCGGTGATAATCGATACCGCCCACCGGGCCCTGCCGGATAATCTCTTTTCCCTTATCATGTTGTAACCCCCAAATCTTCACCGTTTGTCCAAGGATTCTGGTATCATGAGAAGGGGATCTGCTGCTGCCGTTTGGTGAATTATTTTCTGATCAGATTGTAGACAGGCCGCTTAAAATTTATACAACCCGGCGAATAAAAAATACGAAGTAAATTTTTACGAACTTATGGAAAGAATAAAAACATCTACTGTTTCAGTCTATGGCCGGATCATGAACGAAAGACCAACATTTTTGATTGACAAAGGAGAAGGATCAATATTATAATATTCGTGCACTATGTGTAAAAATCCATTAGCCCCGGATTCTACAATATTAGGTCGGTCGGATTTGTGAAGCAAATTGACGGATCAGATTGCAAACTGCCTGCGTGGGGTGAAACGCGCCGGCGAATACAATGTATGAGGAGAGTTTAGGATGAAATCATTTATCGCAAAGCCTCATGAAGTGGAAAGAAAATGGTATATCATCGACGCTGAGGGCAAGACTCTCGGCAGATTGGCTACCGAAGCAGCTTCCATCTTAAGAGGTAAGAGAAAACCGATTTTTACACCGCATGTCGACACGGGAGACTATGTAATTATCATAAATGCTGAAAAAGTAGACGTAACCGGCAAGAAGAGAAAAGAAAAGATCTACAAGAGACATACCGGTTTCCCGGGCGGACTTCGCGAGATTACGTTTGAAAAGCTGCAGGCGAAAAAGCCGGAGGAAATTATCCGGCATGCCGTCAAAGGGATGATGCCGAATGGAAAATTAGGCAGACAGATGTATAAAAAACTGAAGGTCTATGCAGGTCCGGAACACAAGCACGCTGCACAAAAGCCTGAAGTTTGGAATTTTTAGGAAGGGGAGGAATCATAGATGGCAAAGATGCAATACACAGGAACCGGAAGAAGAAAGTCTTCCGTAGCCAGAGTCAGATTAATCCCTGGTAAAGGCAACATCACAGTAAACAAAAAATCCCTTGAGGATTATTTTGGAATGGAAATTCTGAAGAAGGAGGTCAGAAGACCTTTTGAGATCGTAGGAGCGGAAGGCAAGTTTGACGTGGTCGCCACCGTGAGGGGCGGCGGATTCACAGGCCAGGCGGGAGCTTTAAGACACGGAATTTCCAGAGCTCTTTCTTCTGCAGACAGAGAAGCGTTCAGAGCGCCTTTGAAAGCGGCGGGCTTCCTGACCAGAGATCCGAGAATGAAGGAAAGAAAGAAGTACGGACTGAAGAAAGCAAGAAGAGCTTCCCAGTTCTCAAAACGTTAATCGGATACCCGACAACCGTCAGGGGGATTTTCCCCTTGGCGGTTTTTTTTATCGCATCCTGCAACCTGTTTTGTGGTTTTATTGCGTCGAAATATGCTATAATGTGGAATATAAATGAAGCTTTTGCCGGAGGAAGGATTTATGCATCAAACGAGACCTTTTTTGCTGAAAGTGATTTTTCTTATCATTACTTCACTTATCATGGTCTCAAACTTTACGAATCTGGATTTCGGAAAGCGCGAGGCGGCTTCGGAAAAAGGCATTCTCGATCTTTCCGGATACGATTTTGAAGCCCGGGGAAAGCTGTGCCTCGATGGTGAATGGCAGTTTTTTTACAACCGATTGATGAAACCTGTGGGATTCAGGGATTTGGATGGGACTGAGCTCCCTGATGTTTACGCAATACCCCCTTCCCTCTGGAATTATTACGAGATCGACGGAAAGCCGATTCCCGGGTTCGGGTACGGCACCTATCGGCTGATCGTGAAAGGAGTGACGCCGGGCCTTCCTTTGATGTTGAGAATACTCCCCCAGTCAACCGCTTACAGACTATACATCGATGAAACCCTTATGGCCGAAAACGGAGTGGTATCAACGGAAGCGAAAGACTCTGCTCCCGGTTACCGTCCTCACAGTATTTCAATTACCCCTCGCTCGGGGGAATTTGTGCTTACCATACATATCTCCAATTATGTCTACGCAAGAGGGGGATTATGGGATGCGCCCACCCTCGGAACAAAAGAGCAGATCGAGGAGCTTGATGAATCCATTCTTCACAGGGATCTGTTTCTTGAGGGCTGTTATGCCATCATGTTCATGATGTTTCTCGCAATCTTTATCAACAGACCGAGGAACCGGGCCCTTCTGTACTTTGCCGCCTTGTGTGTTGTGACCGCATCCAGGGTGCTGATCTATGGAGATCACCTCATTCTTCAGTACACGGAAAATTTTCAAATTATCACATTCATCGAATATGCCAGCCGCTATTGGTTCCCTCTTCTGGTGGTTCTCCTGCTCAATGAGGATCTTTCCGGGAGGCTGCCGAAGAAGCTGCTGTTATGGGTGACGGTGTTGATTACGGCTGTTACCGCAGCCACCGCGGTTTTGCCGATCTATTGGTATACATCCTATGCCAGACTTGTGATCGCCTATGATTTTCTTGTCGGACTGGTGATGATAGGTTTGCTTCTGTGGCCGGGAGAGCATTTCTTCCGGAAGAGCATGAGCAAAGTATTCTATATATACGGCATTTTGTCGATCTATATCTGTGGAATTTATGACATGTTTTTCGCAACCACCTCCTATGTGGAGATGACGCCCATCGGATTTTTCGTTGCCCTTCTTGCTTTTGCCTTCATCCTCTCGATCACTTACTCTGACGCGTTGAATGCCAATGAAAAAGTGCTGCGGGAACTGGAAATCGAGAGCGAACGGAAGCTGCAGACCGAGCTGAAGCTGCTTCAATCCCAGATTCGGCCGCATTTTTTATACAATGCGCTCTCTGCAATCGCAAACGTCTGTGCAAAGGACGGAAAAAAGGCAGAGCAGTTGATTTTGGATCTTGCCTATTTTATGCAGACCAGCTTCGATTTCAGTTCCAGTGAGAGGCTGACTTCACTGGAGAATGAGCTGGAGTATATCCGCAGATATGTCCATATTGAGCAAATTAGATTCGGAGAGAAAATCAGGTATTCAGAGCAGATCGAAGTGCCGCTGTCGATCCAGCTTCCAAGACTGATCATTGAACCGCTGGTGGAAAACGCGATACGCCACGGGATTTCAAAGAAAAAAACCGGTGGTGAAGTCAAACTTCGGATCGCTGAAACGCAGGAGGGTATTTCTGTAGAGGTGGCTGACAACGGAGTCGGGATGACCCGGGAAACGCTGGAAAATCTCTTTAACGGGGAAAGGAAAAGCATCGGCCTTACGAATATTCAGAACCGCCTGCTTCGCTTGGGCGGAGAGGGGCTGAGGATCGAAAGCGTATTGAATGAATATACAAAAGTTAGTTTTATCATAAGGAAGGAGAATTGATCATGCTGCGAGTTGCCGTACTGGATGATGAAAATCATGCCTTGGAGCGTTTTGAGAGAGTTGCAAACGGCTTTAAGGAGATCACGCTCTGTAAGCTTTTCGGAGATGCTGACGATTTGCTTGCCTATTTAGAGGACAACTCAGTTGATGCTGTATTTCTGGATATCGAAATGCCGGGCAAATCGGGGATTCAGCTTGCAGAGGAGCTGAGTATGATACTTCCTGATGTTACAGTGATCTTTGTTACCGCCTTCGGCCAGTATGCTGTAGAAGCATTCGAATTGAGCGTGTTTGACTATATTGTCAAGCCGATTTCCGAGGAACGGCTGAAAAAAACGCTGGACCGGATCCTGCGCAGCAGGAATTCCATGAATTCGGGAAAGGAAAAGCGGATCTATATCCAATGCTTCCAGAGGTTCGAATGCAAGGTGGACGGTAAGGTTCTGCAGCTGAATCATCTGATGAAGGCAAAAGAACTGCTGGCCTTTCTGGTGAGCAGAAAAGGGGCGCCGGCCTCCTGGCAGCAGATCACAGAAGCACTGTGGCCGAAAGCGGATTATGAAAAAGCCCACAACAATTTTTACATAACCACATACCGACTGAGAAAGTGGCTGGCCGAAAACGGGCTCACTCACCTGTTTGAATGCAAGAGAAACGGCTACCGGATTCTCCCGGCAGAATTCAGCTGCGATTTCTATGAGCTTGAAGAGGCTTGGAAAAGCGCAAATACGGTGATGATAAAACAGTTATATCAGGGCGATTTTCTGGAAGAGGACGGTTATGAATGGGCATATCCGATTCAAGCGGAATGGGCAATGAAAATGAATCATTTATAAAAGGGGGGCATCGAATCGTCTCCAGTCGTCATCAGGCGGCTGGAGATATTTTTTTTGGCCGATTTTTTATTTCAGTAAGGTTCGCGTAAGGATTGGTTAAGGAACGAGTAAGGGTACTGCTGTTATACTTCCCGGTGTCAGAATTGTTTTTTTTTGTAGAAAGGAGACGATTTTCACGGATTACATCATCGCAGACTGCAACCGGGAACGCAGCGGCTTGCTTCAAAGAAAATTTGAGACCTATCGCGGTGCCAACTGCCTTGGAAGCTTTGCCACGGAGAGAGACTTTCTGGAATCAACCTGGCTGGAGCTGCCGGATCTGGCGTTGATTTATGTCGGCGACAGCCAGCTGAATGCATTCTCTGCTCTAAAACGAGTTAAGGAAATCACACCGGAGGTGAAGGTGGTGCTTTACTCGGAGGAAAGTTATTATGCTCTGGACGCTTATAACAAAGGAGCTGATTATTTTCTCTCTCTGCCTGCGGATGATATTAAAATCGGGAAGCTTGTATTTCGATATCTAAATATATGATAAGAGTGTAACCTGGATTGGATTCTTTTAAGCTGGCGATAAGCAGTATACATTCACAGAATTTTGGAGGACACAATATGAAAAAGAAAAAATCAAACCTTTGAAATCGAATTTCCTTATTCGTGTCAGTTATCATGCTGATAACCATGATACCGATGACAGCCTTTGCTGAAGGTGCTGTCGTCACCGACAACACTGATCTCGATATATTCATGAACATCGATCCGTCACGGGGGATTGATCCCACTTATTTTCAAGGACTGGTGGAAGAATAACTGGATGCTCTTATTGAATGTATGAGAACGGTGATGAAGCGACAGCCTACCGGTTCAAGACCACCTCGGCGACGATCGACCCTACAGACATCACGAAGTGGGAAGTTTACAGCCATTATGACACAGCATGGTATGGTACCAGCGCAGATTGGTATGAAAACTATAACGGCGGCGAAATCCCGTCAAATTGGTATTATTATTCCGTAACAGATCAATTTACGACACCCGCAAATGAAATGACTACCCTTGCTATTATGCTCAGTGATAAGGCCGGAAGCACAAGTAACGGCACCATTTGGGGAAAAACCGCCGGACTTGACTCACATATCTATGCTTATAAGGATAACGGCAAGCCTGCAATGCAGTTCTATGGATACGGTACATCCAACTGGTCGGATTTCCTTTATTATCCCGCCAGCGCGACGAGCAGAAAGCGTGTTGATTTCGACGTTGACGCCAGCAATGTACTTCCGCACTCGCTGAAGTATGCCGGTTTCCTTATTAACACAGGGACTGTTGGGGCTGACGATTCCAAGACAATGACCGGGTATCTGATCCTGTTTGAATATGGACCTGCAAATTCAACAAGCACTGCAACAACGCTCGATAGTGTTTATCTTTATAAGCTTAACAACGCCAATGTGGATACGCTTCATGCAAGCGGATTGAAGGGTCTGACGTCAAACCCGACAGCCTATACCCTTGTCCGGAACATCCTCTGATGCCGTCCGGAGGCCTCGATATTTACCTTAATCCGGACAGGAGCCAGAATGCCGACGGATTGACGGCGACGTATACATTGAATGATCCGAGCGGCACGACGACAATCATTTCGCCGGCAACGGACGCCGATGATAAACAATATTTTACACTGCAAAAAAGTGTGGCTGCCGGAGAGTATAAGGTAACGCTCAGCTATGACACAGGTGGGGACGTTACGTCGACCATCCCTGGCTCGGCATATTTTGACGTTCTGACCGACGCCGTATCGCCGACGGCCTCTGTTTCGATTTCGGGTCCGACGGCTTCCCTGAGCTTTACAAACACCGCAGGGATAGGCAGTATGGTATACACCTCGTCGCTTGATTCCTATGCTGTTTATATTGGTACGAGCAGTTTGCAGCCGACCCTGGACGAATCAGATTATACCGCCGTTTCCGGCACCACGACCAGTGTCAATCTCGCAACTGTAGCCGGCGGGCAGAGTTTAACGCTTGAAACAGGCACAACGTATTATCTCCATGTGCTCCTGAAGGATGCTGCGGGTAATGTGGGACACACGGCACGATCATTTTCGCTCAGTGCACCGTCGGCAACCTTCACCGGCGATTCAGCGGGCATTTACACGTCCGCCGATCCGTATACAGGAGATTCAGTGACCTTTGACCTGACGCCCGGCACCTATGAGATCGTATCATATCGATATGCGACGGGAGATAGCGAGCCCGCTTCGAAGGCTTATACTACGGTTTCTGTGGATGACGGCAACACTACTGTGAGAGCCGAATATGGGCTTCCAACAGGCGAATACCGGCTGTGGATCAAGGCGGTCGATATTCAGGGCTACGAGTCCGCTCCGATCAGCATTTACGTCAATGCAAAGAAATATCAGATACTGAGCGGTACCGATAGCTATGTTTTCGAAGCCGGCGTCGATACCGGCGCGACGCTTGATTATACGTCCTCCAGCTCGCCTGATCTGGAAGGTGCTGAGACGCTTGGGGCAATTACCTATGCAGAGACCACCGATCCTAATAATGTGATATCTCTGTCGGGCGATTCACTGACCATCAATGATTATCTGGGTACGGCAACGATTACCGTTATCGCGGCGGCAAATGCAACGCATCGAGAGGCTACTGACCTGATTACGGTTCGCGTCGTTAAACCATTCACCGTATCCCTGACTGCAAGCGGATATGATGCGAACACAGGCATTACAATTGTACCAGCCTACACCGACCAAGGCGGCTTCGGCGTCGGCAGCGACCGCGAGCTCAAGTATCGCAAGGTCGGAACAGCCACATGGACAATTGTTCCTCTTGAAGATTGGAGCTGGGGCACGGGATATACCGTTGCCTCCAACGGGCTTGCCGCCGGAACGGATTACGAGGTTCTGCTCTCAGGAGAGAATGCCCGTGCAACAGCTACGACGGATACAGCAATACTTCTTTTTAAGACGCCTGCCGCCTCTGCCGGCGGAACAGGAACCATCACTCTGAAAGATACGGAAAACGGAGATCCCTATTATGTATCCATTAATAGAGGCAATACGGTATGGAATTCCGATATCGTAACGGGAGACGGCGGAGATATTACCTATACTTTTGAAGATCTGCCCGATGGATTCTATAATATTGTGGTGGCGCACGACGATGAAACAGTTACCAAGCTAATTGAAATCAAAAACGGAGCGCAGGTTGCCGGTGAGATTGCAATAGAATTCCGGGGAACCACCAGTACACGATTGAGAATGAACGGAGATAAGAGTCCTGCAATTGCCGCGGACAATCTGGATACCCTGTTTGGATCAACCACCAATACGGACGATACCGCAGGAGTTACCGCTGTAGATAATGCAATCCTGGCAAGCGGCGGTGCTATTCAGATCGAACTGGTTTCCACCGGACTTGATGAAAGTGATATTCCGGGAGATATTGCCAAAATAAATAATATAAAAGGCAGCCAGTCATTGGCCGTGCTTGTGGATTTGTCCCTTTACAAGACCGTCTGGGAGATGAATGCCTGGAGAGGTACGACGAGCAAAATAAAATCGACTTCAAATAAAATTATGATCGCCATTCCTCTAAACAACATCAATGGCAGCAATGTGAAGATCTATAGGGTCCATGAAGACGTTGCCCAGGTGATTCCCGAAGCCACACTGGCTGCTGACAATATCACCTATGTCTGGGCAGATGATTATCAGCTTGACGGTCCCATAACACTGACAAAGGGAACTCCTTTGGGTGATGAAGAATATGTGGTTATCAACGATGGTTATGCGGTGCTTTATGTCAATAAATTCTCTACCTATGCCATCGCTTATACTCCGTCAATCAGTTCCGGATCCTCGCGTTCTTCAACGACAAAAACCGTGTCCGTCAGCGCGGCTGAGCATGGAACGGTTTCTATCGACAGCATCGGGCAAAGAGCGGGAAGCACTGTAACCATTACGATTACCCCTGATGACGGCTATGTCCTGAGTAAACTGATCATCAGTGACGCTGATGGAAAGGTGATCGCTTATACCCAAACAAGCGACGGAAAATATCAGTTTACGATGCCTTCCAGTGAAGTTGTAATCAAGGCCGAATTTGCAATGGAACAGACAAAGGCGGCAGATCCGGCTGACACCGGTGTTGCTAACTGGCTGATAACCGATAAACACATTGGCAGCGATTACAAAGCAAACAGATACATTACCCGTGCAGAATTCGCCGCTATGGCAATGCGTTTTGCAACGATTGCCGGAGGGAATGCCCGTTTCAGCGATGTAAGAGACACCAACTGGGCATATCAATATATCATGTCTGCCGCAGGATATGGATGGATCGGCGGTTACTCAGACGGGACATTCAAACCGCAGAAGTTTATTACCCGCGCCGAAGTCGTGACGATCGTGAACAATATGTTGGGGCGAAGTGCTGATAAGGAATATATTGACAGCAACCCGGATGAGCTGAATAAATTCCCGGACGTTACGAAGAACAGCTACTGGGCGTACTATGGCATCATAGAAGCAACAAGCGCACACGAATTCGACACATCGAGCGGAGAAGAAGTCTGGGCTAAAATCAAGTAGCCCGCTTAAGCGAAAACATAATCTAAAGGATCCCCGATCTGACATCTTTGTTAAATCGGGGATTTTACTCTTTTGCCAAGATTGCGGTCGAAAATTTTCTGCGGATGCGTTATAATACAGATAAATAAAAGAAAAGGCGGGATAAAGGTATGAATTTTAAGCTTGTACACAACAATATCAACGTATTTGATTTGGAGAAATCATTGAAATTTTACGAAGCGGCGCTGGGATTAAAGGAAGTCCGGCGAATAGAGGCCTCCGATGGCTCTTTCATCCTTGTTTTTATTGCGAATGAAAATTCTGAGCATCAGCTTGAGCTGACCTGGCTTCGGGATAGAAAAGAACCATACAATCTCGGAGACAATGAAATCCATATTGCATTCAAGGTGGATGATTACGACGGAGCGCACAAAATGCATGAGGAAATGGGCTGCATCTGTTATGAAAACCATGATATGGGACTCTATTTCATCAGTGATCCCGACGGCTACTGGCTGGAGATCATTCCTTACAGATAAGGGCTTCCGTTGCAGAAAATGGATCTCAGAAAGAAAATAAAACTAGGTATTTTCGCAGGATTAAAAATGCGGATATATCTAGTTTTTTTTAACGATTGCTGACAGAACTTGTCTAGGGAAAATGCTGAAAACACGGGACGCGGTGACGTATAATTGAGACTAGGGGGTGTTAATATGAAAAAAGAAAACTGGAAAAGGATATTTACGTGGGTCATCGTTTTTACGTTCATCTTTACCACATTTCCGGTATCCTCGGCCGCTGACGGCGAAATCGCCGACAGTGTGTACATAAACGGAAATATCTATACCATGGATGAAGATCAGCCGAACGCTTCCGCCATTGCGGTGAAAGGCCAGAGGCTGATCTTTGTCGGAGACAGCGATCAAGTAAAGGCATACATAGGCAACAACACGAAGGTAACGGATCTGAAGGGGAAGACGGTGATCCCGGGCCTGATAGAAGGCCACATGCACCTGCCGATGCTGGGCGAGAACCTGCTGAAGGTTGACGCATTCTGGAAGCCTAAAGCGGAGATCCTAGCTGCGGTAAAGGCCGAGGCGGCAAAGGTAAAACCGGGCGAATGGATCACCGGCTTCGGCTGGAACAATACTATCTGGGAGGATAAATCCTATCCGACCAAGGAGGATCTGGACGCCGTTGCCCCGGACAATCCCGTGGTCATGGAAAGAACCGACGGACATATGATCTGGGTCAACTCAAAGGCGCTGGAGCTTGCGGGGATCACAAAGGATTCCAAGGATCCCCAGGGAGGTGAGATCCTGAGAGATGCAGCCGGGAATCCGACGGGCTGCCTTACCGATACTGCCGGCGAGCCGGTGCAGAAGATCATTCCGGCTCTGAGCGCGGACCAGCAGAAAGAGGCGGTTCTGAGGGCTCAGGATCAGCTGCTTTCCTACGGTATTACCAGCCTCATGGACGCAGGCTCCAATCTGGGCACGATTAATAAGTCTAAAGAGCTGTATCGGGACGGGAAGATGAAGATCCGCCTGTATTCGCTAATCGGCGGCGACTGGGGCGGAACCATCGGAGAGGCGGAGCGCGATTATATCAAGAACAATCCTCCTCAAATGGGGCTCTTTGATTATCGTCTCAGCATCAACGCGGTGAAATTCTTTGCCGACGGTTCCCTGGGCTCCAGAAGCGCCGCGCTGATTTCGGATTACAGCGACAGGCCGGGACATAAGGGGAATTACAAATTTACAGACCAGCAGATTTACGACGAAATGAAAGACGCCTACAACGAAGGCTATCAAATCGCAACTCATGCCATCGGCGACGGAGCGATCAACCAGGTCATCAACACCTATGAAAAGCTTCAGAAGGCAAATCCCAGAGCGGACGCAAGGCTGCGGATCGAGCACTTCCAGGTGGCTCAGGTTTCGGATATCCAAAGGATCATGGATCTGAACATCCTTCCGGCCATGCAGCCGACGCACGCTACCTCTGATAAGACCATGGCGGAAGACCGCATCGGTGCGGAGAGGATGAAAGGCGCCTATGCATGGAGAAAAGTCATCGACAGCGGCAATATCATCATCGGAGGCTCCGATGCTCCCGTTGAGCTCGTAAATCCGTACCACGGCCTGTATGCAGCCGTAACGAGGCAGGACAGAGCCGGTCAGCCGGAAGGCGGATGGTATGTGGGAGAAGCCATGACGCGGGAAGAAGCGCTGAAATCGTTTACGATCTGGGCCGCCTTCGGCCAGTTCGAGGAAAACCTGAAAGGCTCTCTTAAAGCGGGAAAGCTGGCGGACTTCGTGGTCATTGACAGAGATTATATGAAGTGTCCCGCCAACGAGATCAAGGATATCCAGGTATTGACCACCGTTCTTGGCGGAGAGGTCGTCTATCAGAAGGATGTCTCAAAGGCTTCCGTGATCTGGCAGGGAGTACCGATCAGCTTTTCCGCTACTCCGGAGATCCGGGACGGCAAGCTGTATGTGGAAGCCGCACCTCTGGCGGATAAGATCGGCGCTATCGTGGATTACCAGGAGGGAAGCTTTGAACTGGCGATGACGAAGGGGGATAAGACCCTGAACCTGACCGTGGTCAAGGCCGGCGACAAGGAGCTCGTTCCGGTCCGCAACGTTCTGGAGGGCTTTGAATACGGACTGATCTGGAACAACCTGAGCAAATCCGTATCGATCGATTGAATCGGATAAGGGTTTCGAAGGTTTAAAAGCAGGTTTAAATCTGAAAGCAGGTTTTAAACCTGCTCAGACTGTAGACAAAGTAGCAGATGCAAAAGTCATTTGCTACTTTTCTTTTTAT
>ENA-UOYA01001658-UOYA01001658.1-activated-sludge-metagenome-genome-assembly--contig:-NODE-1658-length-22982-cov-10.611026_pt1 | contig 22982 bp, 19 predicted proteins | sample MGYA00238163_ERZ764804 | MGnify/ENA primary metagenome ERZ764804 (study PRJEB28919, sample SAMN05720223) | activated sludge metagenome | isolation source: Anaerobic digester | place: Hong Kong... | reverse complement strand
CAAACTTCAAAGGAGGAAGCAGGGCGCCGCCCAAGCCGCTTGTCAGCCGCCGGCGCCCGCCGCATAGCATGAAAGCAGTGATAACCGTCATAGGCCGGGACTGCGTGGGCATCATCGCCAGGGTGAGCGGACGGTGCCTCGAGTACAACGTAAATATCCTCGATATCACGCAAAAGGTGTTTTCCGACACCTTCGCCATGATTATGATGGTGGATATCGGCAATATTTCGGCGCCCTTTACCGAGTTTGTAGACAGCATGAACGCCCTCGGCGAGGAGATGGGTCTCTCCATCCATACCGTCCACGAGGATATCTACAATTCCATGCACAGGATTTGACGAAGGGGACCTGCCGAAATGATCGATGCATACGATATTCTTGAAACCATCAGCATGGTGCGCGAGGAGCACCTCGATATCCGCACCGTAACCATGGGCATAAGCCTGCTCGACTGCGCCGCCGACAGCGTCTCCGCCCTCTGCGACCGCATATACGACAAGATCACCCGCCGCGCCGAGCGTCTTGTCAAAACCTGCGACGATATCGCCAAGGAATACGGCGTGCCCATCATCAACAAGCGCGTGTCGGTGACGCCCGTATCGCTCGTCGCCGCCTCCTGCGGGGCAAAGGACTACGTGCCCGTCGCCCGCGCGCTGGATAAAGCCGCCGCCGCGGTGGGCGTCAATTTCATAGGCGGCTTTTCCGCCCTCGTGCACAAGGGCTACACCCAATCCGACCGCATACTCATCGACTCCATTCCGGAGTCCCTCGCCGGCACCGAACGCGTCTGCTCGTCGGTAAACGTGGCGACCACCAAATCCGGCACCAATATGGACGCCGTGCGCCGTATGGGCGAGATACTGCTTGAAACGGCGCGCCTTACCCGCGATAAGGATTCCATAGGATGCGCCAAGCTGGTGGTGTTTGCCAACATCCCGGAGGACAACCCCTTTATGGCCGGCGCCTTCCACGGCGTCGGCGAGCCCGAATGCGCCATAAACGTCGGCGTGTCGGGCCCCGGCGTAGTGCGCTCGGCGCTTGCGCGCGCGAAAGATTGCGACCTTTCACAGGCGGCCGAGCTGATAAAAAGGACGGCCTTTAAGATAACGCGCGCCGGCCAGCTCGTGGCGAGGGAAGCCTCCCGCCGGCTCGGCGTGCCCTTCGGCATAGTCGACCTTTCGCTCGCCCCCACGCCGCAGGTGGGCGACTCGGTCGCGCACATCCTGGAGGAGCTGGGGCTGGAGGTGTGCGGCTGCTGCGGCACCACGGCCTGCCTCGCCCTCCTAAACGACGCCGTCAAAAAGGGCGGGCTTATGGCATCTTCGCATGTGGGCGGTCTGTCGGGCGCCTTCATCCCGGTGTCGGAGGACGCGGGCATGATATCGGCCGCCCAAAGCGGCGCGCTCTGCCTTTCAAAGCTCGAGGCCATGACCGCCGTCTGCTCGGTGGGGCTTGACATGATAGCCCTCCCCGGCGACACGCCGGCCGACGTCCTCTCGGCCATCATCGCCGACGAGATGGCCATAGGCGTCGTCAACCACAAGACCACCGCCGTCCGCGTCATCCCCGCTTACGGCAAAAAGGCGGGCGACCGCGTCAATTTCGGCGGGCTTTTAGGCGAGGCCCCTGTCATGGACGTGCATCCCGGCTCCCCCGCCCGCTTTATCGCCCGGGGCGGGCGCATCCCGGCGCCGCTGCAGAGCCTGCGCAACTGATGCAAGAGAGCAAGAGGCAAGAAGGAAAATCGGTGCGAACAACTTGCTTTTCTTGTGTTTTCTTTTTTCGGTTTACGTTAAAGCGCCTATGCCGAACACCATACGAGGTGACCCTGTGGATAACTTAGTGGATATTGTGCAAAACCTGTCAAAAATTTACATTCCGTGCGGCGCGGAGCGCGGCTCGTGCGACGCGCTTTGCAAGCGCCTCCAGCCGCTGTTTGAAAAGGTGGAGACCGACGCGCTCGGCAATATTCTATGCCTTGCCCGAAAGGGGAAGGCCGGCGAAAAACGTCTCATGCTGGAGGCGCATATCGACGAGGTCGCCCTTGTGGTCTCGGAGGTGGACGACGAGGGCTTCGTGCGCGTCACAAGCCCGTACGGCATGGATATCCGGTCTGTCGCCTCCAAGGTGATGACGGTGCACGGCAGGCGGCCGGTTTTGGGCGTGATGTCCTCAGTGCCTCCGCACCTTAAGAGCGCCGCAAAGGACTCGGAACCGCTGGAATGGGACGGCTTTGTGCTGGATGTGGGCCTTGACGCACAAAAGGCGCGCACCCTCATTTGCCCCGGCGACCGCGTGACCTTTTCAGGCGAGCCCGCCCTTCTTATGGACGGCCGCATAACCGGCCGCGCCTTAGACAACCGCGCGGGCGCGGCGGTGGTGCTGCGCGCCGTTCAGCTTCTAAAGAGGCGGCCTATCGCCTGCGAACTGTGGGCGCTTTTGAGCGTTCAGGAGGAGGCCAGCACTAAGGGCGCCCTGACGGGCGCCTATGCCATAAACCCCGATATCGCCGTCGTCGTAGATGTGAGCTTCGGGCGCATGCCGGGCGTGGAGACGCACGAGGCCGCGGCTCTTTCCGGCGGGCCCATGCCGGGCATGGCGCCCATCCTTGACCGCGAGCTGTCAAAAAGGCTGTGCCGCGCCGCAGAGGAATGCGGTGTCAGCTTCCAGCCGGAGGTCATGACAGGCTCCACGGGCACCAATGCCGCCGCTGTGCAGCGCGCGCGCTCCGGAGTGCGCACGGCGCTTTTGTCGGTGCCGCTTCTCAATATGCACACAAGCGGCGAGGTGGCGGCCCTGTCCGATATTGAGGACGCCGCGCGGGTCATCGCCCGCTTTGCGGAGACCCTTTAATGAAGGAGGCAAGCGTATGCTGACCGCCATCCGGACGCTGGCCATGCTGCCCGGCGTTTCCGGACATGAGGACGCCGTGCGCGCGGAGATTTTGGCGCGTGCCGGCGCTCTTGCCGACCGCGCCTATACCGATGCCTGCGGCAATGTGCTGGCCTTCAAAAAGGGGCGAAAGCGTGCAGAAAGCCGCGTGCTGCTGGCCGCCCATATGGACGAGGTGGGGTTTGTCGTTTCCCATGTCGAGGAGAACGGTTTTCTGCGTTTTTTGACGGCGGGCGGTATCGAGACCTATGTTTTGCCCGGCGCGCGCGTGCTGGTGGGGGACGCAAGGCTGCCCGGCGTCATATGCGCGCGCCCTGTGCATCTTTTGCCCAAGGATGAAAAGCGCCTGCCGCCCAAGCTGTCGGAGCTTTTCATATATATCGGCGCAGACTCGGCCGAAAAGGTGCGCAAGGCGGGCATAGGCCCGGGGGACGACGCAGTCTTCGACGGCGGGTTTTCCACGTTCGGCGACGGGTTTTTCACGTCCAAGGCGCTGGACGACCGCGCCGGCTGCGCGCTGCTTCTTGAGCTCATGAAGGCCGACCTTGAGTACGACATCTATTTCGCTTTTCATGCGCTGGAGGAGGAGGGCCTTAGGGGAGCCTACGGCGCGGCCTTTGCCATAAAGCCCGACATCGCCGTCGTAGTGGAAGCCACCACGGCGGCCGATATCTCCGTCGTAACGCCCGAAAAACGGGCGTGCGCGCTTAGGCGCGGCCCGGTGCTGTCCTTTCTTGACGGGCGCACCCTTTACGACCGCGCCCTCTATGAAAGGGCCGCGCGTATCGCCGACGAAAACGGTATTCCCTGGCAGCCCAAGACGCTGGTCGCCGGCGGCAACGACGCGGGCGCGCTGCAGACGGTAGGCGAGGGCGCGAGGGTACTTGCCGTGTCGCTGCCCTGCCGGTATCTGCACACCGCCTCCTGTGTGATGCACGAATCCGACGTGGCCAATACGGCGAGGCTTTTGAGGCTTATCTGCGACGATTTCGGAGGGATTAAAAATGCTTGAGGAACTCCTTTTTCTGTCTGAAGCCCCGGCGCCGTCGGGCATGGAGGGCGCGCGGGCACGCAAGATTCTGGAGTTTGCCGCCTCTCTTGGCATGGAGGGCCGCGCCGATAAGCTGGGCAGCGTTATCATACGAAAAAACGGCGGGGGACGCCGCATGCTTTTGGCGGCCCCGCTGGACGAGCCCTGCGCGGTGTGCTGCACGGCCGACGACAAGGGCTTTTTGCGCCTCAAGGCCATAGGCGTTTCAAAGCCCGAGCTTTATAACGGCAGACAGGTGACGTTTGCCGGCGGCGTGACGGGCGTTATCGGTTTGACACGGGCGAAGGACGGCACGCCCGCCGACCTCTGGTGCGATATCGGCGCGCCGGACAAGGAAAAAGCGCTGGCTTTGTGCCCGCCCGGCGCCGCCGGGACGTTTGTCCATCCCGCGCCAAAGCTGCGCGGCGGGCGTATTGAAGGCGGCGGCCTTTCCGCCCTTGCAGGCGCCGCCCTTTTACTGCGGCTTATCAAGACGATTGAAAACCAACCGGGTGATTTGTTTTTGGTCTTTCACGCGCAAAAGCATATGGGCCACCGGGGACTCCAAACGGCGGCCTTCTGCTGTGAAGCCGACACGGCGGTGCTTCTCGACGCCGTACCGGCTGGCGACACGCCCGACGCGAAGGGCGGAGTTGCGGTCGACAGCGTCGCTGTCAAGCTCTCGGAGGGCGTGGTAAGCTATGACGGCGAGCTGTCCGCGCACTTTCTGGAGCGCGCCGGCATCGCCGGCGTGAAGGCTTCGCCATATCTGTCGCCCGACGCCCCCGCGGGGGCTGACGCCGCGCAGCTCGCGGGACGGGGATGCCGCGTATGCTCGCTGGCGCTGCCCGTAAGGTTTTTCGGCGCGGCGTGCGAAGTCGCCTGCCTTTCGGCGTTTGAAAGCGCGCTCGCCCTTTTGAGGGACTTTCTCCACAGCGCCCCCGCAGGGACATAGCCTGCGGCCCGGGCTTATTGAAGCCCGGGCCGCAACATATCGCCATTAAGGCGGATGCCGGCGCTTATCGTGCGAACAGCGCCGCCACGGCCTTGTGCGCCATATAAACGTCGAGCTTGCTGACTACCTCGAAGGGCGAGTGCATGGACAGAACCGGCACGCCCAAGTCTATCACGTCCATATTCATATGGGCGATATATTTTGCCACGGTTCCGCCGCCGCCGAGATCCACCTTGCCAAGCTCGCCCGTCTGCCAGAGCACGCCGTCCTCGTCAAGAATGGCGCGCACCGACGCGAAAAACTCGGCCGACGCGTCGTTGGTATCGCCCTTGCCGCCGTGCCCGGTGTATTTGGTGACGACGACCCCGCGGTTTATCATGGCCGCGTTGCGCTTTTCGGTGACGTCGGGGTATGTCGGGTCGAACGCGGCGTTGACGTCGGCCGACAGGCAGCGGGAGGCCTGCAGGCAGCGGCGCGCGTTTGCGCCCGACGCCGCGCAGAGGTCCTCAATGAAATGCCGCAGGTATGCCGACTGCAGCCCGGTGTTGCCGGTGGAGCCTATCTCCTCCTTGTCGGCCAGCACGGCAATACAGGTGCGCTTTGGCACGTCGAGCTCCAAAAGGGCCGTCAGGCACGGATAGGCGCACACGCGGTCGTCGTGGCCGTAGGCGCCTATTAGCGAGCGGTCAAAGCCTATATCCCTTGCGGAGAAGGCCGGTACAAGGCAAAGCTCCGCCGATTGGAAATCCGCCTCGTTTATGCCGTAGGTTCCGTGCAAAAGGTTCAGCACGTACAGCTTCACCTTTTCGGTGGCCTTTTTGTCCTCAAAGCTGCGCGAACCGATAAGTGCGTTGAGGTTTTCCCCTTTTACGCCGTCCTTGAGGGTCAGGGCCATCTGCTCCTTGGCCAGATGGGGCAAAAGGTCGGTGATGGTGAAAAGAGGGTCGTCCGCGCTCTCCCCGAGGGCAAACTTCAAAACCTCGCCGTCCTTGCGTATAAGCACGCCGTGAAGGGCTAAGGGTATGGCCGTCCACTGGTATTTTTTCACGCCTCCGTAATAATGGGTTTTGAAAAGCGCGAGGCCGCCGTCCTCGTAAACGGGATTGGGTTTTAGGTCGAGTCGGGGGGAATCGATGTGCGCGGCCGCTATGTTAATACCCTTATCAAGGGGCTCGGCTCCTATTACCGCTAAGATGAGCGCCTTTTTGCGGTTGACGAGATACACCTTATCTCCCGGTTTGTAAGAGACGCCCTCGTCAAACTCGGCAAAGCCAGCCTTCTTTGCCGCCTCCGTAACATATTCCACGGCCTCGCGCTCGGTCTTGGCGGCATCAAGAAAACGCTTGTAGCCTTCGGCGTAAGCGTATGCTTTCTGTACCGTCTTTTCGTCTTTTACCTCATATCCGCTTTTGGGGTTGTAAAAAAGCTTGTCCTTTAAAAGCTCTCCCTTTGTTTTTTCCGCCATGCTCAGTTCTCCTTTTGAAAATACAGTTTTTCATACGCCCTTTTGGCATTGTTGACCTTTTTTACATAATTTTTCGTCTCGGGGTACGGGATGTTTGTGACTGTCAGGCCGTCGGATGAGTAACGCTCGTCGGAAAGCCATGCGTTTACCGCGCCGCGCCCCGCGTTGTAGGCGCACAGGGCAGTGTCGGTATCGCCGAACTCCGAAAGGTGCAGCGACAGCACATATATGCCGTAGCGAATATTGATGTCCGGGTCGAAGAGGTCCTCGTCGCTCACCTCGCCGGCGGAGCCTTTCTGCCGCCAGACCGCCCACCGGTAAGTGTCCGGCGTGAGCTGCATAAGCCCCAAAGCCCCGCGGGGCGATACCGCGTCGGCCTTAAAATCGCTCTCCACCTTTATGACGGCGTACGCGAGCGCCGGCTTAACGCCGTATTCCTCGGCGTAGCGCGTCACCATTTCCGCGTAGGAAAGCGGATACATGCTCCTTGCGACGCGGTCGGTGATAAAGTAAAAAACGCCTGCGAGAACGACAAGCGCGAGCAGCGCGAAAAAGATTGCGCGCGCGGTTTTATTCATTAGTATACTCCTCTTTTAGGGCGTTTACAAGGTTATCCACGCTTTTTTTGAGGGACGCGAGGTCGCCGTCGTTGACGATTATAAAATCGGCCCTGGCACGGTAACAGGCCTCACTCGGCTGGGCGGCGGCCCTTTTGCGCGCCGACTCCTCGCCGAGCCCGTCGCGGGCCATGATGCGCGCAAGCCTCGTCTCGTACGGCGCGGTGACGCAGATAACGACCCGGCATATGCTGTCAAGGCCGCTCTCGTAAAGGGCCGCCCCGTCTATGACGGCGCCGCGCCGCCCCTCTCTTTCAAACTGCGCCAAAAGCTCCCGTACCTTTTCGGCGATATAGGGATGGATGATGGCGTTTAGCCGCGAAAGGCTCTCGGGGTCGGAAAAAACCAGCTCGCCGAGCCTTTTCCTGTCAAGCGCGCCGTTCGGGCCGAGGATGCCGGCCCCGAAGGCCTGAACGAGGGCGTCAAGGCAGGGCTCGCCCGGCGCCGTAACCTTACGGGACAGCACGTCGCCGTCTATATGCGCAAAGCCCCGTGCCAATAGCAGCGCGGCCACCTCTCCCTTCCCGGCGCCCGTAGGCCCCGTCAGCCCCAGAATAAGCACGGCGTCCCCCCCTTTTTTTAGTCTCGTTTATGCGTCGATAACCTCAAAGCCGGCGGCCTTGAGTATGCGGTTGTACACGGCAAGCCCCATGCCGCGGTCGTCCGGGCAGCGGGCGTACACCGTGCGGCAGCCCGTCTGGTCGAGCGCCCTAAGGGCGGCGAAAAGCCTTTTCGCCAGCGAAAGGGCGTCGTCTCTGTCCCCGTAGGAAATCGCCGTCATGCCGGGATACCGGTCGGTCTCGCCGTCGAAGCACAGCACGCCCACCGGCCCCGGCGCAAGGCGCGCCTCGGCGAGGATACGGCTTCGCGCCGCCTGCTCGCTCCCGCGGACCAGGATTAGCCTTGCGCGTGGCGCGTAATGACGGTATTTCATGCCCGGTGCGCGAGGCGCGGCTTCGGGCGCCGTTTCGCGTGTGACGGCGTCGTCCTGCCTGAGGCTGCCCAGCACGCTTATAAGCTCTTCCGGCGTAACCCTGCCGGGGCGCAGCAGCACCGGCTCGTCCTCGCAAAGAGATACCACCGTGGACTCAACCCCGATATCGCAGGAGCCGCCGTCCACTACGGCGTCTATTTTTCCGTCGAGATCCTCCAGCACATGGGCGGCGCAGGTCGGGCTGGGCCGCCCCGACACGTTGGCCGAGGGCGCCGCGACGGGTATGCCGGCTGCGCGGATCAGCGCCAGCGCCACCGGATGCGAGGGCATGCGCAGGGCAACCGTGTCAAGACCCGCCGACACGATGTCCGGTACGGCCGGCGATTTGGGGAGCACCACCGTAAGCGGGCCCGGCCAGAAGCGTTTAAACAGCGCCGCCGCGCCCTCCGGGACGGCGCGCACATAGCGCCTTGCGTCGGCGGCGTCGGCTATATGAACGATAAGCGGGTTGTCCTGCGGGCGGCCTTTGGCGCGGAATATGCTTTCCACGGCGGCCTCATCGAGGGCGTTGGCGCCCAGGCCGTAGACCGTCTCGGTAGGAAAGGCCACCAGCCGGCCCTCGCGGAGCATGGCGCCGGCGGCCTTAACGGCGCGCGGGTCGGGATTGTCGCGATGGACACAAAAAACAGCGGTATTCAACGTCTGTACTTCCTTTTTACACTATCGTTTACCGGTAAGGCTTGTCCCGGCGGCCGCCCGTCGCTTTCATCCGAACGTCAGGGTGATTACAAGCCCGAACAATATGCCCGCGACATTGCCGAAGGAGGCGAGCCGCCCGCCGTACATACGCTTGGATTCGGGGATGAGATCTCCCACGCAGATATAGAGCATGGCGCCGCCCGCCAGCGCCAGGCACAGGGCGATGACATCCTGCGACAGGTAGCCCAGCCATGCGCCGATATAGGCGCCTATGCCCATGCACAGGCCGGTCAGCGCCGACAACAGCACCGCGGCGGCCGCGTTTACGCCGCCCATGCTGAGGGGCAGGGTGACCGACACCCCCTCTGGGATGTCGTGGATGAGTATGACCAGCGTAAGAGCCATGCCCAAAGACGCCGAGGCGTTGAAGCCGGAGCCTATCGCGAGGCCTTCCGGGACATTGTGCGCGGCTATGCCGGCGGCTATCATAAGGCCGGTGCCCACAAGTCCGCTGCGCTGCTTTTCGAGCGCCTTTTTGGAATATTTGAGCTTTTCCTGAAGCAGCATGGCGAAGGATATGCCGATTAAAAGTCCCAGAAAAGTCATGGCTGCGCCGGAAAGGGAAAAGGCCTCGGGCACCAGGTCAAAGCACACGACAGAAAGCATTAACCCGGCGGAAAACTCCATCACAAAGCTTAAAATACGCGGGCCGCGCCGCTTGAGCAGCACCCCAAAAAAACCGCCCAGGGCGGTGCCTGCAATACCCGCCCCTGTGCCTATAAGCGCTATTTTTAGCACATAGCTCACGGAATATCCCTCCCCTCCTGAGCGCCGGCACTTAGCCCGCGCCGGCAAGCGGTCAAAGGGCTCTCTATCAAGGATATTCCGCCGCGCCTTAAAATAGAAGCGGTCAAAAGGACTTTCTTACGTGTCGGGCGCCGCCCGCTTTTTTAAAAGCCTTCGCCCGCCCGCAGCTTCTCCGACTGATCGGTGGTTATGAGGGCGTCTATCATCTCGTCCATATCGCCGTCGAGAAACAGGTCGAGCTTATACAGCGTCAGCCCTATGCGGTGATCGGTGATCCTGCCCTGGGGGAAATTATAGGTGCGTATGCGCTCGCTGCGGTCGCCCGTACCCACCTGGCTCTTGCGCTCCTCGGCTATCTTCTCGTTCTGCTCGCGCTGCTTAATTTCGTACAGCCGCGCGCGCAAAAGCTTCATGGCGCGGTCCATGTTCTTGTGCTGGCTGCGCTCGTCCTGGCATTCCACCACTATGCCCGTCGGCAGATGGGTAAGGCGCACGGCCGACTCGGTCTTGTTTACGTGCTGGCCGCCGGCGCCGCCCGAGCGGAAACGGTCCACCTGGATCTCCGACGGGTTTATGTCCACCTCCACATCCTCGGCCTCCGGGAGCACCGCGACAGTGACGGTGGAGGTGTGGATGCGCCCCGACGCCTCGGTCTCCGGCACGCGCTGGACCCTGTGCACGCCGCTTTCAAATTTGAGGCGGCTGTACGCGCCCTCGCCCGATATCTCGAAGGATATCTCCTTTAGGCCGCCAAGCTCGGTGGGGTTGGAGCTTAAAACCTCCGTTTTAAATCCGCGCCGCTCGGCGTACATGCTGTACATGCGGAAAAGGGTGGAAGCGAAAAGGGCCGCCTCCTCACCCCCGGCCCCGCCGCGTATCTCCATGATGACATTTTTGTCGTCGTTGGGGTCGCGCGGCAAAAGCAGAACGCGCAGCTCGTTTTCGGCGTGCTCCGCGCGCTCCTTTGCTTCGGCTAGCGATTCCTCGGCGAGCTCGCGCATTTCGCGGTCGGCCAAAAGCGACCTGGCTTCCTCCGCGTCGCGCAAAGCGGCCTTGTACTCGCGGAACTTTTCCACGATGGGCGAAAGCGATTTATACTCCTTCATGAGCTTGCGGTAGCTATCCTGGTCGGATATTACCTGCGGGTCGGAAAGCTTTTCGCTGACCATCTCAAAACGCTGCTCCACGCTTTGCAGCTTTTCTGTCATATATTTTCATCCTCACTGTCGTTTTGGGGCGCGGCGTTCTCGACCGATTTTATGCTTTTTCCTATTTTTAAGCGCGGCGCCATAATCTCGTGCCCGCATTTCCTGCAGCGCAGCTTGATGTCAAGCCCGGTCCGGAGCACGTCGAAAAGGACGTTCCCGCAGGGATGGGGCTTTTTCATTTTAACGATGTCTCCTACGCGGATTTGCATCTTCAAAGCGGACACCTCCGTGCGGCGCGGCGACGGCCGGCTTGTCGGCTTTTCGCGCATTGCATTTTATTATACCATATGCGGTAAGTATTAAGCAATTATTTCTATGGTAAAATCACGCCAAAATACAAAAAATACTACCGACGCCATCCGTTCGATAACCGACAACATGCGCCGCCGGCTGGCCGCATAACGCCGCCGGCGCGCCAATGACAGGGGGAGATGCCATGCCGTACCTTATCACCGGTTATTTTAGCAGCGGCAAGCGGGCTGCGGACGCCGCCGGCGAGATAAGGCGTCGTCTTCCCTATGCGCGGCTTAAGGAACGCGCTCTCGAAGACGAGGGCTATTACGGCCCTTTGCCGTGGCTTTTTTACGCGCACAACGCGGGCATCCTTCAGGGCGCGGGCTTTTTCCCGGGCGCCGTGAGCCCGTTTCCGGCGTCTCTGCCGCCCTGCGGTGAAAGGTTTGGGGAAGAAGGGTATTTTATGACGGGCCAAAGCGGCGCAAGCTACAGCGTGGCCGTTTTCGTAGAAGACAGGGACAGGTCCCGCGCCGAGCGGCTTCTGCGGGCGTCGGGCGCATTCGGCATGCGGGTCGAGCGCGTAGGGCCGTGAGCAAATCTGTTTTTTGTTTATCATGTTTTTCTTTGGAGGGTGCATATACTGTACCGTGCAGCGATCGCCGGCGCTCCACAGCGATACCAATTCCCGCGCAACGGGGAAAAACGTATGGGCCGCGCTTGTTACGCGCAAATTGGTATCAAATTTTAAAAAAGGCGGGTTTTCCGCGCATTTTTAACTTCCGGCAAGCTCAACATAAAGGAGGTCGCATACATGCAGAAGTGCGTTTATTACCCCGAGGGCTTTCTCATCGGCACAGAGGAAAACGCCGAGCTTACGGCCAGCGCGGAAGGGTTGGCGCGCGCTATGCAGACAGGCCGTATAGTGGAAGGGCGGGCACTCGTCTGCGATGAGAGGCACAACCTCATCGTCTCGCTCGGAGATCGGCGCGGCATCATCCCGAGAGAGGAGGCCGCCGTGGGGATATCGGAGGGCAAAACAAAAGATATCGCCATCATCTCAAGGGTCGGCAAGCCCGTGTGCTTTCGCGTCATGTCTCTGTGCGACGCAGAGCCCGACGGCGTCGTGGCCGTGCTGTCGCGCAGGGCGGCTCAGCAGGAGTGCGAGGATTATCTGCTGTCCACCCTCGTGCCCGGCGACATACTCCCCGGCAGGGTGACCCATCTTGAACCCTTCGGCAGCTTTGTCGATATCGGCTGCGGCGTGGTTTCCCTCATCAGCATCGACAACATATCGGTATCGCGCATCAGCCATCCGCGTGACCGCTTTTACCCGGGGCAGAACATACGGGCGGTCGTGCGCGAGATAGACCGCGAAAACCGGCGCATCACTCTTACCCATAAGGAGCTTTTGGGCACCTGGAGCCAGAACGCGGAGCTTTTCGCGGCCGGCCAGACGGTGGCCGGCATCGTACGCACCGTGGAGGACTACGGCGTGTTCGTGGAGCTGACGCCCAACTTAGCGGGCCTCGCCGAGCCGAGGGAGGGCATTCGCCCCGGCCAGCGCGCCGCCGTATATATCAAGAGCATCCTGCCCGAAAAGATGAAGGTAAAGCTCGCGATTATCGACGTTTTCGACGACGATGAAAGCGAGAGGCCCCGCCATGACTATTTTGTGGAAGGGGAGCACATAGACCGCTGGGAATACTCGCCGCCCGGGTGCGAAAAGCGTATCGAGACGGTGTTTTCCTGACCCGGCGCGGGGCTTTGCTGTCAAACGTCAGGGGAGGGTAAGGCATGCGGTTTATTTGGGCGGCGCTGCTATGTCTTGTGTATTTTACCGTCTCGGCGGCGCCGGCAGCGGCTCTGGGTACATCCGCCGCCTCGGCTGTGCTCATAGAGGCCGAGTCGGGGCATATACTATACGAAAAGGACGCCCACACCCCGCGCCCTATGGCCAGCACTACCAAGATAATGACGGCGCTGGTGGTCATCGAGGCGGGAAGGCTCGACGAGGTGACAAAGGTATCGCCCTCGGCGGCGGCGACGGAGGGCTCGAGCATCTACTTAAAGCCGGGCGAGCGCATAAGCGTGCGTAATCTTTTGTACGGGCTTATGCTGGAATCGGGCAACGACGCGGCGGCGGCTTTGGCCGAGCATGTAGGCGGCAGCATCGAGGGCTTCGCGTCGCTTATGAACCGCCGAGCCTCCCTGATGGGGCTAAAATCCACTCGTTTCTGCAACCCGTCGGGCCTTCCCGACCAGAACCACTACACCACCGCGTACGAGCTGGCTCTAATAGGAAGACAGGGCCTGCGAAACCCGGTGTTCGCCGAGATCGTGTCCACCAAAAGCTATAAGGCGCCCATGGAGGACGGAAGCGGAGCGCGGTATTTTACAAACGGAAACAAGCTTTTGCGGCTTTACCCCCACGCCACGGGGATGAAGACCGGTTTTACCAAGCAGGCGGGGCGCTGCCTCATATCCTCCGCCGAGCGCGACGGCGTTACGCTTATCGCCGTCACCTTAAACGACGGCAACGACTGGAACGACCATATGGCCATGCACAATTACGGCTTTGAAGTCGTGACCAAGGAGCCGGTGCTCTCGCCGCGGGAGGTCGTCGTAAAACGGCCTGTGGGCAACGGGAAAACCCTCGTCACACTGTCCAATACCGAGGGCCTTTCGCTTTACAGGGGCTTGTCCGGCGGGTATGAGCGCGTCATCTCCGCCGCGCCCTTGATACTCGCGCCCGTAAAAGCCGGGGATGTTTTGGGCGAGGTGAGCTTCGTAAGGGACGGGCGGCTTGTGGCGTCGGTGCCGCTTACGGCGCAAAACGGCGTTGAAGAGCGCCCGTATGTCAAGCCGCAAATACGTCTGCGGCAGCGGTTTTTCGGACTGCTGAAATCCCTGTTGCTTTCTTAGCGCCAAAGGTGTAGAATAGTGGAGTGGCACCGGCGCTATTTCGTCCCGTCCCCGGGGCCTTTCTCCGTGGACGGGGCGTCCATAAAAACCCGGGAGGGATACTTGCTTTGGACAAGCTGCGTCTGCAAAAACATATCGCCGACTGCGGCGCGGCGTCGCGGCGCGGCGCCGAGGAGCTCATCGCCGCCGGACGCGTCACGGTAAACGGCGTCACGGCCAAGCTGGGGGACCGCATCGACCCGGCGCGCGACGTTGTATGCGTGGACGGCCGGCATCTGCGCCAAAAGCGCCGCGAGCGCACATATCTCGCCTTTTACAAGCCCCGCGGCGTGGTTACGACCATGCAGGACGAGCTGGGGCGTCTGTGCGTTGCGTCCTATGTAAAGTCCATTCCGGCGCGCGTATTCCCCGTGGGCAGGCTGGACAGGGATTCCGAGGGGCTGGTGCTTTTGACCGACGACGGAGATCTGGCAAACCGCCTGACGCACCCCGGCGCGCGCGTCCCCAAAACCTACCGTGTGACGGTGGGTGAGAGGCTTACGGCGGACAAGCTGTCGGCGCTTCGCGACGGCGTGAGGCTGGACGACGGGTACGTCACCCTGCCCGCCGACGTAGAGGTGCGGGACGCCGAGGAAAACCGCATGGTGCTGCGCATCACCCTTTATGAGGGCAAAAACCGCCAAATCCGGCGCATGTGCGAGGCGGTGGGCGCGCCGGTGCTGCTTTTAAAGCGCGAAACCGTGGGGCCGGTGCGCCTGTCAAAGCTGAAGCCCGGCGAGCTGCGGCCCTTGACCGCCGCTGAAATAAAGCTTCTTATGAGTCTGGGAAATGAATAATCCGAAAAAAACACTTGCATATTTGGCGGTTCTTACTTGAAAATATAACCTGCCCAGGTTATAATGGTTACGGTTTTCACGGCAGAAAAACGCAGGTTGAAGATGAAAGCTGCCGGCGCAAAGGATTCGCCCGCCCGCCTCAGCGGATACTGCGGCCGGCGGTTCTGCGATTGCCGACGGGCGCGCGCCGGCCGCGCCGCCAAGGGCATAAGCTTTTCGGAGCTTAATGACGGAAGCTGTCTTCACAACCTGCAGATCGGGCTTTCGGCCGGGGACTACGGCGCGATACGCCCGTTCCAGATCAGATATCCAAGTCCTGCAAGGGGGAACGCCCATGTCAACCTACCCGGAAAAAAGCCGAGGCGAGCTGATTTCCATCCGCGACCAGCTTAGGCGGGATTACGAGACCTTCAAGAAAAGAGGCTTAAAGCTTGATATGTCCCGCGGCAAGCCCGGCGCCGAACAGCTCGACCTTTGCGAGGGCATGCTCACCGTCCTGTCCCGTAACGTCGACTGCTTTTCCCCGGGAGGGACCGACTGCCGCAACTACGGGCTTTTGGACGGTATTCCCGAGGCGAGGGAGCTCTTTGCGGAGCTGCTCGGAGTAAGTCCGGAGGAGGTCATAGCGGCGGGCAACTCCAGCCTGTCGCTGATGTACGACGCCGTCATGCGCGCCATGTATCTGGGCGTGGCGGGAGGCGAGCCGTGGGCAAGAGAGGGAAAGGTACGCTTTCTGTGCCCCGTGCCGGGCTACGACCGCCATTTTTCGGTTTGCGAGGCGTTCGGCATTGAGATGCTCACTGTGGACATGACCCCCGCCGGTCCCGATATGGACGCGGTGGAGCGTCTGGTTTCGACCGACGCGAGCATAAAGGGCATATGGTGCGTGCCCATGTACAGCAACCCGCAGGGCATCACCTATTCCGATGATACGGTGCGCCGCTTCGCGCGGCTTAAGCCTGCGGCCAAAAATTTCCGTATTTTCTGGGACAACGCCTATTTTATTCACCATCTGGGCGCCGAGCACGACACCCTTTTAAACATTCTCGACGAATGCAAAGCCGCCGGCAACCCCGACCTTGTCTACATCTTCGCCTCCACGTCCAAGATAAGCTATCCCGGCGCCGGCGTGGCGGTTGTGGCCGCCAGCAAAACAAACATAGACCATATAAAAAAGCAGATATCCATACAGACCATCGGCCCGGATAAGCTCAACCAGCTCCGCCATGTCCGCTTTTTCGGTTCAGCCGAGGGCGTGCGGGAGCATATGAAAAAGCACGCCAAATGCCTTTCGCCCAAATTCGGCGCTGTGCTCGCAAGGCTTGACGCCGAGCTTTCCGGCCTCGGCATCGCCTTCTGGAATAGGCCCCGCGGCGGCTATTTCATAAGCCTCGACACCATCGACGGCTGCGCCAAGCGCACATTGGCGCTTCTTTCGGATGCGGGCGTCGCGATGACCCCGGCCGGCGCGACCTTCCCCTACGGCCGCGACCCGCGCGACCGCAACATCCGCATAGCTCCCACCTTCCCGCCGGTCGGCGAGCTTGAGACGGCCGCGGAGCTTTTCTGTCTTTGCGTCAAGCTTGCGGCTGTCGAAAAGCTCCTTGAAACGCCCTGACCGTAACGCCTGAACGTTTATTAAACGCCCAAGGTAAAAGGCTCCCTAAAGCCGCTTTTGTGAAAGGACTAAGCCCATGAAAAACACCTATGAAAGTCCCTTAAGCTCGCGCTACGCCAGCGCCGAGATGCAATACCTCTTTTCGCCCGATTTTAAGTTCCGCACATGGCGGAGGCTCTGGATAGCCCTCGCCCGCGCCGAAAAAACGCTGGGCCTGCCCATAACCGAGGCGCAAATAGCAGAACTTGAGCGCTTTGCCGACGACGTCAATTACGAGGTCGCCGAGCGCCGCGAGCGCGAGGTGCGCCACGACGTTATGGCCCATATATATGCCTACGGCGAGCAATGCCCGTCCGCCCGTCCCATCCTGCATCTGGGGGCGACATCCTGCTATGTCGGCGACAACACCGACATCATCATCATGCGCGACGCGCTGCTGCTTTTGCGTGCAAAGCTTCTGAGGGTCATATCGCTTCTCTCCGACTTCGCTTTGCGGTATAAGGACCTTCCCGCCCTCGCCTACACCCATCTGCAGCCTGCCCAGCTCACAACGGTGGGAAAGCGCGCCACCCTGTGGATAAACGAGCTCGTCATGGACCTCGACGACCTTAATTACCGGCTTTCCTCCTTAAAGCTTCTTGGCTCAAAGGGGACCACCGGCACCCAGGCCAGCTTTCTCTCGCTGTTCGACGGCGACATGGGAAAAATCGACCGCCTTGAGGAGCTAATCGCCATGGAGATGGGCTTTGACGGGGTGGTGCCGGTGTCGGGCCAGACCTATTCGCGCAAGATCGACAGCGGCGTTTTGTCGGTTTTGTCCGGCATAGCCCAGAGCGCCTACAAATTCTCCAACGACATACGCATACTCCAGAGCTTCAAGGAGATGGAGGAGCCCTTCGAGCCCCACCAGATAGGCTCGTCGGCCATGCCCTACAAGCGCAACCCTATGCGTTGCGAACGCATGGGCTCCCTCGCCCGCTTTGTGATCGTGAGCTCCCAAAACCCCGCCTTTACGGCCGGCACACAGTGGTTCGAGCGCACCCTCGACGATTCCGCCAACAAGCGCATAGCGGTGTCGGAGGCTTTTCTGGCCGTCGACGCCATCCTCAACATCTACATGAACGTGGCCGACGGGCTGGTGGTATATCCCAAAGTAATACGCGCCCGCATAATGAGCGAGCTTCCTTTCATGGCCACCGAGAACATCCTGATGAACGCCGTCAAAAAAGGTGGCGACCGCCAGGCGCTGCATGAGCGCATACGCCTGCACTCGCTCGAGGCCGGCAGGCGAGTCAAGGAGGAGGGGCTCCCTAACGACCTTGCCGAGCGCATAGGCTCCGACCCCGCCTTCCCTCTTTCGAAAGAGGAGATAGACGCCTTGCTCATCCCCGAGCTTTACACCGGCTGTGCCCCCCTTCAGACCGAGCGGTATATCGCCAGGACAGTCCGCCCGATTCTGGATAAATACAGGTCGGAGCTTCAAAAGACCGCGACTCCCGAGCTTTCGGTATAACGGGAGCCTGCCGGCGGCAAAGCAAAAAACCCGAACCTCGCCTTTAATGCTGCAAGAGCTTTCGAAAGGGACGCGCGCCGCGGCGCAGTATCCGTTCCTTTCGGTTTTTTTATTGGCGCCGGGTTAATCCGGCGTTTGTCGGCGGCAGGGCCAGTCTTTCACTAAAACGGGTTTCGGCGGCGGATTTTCCGGTTTGTGCAAAGGCGACAAACGCACACGGGCTTTTCACTTTCTAAGTGGCTTTCTTTTACGATTTTTCCGAGGCGTCATTTGTCCCGGGAAACTTTGTTGTTGCAATTTGGCTTTAAAACAGTACAATAGTAGTGTGGCAGTTTATACGGCGCGGCTCCGGATAGCGTTGAATACATAGCGGCCCGGGGGCGCGGCGCCTGAAAATACCGGCGTGAAAGATACGAAAACGCGCGCCACGGCGCGTACCCTGATTTGCTTATCGCTGTTCATGCCCGGCGGCGCGGAGGTTTGTATGCAAAAAAGTCCTGAAAAACTTTATATGGGCATAGATATAGGCTCCACCACCGTCAAGGTTGTGGTGATGAACGAGCGCCGCGAGCTTTTGCACCGCTATTACGGGCGCCATTACTCAAAGGTGCGAGAAAAGACGGCGGAGCTCGTGGCTGACCTTGAACCGCTTTTGTCGGGCCGCCCTGTTTGCGCCGCCATCGCCGGCTCGGCGGGGCTGGGCGTGTCCAAGCTCACCGGCATCGCCTTTGTGCAGGAGGTCTACGCCACCCGTTTAGCCGTCGACGCCTTTTTAGGAGAGGTCGACGCCGTCATTGAATTGGGCGGGGAGGACGCCAAAATCCTGTTTCTCACAGGCGGCACCGAGGAGCGCATGAACGGCACCTGCGCCGGCGGCACGGGCGCCTTCATCGACCAGATGGCGTCGCTTTTGTCGGTGTCGGTCGAGGAGCTGGACCGCCTCAGCTTTTCGCATGAAAAAATCTACAATATCGCCTCGCGCTGCGGCGTGTTTGCAAAATCCGACATCCAGCCCCTGATGAACCAGGGCGCCAACAAGGCCGACCTCGCCGCCAGCATATATCAGGCTATCGTGGACCAGACCCTGTCCGGCCTGGCGCAGGGGCGTCGGATCAAGGGCCGCGTGGCGTTTTTAGGCGGGCCGCTCACCTTCCAATTAGGGCTTAGGGAGCGGTTTGTCGAAACCCTTCGTTTAGACGGCGAGCACGCCCTTTTCCCCGAAAACGCGGAATATTACGTCGCAATGGGCGCGGCAATCTACGCGTCGACGCTTTTGCCCGGCGATTACAGCCATATACTTGACTCCCTTGTCAAGGCGTGCGGCTATAAAAACATCCTCGACACCCTGCCGCCGCTTTTCGCCTCCAGAAAGGACTACGACGAATTCGTATCCCGGCACAGCCAAAGCGACGTGCCGGCGGTGGATATAACAACTTACGAGGGCACGGCCTACCTGGGCATAGACGCCGGCAGCACCACCACCAAGCTCGTTCTGATCACCCCCGACGGCGGCCTTCTTTACAGCTTCTATAAACCCAACAGCGGCGAGCCGCTGCCCCTTGTGCGCGAACAGCTTCAAAACATCCGGCGCCTTTGCGGCAGGCGCATACGCATAGCGGCGTCGGCGGTCACGGGCTACGGCGAGGATCTTATCAAAAATGCCTTCCACTTGGACGGGGGCGTGGTTGAGACGGCAGCCCATTATTACGCCGCGCGGCATTTCAACCCGCAGGTGGATTTTATCCTCGACATCGGCGGGCAGGACATCAAATGCTTCAAGATAAAAAACGAGGCCGTCGACAGCATTATGCTAAACGAGGCCTGCTCCTCGGGCTGCGGCTCCTTTATAGAAACCTTCGCGTCCTCCTTAGGCTACACCGTGGAGGATTTCGCCCGCGAGGCGCTTTTTGCCAAGCATCCGGTGAACCTCGGCACCCGCTGCACCGTTTTTATGAATTCCTCCGTCAAGCAGGCCCAAAAGGACGGCGCAGGAGTGGACGACATCTCGGCCGGGCTGGCCATGAGCGTTATCAAAAACGCGCTTTATAAGGTCATACGCGCAAAATCGCCGGATGAGCTGGGGGAGCATATCGTCGTGCAGGGAGGCACCTTCCTAAACGACGCTATTTTAAGGAGCTTTGAGCTTGAAACAGGACGTCGCGCGACCCGTCCCGCCATCGCCGGGCTGATGGGCGCCTTCGGCGCGGCCCTCTACGCCAAGAGCCTTAACGTTGAGGAAAGCTCACTCCTTTCCGAGAAGGCGCTGGAGAGCTTCACCCACTCGGCTAAGGTCGCCACCTGCGGACTCTGCACCAACCGCTGCAAGCTGACCATAAACCTCTTTAGCGGCAAGGACCGGTTTATCTCCGGCAACCGCTGCGAACGCCCGCTCGGGCGCGGCGCGGGAGAGTCGCTGCCCAACGCTTACGCCTACAAGCTGAAACGCCTTCTGTCGTTTGCCCCGGCAAAGGACGCGCCGCGCGGGCGCATCGGCCTGCCGCTTGGGCTCAATATGTACGAGAACCTTCCCTTCTGGCACACCCTTTTGACGGGGCTGGGGTTCGAGGTCGTGCTGTCGGGGGCCGCCAGCCGGAACACCTACTTGAAGGGCCAGTTCACCATACCGTCCGACACGGTGTGCTACCCGGCAAAGCTCATGCACGGGCATATCGAGGAGCTTTTAGAGCAGGGTGTGGACACCATATTCTACCCCTGCATGACCTACAATTTCAACGAGCGCACCGGTGACAACCATTACAACTGCCCGGTTGTGGCTTATTATCCTGAGCTTTTGGAAGCAAATGTCTCGCATCTGGCGAATGTCCGATTCCTAAAGCCCTTCTTCGCCCTCCATGACAGGGATAAGTTCCGAAAGTGCGGCGCGCGCTTTTTTGAGAAGGAGTTCGGCGTCGGCAAAAAAGAGTTCGCCTCGGCGCTTCCCGCAGCCTATGACGCTTACGAGGCCTATATCGCCGATGTGCGCGCCTTTGGCGAAGCCGCCCTGCGGTACGCGCGGGAAAACGGGAAAAGGGTGCTTGTGGTGGCCGGGCGGCCCTATCATATAGACCCGGAGATAAACCACGGCATCGACCAGCTCATGACCTCCTTAGGGCTTGTCGTGGTGTCGGAGGACTGCGTGGCCCATCTTGTGCCCCCGCGGCGGGTCAAGGTGCTCAACCAGTGGACCTACCATTCCCGCCTTTACAACGCGGCTGAATACGTCACCACCCAGCCCGATATAGAGCTTTGCCAGCTTGTTTCCTTCGGCTGCGGCCTCGACGCTATAACGAGCGACGAGGTGCGCGACATCTTAGAAAGCCGGGGCAAGTTCTACACGCAAATAAAAATCGACGAAATCAACAATCTGGGCGCGGCACGCATACGCCTTCGGAGCCTTCTCGCCGCCATGGACTCAAGAAGCCCAAAGGCCGGGGCCCCCGGCGCGGGCGGCCCGCGGGCGCATTTGCAAAAAACCCCTTGCGCGCACAGCCCGCTGTAAGCTTTGGCGCTCGCTGCAGGGGCGGCGCAGCGCTCCATCCGCCCGTTTTTCTCATTCGAAAGGAGGTTGAATGTTATGGCACAGCTTGTTTACGATAGCGAGGGCAGGCTCCTTTTTACCGAGGAGATGAAGCGCGAATACACCATCCTCATGCCCATGATGCTGCCCATACATTTCACCTTCATACAGCGCATATTCCGGCACGCCGGCTATAACATGGAGCTGCTCGACACCTCCCACAGCGCCATTGTGGAGGAGGGGCTTTCCAGCGTGCATAACGACACCTGCTACCCCGCGCTGCTGGTAATCGGCCAGCTTTTAGACGCCCTCAAAAGCGGCAAATACGATATCAATAAAACCGCCCTGATAATCACACAGACGGGCGGCGGCTGCCGCGCCTCCAATTACATCCACCTTCTGCGCAAGGCCTTGAAGCGAAACAAGCTTGAGCATATTCCGGTCATCTCCTTCAACATACCGGGCATGGAAAAAAATCCCGGCTTCCGTATTACCATACCGATGATGGTGCAGCTTGTGTTCGGTGTCATTTACGGCGATATCCTCATGCTTTTAGCCAACCAGACGCGTCCTTATGAGCTTGAGGCAGGCTCGACCGACAGGCTCGTGCAGACATGGATCGACAGGCTGACCGGCGGGGCCGACAAGGGGCTGTCCGCCCGGCATTTTTCCCGCAACCTGCGCGCCATCGCCGCCGACTTCGCCGCCGTCCCCGTCCGCAGGACCGACAAGATAAAGGTCGGCGTTGTGGGGGAGATTTACGTCAAATATGCCCGCCTCGGCAACAACGACCTCGAGCAGCTCCTCGCCTCCGAGGGCGCGGAGGTGGTAGTGCCCGGGCTTCTGGATTTCGTGATGTTCATGGCCTACAACCATATATCGGACACCCGCCTCTACGGCATCAAGCGGCTTAAGGGCGTTTTGTCGGCGCTGATGAACGCCTATCTCGCCCACATGCAGAAAAAGCTTATCCGGGCGGTGAAAACCCAGCCGCAGTTCAGGCCCCCCGCGCCTTTTTCCGAGCTGGTGCGCATGGTGGACGGCTATATATCCACCGGCAACAAAATGGGCGAGGGCTGGCTTCTTACCGCCGAAATGCTGGAGCTCATCCACAGCGGCGTGCGCAATATTGTCTGCACACAGCCCTTCGGCTGCCTGCCCAACCACATCGCCGGCAAGGGAATGATACGCAAAATCCGCGAGAAAAACGAGGGCGCCAACATCGTCGCCATCGACTACGACCCCGGCGCGACTCGTATCAACCAGGAAAACCGGATCAAGCTCATGCTGGCGACGGCGCGCCTAAACCAGCAGCGCGAGCGCATGCAAGGCGGGCGGGCCGAGCCCTCCCGTCCCCCGGCTTCCCCCGAGCAGGCGCAAAAGGCCGCCGTATCCCAGCCGCGGCGCTGACGCCGTTTTCAAAACCCCAGCCTGGCACATTATATTGGCATACTGCGCCCGGTTTTACCGACCGGGCGTTCTTTGTCGCCCGAAACCCTTCCGGGCGGCCGGGAAAGTCGCAAAAACATGGCGCCGGCATACTATAAAGTGGAATAACCTATGGAAGGGACGTGAGCGATAAACGATGGAAAGGTACAGACAGTCCCGCCTGCAGGCCATGCGGCAATCAAAAAGCCCCTTCGACGACCCTTCGGAATGCAGGATGAAGCGGTACAAATATCCCATACCTCAGAGATGTTGCAACAGCCCCGCCGGATCTCGCGGCTCCTTCGGG
>ENA-UOYA01001657-UOYA01001657.1-activated-sludge-metagenome-genome-assembly--contig:-NODE-1657-length-22990-cov-5.587922_pt1 | contig 22990 bp, 15 predicted proteins | sample MGYA00238163_ERZ764804 | MGnify/ENA primary metagenome ERZ764804 (study PRJEB28919, sample SAMN05720223) | activated sludge metagenome | isolation source: Anaerobic digester | place: Hong Kong... | reverse complement strand
GACCCCTGTTTTCCGAGATCAGCCCCATGGCAATCCCCGATACCGGTTTCTTCATCTTTACACCTGCATCCATCAGGGCCAGCGTACCGGCACAAACCGTTGCCATCGACGATGAACCGTTGGATTCGAGGATATCAGAAACGACACGGATCACATATGGATATCCTTCGGGGATCATGCGCTTCAACGCCCGGTGGGCCAAGTTTCCGTGACCGATCTCACGACGGCCGGTAGCTCGCTGCGGACGCGCATCTCCAGTGGAGAATGGCGGGAAATTATAGTGTAACAGGAACCGCTCAGTGCTGTGGTTAAGCACGTCGTCCACAATTTTTTCGTCAAGTTTCGTACCCAAGGTAACGGTTGTCAGCGACTGGGTCTCCCCGCGTGTAAATATGGCCGAGCCGTGCGGACCTTTTATGTAGTCCACTTCACTCCAGATGGGGCGAATCTCGGTAGTGCTTCTCCCGTCGAGCCGTTTTCCCTCGTCCAGTATGCAACGGCGCATCGCCTCCTTCTCCACGTCGTGGTAATACTTGGCAACCAGCGGCGCTTTTGCCTCACGCTCTTCCTCTGGAATGGTCTCCATAAACTCTTCGAGGATAGCTTCAAAGGCCTCCGTGCGGGCGTGCTTGTCGTTATTCTGTGAAGCGGCAATAGCGTAGGCTTTGGAATAACATGCATCCCACACCTGTTTGCGGAGCTCCTCATCGTTCTCCTCGTGACAATATTCGCGTTTCTTGACCGTCCCGCAAAGCTCCATCAGTTCAAGCTGAGCCTTGCACTGTACCTTTATCTCTTCGTGAGCAAACTTGATCGCTTCGAGCAGCTCCGCTTCCGAAACCTCGCTCATCTCGCCTTCCACCATCATGATGTTGTCGATGGTAGCTCCCACGATAATATCAATATCAGATTTTTCAAGTTGACTGAAGGTCGGGTTAACAACAAATTTCCCGTCTACCCGGGCAACACGTACTTCCGAAAGCGGACCGTTGAACGGAATGTCGGAAACCGCCAGTGCTGCAGATGCGGCAAGACCGGCCAATGCATCCGGCATATCTTCACCGTCTGCCGAAAAGAGCATTACCGTCACGAATACTTCGGCATGGTAGTCGTCAGGAAAGAGGGGGCGGAGAGCACGGTCGATCAACCGGCTGGTAAGGATCTCGTAATCCGAAGGCCTTCCTTCCCTCTTCATGAAACCTCCCGGAAAACGTCCGAAAGCGGAGAATTTCTCTTTATATTCTACTTGAAGTGGCATAAAATCTACTCCGGGGGCAGCGTCTTTTGCAGCGCAAACAGTGGCCAGGAGCATGGTATTGCCCATACGCAGCTCTACCGCCCCATCGGCTTGTTTGGCCAGTTTTCCCGTTTCGAGCGTAATCGTGCGTCCGTCTGACAGCTCGATTCGCTTCATGATTGGATTCGTCATAAATAAATTTCTGTTTTTAAATTTTGCATATAAAAGCCCGCAAAGTTAACACAAAGTTTTCTTTTTTAAGCGTATAAAACCAAAAAATATTGAACATTACCGTCGATTCGATTCTCAAATTCCGGAAGAGTTGAACTCAAGATCGGCGTAAACCGGCAAATGGTCGCTAAAACCACCGATATACCTTGGTCCATAGTAGGTGCGGTACGGACGTTTCACCCCACTGCTCTTCTCTTCCCTCAACAGAAAATCGGGACTGAAGATATACCCTCTTCCCTCCCGTATATAGAGAGGATTCTCCTGCCTCAACAGGTTACCGCTCACGATAATCTGATCAGGCAGCTCCCAGTTGCCCTGGAAAAAGTAGGTACCCCGCCTCAGCTCTTTCAAATGGCTGGAAAAAAGATTGTACAGCCTCTTCTCGCTACAATCCTGGTCTGGAGCTCCCGCACCCAACGTCAGGGAGATGCTCCGGTTGTCGGGATTGTCGTTGAAATCACCCATGATCACAATGTTGGCATCTCCCCTGATACTGAAAAGGCTGTCTACTTTCCTCCGCAGAAGGGATGCAGCATCAATGCGGGCCGGTTCCGACTCACGCTGGCCACCTCGCCGGCTTGGCCAGTGACAGACAAACAGGTCGAGCGTATCTCCGGTGACGGTTTTTCCGGCCACATGGAGAATGTTGCGCGTGGGACGGAGACGCTTGTCGCTGAAGAGCACCTCATGTTCGTTTTTTTCCAGCAGTCTGAACTGATGCCGCTGATAGAGCAGCGCCACATCCACGCCTCGCTCGTCGGGAGAACTGGTGATCACATACTCATACCCTTGCGCCCGAAGCGGCGACCGCCGGGTGAGATCGAACAGCACGCTGTCGTTCTCAACCTCGCAGAGTCCCACCAGCGCCGGAGAGTACATGCCACCAACGGCCGTGATTACCCGGGTAATATTTCTCAGTTTTTCCCAATACCTCCACGGCTTCCATTTCATGGTCCCCTCCGGAAGGAACTCATCATCATCTTTCAGTGGATCATCGACGGTATCGAACAGGTTCTCCACATTGTAGAAGAGAATGCGAAAACCCGTGTCTGCAATGGAAAATGAGATGGCGACCAGCAGAAGAGAGCAGGTCAGGAGAAACTTTTTCATAAAGACAACTCTCCTTGCTCCAATTTATTCCGTCTCCGCCGAAGATACATTCTCCAGAATCCGTACCAGGTAATTCCAGAATTTACCCACGGATGGAATGTTCATCCGTTCATCGGGCGAATGGACGTCAGTCATATCGGGGCCGATGGAGATCATGTCCAGTTGAGGATATTTCTCAAGGAAGAGGCCACATTCCAGGCCGGCATGGATCGCCTTCACCTTTGCCTCCTTGTTGTAAAGGTTCTTATATTCATCTCTTGCCAGTTTCAGGATATGGGAGTCGGTATTGGGCTGCCATCCCGGATAACCCTCATTGTGCACCACCTTCGCTTCGGCCAGTTCGAAGACGGCACGGACTCTATTGGCAATATCCTCCTTGCGCGACTCAACCGAACTGCGCTGACTGGTGCCGATCTCGATAATATTGTTGTCCAGCATCTTGATAGACGCCAGGTTGGTTGAGGTCTCCACCAGCCCTTCGATATCGGCGCTCATGCTGATTACGCCGTGTGGGCAGGCATAAAGCGACTGTATCAGCCTTCTGGCAACACCCCGCTTGATGATTTTCGACGGCATCGACACCGACTCGAGCAATATCTCCAGACCGGGATCACTCTTTTTATACTCGTTCTGCACATTGGCAAGAAAAATATTGAGTTTTACCCGGATATCCTCCTTGTATTTCTCTTTAACCCCTACAACAGCATATGCCTCCCGGGCAATAGCGTTGTGTAGGTTTCCTCCACCAATCTCAGAGAGCACCATCCCGTACTTCTTGTTCATGATTCCGTACAGGAACCGGGTAAGGATTTTGTTGGCGTTCCCGAGGCCCTTGTCAATATCGCTGCCCGAATGGCCTCCCCGAAGTCCCTTCACCTGAACCTTAAACCAGAAATAGTCCTCGGGGGCACTCTTCTCCTTGTACCGGAAATAGGCCTTTGTCCCTATCCCGCCGGCACATCCGATATAGATCTCTCCCTCCTCCTCCGTATCCAAGTTCAGCAAAATGTTTCCGGTAATAAAGCCGGGTTCGAGCGAACTGGCGCCGGTCAGTCCCGTCTCTTCATCCACGGTAAAGAGAGCCTCAATCTTCCCGTGGGCAATGTCGGTCGATGCCAGCACCGCCAACTGAGCTGCAATGCCGATACCGTTATCCGCCCCGAGGGTGGTTCCGTTTGCTTTTACCCAATCGCCATCGATGATGGTTTCAATCGGATCGTTGTCGAAATCGTGCGTCACATCGCTGTTCTTCTCGCACACCATATCGACGTGCGACTGCAGAACCACGGTCGGCAATCCCTCTTTGCCTGGCGTTGCCGGTTTCGTAATCACCACATTGCCGACAGCATCTTTTCTGGCTTCCAGGTTATGCTCCCTTGCGAAGTCGAGCAGATAGGCGATAATCCTCTCCTCTTTCTTCGATGGACGGGGAATCTGTGTAATGTCGTGGAAATAATGCCAAACAATTTTGGGTTCAAGGTCTTTGATATTCATAAAATCAGTTTAATTTAGATTCCGCATGCAGAGCCAGTTGCCTCGCAACAACAGCCTACCATGACGGAGATTCGGCCGCAGGTTCGACAGCAATCCGAAAAGATGCGGAAATCGGGTTAATATCATGTAATCTATAATTAACATTCAAACTCCATTCTTGTTTAGATTATTATTGGAAAAAGGGTGCGAAAATTGCAAAAAAGAGAAATTTTTTGCATCTTTAATCCCAATTTTGAATTTTAATTGGCTATTTAAACTATCTTTGCGCCACAAAATTAATCAAGGATTAAAATGATAACAACGCTACTGCTCGGTATTGCTGTCCTGTTCATGGCCATTCTGTTGATGGGTATAAAGGTCTTCTTTACGAAGAACGGCGAGTTTCCCAACACGCACATCGGCGGAAGCAAGGCTATGAGGGAAAGGGGAATCAGCTGTGCCACATCTCAAGACAGAGAAGCATCAAACAGAGTAAATCTGATTGACCAAATAATCAAAGAGAAAGTCTAACACACAATTTTTTAAAAAATGAAGAATAATAATGCCTATATCTTTGGGGCAATTTTAGCCGTTGCAATCCTGATTTTATACATCTTGCATTTTACTTCCACACCGGGTAAAAACGGTGTAAAAAAAGGTAACTTCATCACGATGATGAACGACTCTTCCATCACGCTTCCCGTAGCCTATGTCAATGTCGACTCTCTCCTGATGAACTATAACTTTGCAAAAGACTTGAACGAAGCACTGATGAGAACCGAAGAGAGTTCACGCGCCAGCCTGACCCAGAAAGAGCGTCAACTGAATGCAGCCGCCCAGGAGTTTCAACGCAAGTTGCAGAACAATGCCTTCCTGAGTCAGGAGAGGGCAGAACAGGAGCAGCAGCGTATCCTGAGGATGCAGCAGGAATACCAGCAGATGGCAGAGAGATTGAGCCAGGAGTTTGCACTGGAGCAACAGAAACTCAACATGGAGCTGGCCGATACGGTAAAGGTCCGTCTAGTCGAGTTCAACAAGGATAAGGGATACCAGATCATCTACAGCAATACGGGTGCCGACAATATCCTTTTTGCCGACGAGAAATATGACATCACCAAGGAGGTGACCGAGTTCCTGAACAAGAAATATGGTCCGGCAACCTCTGTAAACAATCCCGACAGCAGCAACAAGAAGTAAGATCAGATATGGTCACTCGATACCGATAAGGTTCTTTGCAAGAAGAACCTTATTTTTTTTCAATTCCGGCAACCATTCCCTCCTTTTAGCAGGCAAGAGTAATTTTTCTATATTTGCAGCATGAAACAGTGGCAAGCCTATCTGGAAAGACAGAAGCCCGAATACCTGCAAACCAGACTCCCCCGGGATATCAGTGCCGGCATGGTGGTAGTGATTCCCTGTTACAACGAACAGGATGAGCTGATCACCCTGCAAAGCCTCTGCGACTGTACGTTGCCGGATGAAGGGGTAATCGTGGCTGTAATCATCAACTCCAGCGTGGTATCGCCGCACGAGGCTCTCCTCCGGAACCGGACAACCTTCAACGAGATTACTTCGTTTGCATCTAAAAACAACCGAGATTCCCTCCGGTTCTTTCCGCTAATTTTCGAGAACCTCCCGCGAAAGCATGCCGGAGTGGGGCTGGCCCGTAAAATCGGGATGGATCTGGCGATTCAACATTTCCTCGACACGGGCAACCGCGACGGTGTCATCATCTCCCTGGATGCCGACTGTACCGTCTCGCCAAACTTTCTCACCGGCATATCGGCTGCCTACAGGCAAACCGTAAAGCTTTGCTGTACGGTACAGAACTTCTTTCACCGGGTGGAGAACAATGACGAAAAACTGGAAATGGCAATCCGGCAATATGAACAACACATCCGCTACTTCAGCCGGATGCTCAGGTTCATCGGATTCCCCTACCCTTACCACACCATCGGTTCGGCATTTTCAGTTGCAGCCGATGCATACGTTCGTGTCGGAGGGATGGGAAGGCAACAGCGCGGCGAGGACTTCTACTTCCTGCAGAAAGTTTTTGCATTTGGCAAGGTCAAAGAGCTGGAGCAGCTCCATGTCTACCCGATGGCCCGATTTTCCGACAGGATCCCGTTCGGCACGGGGCCTGCACTGCAGAAGATTGCCGACGAACCCGACGGAGAGATGAAGAGCTACCATTTCGACGCTTTCCTTGCGCTGAAAGAGCTTTTCGATCTACGGCACGCCTTCTTTAAACAGGATGGTTCTGTTATCCGGGAGAAGATAGGGCAGCTCCACCCTGCGATCGTCGAGTTTACAAGAAGATACGATGTAGTTCAGGAGATCGAGGAGTGTAACCGCAACAGCGCCACCCTACCCGCATTTGAAAAACGGTTCTTCCACCACTTCAACGCTTTCAAGATCATCAAGTACCTCAATTTTGTCCACCCTGCCTTCTTCCAGCCCGGAACATTATCCCTGCAAGTGGAGAAATCGATCGGTTCATTTTGAGAATTGGCTCTTTTTTAATAACTTTGCACCTGGTTTAACAAAGGTTATCATAAAATAGAGATACCGTTATGCTTGAATTCAATACTGTAGAGATAGTCAGTGCTTTTCTGGTTCTGTTTGCCATTATCGACGCAACGGGATCTGTCCCCATTTTTTTGAACCTGAGGAGCCAGAACAAGATCATCGAGCCGTTCAAGGCCTCGCTCTACTCCATTGTAATCCTGATCCTCTTCCTCTTTATCGGGGAGGCGATCCTGAAGCTTTTCCAGGTAGACCTCTCCTCATTTGCTATCGCCGGAGCCTTGGTGATCCTGATCATCTCCATCGAGATGATCTTCGGCGTGGAGATATTCAAGATCGACGACAGCTCTTCCGGAAACGGTTCGGCGACCCTTGTCCCGGTGGTTTTCCCGCTGATTACCGGTCCGGGAACCTTCACCACGCTCCTGGCAATGCGTGCCGAGTACAATACGGTCAACATCATCATTGCCGTATTTCTGAACATTGCGGTGGTCTATCTGGTCTTGCGCTATCTCGACGGTGTGAAAAAATTGATGGGGGTAGGCGGTGTCTTTATCCTACGTAAATTTTTCGGGGTAATCCTTCTGGCCATCGCCGTTCGACTTATCACCTCCAACCTTAGCGCGCTGATAGAATCGATCCAGTCACAGGCATTGTAACGCTACATTTATTGTATAGTTATAAGCAATATTTAACGTCGCAACCCCGGCCGGATAAACAAAAAAATCCTATATTTGCGTGCCGGTTTCAGAACCGCTCTCCCGTTGATAATAGGTTATTTACATTTCACACGTAGAAAAAAGAACAACAGTGACAACGGTCAACTCCGGAGAGTTAAAGATCATTCGAAAACAGAATTTTCAATATAAAAACAAGAACAACATGAGAATTGTAAGTATTTTAGGACGTGAAGTGTTGGATTCGAGAGGCAATCCCACAGTAGAGGTTGATGTATTAACTGAGTCGGGTGCGTTTGGACGCGCTGCAGTTCCATCGGGTGCATCAACCGGTGAAAACGAAGCATTGGAGCTTCGCGACGGCGACAAGAAAAGATACCTGGGCAAGGGTGTACTGAAAGCGGTTGCAAATATCAATGATGTGATTGCACCTGCATTGGTAGGCATGAACGTGTTGGAACAGACACAGATCGACGCCAAGCTGCTCGAACTCGACGGAACGAAGACCAAATCGAACCTGGGAGCCAATGCACTTCTGGGCGTTTCGCTCGCCGTAGCCAAGGCTGCCGCCAACTACCTGGGATTACCCCTCTATCGCTACATCGGCGGAACAAATACTTACGTATTGCCCGTTCCAATGATGAACATCATCAACGGCGGTTCTCACTCCGACGCTCCCATCGCTTTCCAGGAGTTCATGATCCGTCCGGTTGGCGCCAGCTCCTTCCGCGAAGGACTCCGCATGGGTGCCGAAGTTTTCCATGCACTCAAGAAAGTGCTTCACGACAAGGGACTCAGCACTGCAGTAGGAGATGAAGGTGGTTTCGCTCCCAACCTGGCAGGTGGAACCGAAGAGGCACTGGAATCGATTCTCACTGCAATCAAGAATGCCGGCTATGAACCGGGCAAGGATGTGAAGATCGCTCTCGACTGTGCCGCCTCAGAGTTCTACAAAGACGGCATCTACGATTATACCAAGTTCGAAGGAGCCAGCGGCAAAAAACGCACCTCTGCCGAACAGGCCGAATACCTGAAGGAACTTATCACCAAGTATCCGATCGACTCTATCGAGGATGGCATGAGCGAAAACGACTGGGAAGGCTGGAAACTTCTCACCGACAAGATCGGCGGCCAATGCCAGTTGGTGGGTGACGACCTCTTCGTAACCAACGTCGACTTTCTCCGCAAGGGTATCGAGATGGGTTGCGCCAACTCCATCCTGATCAAGGTGAACCAGATCGGCACGCTCACCGAGACGCTAAACGCCATCGAGATGGCTCACCGTCACGGCTACACCAGCGTAACATCTCACCGTTCGGGCGAGACCGAAGATGCCACCATCGCCGACATCGCCGTGGCTACCAACTCCGGACAGATCAAGACCGGTTCACTGAGCCGTTCAGACCGTATGGCAAAATACAACCAGTTGCTCCGCATCGAAGAAGAACTGGGCGACAGGGCCGTATACGGATACAAGAGAATCAGGTAAACAGAGCCACAAGTCAATTAAAGGGTGTGCCGGAAAACCGGCACATCCTTTTTCTTTATTGGTCCGACCCGAACCGAAGATTATCCTGCAACCGCGACTGGAGGTGTTGCTGGAGCTTCACGCCGAAGTTCAGCCCGAACCGAAGATTATTCTGTGATGAGTTGGCGCATTTCTATTATATGTTGTATATTTGACATGAATAACAGTTAAAAGGAACTATCACGAACAATGAAACGAAACAGCATATACATCTTTTCAATTATTGCCACCGCAGCCGTTATCGCATCTATAAACCTATCAAACAGCGATTTAGAGAAGGCGGAGAGTGAACGGCCACAGGTACTCTCGATGACGGCATCGGTAGAGATACCCGAAGAGATGACCTTTGCCGGCGAGAAGATTCACTTCGACAGGTACGATCTCCGCGAGCGGATGGACCGTGAACTGAACAGTTTTACCTACTTCCACTCCACCACCATGCTCCTCTTCAAACGGGCAAACCGCATCTTCCCGATAATCGAACCGATCCTGAAACAGGAAGGGGTGCCCGACGACCTGAAATATCTGGCAGTGATTGAAAGCAGCCTCGATCCGCGCGCAGTCTCCCCGGCCCGCGCCACCGGACTGTGGCAGCTTCTCTCGGGGACGGCACAGGAGCTTGGACTGGAGGTCTCATCCGAGGTGGATGAACGCTACCATATCAGCAAATCGACCGTAGCCGCCTGCCGGTTCCTCAAGGATGCATACCGCAGATACGGCTCGTGGAGTGCCGCCGTCATGTCATACAACGGAGGGAAGGCCAGGATCACCAGCGAACTGAGTAAACAGCAGGCCGAAGAGGCCCTCGACCTTTGGCTTGTAGAGGAGACAAGCCGATACTACTTCCGTATGATGGCCATCAAGAGCTTGTTTGAAAATCCTTCGAAATACGGATTTATCCTTCGCGGCGACCAGCTCTACAAACCGATGGAATTCAAGGAGGTTAACGTATCAACAGCCATCCCCAACCTGGCCTCTTTTGCCAGGGAGAACGGGATTACCTATGCCCAGCTGAAGGATTTCAACTCGTGGCTCCGCGACACCAAGCTCACCAACAAACTGGGCAAAACTTACACCATTCTCATCCCTACCCGGGAGAGCCTCTACTACAAAAAAGGCGAGAAGATTAAAATTCACGACAAACGGTGGGTAACTGAATGATCCATTTGAACAAGATGACTCCTGAAACAGAACAGATTGAAGTGTACGGTGCTCGCGTGCACAACCTCAAGAATATCGACGTAACCATCCCGCGCGATTCGCTCACGGTGATAACCGGATTGAGTGGAAGCGGCAAATCCTCCCTAGCCTTCGACACCATCTTTGCCGAAGGACAGCGGCGTTATATCGAAACTTTTTCCGCCTATGCCCGCGGATTCTTGAGCAAAATGGAGCGTCCGGACGTCGACAAGATCACCGGGCTGAGCCCCGTCATCTCCATCGAACAGAAGACTACCAACCGGAATCCGCGCTCAACGGTGGGCACTACCACCGAAATCTACGATTTTCTGCGTCTGCTATTTGCCCGTGCCGGGGAGGCCTACTCCTACATCACGGGCGAGAAGATGGTGAAATACAACGAGGAACAGATACTGGAACTGATCCTGACCCGGTATCTCGGCAAAAAGATATATATTCTCGCTCCGGTTGTCCGGAACAGGAAAGGGCACTACAAGGAGCTGTTCGAGCAGATCCGGAAGAAAGGATTCATCACTGTCCGTGTAGACGGGGAGCTCCGGGAGATCCTGCCCGGAATGAAACTCGACAGGTACAAGAACCACAGCATCGAGGTACTGGTGGATAAACTGATCGTATCCAACAAGTTTGAAGACAAGCTCAAGTCGAGCGTCAGGACTGCGATGAAGCAGGGATCCGGATTGATCCTCATCCAGGATGCCGATTCGGGAGAGGTGCGCCACTACAGTCGCGAACTGATGTGTCCTACCACCGGACTCTCCTACCACGAACCTGCTCCCCACAACTTCTCGTTCAATTCACCGCTGGGAGCCTGTCCCAGGTGCAAAGGAATCGGAACCGTCGACTCGATCGATATCGAAAAGATCATTCCCGATCCCTCCATCAGCATAGCCAAAGGCGGGATCGTACCCCTGGGAAAGGAGAAGAGCAACCTCTTCTTCTGGCAGGTTGCCGCCATTTGCGAGAAGTATGGAGTAACATTACAGACGCCCATCCGGGATATACCGGAGGAAGCGATCAACGAGATCATCTACGGTACCGACGAACGGCTGAAAATCAAAAACGAGTCGCTGGGAAATTCCAACTACATGGTAAGCTACGAAGGAATTGCCAAGTATATCGACATGCAACAGGACGACGATGCGTCGGCTTCGGCTCAGAAATGGGCAGGGCAGTTCATCTCCACGTCGGTCTGTCCCGAGTGTAACGGACAACGGCTCAACAAGGAAGCACTCCACTTCAAAATAAATGGCAAGAACATTGCCGAACTGTCACAGATGGATATCCAGCAGCTTTACGACTGGATTCTTTCCGTGGGTGACCATATCTCGGAAAAACAACGGCTCATCGCCGAGGAGATCAATAAAGAGATCCTCTCGCGCCTCCGTTTTCTTCTCGATGTCGGCCTGGGATATCTCTCCCTCTCGCGTGCATCGGCCACGCTCTCCGGCGGTGAGAGCCAGCGTATCCGGCTGGCCACACAGATCGGCTCGCAACTGGTAAACGTATTGTATATCCTGGATGAGCCCAGTATTGGCCTGCATCAACGGGATAACCACCGGCTGATCGACTCGTTGAAAAAACTGCGCGACTCGGGCAATTCGGTGGTGGTGGTGGAGCACGACAAGGATATGATGCTTGCCTCTGACTATGTGGTAGACATGGGTCCGTTTGCCGGACAACGGGGCGGCGAAGTGGTGTTCGAGGGCACACCCGAGGAGATGCTCAGAAAGAACACCCTCACCTCCAACTACCTGAATGGAAAGATTGCGATAACGATTCCCCAAGTGCGGCGCAAGGGCAGTGGCAAAAAGTTGGTGCTGGAGGGGGCAACAGGCAATAACCTGAAAGGGGTTACCGTAGCTTTTCCGCTGGGCACCCTTATCTGCGTCACGGGCGTATCGGGAAGCGGAAAATCGACGCTGATCAACGAAACACTGCAACCGATCCTGAGCCAGAAGTTCTACCGCTCACTCAAGGATCCGATGCCCTACAGAAAGATAACCGGCATTGAGCATGTCGACAAGGTGGTGAGTGTAGACCAGTCGCCCATCGGCAGGAGTCCCCGTTCCAATCCGGCCACCTATACCGGTGTCTTTAGCGATATCCGCAACCTCTTTGCCGGCATGCCGGAGGCCAAGATCCGCGGCTACAAGCCGGGACGCTTCTCCTTTAACGTCAGGGGGGGACGCTGCGAAACTTGTGGCGGCAACGGATACAAGACACTGGAGATGAATTTTCTCCCCGACGTGATGGTCCCCTGTGAAGAGTGTCACGGGAAAAGGTACAACCGCGAAACCCTGGAAGTGCGGTTCAAGGGAAAATCGATCGCCGACGTGCTCAACATGTCGATCAACGAAGCGGTCGACTTCTTCGAGAATGTCCCCGCCATCTTGCATAAGATCAAGGTATTGCAGGAGGTCGGCCTGGGTTATATCAAACTGGGGCAATCCTCCACCACCCTCTCGGGCGGTGAGAGTCAACGGGTAAAGCTGGCCTCCGAGCTGGCCCGGATCGATACCGGCAATACCGTTTATGTACTCGATGAACCCACCACCGGGCTCCATTTCGAAGATATCCGGATCCTGCTGGGGGTACTCAACAAACTGGTAGATAAGGGCAATACGGTGATCGTGATCGAGCACAACCTCGATATCATCAAATGTGCCGACTACATCATCGACCTCGGACCCGAAGGTGGAGAGAAGGGGGGCAACGTGCTTGCCACGGGAACTCCCGAAGAGATCGTCAAAAACAGGGAGAGCCACACGGCAAGATACCTGAAGGAAGAACTCGACATCAGCCGGTAAAAGGGATGCATAAGCTTGTGAAGCTAAAATAAAAAGTTAAAAATCCCCTTTAACTGAACTTTTCACTTCAACCCTTGTTATAGTCCTGAAGAACAAAATTTAAGGCACGTAACCGGCACAGGGTTGCGTGATCCTGATCAATAAAATAGAACATGGCAAAAATCACATTTAAAGGCAATCCGGTAAATACCGGAGGTAATCTACCCGCTGTGGGTACAGAAGCACCAGATTTCGTGCTGGTAAAATCGGATCTTTCGGAAGTGACATTATCCGGGTTGAAAGGCAAGCATGTCGTCCTGAACATCTTCCCAAGCATCGACACAGGTGTCTGTGCGGCCTCTGTACGCAGATTCAACAAGGAAGCCAGCGCTTTAAACAATACAACCGTTCTCTGCATATCGGCAGACCTGCCGTTTGCCGCCGGCCGCTTCTGCGGTGCGGAGGGTCTGGAGAACGTGATTACACTTTCCACTTTCCGTGACAGCTCATTTGCCGACCAGTATGGCGTACTGATGACTGACGGACCGCTTCGCGGACTATTGGCCCGCGCAGTTGTGGTTGTAAACCCGGAAGGGAAGGTCGTATATACCGAACTGGTCCCTGAGATTGCACAGGAGCCGGATTATAATTCTGCAATCAACTCGATAGTGTAGTTTGTTTCATGAAGATTGTGTTAACAAGGGAAGTCTGCGAAGTGATTCGCAGACTTTCGCATTTTTTACATCAACATTCCCTGCCGTGGGGAGGGATGAAAATTATAAAATTCACAACCCTTTATATCTAAGTTTCTTTTTATTACTTTTGTAAGAAATTTACCGATACAAATTCCGTCTCTTCATCGGGTCGATATCGGTGTGACCGATGGAAATTTTAGCTATGGCAAAATCTACAAAACGAAAAAGAAAAAGAACAACAACATCCTCTGGAAGCAAGAGAATCCGTGCCATTATCGCCTTTTTGAAGAACGAAAGGGTCCATTTCATCACAGGTATTCTGGTTGCCTTTCTGGGAATATTCACGCTACTCTCGATCATCTCCTTCTTTTTTACCGGAGCGGCCGATCAAAGCAAGGTGCTCAACAGATCCTTCCTGGAACTGATACAGGACAAGCAGCTAGAGGTGGAGAACTGGGCCAGCACCGGTGGTGCCTTTCTATCAGAGATCCTGGTAAACAGATGGTTTGGCATATTCTCGATATTTATTCCCTTTTTTGTCATCTACTTGGGACTGAGAATGATGAAAGTCTCATCATTCAGTTTTATCAAAGCCCTGCTCATTACCGCCTTCGGAATGATCTGCGGCTCGATTACCAGTGCCTTTATCCTCGGACATCTTTTCCCCAGAAGCCACATCAACTGGGGGGGAGCGCACGGAAGCCAGATCGAACAGTTGCTCGAAAACAGCATTGGAGTGCCCGGAATGATTCTATTGGTCCTGCTCTTCATCCTTATCGTCGTGATTCTTTTCCGGCAAAGCTCGATGCACAGGATCCAGGAGACCTTGATCAACAGCAAGCCCTCATTCAACGGAAGCAAGGGAGGTGATATTCCGGTTAAACCCTCTTATGCAGAGGAAGAGGAGAGAGAGGAGGAGAGAGAGGAAGAGGCGACTAAACCGGCATGGAGAAAGATCTTCCCAGCCAGTCGAAAAGTGAAGCAGGAGGAGCCCACCCTATCCGGCCTGGAGCCTCCCGTGCAATCCCCTTCGTTGAAACCGGTGGAGGCGCACGACAATTTCGAGGTCTTCGTTCCAAAAGACGAACTCCATGTGGCCGAAGAGAAGCCCGTGGAGAAAGTGGAGAAAACCATGCCCTCCGTTTCAAATGCAGCATTGGATGGCGATGCGGGCGGCGAACCGGGTGAAGATGTGGAGATATTGGAAGATTACGACCCGAAGAAAGATCTCTCCTCGTTTGAATTCCCCACCATGGAGCTGCTAAAGGTCTACAATACCGGCAACCGGCAAGTAGACATGCGGGAACAGAACGAAAACAAGGACAAGATCATCCGTACCCTGCGCAACTACGGAATCGAGATCACCTCGATAAAAGCGACGGTCGGCCCCACGATCACACTCTATGAAATCGTACCGCAGGCCGGGGTGAGAATATCAAGAATCCGCAATCTGGAAGACGATATCGCCTTAAGCCTTTCGGCATTGGGAATCCGCATCATTGCTCCGATGCCCGGCAAGGGGACAATCGGCATAGAGGTTCCCAACAAGGATCCGCAGATCGTATCGATGCAGTCGGTCATCGCCTCGACCAAGTTTCAGGAGTGCGACTACGAACTGCCTGTAGCCCTCGGGAAGACCATCACCAACGAGGTGTTCATCTTCGACCTCACCAAGATGCCCCACCTGCTGGTTGCCGGAGCAACCGGACAGGGCAAATCGGTAGGATTGAACGCAATCATCACCTCGCTGCTCTACAAAAAACATCCGGCCGAGATGAAGATGGTGCTGATCGACCCCAAAATGGTGGAGTTCAACATCTATTCCACCATCGAGAAGCATTACCTGGCAAAGCTTCCCGATGAAGAGAAGGCGATCATCACCGATGTAACCAAGGTTACCCAGACATTAAACTCGCTCACCAAGGAGATGGACGACCGCTACGAGTTGCTGATGCGAGCCCATGTCCGCACCATCAAGGAGTACAACGAGAAGTTCATCAAGCGTCGTCTCAACCCGAAAAACGGACACAGGTACCTTCCCTATATCGTGGTGGTGATCGACGAGTTCGGCGACCTCATCATGACTGCCGGCAAGGAGATCGAGATGCCCATTGCACGCATCGCACAAAAGGCGCGCGCCGTGGGCATGCATATGGTGATTGCTACGCAACGTCCCACCACCAACATCATCACCGGAACCATCAAGGCAAACTTCCCTGCCAGGATGGCTTTCCGCGTCACCTCACAGATCGACTCAAGGACAATTCTCGATGCCACCGGTGCCAACCAGCTGATCGGAAGGGGCGACATGCTCTTCTCGCAGGGAAGTAACCTGATCCGGATCCAGTGCGCCTTTGTCGACACTCCCGAGATCGAGGATATCTCCCAGTACATCGGCAAACAGCGCGGATATGAATCAGCGTTCGCCTTGCCGGAGGTTACCTCGGCCGAAGGTGAAGAGAAACCGGGCACCGTGGACCTGAACGATCGCGATCCGCTGTTCGATGAGGCGGCACGTCTTATCGTGATCCATCAGCAGGGATCCACCTCGCTGATTCAGCGGAAATTCTCCATCGGCTACAACCGGGCTGGAAGGCTTATGGACCAACTGGAGTCGGCCGGCATCGTGGGGCCCACACAAGGGAGCAAACCTCGCGACGTATATATTTCTGACGAATATTCGCTGGAAAAACTGCTCGATTCCCTGAGGTGAAGCACCGAATAAACCCGCAACTCTTTTTGGAGTCTAACCCGTCAAACAAACCGGTTAAAAGAAAACTGCATGAAAAAGATCATACTCACTTTCACCGCACTGCTGGCCCTCGCTCTCTTACAGGCCCAGACTGCTGCTGATGCGCGGACCGTTCTCGACAAGGCGTACAGTGCCTACGAAAACTCCAAGGGCATCAACATTCTCTTCACCATCACCACAACCGGGCAGGACGGAACAAAATATCCGCCCCAGAAGGGGAGTGCACAGGTGAAAGGTAACAAGTTCAAGATCGAGACCTCCACCATCAACACCTGGTTCGACGGAAAGACACAGTGGGTACTGATGAAAGAGATGAACGAAGTGAACATCAGCTATCCCTCAAACGAAGAGCTGGCCACCATAAGTCCGCTGGCGTTGCTGAGCATGTACAAGACCGGCTTTACCCTCAACCCGCCGGTCTCGAAAACGGTAAACGGAAAGAGTGCCTTGGTGATCGAGATGGTACCAACCGGGAACAAGAGTGATTTCAAGAAGATTTCGGTGGCGATCGACGCAAGAGACAGCTCCGTGGTGCAGGTCGATATCACCCTGAAAGACGGGATGAGGAACAGGATCGATGTCAACAGTTACAATACCAACTTCAATTACAGTGATGCCGAGTTTCTCTTCAACATTGATCAACACAAGGGAGTTGAAATTGTAGACCTGAGATAAGGGAAGAGGGGGTACAGGCATATGTTCCATTTACCTCAAATAGAAATTTACTATATCGATTTCATGTATAGTGGAATAGTCGTACCTTTGATTCATAAATAAATAAACACCACATTATAATATAGGTTATGAGAAAAAAAGTAAGATGCCTGATTATCGGATCCGGTCCTGCAGGGTACACCGCTGCAATCTATGCCTCGCGTGCCAACCTCGAACCCGTTCTGTTTGAAGGGTTGCAGCCGGGTGGACAGCTGACGACCACCACCGAAGTGGAAAATTTTCCCGGATATCCCGAGGGGGTTACCGGTCCCGAACTGATGGAAGACCTGAAAAAGCAGGCTCAACGCTACGGAACCGAGATCTATCCTGGAAGAGCCACCGCTGTCGATTTTTCTGTTCGTCCCCTGAAAGTAACGATCGACAACGAGCATCTGATCGAAGCCGATACGGTGATCATCTCTACCGGAGCTACCGCAAAGTATCTGGGACTTCCCGACGAGACCAAATATGCGGGACAAGGGGTCTCGGCATGCGCAACCTGCGATGGGTTCTTCTACCGCAAGAAAACTGTTGCCGTGGTAGGTGGAGGAGATACTGCCTGCGAAGAGGCAACCTACCTGGCAGGTCTGGCCAGCAAGGTCTATATGATCGTACGCAAACCCTACCTGCGCGCCTCGCAGATTATGCAGGAACGGGTAATGAACAATCCGAAAATTGAGATCCTCTTCGAACACAATGCCGTTGGACTCTTCGGCGAGAATGGTGTAGAGGGCGTACATCTGGTAAAACGGATGGGACAACCCGACGAAGAGAGGTACGATCTCGCTATCGACGGTTTCTTCCTGGCCATCGGCCATACCCCCAATACCGAGATATTCAAGGATTATCTCGAACTCGATGAAACGGGATACATCAAAATAGCCAATCCTTCATCAAGGACCAACGTCGAAGGTGTTTTCGCCGCCGGTGACGTTGCCGATCCCCATTATCGCCAGGCCATTACAGCTGCAGGCATGGGATGTCGCGCCGCCATCGATGCCGAAAGGTATCTGTCGGAAAAAGGATTGTAATTCAGCCTATCCTGAAAGAACCACCTCTCCAGTATTTAAATTTTTTAATTTCAATGGGAGTATTTTAAATAGTTGTTTGGAAACAAGCAACTATTTTTTTATATATTTTTATTGATAATATAATAGAAAAGCATATCTTTGCAGGCATTTTGAAACATCCAAGTTTCATTTTTAACACTTAATATTAAATTTTACGCAATTAAGTAATGTTAAACGAACATAAAGGCAGTTTGGATGTTTCAAATGTAAATTATTTTTTAAATAGTTTATTAAATCAATTTAAAATTAGAGGGAATGAAAAGTAAGAATCTTTTTTCAATGAAGGGCTTTTTTATACTCTTATTGAGTTTATGCGCCTTTTCTATTTCTGCTCAGACTACCGTGACCGTGAGCGGTACGGTGACTGACGACACGGGACTCGAAGTGATCGGAGCCACAGTCATTGTGGTGGGCAACGCCACTCACGGTACTGTAACAGATTTTGAAGGAAAATACACGCTGAGCAATGTTCCTGCCAACGGATCGTTGCAGATCAGTTATGTGGGAATGGTTACTCAAGTCATACCGGTCAATGGCCGCACAACCATCGATGTAGTACTCGCCGCCGACACCGAAATGCTCGACGAGGTGGTAGTTACCGCACTGGGTATCAAGAGAGACAAGAAAGCGCTCGGTTATGCCATCCAGGAAGTAAAAGGGGATGAGATCATCGCTGCCCGTGAAGTCAACGTAGCAAATGCACTTTCCGGAAAAGTATCCGGTTTGCAGGTCATCCGTTCCGGTAACGGCCCCGGTGGTTCTTCGAAAATTGTAATCCGAGGTAATAATTCGGTAACAAATCTCAATCAGCCCTTGATCGTGGTCGACGGTGTCCCGATGGACAACTTCACCGGTGCAAAAAATAACGACTACTGGAATCCAAGTGCCGACATGGGAAATGGATTATCCGACATCAACCCCGAGGATATCGAAAGCATGTCAGTCTTGAAGGGTGCTTCTGCTGCTGCCCTCTATGGTTCACGCGCAGGTAACGGGGTAATCCTTATTACCACAAAAGCCGGTCGCAAGAATGACGGATTGGGCATAACTGTCTCCTCATCAATTTCTGCCGAGACAATCTTCATGAATCCGGAACTGCAAAGCACGTACGGACAGGGAACAAATGGAGCTTACGACCCATTATCCTCAAGCAGCTGGGGACCTCAAATTACCGGTCAGGAATATACAAAATGGAACGGCCAGAGTGCCAATATGAAGGCGTACGACAACCTGAACGCCTACTTCGACAAGCCGGGCATCAACCTTACAGACAACATTGCATTTTCTCAACAGTACAACAATGTTTCCGTATACACCTCGCTGGGCCGTACAGACGATTGGAGCAAGATACCCGGTGCCGACCTGAGCAGGACAAACTTGACAACGCGCGCCACCACGAAATTTGGTGCCGACGACAGGTGGAGTACCGATGCAAAAGTACAGTACATCAAGACAAACGCTCAAAACCGTCCTGTTGGAGGAAGAAACTCATCCAACCCCTTCTTTACCATGTATGCCTTCCCCCGTTCGCTGGATATCCGCGATTTCAGCAATCCGGTGGATGATGCCGGCAAAATGGTCTGGTATCAAAGAACCAGTCCGCAGATTAACCCCTACTGGTTAAGCAAGTACAGACTCAGCAACGATGTCAGGGAGCGTTTCCTGATGTCTGGTTCACTCAAATATCAGTTTACCGACTGGTTGTCCGGTGAAATCAGAGGTGGAACGGACACATACTTCACCGAATACGACAACAAGACGTATGGTGGCAGTCCCCTGACCGAAACCGGACGTTATAGCTTTGGCCAGGATAAGTTCTTCGAGAACAACTTTACCACACTGTTTACAGCCCAGAAGGACAATCTCTTTGGAAACTGGGGATTGGGCGGTTCATTGGGAGGAAACCTGATGCACCGGAAGAAAACCGGCATTAGCGGTGGTCCCGATGAACTTCTGGTTCGTGATCTTTTCACATTTGGAAATGCAAAGAACAATATCAATGCCGAGAGGGAATACAGCGAGAAGAAAATCAACTCGCTCTTCGGAACAGTACAGTTGAACTATGGAGGTTATTTCTTCATCGACGGCACCTTCCGTAACGACTGGTCATCGACCCTGCACCCCGATAACCGCTCGTTCTTCTATCCGTCGATCAGCTCATCGCTTGTGATCAGCGATATGGTCAACAGCCAAGGCAATGGAATGCCAGACTGGTTTACATACGCAAAAGTTCGTGCTTCGTTTGCACAAGTGGGTAACGACCTCGATCCCTATCAGCTTTACAACACCTACTCGATTGGGAAAGACCCTGAAAACAATGCAACTGCAGGTACCAACAACACGCTCTATGATCCCAGCGTAAAGAGCGAATTGATCTCCTCTTGGGAAGCCGGGACCGAACTTCGTTTCTTCAACAACCGGTTAGCTCTTGACTTTGCCTGGTACAAATCAAACGCACTCCGTCAGTTATTGAACCTGCCTATGGACCCGCTGAGCGGATACAGCTCACGCAAGATCAATGCCGGAAATATCCAGAATCAGGGTATCGAGTTGATGATCAATGCACGCCCTGTTGAAACCAAAGATTTTGCATGGAACATCCAGGCCAACATCTCAACAAACAAGAATACCATCGTAGAGTTGACCGACGATGTTAAACTCTACTCCTTGGGAGGTTATGACAACCTGCAGGTATATGCAACCGCTGGAGGTAACTACGGCGAAATCTACGGTTCCAAGTTCAGACGTGTAACCGACAAGGAGAGCCCCTATTACGGTAAACTGATTGTTGACAGCAATGGTCTTCCCAATGGTACTGCCGAAAAGGAGAAAGTTGGAGATCAGCAGGCAGACATGCTGGTTGGTGTAACAAACACGCTGCAGTACAAAGGATTCTCATTCAGCTTCCTGATTGACTCCCGCATTGGCGGTGAAATCTTCTCGGGAACCAATTTCTACTTGCAAAGTGCCGGTACGGCAGCCATAACCGCTCCGGGTGGAAAACGCGATGAGTTTGTCGTTGACGGTGTTTATCTCGATGCCAACAATCAATATCAGGTAAATACAATCAAAGTGACACAGCAGGAGTATTGGAACAGGGTTACAGGCGATACGGGCAACCTGGGTATCACGGAAGCAAATATCTACAATGCGACCAATATCCGTGTACGAAACGTGCAGCTGAATTACGACTTTGCCCGCGCTACTTTGAAGAATACTCCGTTTACACGCTTAAGAATGGGGGTTTCCGTAAATAACGCATTGATGCTCAAGAGTCACCTGAACGGTGTGGATCCCGAATCGGTATTCGCTATTGGAACAAATGCTGTAGGATTTGAGAACACCGCTCCGCCTACCTCACGCACTTACCTGTTTAACGTTACTTTCGGTTTCTAATAATTTAACAAAAGATTAAAAATGAAAAAGAACAATATATTATTGGCATTTCTGGCAGTTATCCTGTTTTTTGGAGCCTGTTCCGACTTCGAAGAGATAAATAAAGACCCAAATGCTGCCAACGAGGATGATATCAAGGTGCAATATATAATCAACAAGGCCATAACCGATGCGCAACAAGATCCGCATATCGCAGAACGTGCTTTTGTATTATATTGGAGACGTGCCGGAAGACAGGACCGTTCGAGCGGTATCAATCTTGGGACATACAACAACGACTGGAGTTCTGACTACTACAGCTACGTTTCGGGCTGGATGAAATCTGCAACGCAAGCAGTAGATCTGGCGGATAAACAGCTTGAGAAAGATAACTTTGCCGTGGAATACGATCGTCAAATGACCAAAAACCTCAAAGAGGTGGCCAGAATCTGGCGAGTTTATCTGATGAGCGAGTTTGCCGACAATTTTGGGCCGCTTCCCATCGAGGCATTCAAAGGGAAAAACCCCGAGTTCGCCAGCGTCAAGGATGTATATTACTTCATGCTCGACGAACTGAAGGATGCAACTCAGAACATTGATCCCTCGCTACAGGTTCAGGATATCGACAAGAAATTCGACCGTGCATATCAGTTCGACTTTACGAAATGGACCAAGTATGCCAACTCGATGCGTATGCGCCTTGCCATGCGTCTATCTGAGGTTGATCCCGAAAAGGCAAAATCAGAGTTTGAGGATGCCGCCAAGGGCTCTCTGATTTTAACTGAAAACGACATGTTTGCAGTTCAGGAACGCGACGGCTGGGATCCATTGGCCGGTGTCATGTCCCGACCATGGAATGCGTTACTGATGAGCAACACCCTGAACAATCTCATGATCAATCTGGGTGGTGTCAAGTCGGAAGATATGCTGGACGCTTCCTACGCTGCCCATATCAAACCGGAAGGATATATGGGTATCCGACTCCAGAACCAGTTCTCCACATACACCAACGATCCTTCAATCGGCTTCTTCTTCGATGGACTTCACAATACCATCGACCCCAGAGCCTATAAGCTCTATGCCATCCCGGGTGATTTCAGCAGCCCCGATGCGGCATTTACATCCGAAGACGACCTGGGATCGCTTGAAGTCTCCGTCTTTGCCGACAAGGAGCAGACCCAGGAGATTGGCAAATTCAACATGGCCTTCACCTGGAACACGATGCCCGGAGGCAGCTGGGGCGACAAGAGTGCAATGAACCAGATGATCTCATCCCTCTACAATCCGATACTGGTGAAGAAATACAGGAACCATTCACAGAAACGTGTCTTCTTTGCCGCATGGGAGACCTACTTCCTGTTGGCAGAAGCATCACTGAGGGGATGGAGTACTCCAATTGCGGCAAAACAGGCATACGAAAATGGTATCAAGGCCAGTCTGGAATATCATGGCGTTGGAGAGTACTTTGACACCTATATCGCATCAACAGACTACAACCGTGTTGGAACATCGGTTAATTGGGACCATACGGCCGAACCTCCTACAACCGTCGAGGTAGACATAATCGATGGCTATACCAAACAGCCTGCAAAGTATGCATACAAGTTCCCCACGGC
>ENA-UOYA01001656-UOYA01001656.1-activated-sludge-metagenome-genome-assembly--contig:-NODE-1656-length-22999-cov-295.687413_pt1 | contig 22999 bp, 18 predicted proteins | sample MGYA00238163_ERZ764804 | MGnify/ENA primary metagenome ERZ764804 (study PRJEB28919, sample SAMN05720223) | activated sludge metagenome | isolation source: Anaerobic digester | place: Hong... | reverse complement strand
CGGAAAGCTCGCGCATAGCTGGAGTTTTTCCTTGCTGAGGGATTTTTTGATAGCGGATCATTCCTGGTGGCACGAGCGATGTATCTGCTACTAGAGCTTCGAGATTCTGCACCCATACTACGGATGTAAGGATGTCGGGAGTGGGCGAGGAAACATCGACAAGCGCAATGTTTGTTTGTTCTAGGAATTGTTTCCTCACAGCCTCAGTGCTGAAGAGAGGATCTTGCGGTTTTAGTCCTACAAATTGTCGAACTCGTACGCTTAAGGCCTCAGGTATGTCGAGCCGAATTGCTGCTCGCACAGAGCTATCCAGCTTAATTGTAGCGTCCAAATTTCCTGAACAGGAAGTACTGTTGAAGAAGACAAAGACAATCAATGCAAGGATCGAAACATATGAAATAACATTCCGCCATCCATTGCGTTTTTGTTTCGCTGCTGATTTCATGAAGAATCTTGCTCCGATTATGGTTTTTTAGTGTAAAGCGGCATAGGCCGTGTACTTTTTCGAAGTAGTGCTTCGCTAAAACGCTCAAGCGTGACCTGGCTCTCCAGTGTTAGTCGCCGATAGGTCGCATGGCTTACAAGAAGGCTCTGATGAAATTCCCGGCAAAGCGAGTCCAGCCGTGCGGCTATCCCGATTGTGTCGCCAAAGAAGCTAATTTTCTGTTGGCCCGGTGGTCCAAGAAGTGCTCTGGTTACAAAACCCGAATGAATACCCAAGGAGACTTTTATCTCTCCAGGGAGCGATTTTATGATCATGTCTTCTCTGAGTCCCTCGAGTTCTTCTATAAAAGCGTATGAAGCATTGAGAGCACGGTCCGCGCTGCGCTCTTGATCTACAAGGCCAAACAATATAACCACCGTATCTGCCGAAATAGATACTATTCTTCCTCCATAGCTACCAGCACAATGGGTCCAGATTGCATAATATCTATTTAATAAGGCAGTCGCCTCCTTGTGTCCAAGCTGCTCAGAAAGATCTGTAAAGCCAATAATATCGGAGGAGATGGCTGTCACGAATAGAGAAGCTATAGTTTTTGTAGGAAGACTATCTTGGGTTTCGGTAGTTAATACCGGCTGAACTTCCTGGCCTTCATATTCTAGAGGAGATGCGCCTTTTTCGGATTCCGGAGATGATGAGTAGATTCGCTTAGCTTCCTGTGGCATTTCGATTATTCTGGTGAGTCGCTGTTCCAGGTTGATTGCTCTCCATCTTGCAACCATTAGCATGAAATCGAAGGATATTACACCGAATAGCGCAAACAGGTGTTGGGGGGCTTGAAAGAATTTGTTGAAGACGGCGAAAAAAGATCTTATACCTAATGCTTGAGCCATTGCCTCAGCATCTATTTCTCCTTTTACAAAAGAGGCTGTGACCGATATGCGGAGGTCAAGATATGCATAAAAGAGTAGAAAGATAATGGCAGATCCCAATGATAGTGCAGCCTCTGAAAACCGTTTGAGAATTGGCTTACGCAAGATAAGTGTAAGCGTCTGAAAAATCGCTATATAAACCGAAGCTCCCCACAACAGCAAGTTCACTGTCTCTGTGAATGCTATATCCGACAGCGTTGCACGAAGAATCGAGTATCCAGCAGGCGTAATAAAAGAATAAATGAACCTCAGTATTGGGATATGTCCTTGAATAGTCAGCAGTAGGGTCTGAATTAGCATAAAAGAAAGCACAATGAGCGAAGTGACGAGTGCGTTTTTCCATGATCCCGAGGTAAGCGATATTATCAGCACAAAAAAGAGAATAAACTGGTTCGAGTAATAATAAAGTTCGTCTGCAAAGCGTTTCCATGAGAACTGCATCGAATCTATTGTATATGTCCTAGCATTTACTGGAAAGACCCAAGATTGTCTAAGCAAACTGGCTTGGAGAAAAAAAGAAATACTTGACGCGTTCCTTTTAAGGTGTACAATAATTTCACATCTTCAATATCAAATAAGGAGGTCCTATGAAAAAGCTTGTAGCAGTTATTCTAGCGCTAGCTTTTCTAGTGGTGGGCGCCGATGTATTCGCCCAGGCCAAGGCCAAATTCCACATCGGTGTCGTTACCGGTACAGTCTCTCAGTCTGAGGACGACTTGCGAGGAGCGGAACAGCTCATCAAGGAGTATGGCAGCGTCAAAGACGGAGGAATGATTCAGCATATCACCTACCCAGATGATTTTATGTCCCAGCAGGAGACATATATTTCTAACGTGGTGGCGCTTGCTGACGACCCTCTCATGAAGGCTATTGTAATCAACCAAGCAGTTCCTGGCGCGGCTGAAGCCTTCAAGCGAGTGCGAGCCAAGAGGCCGGACATTCTTCTACTGGCAGGGGAACCACATGAGGATCCACTGGTAATTCAACAAGCGGCGGATCTTGCGGTATCGAACGACTTTGTGTCTCGAGGGTACACTATTATCTGGGCAGCGAAGCAGCTAGGTGCGAAGAACTTTGTGCACATATCGTTTCCTAGGCACATGAGCTATGAGACCTTAGGACGCAGGCGAGCGATAATGGAGGAGGCGTGCAAAGATTTAGGGATTAACTTTTATTTTGAGACTGCGCCAGATCCTACATCGGACGTAGGGGTAGCAGGAGCGCAGCAATTTATCCTTGAGAAGGTACCGCAGTGGGTACAGAAGTATGGGAAGGACACGGCATTTTTCTGCACGAATGATGCACATACGGAGCCACTATTGAAGCAGCTATTGGCGTATGGTGGTTTTTTTGTGGAAGCGGATTTGCCGTCGCCATTGATGGGATATCCAGGTGCTCTTGGATTGGATTTGTCAAAGGAAGCAGGGGATTTTCCAGCTATTTTGAAGAAGGTTGAGAAAGCAGTGATAGACAAGGGAGGAGCAGGTAGGTTTGGTACCTGGGCTTTCTCGTATGGGTACACGGTTACAGCAGGTCTAGGTGAATTTGCGAAGAGGGTAATAGAAGGTAATGCGAAGAAAGACAGTTTAAAAGATGTATTTGATGCATTTGGGAAGTACACGCCAGGAGCTAAGTGGAATGGAGCATATTATACGGACATGGCAACTGGAGTACGAGCAAGGAATCAAGTTCTCATCTATATGGATACCTATATTTTTGGCAAAGGCTTCTTGCCTACCACTCAGGTCAAAGTGCCCGATAAGTATTACAACATTCAGATGCACAAATAGTTAATAAGAGCCATGCGCCAAATTTTTCCGCGCTTGGTTCTATGTTTTTAGCTTGAGACGCCGAACAAGCGCTTATTTCGGCCCGTATTCAGGCGTTGTCGGGATGCGGGCCAATTTTTATAAACCCATTTCTAATGGAATTATTATGATAAATGGAAGTTCTCTTCTTTCCATCGAGCATGTTTCTAAAGATTTCTATGGAAATATCGTACTGCACGATGTGAGTTTTGATCTGCATGAGGGAGAAATTCTTGGCCTTGTGGGAGAAAATGGCGCTGGCAAAACCACGCTCATGCACATTCTTTTTAGTATGCCTGTCATAGCCGAGACTGGCGGTTTCCAAGGCACCATAAAGATCGAGGGCACGGAGGTTCATTTTGAGAGTCCATTCGACGCCTTGGATGCTGGGCTGGGCATGGTTCATCAGGAATTCAGCCTTATTCCTGGTTTTACGACTACTGAGAATATTGTGCTGAACCGCGAGCCAATGCGCCCTACTCTTCTAAATGATGTATTTGGCGACCGTATGAGTATACTTCTGCGAGATAAGATGCATGAGCGTGCTGAAAAGGCCATAAACAAGCTTGGTGTCAATCTCGATCCGGATATGCTAGTGTCCGAAATGCCGGTAGGTCACAAGCAGTTTACAGAGATAGCGAGAGAGATCGATCGTGAACAGACTCGCATTCTCATTCTGGACGAGCCTACGGCCGTGCTGACCGAATCGGAGGCAGAAGTGCTATTGCAGACACTCAAGCGCCTTGCTTCGGAAGGTATCGGCATTATCTTTATTTCCCACAGACTGCAGGAAGTTCTCTCTGTTGCTGATCGTATTGTGGTGCTTCGAGATGGTCATCTTGTAAAGGACACTCCAAATCAAAACATCAATTTGCGAGATGTTGCTTCCTGGATGGTAGGTCGCACCATCGCAGGAGAGGAAGATAGATACCAGCTTAGAAGCTTTGTCGACATAGCCCTAAATGTTCGAAATCTTTGGGTTGATATGCCAGGAGAGACTGTCCGCGATGTTTCCTTCGATGTCCATAAGGGAGAGATTTTTGGAATCGGAGGCTTGGCTGGACAGGGAAAACTCGGAATCCCCAATGGGATCATGGGCTTATTCCCCGCAGGAGGAGAAGTCCTACTCGACGGAAAGCCAGTACCGCTCAACAACCCTGCAATGGCGCTTGCAATGGGCATGGGTTTTGTTTCGGAAGACAGGCGTGGAGTAGGCCTATTGCTCGATGAAAGCCTAGAGTGGAACATAGCTTTTACTGCTTTGCAAATACACAACCAATGCCTTAAGAGAATGCTTGCTGGGCTTTTCACACAGCGCGACGAAAAGGCCATGGAAGAGCTTTGCCAAGAATATGTAAAGCTTCTGGACATCAAATGTACCAGTACAAAGCAGAAAGCCAAGGAACTTTCCGGAGGAAACCAGCAGAAGATCTGCTTAGCAAAAGCTTTTGCAATCAAGCCTCAGCTCTTATTTGTATCGGAGCCAACACGAGGAATAGACGTTGGCGCTAAAAAACTGGTCTTGGACGCTCTGCATCACTATAATCGCGATTTTGGGACCACCATAGTTATGGTCTCTAGCGAGCTTATCGAATTGCGTTCGATCTGCGATCGCATTGCAATTGTCGATGAAGGAAGAATTGCAGGGATCCTGCCGCCGACGGCAGATATCTCTGAATTTGGCCTGCTTATGTCGGGCGCAGCTATGGAGGAAGCCGTCAATGCGTAATATCAAGACATTCATTCAAGATTTCGGCTGGCCGCGCATCATTATTTTTCTTTTTTTGGTTGGACTCTTTATTATGGCACCTTTTGTCCAAGTGCGGCTCGACGCATCGATTTCCGATGTTCTCAACCGATTTGGACAGAACGCTATTATGGTGTTGGCAATGGTCCCTATGATTCAATCGGGGTGCGGCCTTAACTTCGGCTTGGCGCTTGGGCTTGTGTCTGGACTTTTGGGAGCAACCTTGTCACTTCAGCTTGAGCTGCATGGAATGATTGGATTCCTCAGTGCTATTGTCTTAGCTATGCCATTTTCTATTCTTTTTGGCTGGATATATGGCAAGCTCCTCAATAGAGTCAAAGGCGAGGAAATGACTATCGCAATGTATGTGGGCTTCTCTTTCATCATGTTCATGTGCATCATGTGGCTAGTGCTGCCTTACGATAATCCGACAATGGTCTGGGGCTATGCTGGTAAGGGCTTGCGCACGACGATTTCGGTCGAAAACTATTGGCTGCATGTACTGAACAATTTCCTGGCCATCAAAATTGGAGAATTCTTCATATTTCCTACGGGGCTGTTGTTATTTGTAGCTCTTTTTGCTTTCTTTATGTGGATCTTTCTGCGAACAAAAACGGGCACTGCTATGACAGCTGTGGGGTCGAACCCAGATTTTGCTCGCGCATCTGGCGTCGATGTGGACAAGATGAGGACAATTTCGGTAATAGTATCCACATTTCTCGGTGCGGTAGGCATAATAGTCTATGAACAGAGTTTCGGCTTTATCCAACTCTATACGGCGCCTAATGCGATGGTTTTCCCAGCAGTAGCTGCGATCCTTATTGGAGGAGCCAGTATCAATAAAGCGAGCATGGTCAATGTTGTTGTTGGAACAATCCTTTTCCAAGGTCTCTTGACTATGACTCCCTCTGTTATCAATTCGCTTTTGCATACCGATATGTCGGAAGTGATACGGATTATCGTATCGAACGGCATGATTCTCTACGCGCTCACGCGCAAGATGAAGGTGTCAAAATGAGCGCAAAGAAAAAATTCTCGACATTCCTATCACGGTACGCCGTAGTTATCATTTTTCTGATAATCACAATAGCAGCGACTCCCCCATCAGGGTTATCTGTTAGGTATATACTACAGGAGCTCATCACAAGATTGGGGCGAAATTCCTTCCTTGTGCTTGCACTGCTTTTGCCTATCTACGCTGGAATGGGTCTCAATTTTGGTATGACTCTGGGTGCTATGGCAGGGCAGATAGGGCTCATTTTTGCAGTGAACTATAGCATAGCAGGCTGGCAGGGGCTTGTATTTGCTCTTCTTGTAGGATTGCCTATTTCTGTGCTGCTTGGATGGATCTGCGGCCTTGTCATGAATAAAGCAAAAGGACGCGAGATGGTGACGGGCTACATTCTAGCATTTTTTATGAACGGAATTTATCAGTTCTTTGTGATGTACATGCTGGGTTCGGTAGTGCCGATGGGGAACAAGGCCATTGTTCTGTCGCGCGGATATGGGATTCGTAATACGCTCAATCTTGAATCTGTTCGTCAGTCGCTGGACAATATCCTAGTGTTGCGCATTGCAGGATTTTCTATTCCAGTGGTGACTTTCATTGTAATAGCTGTGCTTTGTGTTTTCATAGCTTGGTTTAAGAAGACGAAGCTAGGACAGGACATGCGAGCTGTGGGTCAGGACATGGCTGTGGCTGAATCCGCAGGTATTCCAGTAGAAAAGACGCGCATAATAGCGATTATCATCTCGACGGTGCTTGCTTGTGCCGGACAGATTATCTTCCTTCAAAATATGGGGAATCTTGCTACCTATAATGCACATGATCAGACAGGGTTCTTTGCCGTTGCTTCTATCTTGGTCGGCGGCGCATCGGTAACGAGCGCGAATATCGCTAATGTTTTCATAGGTGTTATGCTCTTGCATGCAATGTTTGTCGTATCGCCACTTGCTGGGCAGAATCTTTTTGGTTCGGCCATGATTGGAGAATATTTCCGCCAGTTCATCGGCTATGGTGTAATAGCGCTTTCGCTCGTGCTCTACGCATGGAGATCTAAGAAGGCCGCGGCAGAAGCTCGACTTGGTCTACGCGGAGTAAACAATAGTCACAATAACAAGGTCGAGATCACGACGAAAAATGGGGGGCAGGCATGAACGGATCCAAGAGCGAAAAAAACGGCCAGAATGCCCAGAATGTAAAAAAGCGCCGCCTCATAATTCGTGCCGGGTTTCTTGCGGTTTATGTTCTTCTCATTGTTTTAATGATTCATTCTGGGCGGCGACATACCATACTTATAGATAATAAAGATCCCCATGATGGCTCCTACAGCGCCATAGATGGAATGGAAGTATCGATCGATAACCAAGAGCCTCTTGAATACTATCGCGGAGATCGCGATAAAGCGGTGGTTCAGGGGCAAAAACACATTATCAAGGTCGAAATATTCGATGATGGGCGCAAAATCGAAAAGTCTTTTGCCGTGCCTCTATGGACAGATATGGTAATAATTTATGTACCTAAGCTAGTGAATGGAATTGAACCATGGCTCGAGCCATTTACCGTGACCGAACAACTTGAGGAATCCCAAGAATCGATATCGCCTGATGAGGAAATTAGCTTTCAAAGCATGGGTAGCCCACAGCTGGAGGATTTAGGAAAAGCATCGCCAACTCCATAAAAAAAGACTACATGCAAGGGCACTCAATAGTTCATAGTTCATAGAGCTGTGAATATTCACAAAAAATGCAAGAAGGCTTGATTGGTGTTTTCTAGGTGTAGAATAATTCTGCATCTTAAATATCAAATAAGGAGGTCCTATGAAAAAGCTTGTAGCAGTTATTCTAGCGCTAGCTTTTCTAGTGGTGGGCGCCGATGTATTCGCCCAGGCCAAGGCCAAATTCCACATCGGTGTCGTTACCGGTACAGTCTCTCAGTCTGAGGACGACTTGCGAGGAGCGGAACAGCTCATCAAGGAGTATGGCAGCGTCAAAGACGGAGGAATGATTCAGCATATCACCTACCCAGATGATTTTATGTCCCAGCAGGAGACATATATTTCTAACGTGGTGGCGCTTGCTGACGACCCTCTCATGAAGGCTATTGTAATCAACCAAGCAGTTCCTGGCGCGGCTGAAGCCTTCAAGCGAGTGCGAGCCAAGAGGCCGGACATTCTTCTACTGGCAGGGGAACCACATGAGGATCCACTGGTAATTCAACAAGCGGCGGATCTTGCGGTATCGAACGACTTTGTGTCTCGAGGGTACACTATTATCTGGGCAGCGAAGCAGCTAGGTGCGAAGAACTTTGTGCACATATCGTTTCCTAGGCACATGAGCTATGAGACCTTAGGACGCAGGCGAGCGATAATGGAGGAGGCGTGCAAAGATTTAGGGATTAACTTTTATTTTGAGACTGCGCCAGATCCTACATCGGACGTAGGGGTAGCAGGAGCGCAGCAATTTATCCTTGAGAAGGTACCGCAGTGGGTACAGAAGTATGGGAAGGACACGGCATTTTTCTGCACGAATGATGCACATACGGAGCCACTATTGAAGCAGCTATTGGCGTATGGTGGTTTTTTTGTGGAAGCGGATTTGCCGTCGCCATTGATGGGATATCCAGGTGCTCTTGGATTGGATTTGTCAAAGGAAGCAGGGGATTTTCCAGCTATTTTGAAGAAGGTTGAGAAAGCAGTGATAGACAAGGGAGGAGCAGGTAGGTTTGGTACCTGGGCTTTCTCGTATGGGTACACGGTTACAGCAGGTCTAGGTGAATTTGCGAAGAGGGTAATAGAAGGTAATGCGAAGAAAGACAGTTTAAAAGATGTATTTGATGCATTTGGGAAGTACACGCCAGGAGCTAAGTGGAATGGAGCATATTATACGGACATGGCAACTGGAGTACGAGCAAGGAATCAAGTTCTCATCTATATGGATACCTATATTTTTGGCAAAGGCTTCTTGCCTACCACTCAGGTCAAAGTGCCCGATAAGTATTACATGATCAAAATGCACAACTAGATAACTAATTGATAAGAGCCGCGCCTTTGCGCGCTCGAGAATGCCAAAGCGTACCCGAGCGTGCCAGGGAATGCGCGGCTCATTCTATATAGGCATGATTTGTGCCTAATAAGTATTTTTGCTGGAGTCGATAGAAATGCGCCGATCTGTTTTTTTATTGCTTATATGTATTTTCTCTTGCCTTATTTTGAGCCCGATTTGTTCTGATCCATCTCTTGGTGCAAATACTATTTTACATGATATTCGCCCAGGCAAAGGGATTACGCAAGTTTTATGGCTTTCAGAATGGTTTGCGCCACTAAAAGGAACACCTTCTGATACTCGAGTGTTCATTGCCGACTCAAAAAAACCTGGAGCAACAGTCTTTGTAGCCGGTGGAACACATGCCAACGAAATTGCTGGTATAATGTCGGCAGTAATACTTGTCGAGAACGCAATTCCTTCTTATGGTAGACTTATAGTAATTCCAGACATCAATATGAGCGCTTCGACATGGACTGAGAGCACTATTGTACCTTCGTGGATCAGAATCGACAGCCCTCATGGTGCTCGATTTTTCAAATATGGTGCGCGATATACCGATCCAGTGCATCAAGGAATGACCGATCCCGATCGCTATAAGCATCCAAAAGGAGGTGATTCTTTCGAGGGCTCCGAGTCTCGCAATCTCAACCGTGTCTATCCTGGCAAACCTGACGGCACTTTAACCGAACAGCTTGCATGGGCAGTGATGACTTTGCTCAAAAATGAGAAAGTGGACATCGCTTTCGATTTGCATGAAGCTGGACCGGAATCACGTCTTGCCAACATGATTGTCGCAAATCCAAAGAACCTCGATCTTGGTGCCTTGGCTGTAATCAACCTGGAATTGGAAGGAATCAATATGAAACTGGAACCTTCGAGCGACGTATTTCATGGTCTTTCTCATAGAGAATGGGGAGACGAGACGAATGCGTTTGCTTTTCTTATTGAGACTCCGAATCCAGCCCAAGCAACCGATAAAGGGAATCCTGTAGAAGATTCGAAGTTCCCTCTCGAAGAGCGTGTAGCAATACATTTAGCTACAATTGAAGCAATTCTGGATGCATGGAATTACGATTCTCTTCCAGACAAGCATATCGAATTTTCCATGTTTCCTAACTGGCAGGACATCAAGGAACAGGGTATTGGCAAAATTCTAAACTGGTAAACTAATTATCATTGAGGAGGTTTTTGATATGGTTCAAAAGAACAAGAATGTTGGCTTAGCAATGAAGCATGGCGCTAAAAATTTCTTGCTATTTTTATTAGCGGCTTTTGTTTTTGCTCTCCCTTTATCTGCTGCTGATACAATTAAGGCTGAGATTACCGCAAGTAATGGAATGGTGGCTTCTGCTCAGCCACTTGCTTCCGCTGCCGGTCTCGAAATTCTTATGGCTGGTGGCAATGCGGTAGATGCTGCCATTGCATCAGCCTTTGCCCTAGGGGTTGTAGAGCCAAATGCAACTGGTCTTGGTGGCGAAGGCATGATGGTCATATACCTCGCAGAGAACAAGACAACTATTGCGATCGATTACCGTTCGATGGCGCCTCTTGCGGATATGTCGAAAATAAAATTTGGTAGTGAAGGTCATGTGGCTGTAGCTGTCCCAGGTACAGTAGCGGGTCTTTGTACTGCGCTCAAGGACTATGGAACAAAAAGCTTGGCTGAGGTTATGGCACCAGCTATTCGCTATGCTCGCAATGGGTTTATCGTCAGCGAGACACTTGCGCAGACAATTGCAGATCGCTTTGATCCTATTTCGAGAAATGAGTCACTTTTGCAGATCCTTGCGCCTGAAGGTTTGCCTTTGCAGACAGGCGATATATTCAAGAATCCAGATCTAGCGGTCACTCTTGAAAAAATCGCTGCAGGAGGGCCAGATGTTTTCTATAAAGGAGAGATAGCCGAAGCGATTGCAAAAGATATGGCAAAAAATGGCGGTTTTATTACAAAAGCCGATCTGGCTGCATATCGAGCGATCAAGCGTGAGCCCGTGCGTGGTACATATCGCGGCTATGAAATCGTATCAGCGCCTCCGCCTGTAGGTGGAATTTCTGTGATAGAAATGCTCAACATGCTCGAATGTTTTGATTTAGGATCGGAACAGCCGCTTTCTCCCAGAAATGTTCACATCATGTCTGAAGTCATGAAACGAGGATTTGCAGATAACTCAGCCTATGTAGGCGATCCTGATTTTACTCAGATACCTGCTAAAGGTCTTCTTGATAAAGAATATGCAAGGAGTCGTGCCCAAGAGATCGATTTGAATAAGATTACGACGTCAATAAAGGCAGGAACACCCAATGAACACCCATCTACAACTCATCTTTCTGTTGTCGATCGTCACGGGAACATGGTAGCGCTCACACAAACCCTATCGGGATTTTGGGGAGCCTGCGTTGCAGTGCCAGGAACAGGGATAATCCTCAACAACGAAATGCAGAATTGGTCTTCGCGCGGTCCTAATGCCTACGCGCCAGGGAAGCGAATGCGCACTACTATAGCACCTACAATCATCGCAAAGGACGGAATTCCATTTGTGACCATGGGGACACCTGGCGCAGGGAGAATAATTTCCACTATGGTTATTTTGACCGTTAATCTCATAGATTTTGATATGGGTGTTCAGGAAGCAATAGAATCTCCTAGATTCTATGCGCGGGATACAGAAAAAGATCTGTCTATCGAATCGAGAATTCCAAAAGAAACTCAGGAATGGCTCAAATCGATTGGATACAGCATAAAGGAATATCCACCCTTTGACCTCTTTTTTGGTGGAGCACAGGCGATTCTAGTAGATCCGAAAACGGGAATCATGCATGGAGGGGCAGACCCTAGGCGTGATGGTGCGGTCTTCGGATTTTGAAGGTGTGGCATATGATCTATAGATACCCTAGTACAAAGAGATTTCTAGCCATAGTATGCTTTATGGCCTTAAGTATATTGCCAATTTTTGCGCAATATTCTGTCCCATCGAATCTTGTAGCGAATTTTGAGCGTCCAGGATTCATAACTTCAGCAGGTCAGACATCGGATGCTGCAATTGTCAAAGTGCTAGCCAACACAAGGCTCAAACTCGGTCTTGATTATGATATTGCGGCAAAGCCTCAGGCAATAGAAAATGCAAAGACATTAGTGCTCGTCCTTGGTGTCTCGAACAAAGGTCTTGGCGCTGCTGGATTGAGCCTTGAGCAGGAAATCGAGCGCGTAAAGAGCATCGTTGCAGAAGCTCTCAAGAATAATACGCGAATCATTTCTATACATACAGGAGGAACCGCCCGTCGAGGTGAAGCCTCAAATCAAGTAATAGAGCTTTGTGTCCCTGTTTCCAATGTTGTTATTGTTGTCGAGGGCGGTAACAATGACGGCTTTTTTACTTCTTTATGCGAAAAGAACAACGTCCCCCTTGTTCAAGTTCCTTCGATCGCTGAAGCAGGTAATGTGCTTATGAGCCTTTTTGCAGCGCAATGAAAAAGCTCTTTCTTGTTTGGTTTGTTTTGATTGGCCTCTTTGTTTCGCAAGCTCAAACAGAAAATGGCGTAGCATTAGTTATGTCAGAAGTAAAGGCAGGGAAAGGTGTCGAAAAGATTCTTTCCCTGTCTGATTTTTCGTCGCAAGTTAAGGGGACTCCTTTTGACACGCCAGTATTCTTTCTCGGAGATATCGCAGGATTGCTTACGAAAAACGCACCCGAAGGATTTCTCTCGGGGAAAGTTGCTGAAGGGCAGGAGAGCACTTCGAAAGACTATACCGTTGCCGTAATAGCAGGTGCCCATGCAAATGAAATTGCAGGAACTCTGGCGGCATATTGGATAATCGAGCACTGCAGAGTGTCTGGCGGCACGCTCATTGTTGTGCCGCGAGCAAATGCTTCGGCCGCAACATGGTCGATAAGTAATGCTGCTGCACCCATTCTTCACTATGGAGCGAGACTTTCCAACCTTGCCCATGAAAATGGCCCAGACCCTGATTTTTTTATACCAGCCTCTGCTTTGGAATCTTTTCCTGCTCTATCTGGCCAGGAAGTACGAAATCTAAACCGTCGGTACCCAGGCGATCCGATGGGTAATCGCACAAGTCAAACTGCGTATGCAATTACCCAGCTTCTTGTGCAGAACCATGTGAACGCGGCACTGGATCTGCACGAAGCAAGCCCTGGTTCTTCTCTTGCATGGTCCATTATTACAAGACCGGAATATCTCGATATAGCCGCACTTGCTGTGCTCCAGATAGAAGAAGAGACAGGAAAATCATTTCACCTTGAGAGCTCAAGAGAGGAGTTTGCAGGCTATTCCCATTGGGAGTGGGGAAAGCTAGGTATTCGAGCCTTCCTTGTGGAAACACTGAACCCTGCACAACCAAGCGATGATCCCACCGTGGATCAAATCTACAATGATAAAGCTCCCCTCGCAGAAAGGATCTATATACATCTCTGCACAGTAAAGGCTCTTGTGGCTTCTGCTTACGAAGAGCTAGGAGATTTAGTTGCTTTGAATATCGAAGGCTTGCCTTCTTCAAAAGAAGAAGTACAAAAATGGCTGCTCGGCATGGAATAAAATCTAAGCAGTGTACTTTTTGCTTGATTTGCTCAATAGGTACATAAATGGATACGGTTTATCTCTCCAAAGACCTAGCTCTACAGCAAGTTTCGTCATTTCTCTTGCGATGGAAACAAAATACCGATAAAAGTATTGATCTTGACATGACGAAGGGCTTTGAAACAAGCGAAGATGCATCTAGATTATTGAGGAAAGTACCCAGCAGTGTGCAAAAGATAGGCTGCTATTATGTTGCCTCCCAGAAGAAGGCTGTAGTCTGGCTCATAACTAATGAAAGCAGCGATGATAGAAGCGATAAAGAAAGAAGACAAGATTCTCTTCAAATTCTTTTGGAGAAACCTCGAGAATTTGGATCGGCGCCAGTAGAAATTCGGTACAATGTAATGACTAATTCGGCAGATCATCATAATGGTGCATGTCTCTCTGGTATCGAGATATCCTATGGTAGCATTCTGATACTGAGTCCGCCTGCGGCTGGCGAGATAGTCATCTCTATATCTAGACTCGAGCAAGCTAGAGAGCTAGCCTGAGGCTTAATGCTATAGAACGAGTGCCTTCTAACATGAGACAATAGAATCTATGGGAGAAAAGATATAAAGCCGTGATCTCTCTTGTAATCATAGTCAGCATAAGCCTGGCAATGGCTGCAATAGTCGAATACCAGGCCCATTGTAGGCGCCTCAAAGCCGTGCCCATACGCATTCTTGTCAATGGAACACGCGGCAAGTCTACTGTGACAAGGCTCATTGCGGCAGGGCTTGCAGCTGGGGGTCTCCGAGTATATGCAAAGACCACCGGTTCTGCAGCCCGCATTATTTTGCCAGATCTAAGCGAGAGAGAGATAAGAAAACATGGTTCGGCAAAGAGACGGCCTTCCATAATGGAACACAAATGGTTCGTTCGGGCGGCATATAAGGCTGGGGCGCAGGCTATAGTGGCCGAATGTATGGCAATTCGCCCAGAGACTATTGGTGTGCTCGAGACGCGGCTTGCTCATTCGACAATAGGAGTCATAACTAATGTGCGCCTCGATCATTTGGATACAATGGGGACGGAGCTTGAATCGGTGGCCGAGGCTCTTGGGGAGTCTATTCCGGAAAGAGGGAAGGCCTTTGTAGGCAGCGAGGGCATGAACGAAGAAATAAAGGCTGTTTTTTCGCGTATGGCCGCGCAGCGCGGTGCCCAGCTTGCCTTCGTGCCCATCGACGAAGAAACGCAAGCGCTACGCAGCGCATTTGCATACCCAATACATGCACAGAACCTGGCTCTTGCGCTTGCGATCTGCAGCGCTTGCGGCGTTTCGCGTGAAATTGCGCTGCGCGGCATGCAAGACGCTAAGCCAGATCCCGGCGTGAGATCTACGATTCTCACAAGCTGGCGAATACACAAGGTTCGAGTCATCAATGCCTTTGCGGCAAACGACCCTCAGTCTACGCTTGAGATGTGGAATGAGGAGCGTGGCTTGCGTTATTCGAGCGACTTGTGCTACCCGAGCGATATGCGCAACTTGAATGAATTAGATAGCAACTATGGCCCTCAGGAGAATGAGACACATGAAATTCTCTCGGAAATAAAAGAGTTCAACAGAGCAGAGCAGACTTTCCGTGTGCTTGTTTTCAATCATCGAGAAGATCGTGCTTGGCGAGCCCTTCAAATGGGTGAAATTGCTGCTGGCATAGATGCGGATGCAATCCTTGTCTATGGCTTGAATCGAAGGCTCGCCGAAAAAGTTGTGTATCGATATTATCGTCGGCTAAGCGCAGAGAACCCAAGGGCTCTTAGAGCGCAGCGGATGCAAACGGCAGCCCAGCCAGCGCCGCTTTGGCTGGCAGCAACTCCAGAAGAGCCAGTGCAGTCGGCCATGACAGCAGCGGCGCCAACGCCGACAAGAGAGGCAGCGCAGCCATCGCCACATCAAGCGCCACTTGGGCCGCCGCTATCTAAGCCACAAAATAAGCCTGCCAGCCATCCTATAAAATACCCCGCCGTTCGCTCGATGCGACAAGCAAGCTTCGACGCCATTTTCGAGACAATAGAGAACCTCGGAGGTTTCAAAGAATTTCCATCAAGGACCTATGTCGAAATACTCTGCGCAGGCAATATAAAAGGACCGGGGATGGCCTTGAGCGATTCTCTCGAAGCCCTATTATTGCATCAACCAGACGCCGCGCAATCGGCTATTTCGACCGAAGGGGCGCAATCGTTTAATACGACTGGCGCGGTGCAATCAGTTACCTCAGCCGAGGGGGAGGGAGCGCAATCGATTTCTTCGCACGAAGAGGCGCAATCGTCTAATACGACTGGCGCGGCGCAATCAGTTACCTCAGCCGAGGGGGCACATTCAGTTGCTTCGCCTGAAAAATCGCAATCCGCTAATTCGACAGGAGAAAGATAATGGCAAGTACATCGATTGTTGTTTCAATAGTGCTCGGATTTTTCTTTGGCGAATTAACAGGATGGCTTACAGGTGGACTCGTGGCTCCTGGATACCTCGCGCTATATATTGATCAACCTTTGCGAATAATAATGACATATATAGCGGCCCTTTTGGCGTTCTTTTTGGTCAAATTGCTTTCGCAGATAAGCATTTTATTTGGACGAAGGCGTTTTATGGCCTTCATTCTGGCTGGCATTTGTATGGGCGCTTTACTCGATGCTATTGTAAGACAGATTCCCCCTTCAGGCTCCGATCTGCGAGCTATTGGCTATGTGGTTCCAGGACTCATAGCGAATGATATATGGAAGCAAGGATTTTTGAGGACATTGCTTGGGAGTCTTGTAATTACTCTAGCGACTCGTGTCGTGCTACTCTTGATTCTGGTTTGAGTCCTTCCATGAAAAATTCGATTGCAAAACATAGGCAAAATCCTGCTCTTTTTGTACGAGTTCTAATCGCGCTCGCTTCGCTCGCGCTCGGCCTTGTCGCCACAGAATTGCTAGCGCACAATGAACCTCATCCGGCTGCCGAAGCGATGAACAAGGCAGCTCGACGAATGGCCCAAGCAGAAGCTGTAGTCGCGAAAAAGCGCCTTGCTATGGGATTGCCCATGGATCCTGCTCTAGACCCATATCAAACGGGCCTAATCGGTGCAGAATCGAGCATTTTGACAACTACTGTAGGCGATATAGTGTCCAAGAGGACGAGCACAAATACGGCTTTTGCAGCCCTTATTGTGCGATATTTTCATGATATTGGTCTTGAGTCGGGAGACAGGATAGCCGTTGGCTCATCTGGCTCGTTTCCGGCAATCCTTATAGCCGTACTTTCTGCTTGTGCGGAGACTGGAGTGGAGCCGATCGTTATCGCCTCAATAGGCGCTTCGGAATATGGCGCCAATATCGAAGGCTTTAGCAATGCCGAGATAATGGCAGCATGCAGAGACGCTGGAGTGCTGCCATATATGCCTATTGCGATTTCTCCCGGCGGGGAGGATGATCTGGGGATTTCTTCAATGTATAGACTTGAGCCAAGCGACGAGCTGGCGAAGTATGCACAGCGTGTTGCAAAAAGTCTAGATATTCCTCTCATTCAATCTCCAGATCTCGAGAGCTCTTTTAGGGCCCATCTCGAAGTATATGAAAAGGCATCTCCAATAAAGGCTTTTGTCAACATAGGGGGAGCGGATGTCAATTTTGGTAGCGGCCCAGCCTCGCTCAAGCTGAAACCAGGACTCATCGTTTCATCGGCTCGAACAAGGGGAACCGATTTGGGTAAATTGCATAAGCAAGTACCAAGAGATCCAAAAAAATCTGCCCGACAGGAGACAAGCAGCGCAGGGACAATGGACGCTAATATCGGCTTAGATGCACAAGCTGGTCTTATTGCCTATTATATGGCCAAAGGCCTTCCTGTCCTACATTTTCTAAATATTAAAGGCCTTGCAGTGCAAAGTGGAATACCTGTAGATGGAGATCCGAGAGCTCCTCTTCCTTCCAGTATCGTCACTATGCGCATAAAGCCGAGCTGGCCTCTTCTTATAAGTCTCTTCCTTGCTGGTACGGCACTTGCCATCCGAAAGCCTCTTAGATACTATCCATAGCAATATTTCATTATTTGAACATCATAGCGGGAGATAAATCATGGCGAAGTATCCGTTCAGAGATATCGAGAAAAAATGGCAGAAGCGCTGGGAGGAAGAACAGACATTCCGCGTATTCGAAGATGAGAGATTCCCCAAAGAAAAGCGCCGCTATGTGCTAGATATGTTTCCCTATCCTTCTGGTGCCGGGCTTCATGTAGGACATCCAGAAGGTTACACCGCAACCGATATCTATTGTCGATACCTGCGAATGAACGGCTACAATGTCTTGCATCCCATGGGCTTCGATGCCTTTGGTCTGCCTGCAGAAAACTACGCCATCCAGACAGGTACCCATCCTGCTATCACGACTTATGCAAACATCGAAAGATTTCGTTCACAGATAAAGGCGCTTGGTTTCTCCTATGACTGGTCTCGCGAGGTCATAACCTGCGATCCAGATTACTATAGATGGACTCAATGGATTTTCCTTCAGCTATTCAAGCAAGGTCTTGCCTACGAAGCCGAGATGCCCATCAACTTCTGTCCTTCTTGTAAGACAGGCCTCGCCAACGAAGAAGTAAAGGATGGTCATTGCGACCGCTGTGGAACCAAAGTCGTCCGCAAACGCATCCGCCAATGGGTGCTAAAGATAACAGCTTATGCAGAGCGCCTTCTTAATGATCTCGATGAGCTCGACTGGCCAGAACCTATCAAGCTGATGCAGCGCAACTGGATAGGCAAGTCGGAGGGAGCATCCGTCAATTTTGCGATCGAGGGATTCGACGAATTCCTCGAAGTCTATACGACTCGTCCAGATACCCTCTTTGGTGCGACTTATATGGTGCTTGCGCCAGAACACCCCCTTGTACTCAAGATCACGAAGCCCAGTCAGCGTAGAGCTGTAGAAGCATATATGGAAGAAGCTGCCAGCAAGAGCGATCTAGAGCGGACGGATCTCGCCAAGGACAAGACGGGTGTCTTTACCGGAGCGTACGCGATCAATCCCGTAAATGGCGAAAGAATTCCCATCTGGATCAGCGATTATGTCCTTATTTCCTATGGCACCGGCGCCATAATGGCCGTTCCCGCCCACGATTCGCGCGACTGGGACTTTGCCAAGAAATATAGCCTTCCCATCGTTCAGGTGGTTGCGCAGCCTGGGGAGATCGCCGCCAGCGAAAGCTCCGATCCCGCCTCGTGTGACTTTACCCGCGAGCCGGAGAGTTATTTCGATGGAGATGGCATTGCGGTAAATTCAGGCCAGTTCAATGGCCTAACCACGGCGGAATTCAAAGAGCGTGTCGTGGCCTGGCTGGAGGAGAGAGGCGTAGCCAAAAAAACAGTGAACTACAAGCTTCGAGATTGGCTATTTAGCCGTCAGCGCTATTGGGGAGAACCCATCCCCGTTGTGCACTGCAAGAAATGTGGTATCGTGGCTCTGCCTGAAGAAAGCCTTCCACTCACTCTGCCGGAGGTTAAATCGTATGTTCCTACCGGTACAGGAGAATCGCCCCTCGCAGCCATTACCGATTGGGTAAATACCATCTGCCCGCAGTGCGGAGGCCCTGCCACTCGCGAAACTAACACCATGCCTCAGTGGGCGGGTTCCTGTTGGTATTTCCTTCGCTATCTCGACCCAGAAAATTCCGAGATCTTTGCCGAGCGTTCCAAGATCGACTATTGGATGCCGGTCGATCTATATGTCGGAGGAGCAGAGCATGCTGTTTTGCATCTACTCTACAGTCGGTTCTGGCACAAGGTTCTCTACGATCTGGGCTTGGTAAACACAGATGAGCCTTTCATGCGCCTCGTCAATCAAGGAATGATTCTAGGCGAAGACAATCAGAAAATGTCGAAGAGTCGCGGCAATGTTATCAATCCAGACGATATCATCGAAAATTATGGTGCCGATTCTATGCGCATGTATGAGATGTTCATGGGTCCATTAGAAGTATCCAAACCCTGGTCTACAGCGGGGCTTGTAGGAGTCTCACGTTTCTTAGAACGCGTTTGGGCCTTGTCTGAGCGCCCTATAGTAGAGACGCCGTTGAATGCAAGGCTCGAAAAACTTCTACACAAGACCATCAAGAAAGTAACAGAAGACACCGCGAGCTTGAACTTCAATACCGCAATCTCACAGATGATGATATATTCCAACGAACTAGCGAAGCTAAAGTCTATCCCACGCGCTGGATGGGAACCATTTGTGCTTCTTATCGCTCCGTACGCGCCTCATCTTGGCGAGGAACTCTGGGAAAAACTAGGCCATAAGGAATCGGTATCGAAGTCTACCTGGCCTGTCTACAGAGAAGAACTAACTCAGGATGAGGAGAAAGAGATTGTAGTCCAGATAAATGGTAGAGTACGCAGCAAGTTCCTGGCGCCTGCGGGAACAGCTCAAGATAAACTCATCGAAATGGCAAAGCACGCCGAGAAGATTTCTAACTGGCTAGAAGGAAAGGAGATTGCAAAAGCGATAGCTGTTCAGGACAAACTCGTCAATTTTGTGCTAAAATAACGAAATTGCATGTAAATATAATTAGCATTATCTGGATCCTAAGCTCATTCATCGTGCTTTTTGATGGATGGCTATGCTTGTCTCGCAAAAGAGTTCGAGGTTCTAAAGAATTTGCAATCGTCAATTTTGCCATCGCGTGGTATGTATTCTTCACCGCATTTGAACTCATGAGTGTCGAGCTCGATCAAGTGCTGTTCTTTACACATCTTGAATATATTGCGACAACTTTTCTCCCAGCTCTATTGATCAACTTCGTTTTGAAATTTCTCGATTATGATTCTCCATATAATAATCCCATATTGATTGCACTGAGCATAATTGCGTTCGCCGAATTGATTCTGCAGTGGACAACAACAAGCCATGGCCTCGTATATCGGAATGTTCATCTTCAGGCTTATGGTAACCTGTGGGTCATTCATTTCGAGAAAGGTCCTGTCTATATATTGGGAGCTATTATCCAGGAATTGTCGATAATTGGCTCGATGATATTATTTATAAACGCACTGAGCAAAGCAAAGGGAACTCTTAGAACTCAGCTTTCCTTGATAATAATTGCATTGAGTATTCCTCTTGCTGTATTTTTGCTCTATATTTTTTCGGCAATTCCTGTACCCTATGATATCAATTCTTTTTCATTCACCTTAGTGAGCATTTTTACGACTATTTTGCTTTTGCGCGTCGATATGTTTGCGTTCGCCCCTGTAAAACAAGGGCGAGTTTTTATGTCCATGAGAGAAAGCTGTGTCATCGTCGATGAAAACGGTCGCATTGTCGATATGAACCAGAGAGCAAAGGAGATGTTGCCATTTTTAAATTCTGATGTCATAGGAGAGAAGGCTCTAGATGTTTTTGCGATATTTCCCTCTCTAATCAAGGCCATGATACATCCTGAAGAACAGGAAATAGAATTGAATGCCTCGTCTGTTGGTGGACCAGAATGGATTCTTGCAAAGATATCGCTACTGAATGAAGGTCGTAAGGATAGCATCGTCTATGCAATTTTTTTCGAGGACACGACAGAACGGCATCGCATGCTGGAAAGTCTTCAATACTACGCGACGCGGGATAATCTTACGGGGCTATTCAATCGTCGCTATTTCTACGAAGCAATTAAGCCTGGCATCGAAGTGAGCATAACCAAGGGTTCTGAAGTCAGCATTATCATGATCGACATCGATTCATTCAAAGAGGTCAACGATGCGTATGGCCATGCGATAGGCGACAAGGTTTTGCGCTCTTGTGCTAAGGTTCTTGCGGCTAAGTTAGAGTCAGAGTCAGATGCGATAATAGGTCGATTCGGAGGAGATGAATTTATTGTCTTCCTGCCCGAAGCGAGTCTAGAAGAGGCTCAGAGAATAGCGGAAAAGCTTAGGCTTTCGGTTGTAGCAATGCCTATTCTCGAGGAAATTGAACGACCTCTCCATATCAGCGTTGGTGTTTCAGCTCATCAAATAGCGCGTCTTGAAGAGATAGAAATGCTTATAAGCAAGGCAGACGATGCGTTGTATAAGGCAAAACGGAGCGGTGGCAATCGGGTATGCATCTAGGGTTTGATAAAAATGTCTTGCGATGATAGAAGCCAAAGTGAAGCCAAAGGCAGAATGCCTAATCCTGAGTCCTTCGATCAATACCGTTGCTCATGGTTTGAAGCAGATCGTCGATGTCCTGAACTATCGTTTTTGCGCGAACCTTGCCGCGGTATTCGATAATATGATCGTAATATTGAAATGCTTGGGCAATAATAGCGCCAAATCTTCCGGGGAAACGTAATCCTGACATAATGGCAGCTTTGGATAAGTACATTAATCCTTCAAAGGTGAGCGCCTTGGAGAATCCATCTATAAGAGCAAATTCCGTTATTACGAAGGGGCCAATTTTGAAAAGCACACGTCCAGATGGAATGAGCAGATTGGCTAGGACGATCCCCGCAATTACTGCAAAAGTCGAAATCAAAGAAAAGCGCTTCCCACTAATCCATGTCCAGAAGATAAACAAGATGAGACATAGCAGCTTTACGACAATTCCTTTCTGGAGCAAAAAAAATATCGCAATTGCGGCACCGAGAACTGCTGCTACCCAGGGCTCCATATATTCTTCATAGCGCTTCCGGCGAGCTATGCGCCCTTGATTGTGAATGTTTTTTCGCAGAGATTCTTTATTCTCGGCTGCCTTGCCTGAATTATCTATTGCTTTTGTATCCGAATTGTTATCTTCTGTTTCCGAATTGCCATCTTCTATAGCAAATTCTGAGCCTGTGGGCCTTTTCCCGACTTCGCTATTGTTCTGATTATTGGTGGATCGGGCATTGCCAATCCCCCTTGCGCTGGCGTACCAATGCGAATTCTCGGCAAAGAATTCAGCAAATAAACCCATTAGAGTGCCAGTTGCAAGCCCTGTAGCTAGAAAAATAGGCGCAATAAGCCAGGCCGCTTCCCCAAAGATAACATATCGTGCCATCAGCATTTGAATGGCATTCGAAGCCATAGCTCCTGAAATAGAGACTCCTATCAGCGAAATTGCTCCTTTACCAAGCTTTCTAGTAGCTCGCATTGCAATAGCAGCTATCATGGTTCCGCATAAGCTAAAAAGCGCAACATACGAAAAGAGAGTTCCAGACACGATCGACATGCCTACCACCTTTGCGGCGGCCAATACCATAAACCACTTGAAAGGCAGAATGTCTACCGCTAGCAGAATTGGCAAGTTTGCTATGCCAATCCGCATAAAAGGCAGGGGTTTTGGTAACATATATTCAATAGCGGACAAGAAAAAGCAGAAGGCAGCAAGCAAGGCCGTTAGTTCAGCTTGATTTTCATGGCCAATGGATGTCTGTCCTATGGAAGGCGTCTGTTCTGAAGAGAAGAGGGGGGACGCTTCGGGGCCAGCAGGTGCTTCCAGGACAGGGGACGCTTCCTGGCCAGTGGGT
>ENA-UOYA01001655-UOYA01001655.1-activated-sludge-metagenome-genome-assembly--contig:-NODE-1655-length-23015-cov-14.481969_pt1 | contig 23015 bp, 29 predicted proteins | sample MGYA00238163_ERZ764804 | MGnify/ENA primary metagenome ERZ764804 (study PRJEB28919, sample SAMN05720223) | activated sludge metagenome | isolation source: Anaerobic digester | place: Hong Kong... | reverse complement strand
AGCCCCATATTCCAGGCTGTAGTGATAGGGACGCCAATGACACAGGCTGCACACAAGGTGTTGAAGAGGAGGTCTATCGCTTTTCGAGCGAATCGGCAGCTTTCTGCGCTTTCCAATCGATCTTCCTCGTGAAGGTTGCCTTCCCCGCCTTGACGAGGGCTCTTGCGTCCTCATCATGAATCCTGGCAATTCGGCCAGGCTTGTCGGCGAAAGAGCCGATATGGTCAATCACGCACTTCATTCCTTGGTTTCCTTTTCTTCGAGAAGGTTCAGCATCCAGTCGACGTAGCGCATAGCCTGCTTTCCAGCCCAGCTGTTTGCAACGTAGTCGACACCGAGTAGCCGCTCAGCACTCCAGAATACGCAGCCAAGCAGCAGCGCGAACAGAGACAGCGGCAGTAGGGCAAGGTGCTTCATGGCGTCAATCCATGAACTTCTGGGAAAAGGTCGCCCAGGCAGCGGAGATCACGATAGCGCCAGCGATCGCCACCAGTGCCACGGTCGTCTTGTCGGAATTCTCGATCAGGGTCTTCAAGTAGTCAAACATTTGGTCTCTCCATCTTTGCTGACTTCATTGAGGTTAAGGAAGGCCCGAAGGCCTACCTAGTTTTCACGTACGACAGTCATGAGCAGCTCATAAGCTCTTCTGCTATCGGTCTCGTAAAACAAAGCAGGCCACGGCTCACAAGGAACAGTGGCATACTTGTTGTACATGTACTGCCCAAAGCGCAGCTCAGAGCGAAGAGAACTGTCACTTCTGTAGAAGCGCCAGCCTTCGTCCAGCTGTTGTTGAGTCAGGGACAGCTTAGGGGGCTGCAGCAGCATTGGCCTCGGTCTCTTCAGAAGACGTTTGGGCTTCGGCTTCGGCCTTTTTGATCAGCTCGTCGAGTTCGTCGAGCTTCCTTTGAACCCTGTAGTCTTTCACGATGTCGATCACATCGAGCAGGGCAGAAGTGCCGACGGCCAGACCTACAGCGGTGCGGACAGCCGAGGTGGCGAGCACTGCCATCTTGACAGGCGGCAGAAAGATGCTGGCGAGGATAGCCACACCAGCGATGTCAGCTGCAACCTTGGCGGTGCGCGGGAAGGCGATGTTCATTTCAGTCTCTCCATTAGAGTCCCTTTGGGACAGTTAACTTCATTGAGATTTCTCTCATTATAGATACACCATTTTTCTCACTTTTTAAGGGTCCACTCTTATGTTTCTTGAAGCAGCCCAGCCCTGCTCTAGCTTAACAAGGCACACCCCTGTTAGTGTATACCTAGTCTCATTAGAAGGCCAGGCATCTCTGCAAGAAGCTTCTGATAGCTTCCAAATTCCTGAAAATGTTACTACAGCAACTACAACCACTACTAGTATATCTCTTGTCATTTCTTATAAGCTCCAATAAAATAAGGGAAGAAAGACTGCACAAGAGCAGTATGTGAGGTGGTGGCTAGTAGAGCCCCTAGTAGAAAAGATTTCTTCATAGTCAAGCCTCCAAACTCATAGCCGCAATATGAAGGGCGCAGCGGTGGATAGCTACGCTGTCATCTTCTTCCTTCTGAAGGAGGGTGTCCTGTATCTGGTAGTAGAGGCAGAAAGCTTCGCCGTAGCGTAATTGAGGGTTGCTAGTGCGAAAGTCTTCAAAGTTTCTTGAGTCTTCTGCTTTTTTCATTTTACACCTCAGAAGGTTATCATTAGAGTGTCGCCTTCATAGACTGGTTGCATTGTTGGATGCTGATCAAATAGCTCTTCTAAACTCTTAAAAATTCCGCTCACCAGTACTGTTCCACTTCTCTTACCCATGTAGGGGAGAGCAGAGTGGTCTGCTACAGGCTTAAAGTAAATAAGGCCATTAGGCGAGACTAGTGCTTTTAGCTCTCGCGTAGCTACCTCTTGTGGTTTGACTGTTGCCCCGGTCTTTTTCCAGATCCAGGCAATCAGACGGCCCTTTAGCTTAAGCTTCATCTTGTCTCTCCTTCTCTCCAGCACTGCGGGATTGCAGCGCCTTCTTTGAGATCTTTAGGCTGGATGTCTATCTAACTAGACGTTAGTCTATCATTATAGATACGTCATTTTCCTCAGTTTATAAGTGTCCTTTTTTATCCCCACAAAGATTGTGCCAAGTACGCCGCCAAATATCAGCAGCGCGCCCCTGCTTTCAATTGACCACTGGCTTGCGTCCATATCCCAGGCCACAAAGCAGAAGGCTAGGTAGGTGGCTACGAAGCCTAAGGCAAAGAGGAAGAGGTTGGCTAGTAATCTGGTCATGGTTATTTAACCTTTTTCATGGAGAGCTTATTACGCAATCCTTTCTAGCTGCTGTCATTGCTATAGCCTCCTTAACACAAGTAAGAAGACAACAAGGGCAGGGATAATTGGCACCCAAAGAGGAGCTGTAACCCACCACCAAGACCAAGTGATTACCCCGGTAAGCTTCAGGGTAAGGAAGACAAGAAACAGCAGGTTGGGAAAGGTGATGCCAGTGTTGTTATGGCCGCTCATAGCTTTACTCCATTTCATCATTATACCATTGATCACAGCTGCAGCCTTTATAGACACTACAGCCACAGTCCATAATCTCAGGGTCTTCAATCTTATCAAAGACCTGAGCGGGATGCTCTTTATCTGCTTGCATAGCACAGCGATCACAGCCACACAGATCAGAGTGAGGTTCGTATCTAAAGCCCATCAATTATCTCCTTTCATAAGATCTACATGAGACTTCTCTCATTATAGATACACGGTTTTTCTCAGTATTTAGACACTTCACACCTCTAGAAAGAGATAGCCTTACCTCTTAACGTTAAAGAAGAAAGAGGCAACTCTAGTACTCGGGGCATACAAGACTAACAAAACTATCCTTAGGGGGTAGGGGGCAAAACAAGAACTAAAAATTTTTAAATATTGTTAACGGCTGTTAACACTTTTTAATTCTTCTTGTTCTTATTACTTTATTATATAAATGTTAACAGCTGTTAACAGTATTTAAAAGAAAGCTTAAATTGAAAAAGAACTCTTTTACTACTAATACTACAATTCATATTCAACCAAAAACTTATAATCAAGAGTTACTGTTGAAAGCTATTAGAGAATCAGCTATGATTGTTGCTACAGGCCCTGCTGGTACTGGTAAGACTTATTGTGCTGTTAACTCTGCTTGTAACCTTCTTTTGTCAGGTAAGGCTAAGTCTGTTGTGTTGACAAGACCTAACATTTCTACTGGTCGCTCTTTAGGCTTCTTTCCAGGAACTATTGCTGAAAAGTTAGAGCCTTGGTTAGCGCCTATGATTAGTGAGTTTAAGGATCGCCTAGGAAAAGGGAACTATGAGGCTAAGCTTGGTTCTGGTGCTATTCAGATTCAGCCGTTAGAGACTATTAGAGGTGCTAGCTTTACTGATACTGTTGTGCTGATTGATGAAGCTCAGAACTTGACCTATGAAGAGTTAAAGGCTGTTAGTACACGACTTGGTGAAGGCTCTACTATGGTGTTCATGGGAGATCCACAACAAAGAGATCAACGAGAAAGTGGTTTAGTAGTATTTAAATCAATAATTAAAAAGTATCAGCTTCCAATTCCTGTCATTGAGTTTACGATTGACGATATCGTTCGTTCTGACTTGGTTGGGCAGCTTGTTAAGACTTTTATGCAGTATGAGGGGGTTGTTTGATGCTGGAGACAATGATTGAAGAGATGAAAAGAGCTCTTAGAACTAAGAATTGGACTCGTTTTGATGAGCTTGATTTTGAGCTTTATGACTTTACACAAGAGCTAAAAAAGCGCTACATGCAACCTACTGAAAAATAATCAAAAAAATTAACTCAAAATTTTAGAAGAGTTACAACAAAAATTTAGGAAACACAATGACACAAATTCCAACAACTTCCTACAAGCGCAGTGTTGGCTCTCCTAATCACGAATATGAGTCGATGGTTCGCATCTGGAAACGTGCTAGAGCTATTCTCAATGGTGAGCTTTTTGCTAAAGAGCATGATCGCTATCTTGATCTGGCTAACTACACTAACTTGCTAGTTCCTTTCAGCCCTCGTATGTCTTTAGAGCAATATCGCTGGTATGTTGCTGAAGCAGAGTTGCCAGGCTTAGCCTCACAGTACGCTAAAGTAATTGCTGGCGGCTTACTACGCAAAGAACCACAGATTGTTCTGCCAGAGTCTATTGAAAAAGAGGCTATGGATTGGCTTCGTAACCGTTTTACACAAGATGGCCGACCAATTATTTCTTTTCTTGATGAAGCTATTTGGGAGGAGATTTCAACTTCTAGAGGCTGGGTATCGGTAGACTTCCCTTCTGTAGAGGACTATGACTCTCTGTCTAAAGAGCAAAGAGATCAGCTGTCTCCTTATCCAGTGCTTTGGAAAGCTGAAGACGTTATTAACACTCATGTTAGCATAAATAAGCAAACAAGACGTCCTTCGCTTAGCCGTATTGTATTTAGGTATATCGAGCAAGATTACTCTGAGAACGAGTATCATCCAACTCTGAAGCTCATAGCAGCTGATCACTTTTTAGATGAATCAGGTGTCTATAGAGTTCAGAAGCATAGACGTAAAGGCGAATCAATTGTAGAGATTACTAACGGTACTCTGCAAATGACTCAGCTGTTTGGTACTACTATCTTTGTTGAAGGAGACTGGGAACTTGATGGTGAAGAAATCACTCCACTGATGGGTGGTGAGCCTCTTACCTTCCTTCCTATTATGCCACTTAATGGTCAGCTAACTGTTAGCGCTCCTATGCTAACTCCTATTATTGACAGAGAAATTGCTCTATACAACAAAGTATCACGTAGAAACCACTTGCTCTATGGAGCCGCTACCTATACTCCTGTTATTTTCTCAGACATGCAAGAAGAAGACTTTAAGAAAATTGTGTCTTCTGGTCTAGGGTCTTGGGTAAAACTAGGCGCTGACGATAAGATCGATACTTTTAAGACTCCTACAGAAGCGCTAGCAGACATGGACAGGGCTATTGAAGCCGCTGTTAATGAAATGGCTAGAATGGGTATTCGTATGCTAGCTCCAGAAACTTCTGATAGCTCTGGTGTAGCGCTAGAGATTAGAAATAGCTCTTTAACAGCTCAGCTAGGTGTTCTTAACTCTAAGCTATCAACCACTATGCAAGAAGTAATTAAGCTAATGCTACAGTGGAAGTATGGTAAAGAAGTAGACATGACTGGTCTAGAGTTTAAGCTTTCTGCTGACTTTAACCCAGCGCCTCTTGGTTCTGAGTGGGCAAGACTAGCTACAGAATGGTATCAAGCACGGCTTATTCCTCGCTCTGTATGGTTGTCTATTGCTAAACATCATGACATTATTCCTTCTGACTATAACGATGAAGAAGGCCAAGCAGAAATTGGACAAGACACTCTTGTTCAACCTCAATTTGATCTTCAAGAAGATGCAGGAGTGATTAATAAATGACAGAAGTAGAACTAGTGAGAGGCAGCGATAAAGACCTTGTCTTAGCTGTAAAAGATTCTAACAACGACCCTATCGATTTAACAGGTAGGGTCTTAACCTTTTTTGATATATCAAGAGCCTTAACTGGCAAAGTATCTGGCTCAGTATCAGATGCTACTAATGGCTTAATCAGTATACATATAGAAGGCACTACACCTATCCCACTAGGCTTGCACTCTTTTAGAGTACAGCTTACTGATGGTGGCGGTAGTTCTATAGCTATTAAACCTATTTCGTTAAGAGTGGTGTAATATGGCAGACATTATTGAAATTTATGTAGACAATACACCACAGCAAATTACAATTAGTACAGCAGGAGTTCAAGGTCCTCAAGGGGCTGCGGGTCCAGCTGGCGCAACAGGTGCTACAGGTCCTGCCGGGCCTAAGGGGGACACCGGAGATACTGGTCCTACTGGGGCTACAGGTCCTAAAGGTGATACAGGGGATACTGGCCCACAAGGCCCTGCTGGAGCCGATGGAGCTACAGGGGCTGATGGTCCTTCAGCTTATGAAGTGGCAGTTGCTAACGGCTTTGTAGGCACTGAAGCAGCTTGGTTAGCTAGCTTAGTAGGTGCTACTGGAGCTACTGGTCCTCAAGGGCCTCAGGGCGATCCTGGTGCTGCAGGCGCTACTGGTCCTCAAGGTGATCCAGGTCCTGCTGGTACTAATGGTGTAGATGGCGCTACTTGGTACACAGATACAGGTGCTCCCTCTTCAGGACTAGGCTTAATAGACGATCTTTACTTGAACACTAGTAATGGTGATGTATATAAGAAGACTGATGTAAGCACTTGGACATTGCAGACTAATATTACTGGCCCTGCAGGGACTGGTGGCAGCGGCATAGGTGTTCCTGGAACAACCTTTACTAATACTTCTACTACTACATTAACTCTAACAGATGCTAGCAAGGACAACCAGATTATAACAGGGTCTGCTCCAGACTTTTTTATTACCTTTCCTGATCCTGCTGACTGCACTGTTGGTAGAATGTTTAGGGTATTTAACTCTTCTGCTAACGATATTGGGTATACTCTGCCTTTTGACGGCTCAAGCTTTACTAGCTACATACCTGCTGGTTCTATTTTTGTCTTTGTTAGAGACTTAGACATAACAGACGCTATTCCTAGCTGGAATCAAGTAAACCAAGGCTTTATTTCTTTTAACTTAACAACCATTAACACTCTTTTTGCAGAGTCTGCTGCAGGCTATGCTCCTATTTATGTAGGCTATGTCAACGATCTTGATGAAGGCTCACTAAGTGATACAGGGCTGTGGATTGATGATTTTGGATTGAAGGTAAAAGTTAGTGGCACTGTCTACAATCTAACTAGCGGCGGTGGCGGCACTGTAGCGGATGGTGACTATGGTGATATAACTGTTACAGGCGGTGTCTGGACTATAGATACAGCTGTTAGCGACACTTTTAAAGATAGAGCTAACCATACTGGTACTCAGTTATCCACTACTATTAGCGATTTTGCAGAAGCCGTAGATGACCGTGTAGACTCCCTTCTGGTAGTAACTGGCCTTACAAAGTCTTATAACGATGCTGATAATACTCTTACTCTCAGCATTAGTAATAACGCTGTAGACAATACTAAAGCCGCTGACATGGCCAACTCTACTATTAAAGGGCGTTCTACTGCTGGCACAGGAGACCCAGAAGATCTTACTCCTACACAAGTAAGAACTATGCTAAACGTAGCTAACGGAGCTACAGCCAACTCTTCTGATGCTATTTTACTAGCTAGAGCTAACCATACTGGTACTCAAACAGCTTCCACTATAAGCGACTTTAATTCAGCCGCTTTAGCAGCCGCTCCTGCTGAGACTACTACTACTGCCGGTGCTTTAATTAATAGTGCTACAAGCAAGACTACTCCTGTGGATGCCGACTATGTAGGGCTGATGGATAGCGCCGCTTCCAACATTCTGAAGAAGCTGTCTTGGGCTAACATCAAAGCCACGCTTAGAACTTACTTTGACCTTTTCTACGGCCCGCCAATTATGGTCGCTGCTAGTGATGAAACTACTGCTATTACAGCAGGTACTTCTAAAATAACATTTAGAATGCCTTATGCATATACAGTTACAGCAGTAAGAGCTTCTTTATCAACAGCTCAAACCTCTGGCAACATTTTTACTGTCGATATTAACGAGTCAGGCGCCTCTATTCTGTCTACTAAGCTAACTATTGACAATACAGAGAAAACATCTGTAACAGCTGCTACAGCTGCAGTTATATCTGATACTTCATTAGCAGATGATGCTGAAATTACTATTGACGTTGATCAAATCGGTGATGGCACAGCTAAAGGACTTAAGATTACTCTTATAGGCTACAAGACATGACTTTCTTAATCAATCCTTACTCGCTGTTTCATACTCCTAGCGCTCCCTCCATAGTGTCTGCTAACAGAGTTGTTCAGAATACCTCTGGCACCTCTAGCGGCTCTGTAACTTCAGGCAGCGCAGCCTCTGGGGAGCTAATTATTCTGTTCATGTCTCATGGGCAGAATTTGTTACAAGCTACACCTATTACTTGGCCTTCTGGTTTTACCGAAGGAGGCCGTAGTAACCCTGCTGGCAACAGAGCTAGTGGCGCTTGGGCTTGGAAAGTATCCTCAGGCTCAGAACCGAGTACTTATAGTACTTCTTGGTCAACGGGTAGCACTAGGTCTATACTGTCTTGTTTAGTCATTAAGGACCATAACGGGTTTGATACAGCGTATACAAACTCTCAGGCATCAAACACCAATGTAAACTTTTCTGGCTCTGGTACTGCCACTGTTGCACCTGGCCTGAGGCTATACCTTTACTCTGGCGGCTGGGGCTTAGGAATTCTAACTGTTACAGTAGCAACTACTACACCCGCTTGTAGTCTGGTATTGGCTGGAGCTATGACACCCGCTGGTGATAACACAAACGGTGCAGGTAGCTATGTTGTAGCTAAGCAAGAGCTAACAACTTCTTTGGCAAGTATTAGCCATACAATTTCTTGGACCGCCAACCCCTCAGGCATGCATTATGTTGCCTTTACAATCCCTGTTAAGGGAGCATAGCATATAAGCATTAACTACCTTAATAAAGAGTAGTACTACTAAGAAAGGTAGATGATGGAACAACATATGAAGTTTAGGGAAAAAATTGGTCTAGTTCGAGAGTGGTGGCCATTGATTATAGCAGTGGCCTCTGCAATAAGCTCAGTCCTTTTCGTGTTTGTAGTAGGACTTTGGACACTCTTCGGCGCTATTTTAGTTGAGCAAACTAGAGATGCCTTAGGTATTACAGAGCTAGCTCAAGAAGTAGCAAGGCTAGGTGGTAAAAATAAAATCATTACTCAAGAAGAAGGCCGCTCTTATGTTAAAGAGCCAGTTATCAGAGGCGACAAGCTAGAGGTAGTACTTTACGCAAGGAGAACAGAAGTTGGTGCAGCTTGCACCTATCTAGGCTCTATACCTCTCTTTACAGATGATAAAAACATTACGCTAGCAGGAGATAGACGGCCTCCTATTAGACAACTAAATGCTGTTAACAACAGCCCGCTTTTGCTAAAAATAGACCTACCACCTGACTTAACAGCAGGAAGAGTTATGCTGCAGCTACAGTGGGATTATAAGTGTGGTGAGCTAGATATCACTCAACTGTCTGAACCATTATTCTTTATATTGAAGGAAAGAGATAAGCAATGACTTACAATCAACAACTTTTTGATAGTCATATTGAGCACCTGCTTAATACTAAGCGCTATCAGGAGGCTACTAGGCTACTTATTGAAAAAGCAGGGGTTCGCCATAGAGGCCTACTAAGCCGTATCTTTAGTAAGCAGGACAAGCTAGCTGTAACAAAAGAAGTTGAAGATGAAGTTAAACGCTTTGGCCAAGAGCTTTTATCAACAGGTAAGAACTCTATAACAGACTACATCGGTGCTGAGGTAGACTTCCAGACCAATAGCATAAGAAAGCTTACTAGGGAATTTGCAACAGTCAACAGTCCTAATAGAGGAGAGCTAGCACGAGCTATTACAGGCTCTCCTTTAAAGCTTTTTAACGAAAAGAAACAGCATGGCAATATGGATCAGTTGTTTACAGGTATCACAAGTGATCAGCTTACTCGTATGAATCTAAAAGTTCGTAAGGGTATCGCTGCTGGTGAAACACCTGAGCAGATTACTAAGTCTTTGCTGGCTACTACTAAAATTACTGAGTCTCAAGCTAAGACTATTGTAAATACTAACTTTTCACAGGCCGATACAATTGTTAAGGACAAAGTGCTAAGTGAAAATAGTCATATTATCAAGGGCTTAGTCTTTACAGCTATCTTAGACAGTAGGACGTCTAACATCTGTTCTAGTTATGATGGTCTAGTACAGACAGCTGACAGAGTAACCGTCAGGCCTCCACTACACTGGAACTGTCGTTCTACTCTTGTACCAATTCTTAAAGGAAAACAAGAACTTCTAGAATCTCCTTCTGGATTGCTTAACCATACAGCGCTAGAAAGTGTTGACGATAATCTTCTAAACGGGCTAGCTCCTATTAAGGAAGACTTTGGCACTTGGCTCCGTAGGCAACCTATGGAAGTTAAGCTGCGACACTTAGGCTCTGAAGAGAAAGTAGCACTACTTGAGGAAGGTACACTAAGTCTAAAAGATTTCTTCTCAGGACAGGGCAACCCTATTAGTCTAGCTGCTCTGCGAGTTAAAGACAACCTGCTAACCTATGTTTGGCCATTTAAAACAGCCGCTAGAGATGCAGTTCAAGGTTTGCAAACAGTTTCAAGGCCTTACCACTTGGTTCGAAGTGAAAAGCTGCAAAAGCAGTTAGCTGACATCTTTGTTAATGACTCTACCAATGCTACACAAGCACTATCTCTAGTAGACTATCGCGGTACTACCTTAGGTGGTAAGAGAGGTGTAAGAAGAGCTACTAGCAACGAGTTTGATCCTCGCAATCAGACTTTTGACCCCTTCACAGGCGAGATTAAGTCTACTTACTACTATGATCCAGACTTCACTCTCTACAGAGAGCGTGTTGACTACATGAGAGAGTCTAAACTTCTTGATAAAAATCAAAAGGATACTATTGAGGCTATGGCCGAATCTCTAGAAGATCGCTTATCAGTAAACCAAAGAAGTGCTGTAGTAGAAAATCTACGTGTTGTCTTTGAACGTTATGCTAAAGATCCAAAACCTTGGGATGACTTTCTAGGGGTTGCTAGGGCAGAGATGAACTACTCTGTTATTAATACTTCTAGACTTCTAGATAGACGTTCAAGAGCTCGCTCACAGCTATTCTTAGGCTTTAAAGGTGATCCTAACGAGCCTTCAGTAATGATAGCTGGCAACTCTGTTCCTATTGCAAAGCTTCAGGCAGAAAAGCTTGACTACGAACGTTATATTAATACCTGGTCCTCTTTAGAGGGAAAAGCACTAGCTAGAAAACTATACTACTCCGCTAACTCTCCGTGGGAATCTTACTTGTTTAAGGCAAATAAGTCACCTTCAAGTTTAGGAGAACAGTTAATAGACTCATTCTTCAAGCGTTCTGTTAGATCTATATTCTATAGAAATGATCCTATAGGTTTCTATACAAGATTTGGTAAAACACCTGATAAATATTCTAAAATTATAAAAAAGTATTTGACTAAAGCTGTTACGCCAAAGATTTATACAGCTGCTAAAGAGCTAGGAGAAGAAGGTGTCTTTGATTTTATAGGAAGAGTAGTCAAAGAAAAATATAGGAACATAGTAGATCTAGAATTCTTTTATTCAAGGAAACTACTTAAGAATGCTCAGAAAGTTGCTTTAGATAAGCCGCTAGCAGGAATTGAAGGGCAGGCAGTCTCTATTATAGGTAACTTGCTTGAAGTTGTTGCAGAGGGTGTGACTACAGACTATGATACTCTAGCTATTAACTTAGGTAAAACACTTAAGAAGAAATGGTCTATTACTTATCCTTACTTTGGCTCTTCATTAGAAGACTATCACGTAGAAGGCTCAAAGATACTAGAATACTTAAGAGAACAAGGTATGCTTCGGATTAATTCTAGAGGCGTTACTAGGCGCTCAGTAGTTGACCTAGACACAGGTAGGGCTGGCGGTAACTGGAAAGATACCGTCTCTAGAGAAGTAGAGATACTTGATCCTTCAATGTTACAGCTACAAGACTATCGTAGAAGAATTGAGCTATCAAACCGTATTGGTGTAGATAGACCAGCTAATAAGTACTACGTTGTTCCTAAAAAGAAAAACTATGTTGACGCAAGAGGCAATGACACAGGTGTAAGCGTTATTACACGCTCGGCTGCGGCTAACTTCGATGAAAAAACTCTAGACGGTGACTTGGCAGATATGCTTAATCATACCATGTCTTTTGAGTACGAAGTAGATCCTGAGTTTGCTTCTTTTATGGATGACCTTGTTAGGTTTAAGGACCCAAGAGGCCGAACTGAGTATTACGATGATCTGAACTTGTTCAGAGAGGAAATTGTAAGAAGAGGAGATCAAGGCTATGGTCTTATGGAAACTGTTAGGTACTATAAAGCTACTGGCGGGAAGTTTACCGTTCATGCCCGCATTGATGGACGTGGCCGTGTTTACTATAATGGTTATCTCACCCCTACTGGTGGTGAAGTTGTACGTCCTTTTCTAAATTCTGCTAAAGCTACTGCCATGACCCCTGAAGGACTAGAGCAGTTAAGAATTCAAATGGCAGCTGTAATTGGACCAGGAACTGAAGCCCTTACTACGGCAGGACGGCTAGATATCTTTAAAAGGCATGAAAAGTCAATACTAGAGATTGGAGAGCTCCTGTCAGCTACTACGCAACGTGATAGGAGGATTAGGGAGTTCTTAGAGCATCCCTTTATGCAGTCTATTGAAGGTGAAGAAGTAGCTAAGATAGCTAGATTCTCTCTTGAGTACTATAGAATCTATAAACATACTAATGGTACTTTTAATCCTAAGCTAATGTCTACTTATAAATCTAAGCTAATTGGTGAAGCTGATGCTTCTGCTTCTGGCTTACAAGTTATTGCTTTATCTACAGGAAATCGTGGCGCGGCGCTAACCAGCAATGTGCTACCAACTACTCGTAAGATGAGAATCTATGACCTTGTTGCTCAAGATGTAGTTGCAGATCCTAGGTTTCAAAAGCTAATGGAAGAGTTAGGCCTAGACTTAACTTGGGAAGATCTAAGTAAAGCAAGTAAATACCAAGTGATTGCAATTGTCACTTGTAAAAATTCCGTGAATTCAGGGAAAGGTTTTTGTAGCCCAACCCTGAGCCTAGATTAAGTCGGGAGACTTTTTAAGGTGCAGAGACTAGAGTAAACCTTCTAGAACAGAAGATGAAACTCGTAGGGGAGACCCGAAGTGCGGAAATGATTAATGAGGGCTTACCCCTCTGTCAACATAAGAGATAGTCCATGAATTACAAAAAACATTATTACAGCTTAATTGAAAAATACGGAGCCTTGATAAAGCCTACTGAAGGTTATACAGAGAGGCATCATATACAACCTAAATGCTTAGATGGAAACGACTCTGACGAGAATCAAGTTTACTTATCAGGTCGTGCGCATTTCATAGCACATAGACTTCTTAATAAGATCTACCCTGATAACAGTAAGCTATTAACTGCAGTAGTTTTAATGTCAGCAGGACAAAAAAATAGTGCTAAAAAGTATGAGTTATTAAAAAATGAGTACGCTAAGCAAAGAAACTCTGAAGGAAAAATTCAAGGTAAACCTGTAGTCACACCTAAAGGCACTTTCGCAAGTATTTGGGAAGCAGCTAAAGCGCATGGCCTATCAAGGAGCCGAATGGCTAAAAAGCTAAGAAGCCTTTCTTTCACTTGCAGATTCTACTACTTCTTAGGCGAAGAGAAAAAAACAAAGACTAGGACAGGTCATGGCTTGCATCTAGCAAAACAAGTCAAGACGCCTCTAGGTTTGTTTGCATCTTGCAGAGAAGCAGCTATTGCGCATAAAGTATGCCATTCTGTTATAGCTAGGCGCGCAAAAAACCCTAAAAGAGAAGATTACCAGTACGTTTAACGGATTGCACTGTATGGTGCTGGTAAAGCAGGGCAGGCAGCTCGAGTCTCTCTCGAACTAGCTAAAGTTCTTCGAAAGAAAGACATCCTTGTTACTACTCGTTCTGAGTTTCTTGCTGTTTCTAAGCAAATTGATCTTAAGATTAAAGAAGCAGATCAACTAGGTGCTATCGACGTTAAGGCAGACCTTCAGGCTCTTAAAAGAGAGCTTCAGGAAATGATTAACGACCCTGATAAAGTGCTAGCTAATGAAATCTTGATGGAAGCAGAAGAAATCCATCCAGATGTAGCTGACTTAGTACGTAAGTATACCTCTAGCAGAGGTGCTAAAGTAGGTCCTGAGCACTTTAAAGAAATCGCCAACTTAATGTCAGAAAAACTGGCAGAAAGAGCACCTGTTACTCAAGTATATATTGACTATTTTAAAAGACTAGCTCAAGACTACGCTAGGACTACTAAAAAGGTTCGTATTCCTTGGGTGACTTACGATGGTAAAGTATTCTGGCAAGACTACCGGCCTAAGGTTCAGCAAGAAATTCGTTTCTATGATCCTGAATCTAGGCGCTATGTTAGAAACATTTACCAGATGTCTGCTGAAGACGGTAAACTTCTTGGTAAAGGCCAAATAGGTGATACAAGGCTAGGTTTCGGTGTTAACGGCAACCATGCCCTAGACGCTAGCTTAGTTCGTGGCTACCACTTAAAAGGTCGTAAGCTAGGTATGGATACTGCTACAGTTCATGACGCTATTGTTCAAAACATTAATGAGCTGCCTAAAGGTATTCAGGCCATGTTTGAGACCTATGCCGAGGCTAGAGACTTTAACAATATCAAAGCCACTCTTGATAAGCTTAAGGAAGAAGGTCTTCCATCTGAACTCTATAATAAGTATTTAAAAGAGGCAGAAGAACTTGGTTTCTTTGACAATGGTTTTACTTCAGAAGAGATACTACAAAAACCTAAACCTGGCTATGATCGCTATGGTTTTGGTCCATAAGTACCTCTTAACGTTAAAGAAGGAAAACATATAAAAATGAATCAAATAATTAACTTCGCTGACCGTAAGGTCTTAGCTGATAATAAAGAAGCAGAAGTAGAAGAAGTATCTGTAGAAGTGAACGCTAATGATACTTTAAAGAAAGTAATAGAAGAGATAACTACAGAGAATAGTATTGATGATTTCATCGTCATTGCTAGCAATTCTGAAGAAGGTCTTATAATTCGTAGCTCTCCTATGAACAAAAAAGATGCCTTCTGGATGCTTACTATTGCATCTGAGTATGCAAAACATTCTTAAAAGTACCTCTTAACGTTAAAGAAGGAGGCCGGGGGAGAAATCCCTTGGCTTCCGCTTTTCTTTTTTTTTTCTAATAACAAGGATAATAATTACTATGCTATACTTTCTACTAGGTATTGTTGCTGGGGTGTTTATCCCTGTTAAGTATAATGCTATTGTTAAGGATGCTCTCTTTGCTGCCTGGAGCTGGGTGCTAAGAGGTCCTAAGCAATAATGTCTAAATTAAAAGGCCAAAAGAAAGAGACTTGGCGTTGCAAGTTTTGCGGCAGTACTGCTAAAGACAATTATGACTGGTCTCAAACTTTTTGCGACTCTAAATGCTATGAAGATTACAGGCACAAAACGGCTCTTGAAGAAATACTTTCAGGTAAAGTCAAAGGACACACCGGTAAAGCAGCTGTGTTAAGTCGAACTTTAAAAAGGCATTTAAAAGAAATAAGAGGAAGCGCTTGCAGCCTGTGTGGTTGGAACGGCTTCCATCCAGTAGATAACAAGTCACTGACTGAGTTTCATCATGTTGATGGAAATCGTTTTAATTGTGATTTAAGCAATATACAAATTCTTTGCCCGAACTGTCATTCAATGACTCATAATTTTAAGGCTAGAAACAAAAAGCCAACGTGCTAGACGTAGCGAAACCCACGGCTTTATAGTGGTTATAGAAAGCTAGCAGACCCGCCTGAGGGACGAGAAAGGCAACCCCTACCTCTTTTATATGATCAGTAAAAGAGTCACTACCCCTGATGCGGAATAGAGCAGTCAGGTAGCTTAAACGGCTCATAACCGTTGTGTCGTTGGTTCAAATCCAACTTCCGCAACCAAACATTAATCACATTTCCATAGTATTCAGCTAATGTTGTATCTTTAGTTGGCTTGCTGTGCAAGGGAAAATAAACTATGTCAGACAAAACCGCAAACACCGAAGAAGATCTTGATAAAGATAATGATACCGATACAGACACTGATACCGATACTGATAATGGCGGTGGCTCGCTAAGCAAAGAGCACGAAGCCCTTATTGAAAAAATCGTTAACGAACGTCTAAAAACTATGAAGGCTAACAATGACAAAGCTTACAAGCTAGCAGAGGAGCTTAAGCGAGAAAACACTCGTCTTAAAGAAGCTCAAACTGTTGCAGAGCGTAAAAAGCTAGAGTCAGAAGGTAAGCAAGCAGAGGCTGATAAGCTTCGAATTGCTGAGCTAGAAGAGCTACTCAACGTTCGTAATAATGAACTACTAGGCTTTACACGAGATCGGCAAGTAGAGAAAGCAATTTCTTCTCTATCCTTTCGTAATGATTATGCCAAAGAAGTTGCTATCAAAGACATTATCTCAGACCTAGTTCAAGATGATGACGGTGCTTGGGTTCATAAATCTGGTGCTAGTCTAAATGACTACATTAAGGCTTTTGCCAAAGATCCAAACAGAGAAATCTTATTTAAACCCAAAGAGAATAACGGTACAGGGACCCAGCCTAAAGGCACAGTGACCCCTAAGCCTAAGACCCTAGCAGGCCTCAGCAACGAAGAATTGCTTAAAGCTGCTGCTGCAGGTCAACTAGGATCCGCCTTCTCCTTTTAATTTAAAGGTATAACAAATGGCTATTACTAATACTGACTTCCAGAACGTTGCGCTTGCAATCTCTGCTTACGCAATGGAGCGCTGGACTCAAGAAAAGACTATCAACTCAACAGGGATCGTTTCGACCTCTGCCGATGTTGACCCTTCAGGGGAAAGCTTCATCGGTCAAATGCGTTGGTACAATGCAATTGAAGCTACCATTAACGTTGCTAGCCTAAGCACTGCAACTGCTGGTACTTACTCCTCACTCTCAACCGATATCGCGGACTACATCAAGAACGTCCGTACCTACGGTATTGAGCAGGTTAACATGCAGTCACTCATCTCTAAGCAAGATGGTCTCGCTGTATTCTCCTCACAGGCCGCTAAGAGCCGTGCTCAGGACGAACACAACGCTGTACTATCAGTTCTTAAAGGTGTTGCAGCTTCTGAAGTTGCTCTAGGTGCTGGTGTTGTTAACTTCGACTCCGTTCCTGATGGCGATACCGGTATGTTCGTCGACGTCAACGCTGCTGGTGCCTTCGGTTCAGCCGCTACTGGCTCAAGCGACGAGCGTAAGCTTATCGATTCAAGCGCTACTGGCGCTGCTCGCGGTGAGCGCATCTTCCGTGCCGTTGGTATGGCTTGGAAAGATTACGAACCAGAATATATGTACATGATTACTAGCCCAGAAGTCTATGCAGACCTCCGTTCAGCTGGTATCGTTGATACTGACCGCATTAAAGACGGTAACATTGAATTCCAAACACTCTTTGGTGGTAAGTTCCGTCTAATCCTAACTCGTGCTGCTCAAGGTAACCTTGCTGCTTCAGCCAACGTTAACGATCGTTCAACAAAGACAACCTTCATCTGCGCTCCTGGCTCAGTTGTATTCAAGTCCTTCGAGACTCCTGTTCCTGTTGAAATTGGCCGTGACGCCGCTGCCTATGCCGGTGGTGGTTCAACCCACATCTGGTATCGCTATGGGTTCGTTGCGCATCCTGTTGGTTATGACTGGTCAGGCGCTACAAACGCATTCGCTACTAACACAACTCTAGCAGCTGCAGCCTCTTGGACCCGTAAAGCTGATTACCTTAACCTAGGTATTCTACCTATCCTTCACGCTTAATAGGTGTAGCTATGAAGCACACACCTGTATACTTAACAGCGGGAGAGAACGCAGATCTTGCTGCTACTATTACAGTAGTTGCGCTATACAATAAACCGTTAGCGCGGCTGCTTCGGCTATTTGCCAGAAAAGTAGTAGAGACTGCGTAATAAGGTAACAAATGAGGAAGCACAATGACTCTAACTCTTTTTGAAAATACTTACTTAGTAGATGCTTCGGCCTACTTAGAGAATGACTCCATCTGGAGTGAAGCTACCTATGAAGAGCAAGAGCGTGCGCTTATTAATGCCACAAAGTTCTTAGATGACTTGCTTTGGGCTAGTTCAGCAGTGTCTGAAACTCAGCCCTTAGCTTGGCCTCGGACTGGCTTTACTTATTTTGATCCAGTGCTAAATTTGTATGTTGGAGTAGACGAAGAGTCTGTTCCTATTCGACTAGAAAAAGCAGTAGCTAGACTAGCTCTGCATTTAATCACTTATCCAGAACTTTTAAAAGGCTACGAGAGCTCTTACGACTCAATTACCGTAGGGCCTATTTCAATCACTAACGCTAATGCATCAAGTGATCCTGGCCGCGTTCCTAGAATTCCTTTAGAAGTTTTAAGTCTTATAGATCCTCTACTTAGAGTAAGCGTTTCATCAACTATTTGGTGGAGAGCTAACTAATGGGTATCTCTCAAACAATCGAAAATGCTATCGATAAGATTTTTGCAACACTAACTGATCTTGTAAAAGAAGGTCAGCTAGAAGGGCAGACAGTTGGAAGCTTTAATTTCCAAACAGGTGAGGTCAACTCTACTGATGTCTCTGACTCAATACGTTTTATAGTCCTTAAAGATAAGGTGCTAGAAGACGGCACTATTGAGCGATCTGTTTTGTTTAAGACAAAAGAGATAGACCCCTCTCTGTACTCTACTCTAGTGTTTGACGGCAAAACGTACAGGTTTGAGAGTATAGAAGTGTTTGAGGCTGCGACTATTATGACAATAAAGGAGAGATAATGTTTACAGATGTTATTTCTACTTTTTACGGATTAGTCCCAACCAATAACACTATAGCAGGTGTAACTATTATACCATCGGATTTTAAAGGAACTGCTACAGCGCCTTTTGCTCGTCTAGGTATTGTCTTCTCACCTACTACTCTTATTGCCACTAATGGTTCTAAAGAGCTTAGAGGGCTGCTTAAGATTTCCATCTTTGCTAAGTCTGGTCGAGGTGAACTTTATTTTGCTGAAGTAGCTGCTGAGCTAGATGCTTTATTTCAAAATAAACAATTTGATAACTACATACAAACTTACACTAGCTCACTTCAATTTTTAGGGGCAGACCAAAAGGACTCTACGCTTAGTAGAGCGGACTACACTGTCTCATTCAGCTATTATGGAGAATAAACAATGGCTTTTCAAACTTCAATTTCCGCGACACACTTTTCGCGTGTCATGGTTTCTCGGGAGGCTGTTCCAGGTACTCTCAATGAAGCCAACCTAACTGCACTATTTGATGGTACTGCTAGCGGTACTTGGGTCGAACTACCTGACGTACGCGACATGCCTTCTTTCGGTACACCAGCTAACCTTGTTAAGGTTCCTGTTTACGGCCAAGCTCAGACTCAAGCTATTCAAGCTCAGTCAGATGCTCCTGACCTAGAATTCGTAGTTAACTACGTTCCTTCTAAGTGGGCTCCAACAGGCGTTGCCTTCTCTTCAACCGGCAATATCGGTGACGCTAAAGGCGACGGCGTTGCTAAAGTGTTCCAAGTTGCCCTTCTAGGCTCGCTACCTGATGGCCTTAATGCTACAACTGCCGATCTAGGCTCTGTGCCTAACGCAGTTATTTACTTCGTTGGTAAGATTGAATCCATTCTAGTCAACCCTTCACGGGACGATGCTACTACAGCTAACGTTGCTGTATCGATCATCTCTGACTTCTATGGTCCTTACACAATCGACTAATCAAACTACTGGGGGCTTCGGCCCCCTTTTACAAGGAATAATTATGCCAGATAAACCCTTTTCAATGGGATTTGTTTTGAAAGAGACTTTTAAGCACATGCAAAAGTCAGTAGATATTTCTACTCAAAAGACTATTGCTAGGCTTCAAGAGTTCAAAGGCGACTCTGTTAAAATTGCAGAAATCATGACCACTCTTTCAAATCTTAATCGACTCAGTCGTCTACTAGATGATATTGAGCAAAATAACATAAATCTATTCGGAGATAACGATAAATGAAGCACCTTCTAGGTAAAGCAAAATCAACTAAAGTTCCTTTTCTAGGTTCTGAGGTAGAAGTAAACAAGCTAACAGTAGCTCAAGTTAAACAATTCCAAGCAGAGCTTAACGCTGTAAAAGATGTTGTAGATGAAGACTCAGGTCTTAAAATTCAGCGTACTATTGTTCGTATGGGTGTTGTAGGCGCTGCAGATCTTACAGACGAAGAGCTAGATAGTTTCCCTCTAGTAGAACTGACTGCTTTGACTCAGAAAATTCTTGAGTTGGCAGGTGTTGCTGGAGCTTCGACTGAGGGAAACGCCTCTCCGAAGAAGACCTAAACTATTATGAGTTGGCCTACTTGCTAGGTTTAACTCTAGGTGAACTAATGGATCTACCTTTTGATGAGCTTCAAGGCTGGATGGAATATTTCCGTAGACGTCCTGTTGGATGGAGAGCGGATAACAGAGCAGCTATTATAGCTATGTCCTCCCTAGGGGGTGGCAAGCTAAAGCCAGAAGACTTGTTTGAATCTCTTAGAGTTATAAAAGATGAAGCTAAAAAGAGTGAAGAACAAGGTGTTGGTAATAAAGTTGCTCAAAAGTTCTTAGAAAAATTTGGCAACAAGCTTTCAGAGAAGGTTCCATTTTTAGATGCTAAAACTTAAAGTTAATTTAGGTAATTTAAAAAGTTCAATATTAGCTGAGTCAGACTCGGCGCTCTCAAAAGAATTAGTAGCTATAGCAAACGCAGCCTTAGATGAGCTTATTGAAGCGACACCTATAGATACTGGTAGAGCTAGGCGCGGTTGGTCAGTTAGATTTTCAGGTGACAAGGCTATATTAGAAAATGATGTAGCTTATGTTAAACTGCTTAATCAAGGTACCTCACAACAAGCCCCTGCTTATTTTATTGAATCAATTGTTTTAAAGTACGGTAAACCGTCAGGATCTGTAGTTACTTACACATGATAAGAAAAGCCTTATGGAGTCTATCCGTAGGGCTTTTTTATTAAAGGAGATAATAATGACTGTCGTAGTAGACATTCAAGGCAATTCCAAGCCGATCGAGAGCTCTATTTCTGCTATAGCTAGGAGATTTAGAGGCCTTGAACAAGTAGCTGCAAAAACAGAGTCTACCGCTAGCTTTGTAGCAAAACCAGTTGTAAATACAGCTTCTGCCATAAAAGAGCTACAACTACTGAATAAAACAGCAGCAAATGTAGCCGCATCTATAGACGGTGTAAAGAATAGCTTAATTGCGGCCTTTGCAGTAGGCTCTGCAGCTCTAGGCGTTGCTGCGCTTAATACTCAATTAAATAGCTTACTAGATACTTCTACTAATCTAAATAATAGCCTTAGGCAAGTTACAGAATCTTCTGAAGATTTCTATAGAATTCAGGCAAAGCTACAAGGACTAGCTAGAAATAGTGGCGGTACTCTAGAAGCAACAACTGGGTTATACAGCAAACTAAGTAAAGCGTTAGCTAGAACTGGCAAATCTGAGGACGATATTCTTAGATTCTCAGAAACTCTAACTAAAGCTGCAGCCTCTTCTGGTAGCAGCGCAGAAACAATTGCAGCCTCTATGTATCAGCTGCAACAAGGTATTTCTTCAGGTGTTCTTCGTGGTGAAGAACTAAACTCTGTCTATGAAGGTATCCGCCCCGTAGCTAAGATCTTTGAAGACTTCTTAGGAGTGACTTCTGGAGAGCTAAGAGAGCTAGCAGCAGATGGTAAATTAACAACTGACGTAATTGTAAAAGCACTAGAATCAGGTTTTTATGATGTAGAAGAAAACTTCTTAAAGACTAGCAGAACTATTGCTTCAGCTAAACAAGTTGCTATTGATGCTGTTACTGTTAAAGCAGGTGAAATAGATCAGCTGTTTGGGATTAGCCAGCGTAAGATTGCTACCTACTTAAAGATTGCAGATCTTGTTAATAGCATTGTAGTTAGCAAAAATATACCTAATCTAGCTGATTTAAATAAGAAAGGAGCTGGAGGGGGCGCTCAACAGACACAGCAGACACAGCAACAATTAACTGTGCTAGAAAGACTTAATAACGCACTACAGAATCTATCTGTAACAGCAGAGTACACTGGTGTAGTTCTTGTTGGTACTTTTAAAGTGCTGGGTGCTGTATTCAGCAGATTAGCAGACTATCTGCCAGATGTAGAGCTTGCATCTAGAACCTTAGGTAGCAGGCTAGTCAGAGGCGCTAAAACAGCTATTGCTTCTTCTGCTCAAAGTATCCTTAGGACTTATAGAGAAACCTTTCTAAACATATTTCAATTTACTGGCTACGGTCTACAGGAAGCAGTGAATGACCTTTTCACAGCAGATACCCCAGATGAGTTAGCACAAGCTTTTGAAGATTTAGCTGCTAAAATTAGTAGCTATGGCAAGAACTGGTTTAACGTCTATAGAAATATTAGCACATACTTTCTAGGAATACAATATAGTATACAAGATACTCTTAGAGGTTTAGGCTTACTAGACCAACAACTGCTTATTATAAGAAAAAGAACTACTGATTCCTTCAAAACAATAGCAACTGCTGCTAGAGAGATCTTTGTAGGTTTTAGTAAAGATTTGCTAAACACACAGCTCATTATTGATATCTATAACTTTATTGGCGTTACTTTAGATAGAATCAGCCTTATAACTGGTATTATTTCTAGGGATCTAAGCAATCTATTTAATGGAGTTGCTTCAGCGGCTAGCAATAAGATTTCTGCATTAATAGCTCCTTTTGAAAAGCTAGGTGCTTCTATCTCTAAAGCAATAAACTTTAAAGACTCTAATAGTGAATTTCTGCAGGATATGACTACTCTGTTTAATTCACTATACTCTGTTGCAGTGGCAGGCTTGACTAAGATCTCTAATATATTCTCTAGATTCTTTAGCTTTATAAAAGCTGGTTTCCTAGATATGTACATTGATGTTGTTGGGAATTCTACTTGGCCAGATCTGTTAGATGGTCTAGTTGCTTATACAGATAAAGTACTGCCAGTAATAGTAAACAAATTCAATGATTTTTATAGCAAAATAAAGTCTGTATTCAAAGAAATAGACTTTGGTGAGATTAAGGTAAACTTTGATGGTGGTATAGACTTTGCAGGACTAAGAGACTCAATCGGTCTGATTGTAGAGCAACTTATAACTTCTATTAGAGATAAGTTCCCACTAGTAGCCTCCTATATTTCAGCAGCTATTGCTGCAGGTCTCGCTGTTCTATTTGATCCAGCCCTATACTCTAAAGTAAGTGCTTTCCTAAAGCTTAGCTTAGCAGG
>ENA-UOYA01001654-UOYA01001654.1-activated-sludge-metagenome-genome-assembly--contig:-NODE-1654-length-23039-cov-8.856378_pt1 | contig 23039 bp, 27 predicted proteins | sample MGYA00238163_ERZ764804 | MGnify/ENA primary metagenome ERZ764804 (study PRJEB28919, sample SAMN05720223) | activated sludge metagenome | isolation source: Anaerobic digester | place: Hong Kong... | reverse complement strand
ATGCTCGACGCCCGGCTGTGGCGGCCGACGGTGGGCGTGGATACCCTGTCGCCATGGCGATCGATCCCGCACTGCTGAACTGGCTGCTCGACTCCGATCCTGCGCTTCGGTGGCGCGTCGAGCGCGATCTGGCGGGCGCCCCGCGCGAGACCTGGGCGGCAACCCGCGCGTCCATCGCCACCGTGGGCTTCGGTGCGCGACTGCTCGAGCTTCAGGATGCCGACGGCCAGTGGGCGGGCGGATCGTTCTTCCCGAAGGACTTCGACTTCAACGGTCCCGAGGCCGCCGAGGGTGCCGGGCAGCCGTGGACGGCGACCACGTGGACACTGAACACGCTGCGCGAGTGGGGACTCGACGCATCCGCACTCGAGGGCACGGCAGAGCTGCTCGACGCCAACAGTCGCTGGGACTACAACGACCTGCCCTACTGGGGTGGTGAGGTCGACTGCTGCATCAACTCGTACACGCTCGCCAACGGCGCCTGGCTCGGCGCCGACGTCGCAGGCATCGCGCAGTGGTTCCTTGACCACCGCATGGATGACGGCGGCTGGAACTGCGAGTGGGAGAACGGCTCGACCCGCTCGTCGTTCCACTCGACGCTCAACACCCTCATCGCGCTGCTCTACTACGAGCAGGTCACCGGCGGCAGCGACGCGCTGCGTGAGGCTCGCCGTGCGGGCGAGGAGTACCTGCTGCAGCGCCGACTGATGCGCAGGCTCACGACCGGCGAGATCGTCGGGCCGTGGGTGACGCGGTTCGCCTACCCGTTCCGGCACTACTACGGGGTGCTGCGGGCGGTCGACTACTTCCGCTCGGCCACCCTGTTCGATGGCACCGAGCCCGACGAGCGCATCACCGACGCTGTCGAGGCTATCCGCGCCGCGCGCCAGCCCGACGGCCGGTGGCTTCAGGAGCGTCGCCACCCGGGTCGGGTCTGGTTCGAGGTGGATGTGCCTGTCGGCGAGCCCTCGAAGTGGCTCACCTACTACGGCACGCGTTCACTCGACTGGTGGGACAACGGCTCGGTCAGCGTCATCCCGCACGTGTAGCGGCCCGGCTCAGGCACCGGCCGCCGACTGAGCGTGCCGTTCCGCCCGCTCGCCGGCCTCTCGGCGCAGCGCGGTGGTCTTGCCGATGTGCGGGTTCCATACGATGAGTTTGCGCTTGCGGCCGCTCAGCTCCTGGTACTGCGTGATGAGGCTCATCCGCGGAAACGTGTTGACCAGCACCACGTCGGGCACGAGCCGGTCGACGAGTCGGCCCCACGCTGGGCTGGGGAGCGTGGCATCCTGCCCGGCCTTCTTCGCCTCGAGGTAGGCGTTCTTCTGCTCGACGCGGCGGTAGGCCGTGCCGACGACCAGACCGAGTGCGAAGATGATGAGCGGGTTGTCGAAGTAGGGCACCAGCACGAGCGTGATGATCACGCCGCCCGTGCCGTAGAGCAGGTTGAACGGCAGGTACAGCAGCCCCAGCCGGGACTCGATCACGCCCTTGTACTCGATGGTCCAGCAGTAGATCATCTCGACGATGACGCCGGCGAAGCTGTAGATGAAGAACAACCACAGCGCCAGATACGCTTCGGCAAAAAACAGGTCCAACGACATCGATGCCTCCTCGGGGCGCGCTCTCGTTGGCAGGGTATAGCTACCTACGGTGTTTCGCGCGCCCGGAATCGCCGCAGGCGCAGGCTGTTCGTGACGACGAAGACCGACGACAGCGCCATGGCGGCCCCGGCGATCAATGGGTTGAGAAGGCCGAGCATCGCGATGGGGATCGCGGCGATGTTGTAGGCGAATGCCCAGAACAGATTGCCCTTGATCGTTCGCAGAGTCGCCCTGGCCAATCGGATGGCATCGCCCACCACGAGCAGGTCACCGCTGACCACGGTGATATCGCTCGCAGCTATTGCGGCGTCGGTGCCACCTCCCATGGCGATCCCCAGGTCGGCCGCCGCGAGCGCGGCCGAGTCGTTGACGCCGTCGCCGACCATCGCCACGACGTGTCCGGCCGCTTGGAGTTGTGTGATGGTGTCCAGCTTTCCCGCGGGCGAAACTCCTGCGCGCACGTCGGTGATCCCGACCTGAGCGGCAGCGGCCCGCGCGGCTCCCTCGTTGTCGCCCGTGAGAAGTACCGGAGTCAGCCCGAGGTCGCGCAGGCGCCTCACGGCCGCAGCGCTCGTGGGCTTGACCGTGTCGGCGATGCAGATCACGCCCAGTGCTTCGCCATCCGCGGCCACCATGACCGCGGTCTCGCCACGGGACTCTGCTCGCGCTGTCGCGTCAGCGAGATTCTGGGCAATCATGACCGACCAGCTCTCGGTGAGCCAGGAACTCTTTCCCGCGACAACTGCGCGGCCGTCGACGATGCCCTGAACTCCCAGTCCGGCATGGGCACGGAATTCAGCTGCGGGCGAGGGTACCTCGGGGGCGAAAGCCGCGATGGCACGAGCGACCGGATGCTCCGAGCCCTCCTCGACCGCGGCTGCGAGCCGCACCAGCTCGGCCTCCGTGACCCCGGCAGCAGGCAGCGCGTGCACGACGGACATGATGCCGGTGGTCACGGTGCCCGTCTTGTCGAGCACGACGGTGTCAACGCGTCGGGTCATCTCGAGCACTTGCGGTCCCCGGATGAGGATTCCCAACTGCGATCCGCGGCCCGTACCCACGAGCAGTGCCGTCGGCGTTGCGAGCCCCAGCGCGCACGGGCAGGCGATGATCAGCGTGGCGACGGCGGCCGTGAAGGCAATCTCGGGGGCCGCGCCCAAGGCCAGCCATGCGATAAGCGTGAGAGCCGCGAGAACGAGAACGACCGGCACGAAAATTCCAGCGACGCGGTCGGCGAGGCGCTGCACCTGCGCTTTGCCCGTTTGCGCGTCCTCGACGAGTCGCGCAATGCGTGCGAGCTCGGTGTCGGCGCCGACGCGCGTGATCTCCACGAGCAGCCGTCCACCAACGTTCAGTGTGCCTCCGACCACTCGGGAGTCCATGCCGACCTCGACGGGAATCGATTCACCGGTGAGCATGCTGGCATCGACCGCCGAAGCACCGTCGAGAACGAGTCCATCTGACGGGAACTTCTCGCCGGGCCGAACGACGACCTGATCGCCAGGAACCAGCGTTGATGCGGGAACGAGCGTCTCGACCTCGCCGCGACGCAGGGTGGCGTTCTTCGCCCCCACTTCCAGCAGTGCACGCAGCGCCGCACCGGAGTCCCGTTTGGCGCGCACCTCGATGTATCGGCCCGCAAGGATGAAGACGGTGACTGCGGATGCCACCTCGAGATAGATCTCGCTCGAGCCCGTCGCTGGCGAGCCGAAGAAGGTGAAGCTCATGTGCATGCCCGCAACCCCGGCCGTGCCGAAGAACAGCGCATAGAGCGACCAGCCGAATGCGGCGAGCACGCCAACGCTGATGAGGGTGTCCATGCTCGCGGCGCCATGGCGCGCGTTGATCGCCGCGACTCGATGGAACGGCCATGCGCCCCAGATTGCGACCGGTGAGGCGAGCGCCAGGGCGAGCCACTGCCAGTTGGTGAACTGCAGTGCGGGAATCATCGACAGTGCGGCCACTGGCGCCGCGAGCGCTGCCGAGACGACGAGGCGTTGCCGCAGGGCGCTCACCTCGGTATTGCCCGCAGCCTCAGATGCCTCCGCAACATCGGCTACGGGGCGGGGCACGGACGCCGAGTAGCCGGCGGATTCGACGGCCGCGATGAGGGTTGCGGCATCCACACCGTCGGCAGTGACCCGCGCTTTCTCGGTCGCATAGTTGACGGTGGCAGTCACACCGTCGATTCGGTTGAGCTTGCGTTCGATGCGTGTGGCGCACGACGCGCAGGTCATCCCCCCGATGTCGAGGTCAACGTCGCTCACAGTCGTCAGTCAGCGACGAGCGCGTAACCAGCTTCGGTCACTGCCGCACGCACGGCGTCGGGACTCACGGGTGTGGTGCTGACCACCGTCACCCGGGATGCGCCGCCCACGTTGAGGCTGATGTTCACGGCATCGACGCCATCGATCGCCGACACTTCTTCGGTCACGCTGCTGACGCAGTGGCTGCACGTCATTCCCGTCACCAGATAGTCCTCGTGGATTGCGGCCGAGTCGACCGCGAGGTCGGTGGTCGTGGCTCCATGGCCACAGGCACAGGCGTGGTTCTTGTCGGTCAGGCCCAGATCGTTGTGAAGGCTGTCGGTGGTGCACATGGTCGTTCTCTTCTTTCGTGATGATCGGTTCGTCGCCGTTCGCTATGTCAATGGTACCCCCTAGGGGTATATACACGGCGGGACCTTTGGCCCACCGCGCGCAGGGGGGAGCGCCCATACTGGGCAGAACACGCAGCGGTCGACACCGTCGAGGGAGACGTGTGATGCGGGGCGATGCAGTGAATCCGGGGAGGGTCTCTGATGGAGCCGATGAGCCGACGTACGGCACTCACGTTGGGGGGAATCGGCGCAGCGGTCGTCGTCGCCGGCGGTGCAGGTCTGGTCTGGATGCAGACGAACCAGAGTTCGCCGACCACCACTCCGACGACACCCGGAACCGGGACCCCTGCCGCACCCGGTGACCAGCTCGGCGAGCCCGAGGTGCTTCGCAGTGCCGGGGGAGTCTTGGATGTCACGCTGGTCGCGGCCGAATCGGCGGTGGCACCTCGGTGCGAGCCCTCACCTTCAACGGTGGCGTGCCCGGCCCGACGCTGGTCGTCAGACCGGGGGATGTGCTCTCGGTCGCCTTCCAGAACCAACTGGCGATGCCCACCAACCTGCACACGCACGGCCTTCACGTGTCGCCGGACGGCATCAGCGACAACGTGTTTCTTCGCATCGACCCGGGGGCATCAGCCGACTACCGCTACGAGATCCCGGCGAATCATCCCGCTGGCGTCTACTGGTACCACCCGCACCACCACGGAATGGCGGCGGAACAGGTCTTTGGCGGGCTGTACGGGGCGATCATCGTCGAGGATCCCACGCCCATCGACGTCACCTCTGAACGAGTACTCGTGATCTCTGACATGACCTTCAACTCGGCGGGACAGATCGCCGCGGCATCCCAGGCCGATCGGATGAACGGTCGCGAGGGTGCGACCGTGCTCGTGAACGGCCAGGTCGCGCCTGCCATGACTGCCCGGCCCGGCGATCGGGAGCGGTGGCGCATCATCAACGCCTGTTCGTCGCGCTACCTCGATCTGACACTGGATGGTCAACAGCTCCAGTTGCTCGGCAACGACTCCGGCCGCTTCGCCTCCCCGCAGGGCGTCACCCGCCTTGCGTTGGTGCCCGGCAATCGAGCCGACGTCATCGTGACGATGGCCGCCGGTAGCTCAGTCTTGCGGGCGACGCCGGTCGATCGTGGCTCGGCAGGCATGGGTGGCAACACCCGGTCGACGGCCGTGGTCGACCTAGCGACGCTGGATGTCACCGGTGTGAGCACTCCGTCGACGGCGGTCGAAGTCGCATCCGTCACTCCACGAGACCTGCGTGGCGCCCGGGTAACAGGCAGTCGCACCCTCACTCTCGCGATGGGCGGCGGCGGCATGGGCGGCGGCGGGATGGCGTTCACTATCGACGGGGCGACCTTCGACCCCGCCACAGTGAATCAGCGGGTCGCTCTTGGCTCGGTGGAGGAGTGGACGATCGTCAACACCAGCACGATGGATCATCCGTTCCACCTCCACGTATGGCCGATGCAGGTGCTCTCGGTAGGCGGGAATTCGACATCCGAGCCCACGTGGCAGGACGTCGTGAACGTCCCGGCGCGAAGCAGTTCGACGGTCAGGATCGCGTTCGAGGACTTCGGGGGCACCGCGGTGTACCACTGCCACATCCTCGATCACGAGGACAACGGCATGATGGGCATCATCTCCGTCGCCTGAGCTGAGGCTGATCCGCGAGATGGAGCGACCTGCGCGCCGCGCGATGGCTGAAGAGCCGCGACCGCTAGCCCACGTCGTACGGCCGGTACCAGCCGTACGGGTCATCCGGCAGCGGTGGGCACCGCATGTCGAGGGCAGCCAGGTCGGCGGGGGTCGCCACGAGGGGAGTGCCGTCGGCGGCGTAGTACGGGTTCCACGCGATGCCGGCCCGCAGCGCACCCACGTAGGACTCGCGGGCGGGTGGCTCCGGCACGGCCAGCCCCTGCAGTTCGAGGCACGGCGCGAGTCGACCCGTGAAGTAGTCGTACATGTGCAGTGCCTGCTCTATCGAGAGGTACCCGACCAGGCGGGGGTCGACCGGGAACTCCCGTTGGCAGGTCCACTGGATGATGAGGCTCTCGTCGCGCGTGTGCGTGGTGTCCGGGTCGATGGAGAAATCCCCGCTGACCTCCCGCGCCGGCACGCCCTGCTCCTGCAGGCACGCCACCTGCACGTACGCCCACGATGCGCGCGTCGTGTAGTCGACTGTCGTCGCATCCGGCTTCGGGATGTCGCTGGCCAGCCCCAACGCGTCCCACCTCGCGTCGAACTGACTCGTGAGTACCTCCTCGACCTCGGCGTCAGTCGCCGGAGCCGGGGCAGTCGCGGCGGTGCACCCGGCGAGCGGCAGCACCAGGAGGGCGGCGGGAGCCACGATGCGCATACGCCCAGTGTTGCACCGGGCGCTCGACGCGTGCACCCCGTTCAGGCCGTCGGCGGGCGCATCTTGTCGCCGGCCGCCGGTCGCGGCAGAGTATCCGCCATGAGTGATCCGTTTCAGAACCTTCAGGAGAAGACCGGACGCACGATGCCCGAGTGGATGGTCGTGGTCGAGGCATCCGGTCGCGAGAAGCACAGCGACATCATGAACTGGCTCAAGTCCGAACACGGCGTCAGTCATGGCTTCGCGAACGGGATTGCGTTGCAGTTCCGATCTCGGGACACGGTTGCGACCGACGACCAACTGGTGGACGCCCAGTTCGAGGGCAAGAAGGCGGCGCTGCGCCCTGTATACGACCGGCTCATCGCGGTGGCCAGCGAGCTCGGCGATGACGTGGAGGTCGTGCCCAAGAAGACCTCGGTCTCCCTGCGCCGCAGCAAGCAGTTCGCGGTTATCGAGGCCGCGAGCGCAACCCGGCTCCAGGTCGGGCTTCAGCTGCGCGACCATCCGACCTCAGATCGGCTTCTCGCGTGGGGCGGCATGTGCTCGCACAAGGTCAACGTGTCTGAGCTGGCCGACGTCGACGACGAGCTGGTGGGCTGGCTCCGCGAGGCCTACGAGCGCAACTGACGACACCCCTCGACGGCAGCCGAGGTCATGTGTACGGTGTTCACATGACCAAGTACCTTATCTCCTTCCCAGCCGCTGCCATGAACCTCTCGCCGGACGAATTCGTCGCCGCTGGAGAGGACTCCCGCGCCGTCATCCGCGAGGCCAAGGCCATCGGTGCCTATGTCTTCGGTGGGGGCATCGATGCGGATGTCGCGCCCGTCATGATCAGCGGAGATGGAACGGTCACGGCCGGCACCTACCCGCAGACCCGCGAGTTCGATGGCGGTTTCTGCGTGCTCGAGTTGCCCTCGCGGGAGGACGCCGAGAAGTGGGCCGCGAAGATCGCCGCCGCCTGCCGCTGCGCGCAGGAGCTGCGCGAGTTCATGTACGACCCGGAGTCGTAGGTCTGACGAAGCCCTATTCGACCGGGCGCAGTTGGTCGGGGTAGAGCTCCTTCACCATCGACAGGAAGATGTCCATGGTTGGCGTAGTGAAGTTGGATGACGCGTTGCCGACGATCACGAAGGTCGCGTCATCCGCGGGCAGGCGGAACACGGCCGAACTGTGACCGACGATCGCGCCGTCGTGACCGAGGAAGTCGCCGAGGCGGATGATCCCAAGCCCGTAGCCGAACTCGATCGTCTGCCCATCGAACTGGCGGGCAGCGATGCGTTCCGCCTGCAGCTCGGGGCTGAGCAGCGTGCCGTCGGCGAGCGCATCCGCCCAGATCGCGAGGTCGCCCAGGGTCGACGACATGTTGCCGGCGCCCCACGCGACCTCGGGGTTGATGTCGCCCACGGAGATGAGTTCGTCAAGTGAGCCGAGCTGCTCTCCCGGCGGGCGATAGCCCTGGGCGGCGGGCACGGGCAGGTCTGCCTGGTCGGGCGTGGGGAAGCGGGTTTCCTTCAGCCCCAGCGCGTCGAGGATCTTCGACTGAACGAGCTCGGCGAGCGAGGTGCCCGTGACGAGCTCCGCGATCCGGCCCAGCAGGATGTAGTTCGAGTCGGTGTAAACCACCTTCGAGCCGGGTTCGAAGCGCGACGGGTTCTCTCGCATGAGCGCGATCGACTCGTCGACCGTCCACGGCATGGTGAGGTCGTCGGCCCACTGCGCCATGAGCGCGTCGTCGCTGGTGAGATCCCAGATACCCGAACTCATCTGCAGCAGGTCACGGATCGTGATGCTGTCGCCGTTCGGGATGCCCGGAACGTACGTCTCGAGCACGTCGTCAAGTGACAGCGCGCCCTCGTCCTCGAGCTGAAGCACGACCGTGGCGACGAAGGGCTTGGTGTTGCTCGCGATGCGAACGTGGTCCGCCGGGTCGAAGGGCTCCTGCGTCGCCAGGTCGCTGACGCCCGCGACAGCAGTCCACTCCTTGTCGCCGATGCGCACGTACGCGGCGGCCCCGGGCATCCCGGATGCTGCGACGCCGTCGTCGAAGAGCTTCTGCAGTGTCGCTCGTGTCTCGTCGGTAAGCGTGACCGCGGCGTCGCCGGTGGTCGTGGCGGACGGCTGCGGAGCAGGGCTGCTGCACCCGGCGAGCAGGGTGGCAGTTGCGAGAACGGCGGTGAAGGCGAGGGCGACGCGGCGGCGGGGCATCGAGAGCTCCTTGACGATCAGGGGTCGCTCGATGTTATCGGCAGACGGACTTGAGGGCACAGGTCTGGCGCCTGGCTGTGCTCAAGCAGCGAAGAAAGAGGGCCCTCGGTCTTGCTTCTTCGATAGGCCTGAATTCAGGCGTATCATGACGGCATGCAAACGCTGCCGATATCGAAGGTCAAAGACCGTCTCAACGAACTCGTCGACTCGGCCTCGCAGACGCACGAGCGGGTCACCATCACGAAGAATGGCAGCCCTGCCGCCATTCTGATCGGCATGGACGAGTGGGAGGCCCTGCAGGAGACTCTCTTCTGGCTAAGTCAGAATGACAGTCGCGAAACCATTGCCCAGGCTCGTGCGGAGCTGGCGAACGGTGAGGGTCTGACCGAAGAACAGATTCGGCGTGAGTTCGGCGTTCCCAAGCGCTCGGCATGAGCTACGAGGTCGTCTTCGCGCCGACCGCCCGACGTGAGATGTCTGCGGTGCCTGAGCGGGTCACCCCGGCCATCATCGAATTCGTCTACGGGGATCTCGCCTCGAACCCACGGCGTGTTGGCAAGGCCCTCGAACGGGAGCTCGCGGGATCGTTCAGCGCCCGTCGCGGCAGCTATCGGATTCTGTACGACATCGATGACGAGGCGAATCGAGTGCTGATCCTCAGGGTGGCCCATCGGGCGGATGTCTACCGCGCATCGTGACGTTCGTCGCGCTCGATAGCCGCGATCGTCGCGTTTGCCGGGCGGCTTTCGAACCGCGAGTGTGGCGGGCACCGGCCATGTGGGCTCCGGCCAAAATCGCGCATTGCGCGATTTCTGGCGGAGCCCCCTGTCGGATTCGAACCGACGACCCCCGCTTTACAAGAGCGGTGCTCTGGCCAACTGAGCTAAGGGGGCGTGAACGCCCGCGCGAACACTGCGCGCGAACATCGTCCATAGTAGCTAAGTGAGTTCTGCCGCGCCGTCGCATCCGCACCCCTCTCGTTTCGTGCTCATCGTCACCGTGGGCATCGCCGTGATCAGCGGCGCACTCACGGCCCTTCAGACGCGGGTGAACAGCCAACTCTCGCTCGAGTTGGGTGACGGCATCCTCGCATCGGTCATCTCCTTCGGCAGCGGCCTGGTCATCCTCACGATCGTCGTGCTGGTCGCCCCCAAGGGCCGGGATGGGCTCGCCCGCCTCACCACGTCGGTGCGCGAGCGGCGCACACCCTGGTGGTACCTCATCGGCGGACTCTTCGGCGCCGTCTTCGTCGTCGGTCAGGGCCTCACGGCCGCCGTGCTCGGCGTCGCACTGTTCACGATCGCGGCCGTCGCCACCCAGACGATCACTGGCGCGGTCATCGATCGGGTCGGGCTGGGCGATCTGCCGAAGCGCCCGGTCACCGCGTTGCGTGTCGTGGCATCGCTGCTGGCACTCGCCGCCGTCACCTTCTCCGGGCTGGCCGAACTGCGCGTCGACGTGCCGATCGGCCTGCTCATCCTGCCGCTACTCGCCGGCGTTGGCATCGGGTTCCAGCAGGCCATCACCGGCCAGGTGCGGCACGTGTCGCAATCGGCGCTGACGGCGACGTTCATCAACTTCCTCACCGGCACCACCGTGCTGATCCTTGCGGCGATCGTGCACACGATCGTGGTCGGGTGGGTTGCGTCGTTCCCCAGCAACCCGCTTCTCTACACCGGCGGGGTGCTCGGGGTGCTCTTCATCGGGGGTGCGGCGGTCGTCGTCCGCACCATCGGAGTACTGCTTCTGGGCCTGGGTACGATCGCCGGTCAACTGCTCGGGGCGCTCGTGCTCGATCTGGTCATCCCGATCTCGGGGCGCGGACTGCCGACAACGACCGTGATCGGCACGCTGCTGACTCTCGTGGCCGTATCGCTCGCGGTGCTGTCTGCGCGGCGCTCACACGTGGCAACGCCGCCGCTCACAGAACCGTGAGGTAGTCCTCGGGGTCGATCGGCGTGCGGGGAGGTTTGCTCGCGCCATCCTCGGGAACACCGCCCACGTACAACCAGCCGAGCAGCTTCTCGTTGTCGGCCAGCTGATGCACGGCTCGCACCGCGGTCGAGCGCGTGTGCCCGCCGGTGCGCCACATCACGCCCCAGCCGGCCTCGGCCAGCAGCAGGCTGAGCAGGTGCGCGATTCCGGATGCCGCGGCATCCTGCTCCCACTCGGCCACCTTGAACGACGGCTCGTGCCGTGCCACCACCGCTATCAGCAGGCTCGCCCGCAGCGGCTTCTCCGCGAGTCTCTGCGCGTCGGATCCCATCAGCCTGCTCTCCGCCACGAACGCCTCGCCGAGGCGCACGCGGGCGTCACCGCGCAGCTCGATGAGCCGCCAGGGGTGCAGCGCACCGTGGTCGGCCGCCGAGGCCGCGGCCTGCACGAGCGGCAGCAGCTCGGCGTGGGTGGGCGCGGCATCCGTCACCACAGCGTGGGACTGCCGACGCCGCACCGCGTCGATCGCGGCTGAGCTCACTCGGCGGCTTCGAAGCTCAGCGACACCGAGTTCATGCAGAACCGGTCGCCGGTGGGGGTCTGCGGCGCGTCATCGAAGACGTGACCGAGGTGCGAGCCGCAGTTGGCGCAGCGCACCTCGACGCGCTCCATGCCGAGGGTCGAGTCGCGCAGCAGCTCGACGGCGTCCTGCTCGCTCGGAATGTAGAAGCTCGGCCAGCCGCAGTGCGAGTCGAACTTCGCGGTGCTGCGGAACAGCTCCTGCCCGCACGCCTTGCACTTGTAGACGCCCTCGCGGTTCTCGTCGAGCAGTTCGCCCGTCCACGGGCGCTCGGTGGCGGCCTGCCGCAGCACCGCATATTCCTCCGCGGTCAGCTCCGCCTTCCACTCGTCGTCGCTCTTGGTGACCTGGTAGTCCATGGGTTTGCTCCTGCGCTGGGGAAGAGAAGTCGTCGTTCAAGCTTAAACTTTCAGACGTGCCCAATTCTTCCGTGACCGTCAAGCCGTGGGCCGAGTTGACCACCGCCGAACTCTATTCGTTCCTCAAGCTTCGCACCGACGTGTTCCTCGTCGAGCAGAAGGTCGACGAGGAGGAGCTCGACAACCGCGACCTCGAGCCGACCACGGTGCACTACTTCATCACGGATGACGCAGGCGCAGCCGCCTACCTCCGAACTCTGCACGACGATCCGCCCCAGTACCGCGACGCGCGCCGAGCCATCGGCCGGGTCGTGGTGCGGTCCGACCGCCGCGGTGAGGGCCTCGCCCAGCAGCTCATGACCATGGCCCTCGCGGATCTCGCGGGCGAGGCGGTCGTGCTGCACGCGCAGCAGTACATCGCACCCCTCTACGAAAGCCACGGATTCGAGAGCTTCGGCGAGGTGTACATCGAGGCGGGCATCCCGCACATCTCCATGTACCGCCCGGCGGTGGCGGCATGAACGTCGCAGCACTGGCCATCGCAGCCGCACTCGCGGTCGGCGCCCCCGCGGCCGCGCCCGCCGCAGCCGCATCACCAGCGGCAGCCGCGCCCGACTGCACCGTCACCGACGCGACCATGACGTGGGGCTTCAAGGAGTCGTTCCGCAGCTACATCTCCGGCACCATCGCCAACGGCGAGTGGACGGTCGCCGACGGCACCACCTACGAGACTCCCGACTTCGGCTGGGCCAACGGCACCGGCCAGATCTCCGACGGTGTCGGGCAGATCGCCTTCACGGGGTCGATCGAGTTCACCGGCCACGGCGGAATCCTTGACACCACGGTCACCAACCCGCGGCTCGTGCTCGACGGCTCGTCACGGGCGACCCTGCTTCTGGATGTCTCCGGCACGACCCAGCAGGGTGCCGACGTCGACGAGAAGGCCGTTCCCTTCGCGTCGGTGGACATCTCTGGCGCCGAGTTCGGCGACGGCACCGTCACGATCACCGCGGCACCGACGGTGCTCACCGAGGCGGGATCGGCGGCGTTCGGCACTTACGAGGCAGGCGAGACGCTCGATCCGATCACCGCGCAACTGAGCGCCGACCCCGCGTGCACCATCGCACCGGTGGGTGGGCCCGGTCTTGCGGGTGCGATCTGGTTGGGCATCGGGTCGGTGCTGGCGATCGTCGTGATCACCGTCGAACTCGTGCTCTGGCGTCGCCGCAGCGCTCAGGAGCCGGGCGCGTAGATCGCCCGGGCGAGCGCGTCGAGCACGTCGGCGGTGCGCGGTCCGAAGCTCAGGATCTCGCCGTCGGCCATGTCGACGAACCGGCGGTTCTGTCCCGCGGTCGTGAGCGCGATGGCGGGCTTGGAGTCGAGAAGCCCGCTGACTCCGTCGACGCTGGCCAGGCCATCCGTCATCACGAGAATCAGGTCGGGGTTTGCGGCCACGACGGCTTCATCGGTCATGGGGCGCTCGCCGTCGAGACCGATCTCGGCTGCGACATCCACTCCGCCGAGCGCGGAGATGATCACGTCGGCGCCGGATTCCTTACCGAACAGGTAGTAGATGCCCGAGGTGCCGCGCAGGTAGAGGAACATCATGCGCAGCGGCTTGCCGGATGGCACGACCGAGGCGATCTCGCTGACCTTGGCCTCGATGCCGCTCACCAGGCTCTGCGCAAGCATCTCGCCCGCCGCCGGAGCGCCGAGCGCCGCGGACACCTGTCGCGCCAGCTCGCCCACCCCGTCGATCGACGGCGTCGTCTCAACGAAGACGACGGGGATGCCCGCCTCCCGCAGCTGCAGCACGACATCGATCGGGCCGATGCTGCCGTCGGTGATCACGAGAGTGGGTCGCAGAGCGAGAATCGACTCGCTGTTGACCGTGTGCCCGCTCGAGGTGATCACCGGCAGGTCGGCGGCCTGGCTGAACGTCGTGGAGATGTCGCGTCCGACCATGCTGTCGCCCAGCCCGAGACCGTAGACGGTCGCGGCGATCGAGCCCGACAGGTCCATGGCGACGATCCGGTCGGTGGATGTCACGGTCACCGGCACATCGCCGTCGAGGTCGTGCGAGCTCACCGTCGCGGGCAAGGACTGCTCGGGCGCGGTGTCGGGAGTGGGGATCGCGTCGGTGCTCAGGATCGCCGTCGACTGCCCCACATACGAGTGCGGGTCGGTGAGGAAGGTGAGTTCCGTCAGCGGTGTGCTCGGGTCAGCCGTCACCGCGGAATCCACGGTGCCGGTCGGTGCAGCAGCGCAGCCCGCGAGGGTCGCTGCGATCAGCGCGAAGACGGCGGCAGTCACTGAGGTGCGGGTGCGCATGAGGCCAATCAGGTCAAGCGAGGGTAGTAAGGCAATCCTAAGCTCTGGCGTGTGGGTGCATGCTGAGAAAGGGCTTCGCCCGCGTTCCCTCACCGGATGCTCACACCCTCCGCCCTAGGATTGCCAGCGACAGGAGGCGACCCGCGTGAGTCAACCCGAGAGCAGCGTGCCCGAGCCTGCAGACCGGCACGCGTCGGGCCTGTCGGTGCGGGATGCCCGCATCCTCGACTTTGAGCGCCAGTGGTGGCGTCACGCGGGCGCGAAGGAGGAGGCGATCCGCTCCGAGTTCTCACTCAGCGCGGCCCGCTATTATCAGTTGCTGAATGCTGTGATCGATTCGCCCGCTGCCGTGCGATACGACCCGATGCTGATCGGACGGCTGCAGAGGGCACGGGATGCTCGCACGTCGGCCCGCGCAGCACGCGCATTCAGGACCTCCGACCGGGGCGGCGACAGCCTCCACACAGAAGAATCGAACGACTGAGCCATGGCGAGTTACCCCAAAGACCGGTTCGACCAGTTGCCCGAAGACCTTCAGCGCATCGGAGCCCACCGCGGCCCGGCGAAGAAGGGGCGCGGCTGGATCGGATTCGCTTGGGCCCTCCTGGCAACCGGCGTGCTCATCTTCGGCGGCCTGTTCGCCATCGGCAAGGTTCTCGGCATCGACCTCGGCATCAGCATCTTCGCGCCGGCAGCGACGCCGACCCCCACCCCCACTCCGACCCCGACGATGGACCCGATCCTCGACCCCACGACGATCGATCAGGTCGCCCGAGGCATCAAGATCGACGTGCTCAACGGCACACCCATCGTCGATCTCGAGAACACCGTCGGAGACAAGCTCGCGGCTGCTGGCTGGAGAATGGGCGCTTTCACCGTCGCATCCGACAAGACGCAGGAGGCGACGTTCGTCTACTACAGCGATCCCCTCAATGAGGATGTCGCCCGAGGCGTCGTCGTGGCGATGGGCATCGGCGAGATCCGCAAGGTCACCCCGGAGACGTTCCCCGGCGCAAGCATCACGGTCGTGCTCGGCTCCGACTACCCGGTGCCCACCGCGGCTCCCTGACGATCCCCAGCGGCCCCACCAGAGCGGTCGATCGGCGCGAAATCGCGCGTTGAATCTCGATCGTGTTACGCGCGTGTTTAATCTCCCGCATGTGCCCATTTCGTGACCAAACCGACCTCTTGTGGGGTTGAACGCTCCGCTACCATCTGGGATTGGCAGCGGGCTATCGGCTGTCGCGACACAGCAGGGAGTTGCACATGGCGAACGGAACCGTGAAGTGGTTCAACGCTGAAAAGGGCTACGGATTCATCACCGTGGACGGCGGGGGACAGGACGTATTCGTTCACTACTCCGCCATCGACATGAACGGCTACAAGGTGCTCGAAGAGGGCCAGGCGGTCATCTTCGAGGTCGGTACCGGTGCGAAGGGCCCCCAGGCGGAATCGGTGAAGCTGGCCTGAGGCCGCACGCCCCCGCACCACGCCGCAGTTCGTGCGGCGTGCCTCTCAGCTATGCCCTCCTTTCTTGCACTCGCCCCCAGCGAGTGCTAGTTTTTCCTTTGGCACTCTCATGTTCAGAGTGCTAAAGAATTCGTCTGCACGACGTCCGGGAGGGACGAGAAACACACATGGCAAAGATCATTGCTTTCAACGAAGAGGCCCGTCGTGGCCTTGAGCGTGGCCTGAACATCCTGGCCGACGCGGTCAAGGTGACGCTTGGCCCCCGCGGTCGCAACGTCGTTCTCGAGAAGAAGTGGGGCGCCCCCACCATCACGAACGACGGTGTCTCCATCGCCAAGGAGATCGAGCTCGACGACCCGTACGAGAAGATCGGCGCCGAGCTGGTCAAGGAGGTCGCCAAGAAGACTGACGACGTCGCCGGTGACGGTACGACCACCTCAGTGGTGCTCGCCCAGGCCCTCGTGCGCGAAGGCCTCCGCAACGTCGCCGCAGGCGCCGACCCCATCAGCCTGAAGAAGGGCATCGAGAAGGCGGTTGCCGCCGTCATCGAGGCGCTTGTCGCCGGTGCCAAGGAGATCGAGACCAAGGAAGAGATCGCGGCCACCGCATCCATCTCTGCTGGTGACTCCGAGATCGGCGCCCTGATCGCCGAGGCGATCGACAAGGTCGGCAAGGAGGGTGTTGTCACCGTCGAGGAGTCGAACACCTTCGGCACCGAGCTCGAGCTCACCGAGGGCATGCGCTTCGACAAGGGCTTCCTCTCCGCCTACTTCGTGACGGATCAGGAGCGCCAGGAGGCCGTGTTCGAGGACCCCTACATCCTCATCGCCAACTCCAAGATCTCGAACATCAAGGACCTGCTGCCCATCGTCGACAAGGTGATCCAGAGCGGCAAGCAGCTGCTCATCATCGCCGAGGACGTCGACGGCGAGGCGCTCGCGACCCTGGTCGTGAACAAGATCCGCGGCATCTTCAAGTCGGTCGCCGTCAAGGCTCCCGGCTTCGGTGACCGTCGCAAGGCTCAGCTGCAGGACATCGCCATCCTCACCGGTGGCCAGGTCATCTCCGAGGAGGTCGGACTCAAGCTCGAGAACGCCACCCTCGACCTGCTGGGCAAGGCACGCAAGGTCATCATCACCAAGGACGAGACCACGATCATCGAGGGCTCGGGCGACGAGGACGCGATCGCCGGACGGGTCAAGCAGATCCGTGCCGAGATCGAGAACACCGACAGCGACTACGACCGCGAGAAGCTCCAGGAGCGCCTCGCGAAGCTCGCCGGTGGCGTCGCCGTCATCAAGGCCGGAGCCGCGACCGAGGTCGAGCTCAAGGAGCGCAAGCACCGCATCGAGGACGCCGTTCGCAACGCGAAGGCCGCCGTCGAGGAAGGCATCGTCGCCGGTGGTGGCGTCGCGCTCATCCAGGCCGGCAAGATCGCGTTCGACGGCAAGGCCCTCAAGGCCCTGCTGGGTGACGAGGCAACCGGTGCAAACATCGTGCGCGTGGCCATCGACGCCCCGCTCAAGCAGATCGCGCTGAACGCCGGTCTCGAGCCCGGCGTGGTCGCCGACAAGGTGCGCCACCTGCCCGCCGGTCAGGGCCTCAACGCCGCGACCGGTGAGTACGTCGACATGCTGGCTGCCGGCATCAACGACCCGGTGAAGGTGACCCGCTCCGCGCTGCTCAACGCAGCGTCGATCGCCGGCCTCTTCCTCACCACCGAGGCCGTCGTTGCTGACAAGCCCGAGAAGTCGGCTCCTCCGATGGGTGACCCGTCGGGCGGCATGGACTTTTGATCGCGGCTGACGCTTAGCGTCAGATGTGATCAATCGGGTCGAGCGCGGATTGAGCAGGCCGCAAGGCCGTATCGAAATCTGACCGGCCCTTCCGGCCGGTTGTATCGAGACCCAAGTCACACGAATGGGCGGTTCCCTCCGGGGAGCCGCCCATTCGTCGTTCTCGGGGGGACTAGCGCGCGAACAGCCGGGTGTTGGCCGACTCGATGTCCGCGTATTGCTGCCCGGCCTGGGTGAGGGCGTGATTGATCGCAGCAAGGTTCTGCTCGACCTGCTGCTGGGTGGCCTTCCAGTCGGTCACGACGCCGGAGAACGCCGTGGCGGCCGCGCCGGTCCACGACCCCTCCAGCGCGCTGAGTTGGCCGTGAAGACCGGCCACCTCCGCCTGGATGCGGCCGATCGAGGTGCGCACGGCACCGGTGGCCTGAAGAACTGCTTCACTGTCTACCTGATAACGAGTCATGGGGTGACGGTAGCCCGGCGGCGTGAGCCGGTGACGGGGTCAGGCGCGTGATGGGGAGGCGGCGGCATCCGGGGTCGAGGGGAGGAGGGGAAGCGAGACCCGGAAGGTCGCACCGCCACCGGGGGTCTCCACCACTTCGACGTCACCCTGGTGGGCCTGGATGATCGCCGCAACGATTGCGAGGCCGAGGCCGCTTCCCCCGGTGTCGCGGGTGCGTGAGGTGTCGGCACGCCAGAACCGCTGGAAGATCTTGCCGCGAATCTGCGGCGGGATGCCCTCACCGTGGTCGATCACGGACAGGATCGCGCGCTGTCTGGCGGCATCGACCCCCACCCCGATCTCGATGGGGCTGGACTCGGGCGTGAACCGCAGCGCGTTGCCGATTAGGTTCGACAGCACCTGCCGGATCTTGTTCTCCTCGGCCAGCACAACGGCCCGCAGTTCGGCGGGCGGGGGCTCGGCAATCGACACCTCGTCACCGCCGGAGCGGTTGGCGCGGGTGCGGCGCGCCGTCAACCGGGCGAGCGTGGCGCCGGCGAACGCGATGGGACCGGTAGCGAGCCCGCCGCGCTGCTGGGCGGCGGTCGGCGCCACCACGGGGAGCACGGCGGTCTCAGCGGGCGGCTCCTCGGTCGTGGCATCCGTGCCGACGACGGTGACGACGCGGTTGGGGGCGCTGGCCATCGTGTCGAGGGCGGCGTCCTGGGCGAGCGGCACCAGATCGACCTCGGTGAGCTGCAACGGCTTCGCCTCGTCGATGCGGGCGAGCTCGAGGAGGTCCTCGACGAGTTCGCCCATGCGGATCGCTTCCTTCTCGATGCGCTCCATCGCCTGGGCGACATCCTCCTGCTTGGTCAGGGCGCCCATGCGGTAGAGCTCGGCGTATCCGCGCACGGTTACCAGTGGCGTGCGCAGCTCGTGGCTCGCGTCGCCCACGAATCGACGCATCTGGTCGATCGTCTTGGCGCGCTCGTCGAAGGCCCGGTCGATTCGGGAGAGCATCGAGTTGAGCGAGCGATTGAGGCGCCCGACTTCGGTGTTGGGGGTCGCTCCGCTGAGTCGCTGGCTGAAGTCTCCGCCGGCGAATCGGGCTGCTGTGGCCTCAACTTCGCGCAGCGGTGCGAATGTCGTGGTGACGAGGAGACGGGTGAGCGCGCCGCCGAGGATGACCACGGTGAGGCCGAAGAACAGGAAGATCGCCGCGTAGCGCGTGACGATCCCGTTGGTGTCCTTCAGGTCGAGTCCGATCACGACCGTGTAGTAGTCGGTGCCGAGACGGTTGGTCGCGGGGTAGGCGATCACTCGCCACGATCCGCCCAGCGCGGTGCTCGGCAGCGTGAATGCGCCTTCACTGCCCGCGACGGCGCCCAGCGTCAGCGTGTCGAGAACGGGTCGCGGGGCATCCTCTTCGCGGTTGTTGCAGAGCAGCACGCCGTTGTAGTCGAGCACGCCCAGGTAATAGTCATTGGGCAGGGTCGAGACACTGCACTGCGGGTTGTCGGCGGTGCCAGCGAAGAGGATGTTGCCAGCCAGCTTGTTGCCGGCGGCGGTGATCTTGGTGTCGACTTCGTCTTGCAGATAGCCGCGCAGAACCGCCATCGTGCCGACGCCCGCGATGACCAGGCCCGCAGTGAGCAGCAGAACCGTCACGCCGGTGATTTTGGTACGGAGGGAAACCCGGTTCCACCACTCGACGATCTCGTGCATTGAGCCCTGAGTTTACCGTCGAGAAGCTGCGCTAGACCTTGGAGGCCTTGAGCATGTATCCGAAACCGCGCTTGGTCTGAATGACCGGCTCCTCCGAGTACTGGTCGAGCTTGCGACGCAGGTAGGAGATGTAGCTCTCCACGATGCCGGCGTCGCCGTTGAAGTCGTACTCCCAGACGTGGTCGAGGATCTGCGCCTTCGACAGCACGCGGTTCGGGTTGAGCATGAGGTAGCGCAGCAGCTTGAACTCGGTGGGGCTGAGCTCCACCTGCTCGGTGCCGATGGTCACCTCATGGGTGTCCTGATCCATGGTGAGGTCGCCGGCGCGGATGATCGCCTCCTCGTCGTCGTGCATCGTGCGGCGCAGGATGGCCTTGATGCGCGCGACGATCTCGTCGAGGCTGAACGGCTTGGTGACGTAGTCGTCGCCGCCGACGGTGAGGCCGGTGATCTTGTCCTCGGTGTCATCCTTCGCAGTGAGGAAGAGAATGGGGGCGGTGTAGCCGGATGCCCGCAGGCGCTTGGTCACGCCGAATCCGTTCATGTCGGGCAGCATGACGTCGAGGATGATGAGGTCGGGCTCCTCCTCGAGTACGGCGGAGATCGCCTGGGCACCGTTGCCGACGGCACGCACGGCGAAGCCGGCGAAGCGCAGGCTCGTGGTGAGCAGGTCGCGAATGTTGGGCTCGTCGTCGACGATCAGAATCTTGGGTCCATCAGCCATGCGTACAGTATCTGCGAGTTCTCTGGAAGTTGTCTGAGAGTCGTGTGGATGCCTCGGCGACGCGAACATGAACCGGTGTCGCCCCGCGTGCCGCCGGTCCACTAGATTCGGATCGTGCGCCGACCTGCCCTCGTGATCCTCGCCCTCCCGCTCGCTCTCGTGGGAGCCCTGCTCGCGGCCGCGCCCGCTCAGGCGGCATCGCAGCCGCTGTTCGGCACGACGGTGGATGTGACGTTGCAGCCGTCCAACGACTCACTTCTCGGTGGCACGGCATACGCGCTGTCGTCCGGTGGTGGGGTGCAGGTGACACTCGGTGCCGCGCTGGCCGCGGATGTCGATTTCGAGCTGTATGAGGGTGCGACCCTGATCGCCTCCTGCACTGTTGCCACAGGCCTCACCTCGTGCACGGATGGGGTGTCGGCACTGACCGCAGGTGCGCATTCCGTTACCGCGCGATTCACCCAGTCGGCGGTGACGGTCGACTACACGGGCACGATCTTCACGGTGACCAACGTCGCCCCCACCGTCCTCCTCGAGTGGCGGGACGCCTCGGGTGCCTGGATCGACGGGAGCTTCGCCGGCGTGCCATTCTTCGGCACCACCGCCGCGCGGTGCGTCGTGACGAACAACTCGAACGCCGCGTTCACGTTCGCCTCCTCCTTCACCGGTACGGTCTCGCACACCGGTGGGCCCACGATCACCGCGATCACGGGCGACCTGGCGGCCGGTGCCACGGGGTACTACCCGATCTGGTCGGGCGCCGTCTCGTTGTCTCCTGCTGCGTCGTGCGGTGGCGGCGTGGACTTCCCCGACGGCTCCGGCAACGGCGGCGGTACGGGCGGCGGCGTCATCCCGGTGTCGGGCACGATCGAGGCATCGCCGGCACCCGCTCCCGGGCGCACCGTCACGATCACGGCGGCCGGCCTGCTGCCGCCGGTGGCCTCGGCCTACTACGTGACCGTGGACGGGGTCGACGTCGCTGGACCATTCACTACTCCGGCCCCGGACTTCGCGTTCAGCGCTGACGTCGCCCTCCCGGCGAACCTGGCCGCCGGCACGCACTCGGTCGCCGTGTACGCGGTGTTCGACGAACGCAAGATCGTCTTCGCTTACTTCCCGTTCGAAGTCGCTCTCGCCGCAACCGGCGTGGATGCCACGGCGCCCGTGGCAGCAGGAACCATTGCACTGGCGATCGGCACGCTGCTGCTGCTCGCCGCCCGGCGTCGCCGCACCGTCTGATCTCCGCAGCGGCCGCGCGACGACGTACGGTTGTCGTATGCCTCGCATCGGCCAGCGCGACTTCGACTTCGACCGGCAGGTCGCCGTCATGGCGGTCATCAACCGCACCCCCGATTCCTTCTACGATCGCGGGGCGACGTTCGAGCTCGACCGCGCGATCGGCGCGGCGCTGACCGCCGCGTCCGAGGGTGCCGATTGGGTCGACGTGGGTGGGGTGCCGTTCGGTCGTGGACCGGTCGTGACGGTGGCGGAGGAGATCGCGCGGGTCGTTCCGGTCGTTGAGGGGATCGCCGCGGCATCCGATGTGGTCATCTCGGTCGACACCAACAACGCCGAGGTCGCGCGGGCCGCGATCGCCGCTGGCGCTGCCGTGATCAACGACACGAGCGGGCTCGGCGACCCCGACATGGCGGCAGTGATCGCCGAGAGCTCGGCGCACGTCGTGATCACCCACAGCGTCGGGCCGCCCCGGGTGGAGAAGCCTGCTGCGCACTTCGACGATGTCGTGCGGGAGGTCGTCGACTTCCTACGCGGGCGGGTCGATCGCGCGCTGCGGGCGGGGGTGCCGGCCGAGCGGGTCATCATCGATCCCGGACACGACCTCGACAAGAACACACTGCACTCGCTCGAGCTCACCCGTCGGCTGGAAGAGGTCGTCGCGCTCGGCTACCCGACGCTCGTAGCCGTCTCGAACAAGGACTTCATCGGCGAGGTGCTCGATCGCGAGCGCACCGAACGGCTCGAGGGGTCGCTGGCGGCGATGGTCGTCTGCATCATGAAGGGTGCCCGCATCGTGCGCATGCACAACGTCGCGGCGTCAGTTGCCGCAGTGCGCATGACGGAGGCGATTCTCGGATTTCGCGAGCCGGCGTACCTGCTCCACAACACGCATCCCACCCTGAACGTATGAGCGCGGCCATCGACATGCTCTGGCCGGGTGCGCCCCGGGGCCTCAGTGACGACGCGCTGATCGACTCGCTCGCGGTCGCGGCGCCCACCGTGCGAGCGAACTTCGTCTCCAGCATCGACGGCGCGGCGACCCACGACGGGCGTTCGGGCGGGCTCTCCGGTGCCGCCGACAAGCGCCACTTCGAGTTGCTGCGTCGGGTCACCGACGTCGTGCTCGTCGGCGCGGGAACGGTGCGCGACGAGGGCTACGGACCGATGCTGGTTGACGAGGCGTCGCAACTCTGGCGTGAACGGCACGGGATGCCGCGGCATCCGGTCTTTGCGATCGTGTCGGGTCACCTCGACCTCGACCCGACCTCGCCCATCTTCACCGAGGCGCCCGTGCGCCCGATCGTCATCACCACCGCGGGGACCGACACCACGGCCTTCGCCGCTGTCGCTCACGTCGTGGCGGTGGGCGACGAGCACGTCGACCTCGCTGCGGCTCTGGCGGCACTGCGCGCGATGGGCCACGCGCAGGTGCTGTGCGAGGGCGGGCCGTCGCTCTTCGCGGCGATGCTGGCCGCCGACCTGATCGACGAGTTGTGCCTCACGGTCGCGCCGACCCTCGAGGGCGGGGATGGCCCGCGAATCGTCGGCGGGGATATCCCGGCGCGGTCGATGCGGCTCGTGCATGTGTTGCGCGGGGGCGAAGAACTGCTGCTGCGCTACGCCCGCACGCTGGTTGAGTAGCGCGCAGCGC
>ENA-UOYA01001647-UOYA01001647.1-activated-sludge-metagenome-genome-assembly--contig:-NODE-1647-length-23082-cov-6.933991_pt1 | contig 23082 bp, 21 predicted proteins | sample MGYA00238163_ERZ764804 | MGnify/ENA primary metagenome ERZ764804 (study PRJEB28919, sample SAMN05720223) | activated sludge metagenome | isolation source: Anaerobic digester | place: Hong Kong... | reverse complement strand
GGCATGCTGGCCATCGTCGCTGACAATCGCTTGATAAGCGAGAATGCCGGTCCGTTCGGCGCGCGCTTTGGCGGCCTTCTCGTCCCCGGCCGCGGAATTCATTACCGGCGCATATTTGGGCCGGCGCGGGTCGTCATAGGTGCCTTTACCGATCATGGGTACGACGCAGATGAGGCGCTCATTGGTATGGCGCATGTCGACGCGGTGCTGCGCCTGGGCTAATGGCTGAATCAGGACAAAAAAGGCAAGAATGCAGAAAACGTTTGACCGAAAATGCATGAGGCTTCCTCCGATAGTGGAAACGGCATTTAGGGTAATATGAACTGAAAGCGGGAAAGTGTCAAGAGAAAACTGCACGGCCACGGAGCTGCTATGCTGGGCCGGTCTGCGTAAAGAACCGCACGGATTCCACTATCCTGTTGAAAATGTGTCCCTGAATGGGCCGTACGCTGCCGGCTTTGTGACGTTTACGAAGGAATCTGGCGTAAGCGCTTCATAGCGTGGAAGGCGCGGGAAGCGGGACTGCGGGGGACAGCCCGCGTGTTTCCGTTTCTGTGCAGGAAGATGAGGGTTGGACGGAACGTGTCTGCGGCGCACAGCGGGACGGCAACCCCGGGCGCGCCTCAATCGCCACATCCCGAACATACTCTACCACGTCATGCCTTCGGTTCAGCCCCTAATCGCAAACGCTCATCCTCCGGTCACAGCACAAAACCGACTGATTCTAAACGATTTCCTTGGGTCTGATTTCGCCGCGCAAGCTACACTCAGTATGGAGACTGTATGCCATCGCTATGTCGCATTCTCACTTCCAGCGCCATCGTCGCGCGTTCCCTCGGCCCGGTCGCGCCCCAAGGGAAGGCCCGTCCGTTGTGCAACGCCCTCCGCCACCGCCTTTTTGCGAAATGCGTGATCCTCCCGAACGAGTCCCCCGCCGGATTCCAGGAACTGCATGACCCGTTCGTCGACCGCTTCGGACCCGCCGCTGGCGTGGAGGACGATCTGGTCGAGGAGGGTGTCACCGCTTCAGTTCCCTCACTTCCCGGCTTGGACTCGCCCTCATTCTTTGCTTTGAGGTCAGGCTCCACAACGTCTACCACCGCGCCCTGTTCAACTTCCTCCTCCCGCGCGCCTCCGCCATGCCAAACGAACCCAACAACTGGTTGAAAACAAAGGAAGGAGACAAATGGTAGAGAATCATTCTCCGACGAACCCACCGCGGCCCTCCCGGTCGAAGATGGGGTCGAAGGAGGCGAAACAGGGCGTAGACTGCTCGGTCCTTCCTGAAAAGCGCCATCCATTCCAGGTTCCCTCGGCGGTAGGCCGGGAAGCGGTCATGGATACTTTCCGGCCAACAAGGCAATCCCTCTGCCCCCCTTGTTATATTGGTATTTTCTAATGCAAATTGACAAAGTGTACGAGCCCCAGCGGTTCGAGCCGCGATGGGCCGAATGGTGGATCGAGTCGAAATTGTTCCAGGTCTCGCCGGACACGCCGGGCGAGATGTTCTCGCTGGTAATCCCCCCTCCGAATGTCACCGGCAGTCTGCACATGGGGCACATGCTGGAGCACACCGAGATCGACGCCACCATCCGCTGGCGCCGTATGCGTGGATACAACACGTTGTGGTTGCCCGGCACCGACCACGCCGGCATCGCCACCCAAATGGTGGTCGAAAGGAAGCTCCGGAGCGAAGGCATCGACCGCCGCGCCATCGGCCGCGAAGAGTTCTTGAAGCGCGTCTGGGCCTGGAAGCAGGAGTACGGCGACAACATCAAGCGCCAGATGACGCGCACCGGGGCCAGTTGCGACTGGAGCCGCGAGCGGTTCACTCTCGATACGGGCCTGTCGCGCGCCGTGCGCGAAGTCTTCGTGCGCCTGTATGAGAAGGGCCTCATCTATCGCGGCGAGTACATGGTGAACTGGTGCCCGCGCTGCCACACGGCCATCTCGGATCTGGAAACCGTGCATGACGCCACTGCCGGCAATCTGTGGCACCTGCGCTACCCGGTGAAAGGCACCTCTCGCGTGCTGGTGGTGGCCACCACGAGGCCGGAGACCATGCTCGGCGATACCGGCGTCGCCATCAACGCCAAGGACCCGCGCTACTTCGATTTGCACGGCAAGACGGTTATCCTGCCGCTGATGAATCGTGAGATCCCCATCATCCTGGATGACCTGGCGGACCCGCAGTTCGGCACCGGTGTCGTGAAGGTCACGCCCGCTCACGATCCCAACGACTTCGAAGCCGGCAAGCGCCACAACCTGGAGAAGATCCAGGTGATCGACGAGAATGGGCGCATGACCGCGGCCGCCGGACCCTACGCCGGCCTGGACCGCTACGAGGCCCGCAAGAAAGTGCTGGCCGATCTCGAAGATCAGGGACTTGTCGAAAAGACCGAGCCGTACGAAGTGAGCCTCGGCAAGTGCCAGCGCTGCAAGACCGTGGTGGAGCCGCTCATCTCGACGCAGTGGTTTGTGAAGACCAAGCCGCTCGCCGAGCCCGCCATCAAGGCCGTGGAAGACGGGCGCATCCAGTTCATCCCTGAGAACTGGACCAAGACTTACTACGAGTGGATGTACAACATTCGCGACTGGTGCATCTCGCGCCAGCTTTGGTGGGGGCACCGCATCCCGGCCTGGTATTGCGGGGATTGCGGCGAAGTGACGGTGAGCCGCGAAACGCCGTCCAAGTGCGCGCATTGCGGATCGGAAAAGCTGAAACAGGACTCCGACGTCCTGGACACGTGGTTCAGTTCCGGGTTGTGGCCGTTCTCGACCCTGGGCTGGCCGGAGAAGACGCCGGATCTCGCCCGGTACTATCCGACCTCGCTGCTGATCACGGGTTTCGACATCCTCTTCTTCTGGGTCGCCCGCATGGTCATGATGGGCATGGAGTGCATGGGCGACGTGCCGTTCCGCCAGGTGTATATACACGGCTTGGTGCGCGACGCCGAAAAGCAGAAGATGTCGAAGACGCGAGGCAACACCATCGACCCGCTGGAGATCACCGGGAAGTACGGCACCGACGCCGTCCGCCTTGCCCTTTTGCAGGGTGCCGCGCCGGGCACCGACATCGTCTTCACCGAAGAGCGCGTCGATAGCGCCCGCGCCTTCGCCAACAAGATCTGGAACGCCGCGCGATTCCTGTTCCTGAACATGGAGCGTTCGGGCGTGGAAGGTTGGGCGCCCGGGAAGATCGCCATCACTGAAAACGCGCCGCTCGAAGACCGTTGGATGTTCAGCCGGCTGCGTTACGCGTCCGGGCAGGCCAACCGCGCGATGGAAACCTATCGCTACCACGAGGCCGCGCAACTGGTGTGGGAGTTCTTCTGGCACGAATTCTGCGATTGGTACGTCGAGCTGAAGAAACTGAGGTTCAAGGAAGCGAGCGGCCTGACCGATGACTGGCGCAACCTGCTTACGGTTTTCGAGGCGGCGTTGCGGCTCCTGCATCCGGTGATGCCGTTCATCACCGAGGAACTTTGGCAGCGGATCACGGAGGGCGCTGCGAACCGTGCGCCGTCTATCGCTGTCACCGAGTACCCGGCGGTTCCCGAATCCCTGGCCGATGCCGGGGCCGAAGAGCGGATGCGGTTGCTGCAGGAGACCGTCACTGCCGCGCGGAACCTGCGCGCGGAGAATAAGATCGAACCGAAGCAGAAGGTGGATGTGGCGCTCTCGACGCGCGGTGCGGCGCTGGAAGTTGCTCGTGCGCACAAGGCGGAGATCGAAGCGCTCGCGCGCATCAACCTGGACCTCAGTGAAGCTGCCGCGGACGCCCCCGCGTTCCAGATGCGCTTGAAAGTGGCGGCGTCCCAGGTTGAAGCGCAGCGCCAGCGGCTGACAAAAGACATCGAGCAACTGGAAAAGGTGATCGCCAACTCCGAACGCCAGCTTGCAAACGATGCCTTCACGAGCCGCGCTCCGGCCGCCGTGGTCGAATCCATGCGCGCCAAGCTCGAAGACTACCGCACGCAGGTCGCCAACAAGCGCGCGGCGTTGGGTGATCTGGCTGCGTCATGATGCTGAATTATCAACACCCCGAAGTACTGGATGCCGTACGGCGCGCGCTGGCCGAAGACATAGGCTCGGGCGACGTCACCACCAACACCTGCGTGCGCGCGGATGCGACGGCGCGCGGGCGCTTTGTCGCGCGCCAGCCGCTGGTGCTCGCCGGCATCGGACTCTTGGATCTGATTTACGCGGAGCGCGGGGGCGTAACGGAATTGACGCTGCTGCGCAGCGACGGCGCCCGGCTGGAGACGGGCGATGTGCTGGCCGAGGTGCGCGGCCCGGCGCGGAAGCTGCTGGAGTGCGAGCGGGTGGCGCTCAATTTCCTGCAAAGGCTGAGCGGCGTGGCCACCCTGGCGCGGCGATACGTCGACGCGGTTCAAGGTACGCGCTGCCGTATCCTGGATACGCGCAAGACCACCCCCGGCTTGCGGCGGTTGGAGAAGATGGCGGCTGCCGCCGGCGGCGTCACCAACCATCGCCTGGGACTGTTCGACGCGGTGCTCATCAAGAACAACCACATCGCGGCCGCGGGCGGTGTGCGCGCCGCGCTGGAGCGCTTTTCGAACTGCAACCTGGAAGTCGAAATCGAAGTACGCACCCGCGCCGAGCTTCAGGAAGCGCTCGAGTGCGGGGCGCGCCACCTGCTGCTCGATAACCTGACGCCCGCCGAGGCTGCCGAATGGATTCGCGTGATCGGTGGCCGCGCCAAGACGGAGTTGAGCGGCGGCATCACGCTCGACAGCGTGCGTGCTTACGCCGATGCGGGTGCCGATTTCGTCTCCGCTGGCGCCATCACGCACTCGGCGGTCGCGGTGGACATCAATTTCCGTTTGGAGATGGAGTGACCACGGCGTTCGACGTCGAATGGCTTCGCGCCCGGCTGCCCGGGCGGCGGATCGAGTACGTCGCGCGGACCGGTTCGACGATGCTCGATGCCGAAGCTCTGCTGCGCGAAGGCTGTGCTCACGGTTCGGTGGCGATAGCGGGAGAGCAGGTCGCCGGGCAGGGGCGTTTAGGGCGTTCCTGGCACTCGGAGCCAGGTGCGGGGCTATACGCCTCCGTAGTGTTGCGGCTGCCGCTTCCGGCCCCGCAGCTTCCGTTGGTGACTCTCGCGCTGGGCCTTGCGGCCGTGGATGCCATCGCGCTGGGGGCGGGATTGCGGTGCGACCTGCGCTGGCCCAACGACGTGCTGGCGCGCGGCCGCAAGTGCGCCGGCATCCTGGTGCAGAACCATGGGGACGCGCTGATCGCGGGGATCGGTATCAATGCCAATCACGAACAGTTTCCGGAGGCCGTCGGCGACGTCGCCATCTCGCTGCGGATGGTCACGGGCCGCGAGCAAAGCCGCGAATTGCTTTTGCTCGCGCTGCTTGATTCGATCGACCGCCGGACAGCGCAGCTTGTGAACGACGGCGCAGACGCCATCCTGCAAGACTTCGCGAAGGCGTCCAGTTTCGTTCGCGGCCGGCGCGTGGCCGTAGAGGACAGCGGGCGCCGGCTCACAGGCGTAACGGAAGGATTGGATCCGGCCGGCTTTCTCATTCTGCGCACCGACGCCGGTGCGCGCGAACTCGTAATGAGCGGGGGCGTGCGCCCGCTGGAGGCTTGAACCATATGCTGATTGCGCTCGACGCCGGTAACACCAACATCACCATCGGCGCCTTCGACGGAACTAGGCTGACTGGACGCTGGCGCCTTTCGACCGTGCACGATCAGACGGTGGATGAGTGGGGCATCCTGTTCCGCAACATCTTTTCGCTTGCCGGCTTGAGCCTCGACGGCGTGGATGGCATCATCGTCGCCAGCGTGGTGCCGCCGCTGGACGCCTCGCTGGCGCAGATGGCCCGGCGCTATTTCCGTACCGATGCGATGTTCGTGACGCCGGCCACCGATACCGGTCTCGCCATCCGTTACGAGAACCCGCGCGAAGTGGGTGCGGACCGCATCGTGAACGCCGTCGCGGCGTTCCACAAGTACGGAGGCCCGTGCGTGGTGGTGGATCTGGGCACGGCCATCACCTTCGACGCTATTTCGGCGCAGGCCGAATACCTGGGCGGGCTCATCTGCGCGGGCATCGGCATTTCCATCGAGGCGTTGTTCGCCAAGACGGCGCGCCTGCCGCTAGTCGATTTTCGCGAGCCCGAGAAGCTGATCGGCACGAACACGGTCGGTAGTATGCAAAGTGGCCTTTACTACGGAGCCGTGGACATGATCGACGGTATCCTGGAGCGGCTGATCGCCGAGCTGGGGCCGGAGACGCGGGCCGTCGCCACCGGCGGCCAGGCGCATATGATCGTGCGCGGCTCGCGCTACCTGAAGGACGTGGACGAGGATCTCACCCTGGAAGGGCTCCAGATCATCTGGGAACGGAACCGCAAGCCGTGAACGGAGAACAAAAATACTGGGATCTGAATTACTTCAACTACTTCACCGAAGTGGAGGAGCGTTTCCAGCAGGCGCGCGGCACCGCGCTGTTCCTGCTCAGTCCGCTGGACTGGGCGCTCATCGAGGATTGGAAGAACGCCGGCGTGCCTCTGGAAGCCGTGTTGCGCGGCATTGATCGCGCGTTCGAGAAGTGGCGCGCGGGCCGCTCCAAGATCCGTAGTATCAACTCGCTGGCCTACTGTGCGCAGGCTGTGCTAGAGGAAGCCGAGGCCATGCAAGGGATCGCTTCCGCGCCGTCGAAGCGGCCGGCTACGGCGCCGTTCGAGCTAGATGAGCTGCGCGCGTATCTGGAGCGTAACGCCGCGGATCTGCGCAAGCAGGCGGGCGAGGTATATGCGGAACTCGCCGCCTCGCTTGAAGCCCTGGCTGCGGACGCGGAAAAGCAGTATGAAGATCTCGAAGACCTGGAGCGCCGTCTCACGGTGCTGGAAGAGAAGATGATCGCCTTCGCGCGCACCCGGCAGACCGAGGACGACATGCTGGAAGCCCGGCGCGCTCTGGACCTGGAACTGCGTCCCTACCGCGGCAAGATGAGCGCCGATCAACTCGCGCGCCTGGAGCGCCAGTACTTGGACCGCCGCTTGCTCGAATCGCTCGGCCTCCCCCGCCTGAGCCTGTTCTACATGAGGTAGAGAGCGCTTACAGTTTGAAGAAGATCTTGCGCCGGTAGAGCCAGTAGCAAACGTAGATCTCGAACAGTATTACGGCCCACGATTCGGCGAACAGTCCCCAGGGACCCCACAGCGGCACCATCCAGTCCAGGAACGTTTTGGCGACGTAGTGCAGGTAGCGGCCCGTGCTTTCGTGGAAGACGTAGATGAAAATGGAATTCGACCCCACGACGACGAAAACGCCGGCCCACTTCCTCCAGCCCTTCACTTCGCAGATCCAATAGAAGACCAGCAGCGCCAGCAGCGAATAGCCTATCGAGACCAATGCAAAGGAGACCGTCCACAAACGCTTCATCAGCGGGATCCAGTTGGATAGCACCAATCCCAGCCCTATGCAAGCCGCGCCGCTCGCGGCCAACGCCGCCATCTTTCGCGCGGCGGGCAACGCGCCGGTCATCAGACGTCCCGCAAGCACGCCGGCGAGAACGTTCGCAACAGAGCAGATGCCGTTGATGGTCGCGTAAGAACCGGGCCAGTTCTTTCCGAGGATCAGCATGTCGAGGTAACTGCCGATATTGGCACCCTTCACATACGGGCCCAGGACTCCGGGCGCGGTACCGAACTGGTAGATTGCCCAATGCGCCGCCATGAACGCCACGGCAGTACCGGCTTGCAGCTTCCACGAACCGCGCAGCACCAGGAACGCCACCAAATACGCGAAGGCTATGTGCGGCAACACGTTGATCAGATCGAGCACCGGTTTCCCGGCCTGGATGGAGCGCGCGAACAAACCGAGCAGCACCAGCATGGTGCAGCGCCGCAGTACGTGGAACAGGCTTCGCAGCCACGGCTCGCCCGCGGCCCAGCGCTTGGCGAATGACACAGGCATCACCGCCCCTACGACGAAGAGGAAAAACGGCATCACCAGGTCCCAGGCCGTCATCCCTTCCCACGCGGCGTGCGTGAATTGATAGGCCACGGCGCCGATGACGGGATGTTGGTTGAAGTGCCGCAGCCCGAAACCGTTGCCAAACATGCACACCATGGTGAAGCCGCGGAATGCGTCGACATAAAAGAGGCGTGCGGTGGGCGCGGCCCGCGTGGTAGCCATGACCGGCCATTATATGCGACCGCGGGGCCGGTTCAAAGCTTGAAGAAGATCTTGCGCCGGTACAGCCAGTAGCAGACCCAAATCTCGAATGCCAGTACAGCCCAGGCTTGGAGCGCCAAGCCCCACGCGCCGATCCAGGGCACGGTCCAATCAAGAAACGTCCTGGCCATCGAGTTGAAGTAGCGCGCGTTGCACTCGTGGAACAGGTAAATGAAGATGGAGTTCGAACCCACAACGACGAAGACCTGCGCCCACCTGCGCCACTGGAGCACTTCGCAGACCCAGTAGAACAGCAGCAACGCAAGCAGCGAACAGCCCACCGTGCAGACGGTGTAGGAAGCGCTCCATAGGCGCTTGATCATCGGAATCCACTGCCAGAGCAGAAACCCCAGCACAACGCAGCCCGCGCCTGTGCTGGCGAGTGTCACCATCTTGCGCGTGCGGGGCAGGCCGCTCATCAGGAGGCGGCCGGCCAGTACGCCCCCAAGCACGTTCACCGTTTCAGCCAGGATGTTCAGGCTGGTGTAAGAGCCGCTCCAGGTTCTGCCGAAGATCATGCGGTCCACAAGACTTCCAACGTTGGCATCGCGAACGAACGGCCCGGCGATCCCATCCACCTGAACGAACTGGTAGAGACCCCAGTGAGCGGCCAGGATAGCGAGCGCCGCCGCGGCCTGCGTCTTCCATGACGCCTCGAGTAGCAGAAAGGCGAGCAGATACACGACGCCGATGTGCGTCAGCACGCTCAGGATGTCGAACAGAGGCTTGCCGGTTTGCATCGAGCGCTCGAAGAAGCCCCAGGCGATGAGCAGCGCCGAACGGCGGAGCACGTGGCCGAAACTCGCGGTCCAGGATTCGCCCGCGGCCCGGCGCTTGGCGAACGACACCGGCATCACCGCGCCTACTACGCATAGGAAGAACGGGAGCACCAGGTCCCACGCCGTCAAGCCTTCCCATACGGTGTGCTCGAACTGTCGTGCCGCTCCGCTCAAGATGGGGTGCTGCCGCAGATGCAACAGTCCGAACCCTCCGCCGATCATCACAACCATGGTGAAGCCCCGGAAGGCATCCAGGTAGAGCAGGCGTTGGGGAGGTGGAGCGGACGCGGACATGAGTGTCCATTATAGATGCCGGTCGGGATAGGGCGCGGCGCGCGATACACTAGCAGTTGATGGATCAGAGACAGCTGCGGAAATTGCTCGAACAGGTCAAAAACGGAGAGGTCGAAGTTGGCACCGCCCTTGACCGCATGCGCAATCTGCCGTTCGAGGATCTGGGCTTCGCCAAACTCGATCATCACCGCGCGCTCAGGCACGGCATGCCGGAAGTGGTCTTCGGCAAGGGCAAGACCGCGGAGCAGGTTGCGGAACTTGCCGAGCACCTGCTATCGGAATCCCGCAACATCCTGATCACGCGCGCCGATCCCGCGATGGCCGACTCGGTGCGCGAGCGCGTTCCCGATGCCGAATACTTCCCATTGTCGGGCGCCATGAGGGTTTGGCGCGACAAGACGCTAACAGGGAAGGGAACCATCGCCGTAATCTCCGCCGGCACCAGCGACATCCCGGTGGCCGAGGAGGCAAAGGTAACCGCCGAGGTGATGGGCAACCGCGTAGACGCCATCTTCGATATCGGCGTGGCGGGCATACACCGGCTGATGAGCAACCGCGACCGCATCACAGCGGCGCGCGTGGTGGTGGTGTGCGCCGGGATGGAAGGGGCGCTGCCCAGCGTGGTGGGCGGTCTCGTATCCGCCCCCGTGATCGCGGTTCCGACCAGCGTTGGCTATGGCGCGAGTTTCAACGGCCTGGCGGCGTTGCTGGGCATGTTGAATAGCTGTGCCAGCAATGTGACGGTAGTGAATATCGACAACGGCTTCGGCGCCGCTTACGTAGCCAGCTTGATCAACCGGCTCTGAGCCGGCGAGGCTTCAAGCGGCAGAGACCTTAACGGTGTTCGTGGCTGCGGTTCCCGCGAACACATAAAGTCCGAACAACGGAGGCGTACCGCCATGGCCCCAGCGGTTGACCTTCCATCGAACCTGGAGGAACGCTACGTCCGCATGGGCCCCGAGATTGACCTGGAGCGAATAAGTCCCGCAGTAGAATTTCTGTGGAAATTGTGCGATCGGCTTCGAACCCCAGTTGACTCCGTCGGCCGAGCCCCAGATCGACGCGTCCAGGCTCTCCTGCTCAATAATCCGTGTGATGCCGAGGGTAATGTCGATCAACGTGCCCTTCGCGGTGCCGAGTCCAATGGCAGGTCCCGCGCCGTCTTCCCGAACTGTGGTTTCCGGTAGAAGAAATTCCTGCACGTCAGCTCCTAACGTATTCAGTCTCTCACAACCGCTTCGAGATTTGTGACAGTTGCACGAAGTGTGGTATTTTGCCGTGGACTCGTCCCGGGAGACTCTTCAATGACAGATCTAGCAGCTTCCGCAGGCAGTTCAACAGGTTCCGATCAGTTCCTTACGATGTTGGAAGTTTTCGTCGATCCGGTCAGCGCCGCCCGCCGGATCGATCGAAGCGCCCCCTGGTTCGTGCCGGTCCTGGTCGCCGGCGTCGGCGCCGCCGTGATCGGCTACCTCCTGATGCCCCTGACCGTGCAGGTGATGGCGATGAATCCGCCGCCCAACGTTCCGCCCGAGCAGTATCAGAACACCCTCCCCATGATCGAAAAGAGCATGCGCATCATGTCTCTCGCCTCGCCCCTGCTGGTGGCGATCAAACTGCTCATCCTGGCCGGCATCCTGAAGCTCATGGCCACCTTGGGCGGTCTCGACGTCCTTTTCAAGAATCTCTTTTCGCTGGTGGCGAACGCCGGAACGATTATTTTCCTCGAAGGGCTGGCCACCTTCGCCGTCATCAAGGCCAAGGCGGCCGACATACAAACGATGGAGGACATGATGCCTGCCCTCGGGCTCGATCTCCTCATCCACGGGCAATTCTCCAAGCCCATCCAGGCGGCGCTGCATTTCTTTTCTGTTTTCGAGATCTGGTACATTGTCGTACTGGTGGTGGGCTTCGCGGCCTTGGTGAAGTGCTCCAGGTCGAAGGCGTTCCTGCTCACCCTTCCGGTGTGGCTCGTCCCCACCCTGTTCATGATGGTGGCCGCGATGTTCCGGTCCTAAACTCACGGAGGTTCGCATATGAAGCGGTTTGCCCTTGTTGCCGCCGTGTTCGCGGTGTTTCTGCCGTTGGCCTTTTCACAGTCCAAGGCAACGCAAGCGCCCAAGATCCAGACGCTGATCATTACTGGCCAGAACGGCCACGACTGGCGAGGCGTGACACCCTATCTGCGCAAGGCGCTCGAGGACACCGGGCGTTTCGAAGTCCGCGTCATTGAGGAGTTCCGCGGCGGCGGGCCCGAAACCCTGGCTCCCTACGACCTTGTAGTTCTGAACTACTACGACAAGCGTCAGCCCGCACTCCGCTGGGGCGAACGGGCCGACAATGCGTTGCTCGATTTCGTGCGCAGCGGAAAAGGCTTGGTCATGTACCATTTCTCAACCGCCGCGTTCGACGGGTGGACGGAGTACGAAAAGCTCTCCGGCGCAAACTGGCGCCCCGGCCAGGGACACCATTCGCCCGCTCACGATTTCACGGTGAAGATTACGGACCCGTCGCATCCGATCACCCAGGGGCTCAAGATGTCTTTTCCGCAGCCGAACGACGAACTCTATGCCAACCTGCGCTGGCAGCCCGAAGGGACGTATCACGTCCTGGCCACGGCTTGGGACGATCATTCGCGTTACAAGAACCCGAAGCAACCCATTCCCGGGCCGGGCAAGGACGAGCCTATGTTGTGGACACTCGAATACGGCAAGGGGCGCGTCTTCGCCACCGTCCTCGGCCACGACATTCCAGCCGTGCAGACGCCTGCTTTCGTGGTGACGTACACCCGCGGCGCCGAATGGGCCGCCACCGGCAAGGTGACGCTCCCGATTCCGCCCGAGATGGTGAAGTAACGGGTGTTGCCTCACCTGGCAGTATGGCAGTGGTTGCTGGGCGCGTTTTGCGCGCTGGCTGTCGGCATCGCCAAGACTGGCGTGCCGGGACTCGGCATCCTGGTGGTGCCGCTCATGGTGTTGGCTGTGGGCGATGCACGGCTATCGGCCGGCTGGCTGTTGCCCATGCTCTGCACGGCGGACATCTTCGCCGTGATCCTGTGGCGCCGCCATGCTGCCGCAGGCAAGCTCTTCTCACTGGCGCCCTGGGTAGCCGCGGGAATGCTCCTGGGGGCCGCGGCGCTGGCCTTGCCCGAGCGCATCCTGCGAACCGTCGTTGGCGTCATCGTGTTCTTGATGATGTTCGCGTATCTATACCGGCGCCTGCGAAGCGACGAACGCATTCCCGCGCATCCTGCGCCCTACGGCGTGGCGGCGGGTTTCGCAACCACGGTGGCCAATGCCGCCGGACCGGTGATGAATCTCTATCTGCTGGGTAAGCGGCTTACCAAGGAAGAGTTCGTAGCCACCGGCGCATGGTTCTTCTTCCTCATCAACCTGACCAAACTACCCATCTATGCGGGGCATGGGTTGTTCAACCGCACTTCGCTGCTATTCGATGCGGCGATGGTGCCCATGATTCTGGTTGGAGCCGCCGCCGGACGATGGCTGGTGAACCAGATGTCGCCACGCATTTTTGAAGTGCTGGTGATTGCGCTGACCTTTATCTCGACGCTGCTGCTGTTTGTGTGAACGCTCAGTCGTCCGCTCGCGAGGCTTTGCGCTTGCGGTACTCGTTGAGCACCTTCTCCACGTAGAGCTGCGTTTCACGATACGGAGGGACGCCTTGAAAGCGCTCCACCGCGCCCGCGCCGGCGTTGTATGCAGCCAGCGCCCAGCGCACCTGATCGTCTTTGTCCCGGTAACGGACCAGCAGGTCGCGCAGGTGCCGCACGCCCGCTTCCACGTTCTGCTCCGCGTCGTACGGGTCGGCGCCTAACTTGGCTGCGGTCGACGGCATCAGTTGCATGACGCCCACCGCGCCCTTGGGAGAGATTGCATCAGGTTGGAACGACGACTCGATTTTCGCCACGCTCTCAGCCAATGGTACGAACGCGTCCTCGAGATCCTGGCCCCGCGCCGCCCGGCGGACCAGTTCCTTCGGCGTTGCGCTCGAAGCCTGCGAAGCGGGTGCTAAGGCGGGCGGAGGGGGAGGCGGGGTATAGTCTTCGGCTTCGAAGCCTGCAACGTTCTCGCCCGTGAGGACGATTTGTCCCGTCGGCGTGTATAAGCGCAGTTCCGTCCCTATCGCTTCGTGGCGTTCGGCGTAGATCCGGAAACCCGACTTCAGCACGGCGTACTCGCCGGCCAGTGCGGGCAAGCACAAGGTCAGCAGGACGCACAATCCTCTCATGTAATTATTGACGCACGCACGGAATGCGGCGTGCAAACGGGTTGTCACTTTTCCGCTATCATGGATCCGTCCCCACAATGACCACGCTCACCCATCTGGAGTGTACCCGCTGCGGTGCGAGCCACGATGCCGCCCAGCCGCGGAACCTGTGCGATTGCGGCGGGCCGCTCATGGCCCGCTACGATCTAGGCCGCGCCAGCGAAGGCTGGAGCCGCGAGTGGATCGACCACGGGCCATCCAACATCTGGCGGTATGCGCCGGTGCTGCCGGTCGACTCACCCGCCGCCATGATCTCGCTCGGCGAGGGGCTCACGCCCCTCATCGCGTTGAAACGCCTGGGCGACGAATTGGGCGCGCGGAACCTATGGCTCAAGGACGATGGCGTGAATCCCACCGGGTCGTTCAAAGCCCGCGGCTTGGCCTGCGCGGTTTCCAAGGCCCTCGAGCTCGGGATCAGGAAGCTGGCCCTGTCTTCGGCCGGAAACGCGGCCAGCGCGATGGCGGCCTATGCCGCCGCCGTGGGCCTGGAATCCCACATCTTCATGCCCGCCGACGTGCCTCAGTCCAATTACCTCGAGTGCCGCGCCTTCGGGGCCCACGTGACGTTGGTGGATGGCTTGATCAGCGATTGTGCAAAGGTCATGGCCGAGCGTGCCGCGGATGAAGGCTGGTTCGACATGAGCACTTTCCACGAACCGTACCGCGTGGAGGGAAAAAAGACCATGGGCTACGAACTAGCCGAACAGTTCCGCTGGACCTTGCCCGATGCCATCCTGTACCCAACTGGCGGCGGAGTGGGGCTCGTTGGCATGTGGAAGGCGTTCGAGGAACTGGAAACGCTGGGTTGGGTGGTCCCGGGCAAGCGGCCGCGCATGATTGCGGTGCAGGCCGAAGGTTGCCGCCCGCTGGTAGACGCCTTTGAGCGGGGCGATCAGGAGACTCGCGTCTGCGTGGAACCGCACACTCTTGCCAGTGGGCTCAGGGTTCCGAAACCCGTCGCCGATTTCCTCCTGCTCCGCATCCTGAGGGAAAGCGGAGGATTGGCCGTCTCCGTGAGCGACCGGCAGATGTTGGATGCGGGCGTTTCGCTGGCCCGGCGGGAAGGCATCTTCGCCGCCCCCGAGGGCGCCGCGTGCCTCGCTGCCGCCCGGACGCTGTTCGAAAACGGCGCGCTCGACCCGGCCGGCCGGACCGTGATCTACAACACGGGCGCGGGCTTGAAGTACCTGGAAGCTTACTCGACGCGCTTCCCGCGCATAAGGGACCGCCAGCAGGACAAGCTCGGAGGACTCATCACACCCCGTTAGGGATGGTAATTCGTTCCAAATCGTGGTAGACAGGTTTGGAATGCCTGTGCCGAATGCCCGCATCCTGGTCGTGGACGACGAAGCGCCGATCCGCGACATCCTGGAGCACTGCCTGGGCGGGCATGGCTACGCGGTAGAGCAAGCCTCCGACGGCGTCCAGGCCCTGGAGCGCTTGGCCGGAGGCGATTTCGAACTGGTGGTGACCGATATCCGAATGCCGGTCATGGGCGGCTTGGAGTTGCTGGGGCAAATCGAGGCCAGAAGCTACGACGTCGGCGTTGTGGTGATCACGGCTTGCGACGACGTTGCCAGCGCGGTCCGCGCCATGAAGTCCGGGGCGCTCGATTACGTCTCGAAGCCTTTCCGCCTGGAGGAGCTTGGGGCCGTTGTCGCCCGCGCGCTTTCAACCCATCGGAAGCGGCGCAGCGACAGGCTGCAGAAGGCCGAACTGGAGGCGCTGGTCAACGAACAGGCACGCGAGTTGCGGCAGGCGCTGGCGCAGTTGCATGACGCATGGGACAAGGCATTGGACGCGATGGTCGCCGCCCTGGACGCGCGGGAGCACGAGCCGGAATCGCACTCCAAACGGGTCAGCGAGTACGCCGCGCACTTGGCCTCCGTGATGGGCGTGGGAGCGGACCTTGTGGACGCAGTCCGCCGGGGAGCCATGCTGCATGACATCGGCAAGATCGGCATTCCCGACGACATTCTGCTCAAGCCCGGCAAACTCGACCCTGCGGAGTGGGTGGAGATGCGCAAGCATCCGCGCATCGGCTTCTGGATTCTGTCGGGAATCGAAGTGCTGAAGCCGGCCTGCCAGATCGTGCTGACTCATCATGAGAACTTCGATGGTTCCGGTTATCCGGAGGGCCTCAAGGGCGATGCCATCCCCATCGGCTCGCGCATATTCTCTGTAGTGGACTCGTTCGACGCCATGACTTCGCACCGTCCCTACCGCAAGGCCATGAGCTATGAACGCGCGCGCAAAGAGATCGAGGCGGGGTCCGGCGCCCAGTATGATCCCGCGGTAGTGAGCGGTTTTCTTACGGTCAAGCGGGACGAGTGGGCGGCTATCCGCGAAAGGACCGCTCACAAACGGACGCGCCCGGATCCCGTTCTCGTGCGGCTGTTCAGATCCGCCAAGGAGTGACGCAGCGCGCGTCAGGAAGAGGGGTGCAGCACAGCCACGAATCCCAGGTTGCGGTACAGCTGCTTATAGTCCAATCCGCAGCCCACTACAAAGCGATCCGGAATTTCAAAGCACCGGAATTCGACCGGTACCTGGACAATTCGCCTCGGGGTACGGTCCAGCAGGGTACAGATGGCCAGGGAATTGGGCCCCCGGCCGGACAGTGTTTGCAGCAGGTAACGGGCCGTGAAACCGGTGTCGACAATGTCCTCCACCAGCAGCACATCCTCTCCTTCGATTCCTTCGTCCAGGTCCTTGGCGATGCGCACCACGCCCGGCGCGCCGCGCTTGTTCGAGAAGCTCGAGATCGCCAGGAAATCTATCTTGATGGGGATTTCGATTTCCCGCGCCAGCGCTGTCAGGAAGAATACCGATCCCTTCAAGACCGCGATCAGCTTCAGGTCCCTGCCCCGGTATTTCTCCGAGATCTCCGCGGCTACCTCACGGATGCGCTGGTTTACCTCCTCCTCGGTGAACAGCACGTGGTCGATTTCCGGCGCGATAGGTTTGCTCATGCGTTAATAGGCCGCTCCGAGATGCCGTACTTGAAAATCAGGTTCTGAAAATCCTTTTGGTAGAACACCTGGATGTTGATGTGCGGATAGATCTGACGCAACAGCTTTACTTTCCTGTTCTTCTTAGTGACCAGGGACTGCTTCATGGTCGTCAACTCCACGTACATGTCGAACTCCGGCAGGTAGAAGTCCGGCGTGAACGCTTCGAGCACCTTACCGTCCTTGTCCCATTGCACAGCGAAGCTGTGCGGCTCGTACTCCCAGACGATGCGATAGAAATCGAGCAGGTTGGCGAAGATCTGTTCGCTCGGATGAGTGAAGATGACCGGCTTCAAGCTGGCCTTGGCCGGCGGATGAATGCCGTGCCGGGAGAGTTCATAACGCACCTGGAACTGGAGCTGCGCTTCCGCGGCCGGGCTTAGCAGTCCCTGTTCCACCAAGCCCCTGGCCGCCGCCAGGCTTTCGATCATCCCCGCCGCCTGGTCCGGGTCCAGCCACTCGGTGTTGAGGACCATGTCGAACTGGGTGGGCGGCACGGTCGCCCGTCCAAACCGCTTTTGGCATTGCGCTCGCCGCGCGGCGTTCACCTCTTCGAGCGCGGTTCGTGCGGCGGCGCGTTCCAGGCGCCGGTCCAGCATGAACATGCCCAACCGCCGCGACTCGGGCGCAATCAGATGTACTCGCAACACGTTGGGGAATTTCGTGAAGAGGAACTCGGCATAGTCGGCCGAAAAGACCATGTGGTGTTCGGCGGCCAACCGCGTCATGATCGAGGCCACCATGGCCGAGTAGGCCTTGTCGGGGAAAGGACCCTCTTCGCCGAATTCTTCCCTGAGCAGCGCGCGCATGCGTGTTTCGGTAATCAGTTCGAAGTGCAGGCGCTGCGCCGCCAGTCGGGCCGCTTCGTCGACGCGGCAGCCGGGTTCGCCCGAAACCGTGACCAAGCCCATTTCCACCGTCATGATAACGCACCGCAAGGGGTAGAATTGCACCATGCCGATGAACCGCCGCCAGTTTCTGACCGGACTGTGCGGCGCGCCGGGCGTCGTGCGCGCCGCGACCGCCAAGCGCCCCAACATCGTCCTCATCATGGCCGATGATATGGGCTACTCCGACCTAGGCTGCTACGGTTCGGAAATCGCCACGCCGAACCTGGACCGCCTGGCCGCGGGCGGCGTCCGCTTCACGCAGTTTTACAACACGGCGCGCTGCTGTCCCACGCGCAGCTCGCTGCTCACCGGCCTCTATCCGCACCAGGCCGGCGTGGGTCACATGGTGAGCGACCGCGGCTATCCCGCGTACCAGGGCTACCTCAACAACCGCTGCGCCACCATCGCCGAGGCGCTCGCCCCAGCAGGCTACCGGACGCTCATGTCGGGCAAGTGGCACGTCGGCGAGAAGCGTCCGCACTGGCCGCTTGACCGCGGCTTCCAACGGTACTTCGGCCTGATCAGCGGCGGAAGCAACTATTTCCGGTTGGATCCCGGCCGCCAGATGGCGTTCGGCAATGAGCCGTTCACTCCGCCCGAAAAGTTCTACATGACGGATGCGTTCACCGATTACGCGCTGCGGTTCCTCGATGAGAACAAAGAGAATCGGGCACCGTTCTTTCTCTACCTCGCCTACACGTCTCCCCACTGGCCCTTACACGCTTGGCCGGAGGACATCGCGCGCTACCGAGGCCGTTACAGGATCGGATGGGATGAACTACGGCTCCGGCGGCACCGCCGCATGATCGAAATGGGCCTGGTGGACCGCCGCTGGCCGCTCACGCCCCGCGATGCGTCCGCCCCCGCCTGGAAGGATGTGAAGGATCCCGACATGCGTGACCTACGTATGGCGGTCTACGCCGCGCAAATCGACCGGATGGACCAGAACATCGGCCGCGTGCTCGCCAAGCTGCGTGAAATCGGCGTCGAAAACAACACGCTGGTCTTGTTCCTGGCCGATAACGGCGGCTGCGCCGAGGAGATCGAGCGCGGCAAGGCGGGTGCGCTGCCCGGCACACCGGATTCCTTCACCAGCTACGGCCTGCCGTGGGCGAACGCCAGCAACACGCCGTTCCGCCTGTACAAGCACTGGGTCCACGAAGGCGGCATAGCCACGCCACTCATCGCCTACTGGCCCGGCGTGGTGCGTAAGACGGGCTCCCTCACCCACCAACCCGGCCATATCATCGACATCATGGCCACGTGCCTGGATGTGGCCGGCGCGGCCTATCCGTCGAACGTGACGCCGCTCGAAGGCCGCACGTTGATGCCTATCTTTGAGGGCCGCACGCGCCGCCCTCACGATGCGCTGTTCTGGGAACACGAAGGCAACCGCGCCGTACGCCAGGGCAAGTGGAAACTGGTTTCGCGCTACCCAGGGAATTGGGAACTTTACGACTTGGACCGCGACCGTACCGAACTGCGCGACCTAGCTGCGCGCGAGCGCAGGCGGGTTCAGGAAATGATCACCTCTTACGACCAGTGGGCCGGGCGCTGCGGCGTAGTGGATTGGAGCAAGTTCCGCAAATCAGGAGGCTAACCGCAGTCCGAACCACACCGCGCCGGCGAGGGCGCACAAGGCCGCCGGAACGCGTACAACGAGGGGCGAGGAAGTGGCCCGGCGGATCTGTCCAAGCAATAGCGCCAACGCCGCCAGGATCGCCAGTTCCGCAACGATCATCCCTGACAGTACGAAAGGACTGCGGTAACCGCTGGCGCGGATGAACATCTCCAGGCTCAGCCCGTGAAACACGCCTAGTGCGCCGACCACCAGCCAGCGCTTGCGGGCGTCGGGCAGCAGCAGGATTTCCGCGGCGAGATACGCCACCGTGAGCGCCGCGGCCGCTTCCACGAAGCGCGGTGAAAGTTGCATACCCAACCGCGGCGTCGCGGCGCAGGCCGCAGTCTCGCCTATGATGAGCATACCGGCCAGGGCCGCCAGTTCACGTCGCGACCGCGCCGCCAGAACCAGCACCAGCAGGAACAGCAGTTGAGCCGGCCCGCCGCAGGCGCGCAACGCTCCGGCCATCGCCTGCGAGGTTATCAGTTCCATGGTCGTCGGCGGCGCGAAGCGCAGGTCGGCCTTGGTGAACGAGAAATCGAACACCGCTTGGTCGGTCTTGCTTCCCATCGAGGCACGCAGCAGGTGCACGTGGTTGGGAACCGTCACGGCGTGGAAGGTACACTCGACCTGGAAGCGTTCGACGGGCTCTGGGAATTCGTAGGTGGCTGAACACACGTAGGCGGCGTCGGCTACGTCGGCGCGGCAGGCCTTGTCGGCCACGCGCGCCTCGACGCCCGCCGAGGAAAAATGGATGTTCGCCAGCAGGGCTTGTTCCGGGTTCTTGATGTGCGTCAGTTCGTAAAGCGGGATGCTCAGGTTGTAGACTAGGCGCGCGCCTTCCAAGCGGGCCTCGCCTGTGCTCATCGACACCATGTGCGCGGCGATTGGCAGCGCAAGGGCTGCGAGCAGCGCGAGCCGTCCCGTCACTGTACCTCGCTCCGGCCGGCTCGATGCACTTTCAACAGCCGGACATAAACCACGCGCAGGGTGGCCAGCACGGGGATTGAAAGGAACATGCCTGCGACTCCGCCCAGTTGCTCGCCCGCCAGAACGCCGAAAATCACCAGCATCGGATGCAGTGCCACGCCCGCGCTCATCAGGTAGGGTTGCAGCACATAATCCTGAAAGATACGGTACGCCCCTAAGAAGATCAGAATCCAGAGCAGATGTTGGTAGCCGGTGAATCCGGCGACCAGCAGGATGATCCCCGACGCCGTGAGCGGACCCAGTACCGGGATAACCTCCAGAACGCCCGCCACCCCGGCCAGCAGTAAAGCATACGGTACGCCCGTAACCTCCAGAAAGATCCCATAGGACACCAGCGTGGCCGCCGCCAGCAGCACGACAGCCCGCATGTATTGTGCCAACAGGAGGTTGACGTCTGAAGTAATGTCCTCCACCAGCGTCCGCCGGTCCGAATTGATGAAATGGCCGACCAGCGTCTGGCGGAAAGCGCGGGCGTCTTTAAGGAAGAAGAAACTCAGGATTGGCACCAGGATCACATAGCCGAGGTTGCCGAGCGCCGCCAGGACTTTCATCCCGGCGCGTTGCATGAGGGGAACGATCTCTTTGGCGCTAGCCTCAATCTGGGCGCGCACCGCTGCGCGCGCTTGCGCTTCGATGGGCTTTAGCGAAGCCGGCAGGGGCAATTCGCGCGGAGCGTCAAGTCTCTTCAGATACTCGGGCAGCCTGACGGCGAGCGTTCCGGCCTCATTCACGATGCGATTCACCATGAATCCCGCGCCCGTAACAATAAGGCCGAGCAGGAAAACATAGACCACGGCCAGCGAGAGGGTTCGCGGGATGCGGCGCGCGGCCAGCCGGTCCACCAAATCCACCAGCGGCGCGAGCAGGTAAGCCACCAGGAGCGCCACCGTGAATAACAACAGCGTGTTTCGAATCAGGTAGATAAGGGCGGTCGCCGTCAGCATCAGAAGCACGGTCCACCCCGCGCGGGCTGCGCCGCGGTCCAGGCCCAACATGAGAACCATCCTACCGTAGGGATGGAATAGATTCGACCCCTACGCCGCGGCGACAACCTCGCGGAGCCAATTCAGGCTGCGCTCGAGCACCGGGCCACCCTGCGCATCGCACTCCAGGCAGAGCGTCCCCTGGAAACCGCTCTTGGCCAGGATGCCGACGCATTTTTTGATGTTGTCCGCGTTGACACCCTCTCCGATGGCACAGGAACTTAGCGCGATGCCCGTCAGTTCCCCGCGCAGGGCGGCGGCCAGTTCCGGACTCACGTCCTTGATGTGTACGTGGTTGACCTTGTGCTTGAACTGGTCGAGGAATGCCACCGGATCGCGCCCGGCGATGAATGTGTTGCCGGTGTCCATGTTCATACCGTAGTAAGGCGAGTCGTACAGATTCAGGATCTCCGCCATCAGTTCCGGCTTGGTGGTCGAGTAACCGTGCGGCTCCACGTTCACGATCACCTTGTGCGCTTCAGCGACGGGCAGGATGATGCCCAGCACCTTCTTCATGTGCGCGATGATTTCGCTATCGGTCAGCCCTTCCGGTTTGTGCTTGTCGTCGGTGGTGTCCACTCTCGGACAGCCGGCCAGGCCGGCCCAGCGGATCGTGTGCAGGATGTACTCCACGCCGATGGTCAGGCTTTCAGGGACCGTCAGAGGGAAAGCCGCGTCGATTTCGGAGAAGGCAACGCCATATTTGTCCATCTTGCGGCGCAGCAGGATGGGGTCCTCGTACAAAGCTACGTGCGGCCAATAGCCAAGGGAATGAAGCATATAGACGCCGTCGATGGCGGCGCACTCGATCTGGTGCAGCCCATGGGATTGGGCCCACTCGAGGCATTGGGGAAAGTTCCAGTTGGCGCTGTTGAAGTCGTCGGTATGGAATCCGATTTGCATCATGGTAAAGTACCCTCCGCGCGGAGGATCATATCACAGAGAAAGGGGAGGGAAAGCCCCGCAACCATACCCCAAGATGTAGGGGCTGATTTTTCGAGACCCCAGAACTGCGTATACCGGGTGCTTGCCTTTTGCTTCGGTCCCGTTTACGATAGAGGCATCCCCCGAGTGACGGAGCCAATGTGCCCCGATTTCCAGCTAGTTGCGAGGTAAGGCCGCTTGCTGAAACTGAAACGTGTTGAACTCCAAGGTTTTAAGTCGTTCTGCGACCGCAGTGAGATGCGGTTTAGCGGCTCGGGGATCACGGCCGTCGTTGGTCCCAACGGGTGCGGAAAATCCAATCTGAGTGATGCGATCAGTTGGGTGCTGGGCGAACAGTCCGCTAAGAGTCTCCGCGGTGCCCGCATGGAGGACGTCATTTTTGCCGGCAGCCGGGACCGCAAGCCCACGGGATTGGCTTCGGTTACTATGACGCTGGTGAACCCGCGCGCGCATGAAGTGGTGCCCGAGGTTCCGGATAAATCCAACGGCAATGGGAACGGATCGTCCGCGGCAGCGGAGGTGAAACCCAAGAGTGTTCTCGACTCCGAGGAAATCACCGTCACCCGCCGCCTGTTCCGCAGCGGCGAAAGCGAATACCTGGTGAACGGAAAGCAAGCCCGCCTTCGCGACATTCAGGACATTTTCATGGGCACAGGGCTGGGTCCGGAGTCCTACGCCATCATCGAACAGGGGCGCATCGGCCAAATCCTGAGCAACCGCCCGCAGGACCGCCGCGCCATCATCGAGGAAGCCGCCGGCGTCACCAAGTTCAAGAACCGGCGCCGGTTAGCGGAAGCCAAGCTGGAGAGCGCCAAGCAGAACCTGACGCGCGTTTTCGACATTCTCGAGGAAGTCAGCCGGCAGGTGAACTCGCTGAAGCGCCAGGCCTCCAAGGCGCGGCGCTACGAAGAGCTGAAAGCGCAGTCCGTGGAAGCGCTCCGAAAGAGCCTGGTGGGACGCTACCGCGTCATCGAACGTGACACTGCCAAGGTCGCCCTGGACTTGAACGAGGCCACCGCACAAGCACGGAACTGCGCGCAGGCGGTCGCCGAGAAAGAC